>Ga0137409_10002035_pt1 | contig 21787 bp, 23 predicted proteins | sample CZODoug1_16funga_FD_122059 | JGI IMG/M metagenome (GOLD analysis project Ga0137409, IMG submission 122059) | Vadose zone soil fungal communities from Angelo Coast Range Reserve, California, USA - CZODoug1_16fungal (Hybrid Assembly) | ecosystem: Environmental > Terrestrial > Soil > Vadose zone... | reverse complement strand
CGAGAGCCTCAGGACGCCGTGCTGCGCACGATTCCTCAGGATGAGGGCCTTCGTTTCTTCACACGCATGCCTACGCCGCCGCCGCCTTCCCCTTCGGCTGCACCTCGGCCGTATAGTCATCCATCAGCTGCTTGGTGATGGCGCCGGGGGTGAAGCGCCAGTGAGCGATCTCGGACACCGCCGTGACTTCCGCCGCCGTGCCGGTGATGAAGCATTCCGAAAAGCCCGTCAGCTCATCCGGGAGGATGCGGCGCTCGATCACCTCGATGCCGCGGCGTTTCGCAAGGTCGATTGCGGTTGCGCGCGTGATGCCGGCGAGGAAGCAGTCGGCGGTCGGGGTGTGGATCTTGCCGTCGCGGATGAAGAAAATATTGGCGCCGGTGCATTCGGCGACGCGCTCTTCCCAGTCGAGCATCATCGCGTCAGCATAGCCGCGCCGCTCGGCGCGATGCTTGGAGATGGTGCAGATCATATAGAGCCCTGCAGCCTTGGCGAGACACGGCGAGGTCCGCGGGTCTGGTCGGCGGTACTCCGCAAGGTCCAGGCGGATACCCTTGAGCCGCTGCGCCGGATCGAAATAGCTCGGCCATTCCCAGGTCGCGATGGCGAGGTGGATGGTGTTGTTCTGGGCCGACACGCCGAGCTGCTCGGAGCCGCGCCACGCGATCGGGCGCACATAGGCGTCAGGCTGGCCATTCTTTTCCACCACCAGACGCTTGGCAGCGTCGATCTCGGCGACCGAGTACGGGATCTCGAAATCCAGGATGGTGGCGGAATGCTTCAGGCGCTCGGAATGTTCCCGGCTTTTGAAAATCACTCCCCCGTAGGCGCGCTCGCCCTCGAACACGGCGCTCGCATAGTGCAGCCCGTGGGTCAGGACGTGAATTTTTGCGTCCGGGCTCGGGATGAGTTTCCCATCGAACCAGATCACCCCGGGCATTTGGTCGAACGGCACTGCCATTTCGCTTCTCCGTGCTTGTAAAGGTCCGTATGCATGTGCAAAGCCAACTGCCTCGCTTGATGGTTGCCGCCGCTTTTGCTTCGAAGCTCAAGTCCCGATATGGTGATGGCTCGATGAGAGCGGTATTGAGCCACGAGAGATGGTTCCTGCGATGCGATCCAGGGCGCACGATCGTTTCGCATAGCACCTCGTTCCCGTAACAAAAAACTAAAAATATGTCAACATGACTGACATAAATTTCAAAGCCCCGATGAGTCATTTGGTCCCAACTGAAGCCCGGCAGCGGGACACGGCATCGTTCGACCTGATCGAACTCTTGTTTTTCGCCTACCGGGACTTCGTTGGCGATGCGGATGAGATTTTGGACAAATTCGGCTTCGGACGCGCGCATCACCGGGTCCTGCATTTCGTCAATCGCAATCCCGGGATGAAGGTTGCAGAATTGCTGGACATCCTGAAAATCACCAAGCAATCGCTCGGCCGGGTCCTGAAACAGCTCCTTGATGAGGGTTACGTGGAGCAGAAAGAAGGCGCCACGGATCGTCGACACCGGCTGCTATACGTTACCGCGAAGGGTGAAGCGCTGGCTTTGCGCCTAGCCGCGTTGCAGACCGCACGCATCGGCGGTGCGCTTGCCGAGATTGAGGCGGATGGCCGCGACACTATCCGGCGCTTCCTGATCGCGATGCTCAATCCGGATCAGCGCCGCGACGTGGTGCGCCTGATCGAGAGCGCAGACCGCGCGCGCCACCGCCGGAGCTGACGCCCCCTCCCTACCCTCCCCGCATGCGGGGAGGGTAGGGAGGGGGATTTTGGGGAGATCAAGCGATGGAAACTTCGGCAGGACCGGTACCCGACGATGCCGCTCACCTGCTCGTGGTTGACGACGATCGTCGCCTCCGGGATTTGCTGTCGCGCTATCTTCAGCGTGAAGGCTACCGCGTCAGCACGGCGAAAAACGCCAGCGATGCGCGCGTCAAGCTCGACGGCCTTACCTTCGATCTTCTGATTCTTGACGTCATGATGCCCGGGGAAAGCGGCTTCGAACTTGCAAAATCCGTGCGCAAGACCTCCCAGGTGCCGATCCTGATGCTCACGGCGCGTGCGGAGACCGAGCACCGCATCAACGGCCTTGAGATCGGCGCTGACGATTACATGGCGAAGCCTTTCGAGGCGCGGGAATTGTCGTTGCGGGTCGCCAGCATTCTCAAGAGGGCGCAGCCGACGCCGACCCCGCCGGCTGAATCCGTACGCTTCGGCCCGTTTGTATTCCACATCTCGCGGGGCGAATTGCGCCGCGGCGACGAACTCATCCACCTGACCGACCGCGAGAAGGACATCTTGCGGCTGCTGGCCGCAAGCCCCGGCGAGACCGTGCCGCGCCTCAGCCTCGCCGGCACCGGGGCGGCCGCAGGCGAGCGGGCCGTCGACGTGCAGGTCAACCGGCTGCGTCGCAAGATCGAGAGCGATCCCACCAATCCGCTGTACCTTCAAGCCGTGCGCGGCGTCGGTTACCGGCTTCTGGTGCTGACATGACGAGCATCGATATCGGCTTCACGCGGCTGCGAACGGCGGCGGGACGCCTTGTCGACGGCTACGGGCGCGTGGATCGCTTTTTCAAGCGCATTTTCAAGGGCCTTCTGCCGAAGGGACTTTATGCCCGCGCGCTGTTCATCATCATCGCCCCGATGGTGATCCTGCAGATCATCGTCACATTCGTCTTCATGGAGCGGCACTGGAACACGGTGACCCGGCGGCTATCGGCGGCGGTTGTTCAGGACATAGCGGCCGTCATCGACCTGCGTAAAGGTTTTCCGCAGGATCGGGACTACGCGGAACTGCGCCGCATCGCCCAGGAGCGGCTTGGTCTCGTCGTCGATTTCTTGCCGGTTACCGAACTGCCCCCGATCGGTCCGAAGCCGTTCTTCTCCCTGCTCGATCAGGCGCTTTCGGAGGAGCTTCGCAAGCAAATCGGCCGGCCTTTCTGGATCGACACCGTCGGCCGCTCAAGCCTGGTCGAGATCAGGATCCAGCTCCAGGACGTGGTGATGCGCACCTTTGCGCGCCGCAACGCCGCCTATGCATCGAATTCGGAAATCTTCCTGTTGTGGATGGTCGGCACCTCGCTGGTGCTGATCACGGTCGCGATCCTGTTTCTGCGCAACCAGATTCGCCCGATTCTGCGGCTCACCGAAGCGGTCGAGAGCTTCGGCAAAGGCCGGGATGTGCCGAACCTACGGGCCCGCGGCGCACAGGAGGTCCGGCGCGCCGCCGTGGCATTCCTCGAAATGAAGGCGCGGGTCGAGCGCACCCTCGAACAACGCACCGCCATGCTGGCCGGCGTGTCCCATGACCTGCGTACGGTGTTGACGCGATTCAAGCTCGAGCTTGCCATGCTCGACGAGAGCCCCGAAACCGAGGCGATGAAGAAGGACGTCGACGAGATGAGCCGCATGCTCGAAGGGTATCTCGCCTTCGCGCGCGGCGATGCCGGCGAGCGTTCCGAGCCGACCGACATGGCGGCTTTCCTGGACGAATTGAAGACCGACGCCGAGCGCCATGGGCGCTGGGCAGCGGTCCAATTCCACGGTTATCCGGTGGCCACCGTGCGGCCCCATGCCTTCAAGCGGTGTCTCGCCAACTTGGTGTCCAACGCGGCCCGCTTCGGCTCCGCAATCACTATCACGGGCCATCGCGATCACCGCTACATGACCATCACGGTCGATGACGACGGCCCCGGCATCCCGCCGAACCGGCGAGATGACGTCTTCAAGCCGTTTCTGCGCCTCGACGACGCCCGCAACCAGGACGAAGCGGGCAGCGGCCTTGGTCTCGCCATCGCACGCGATATCGCGCGTTCGCACGGCGGCGACGTGATGCTCGGCGACAGCCCGATGGGCGGATTGCGGGCCTCGGTGCGAATTCCCGTGTGAGCGGATGGGAGTGCCCTGAGGCGAGCGATTAGAACGGAATCGCCTCCTCGCCCAGATCTCGATCGAGATCACGCTCGTCACGGCGACGACGGCGGCAGAGCCTCGACACGCATTGGCTGGGGGCGAATCGGCATAGATCTTCCAGCAAGGAGGACCAGCGCTGGCCGCGCGAAAGGGCGCGATCAAGCGCCGCCATCGTCCGGGCAAGGCCTTCATCCTCGTCGTCCACGAAGGTCCGCAGCACACCAGCGAACAAGAGAGCCAGGCCTTGGGCGCGCACGATCCCCCGCGGCCCGGCGGCGTCGATATTTGCCGCTGTCAGCATCCAGCGCTGCGATTTCACCGCGAGAGCGTTGAAGGCAAGCGCGAGGCTCGGATGGCGGCGCGCCGAACGCATCAGCGAGCGGATGGCGGCCTTGTCCGGCGCCAGCGCCTCAAGCCGGCGCATCAGCACATCGAAAAGCCGTTCGCGCGGCGGTTCATCCGCCATGTCGGCGTCGCCCCCGGCCAGGACCTTGCGGTCGATCGCCTTGACGTAGGCGGCAACGATCGGGAGCTTGGAGCCGAATTCCCTGCGCAAAGTGGCGAGCGACACACCGGCGCGTGCCGCAAGGTCCGCATACCCGATGTCCTCGAACGCCTGTTCGGCCAGCAGAGCGAAAAAGGCTTCGATGATCTTGTCGCGATCAGAGATTGGCGGATTGGGGGCTACCTCATCCGGACGTGGCCGCTGCGCGGGCCGTCGTGCAGGTCTACGTGCCATTTGCCTGCTCCTCCTTAAGAAAACGCCTTGGCCTTAATCTAGTTCGTGTGCGGCGGCGCTTCCAGGGTCGCCGTAGGGCGGTGGCTATTGCGCCCTACTTCCGCATCGCCCCGCCGGTTACCCGGCAAACTCGCGGCTCCGTCTCGTCGCGGCCAGGATGGCGCGCTCCATGAGAAGGTCGAGACCGTCAGGCGCCATGAGCACATCGAGTGCCGCCGCTGTGGTGCCGCCGGGCGATGTGACATTCTGGCGCAGGACCGCGGCGTCGATAGACGAGCGGTGCAACAGTTCTCCCGAGCCCGCGACTGTCGCGCGCGCCAACCGCACTGCAAGCTCAGCCGGCAGCCCCGCCTTCTCGCCCGCGCGGGCAAGACTTTCGGCGAGCAGGAATACGTAGGCCGGGCCGGACCCGGACACCGCCGTGACGGCATCCATCATGGCTTCGTCATCGATCCATTCAACGGCGCCCGTCGCACTGAGCAGCGCGTCGGCGAGTTGCCGTTGCCCAGGACTCACCAGGGAATTGGGAACCGCGACCGTGATGCCGCGCCCGATCGCGGCCGGGGTGTTCGGCATGGCGCGGACGACAGCGGCGTTGTGCGGCAAAGCGCCGGCGAGAAATGCAATCGTGCGCCCCGCCATGATCGAAACCACCACCGCCGAAGGGGACACCAGAGATGCGACGTTCGGCATGATTTCGGCTGCGATCTGCGGCTTTACGGCGATCACGATGGCGTCGGCGCAAATCGATGCCGGATCCGGATTGATGCGCACGCCGCGCGCCGAAAGCCCTGCGATCGATGGCGCCGGTTCGGGCTCTATGGCGACGATGCGAGTCGGATCGACACCGAGGCCGATCCAACCTTGGAGCAACGCGCCCCCCATCTTGCCGGCGCCGATGAGCACCACATTTCCGGCGATCACCTCTCCACCCGTCATCGCCTGGCGACAACTTGCTGGCCACGACTGGGCTGACCGCCCGCCGCGCCGGTGGGCGCAATCTCTTTGCTCGGGGGTTTCTTACGCAAAACCGGCAGGTCGTGCGCGCCGTTGACGGTCAGGCCATTCTCCTGCCGGTATTGATAGAGGAAGAGCAGGAGCACGAGCAGGTCAGCCAAAATGATCGCGATTATGGTAACCATTCCCATATTCCTCATCTCGCTGCCGTTGCACACCTTGCGCCGGTTTGGCGTAGGGGTGACCGGAAGCTTTGAGCGTCCTCGCTGCCACCTCAATCACCGTTCAACATAGTTACTACAACCGTTCGGCGCACGACGGAAGGGATGAGGAGCCGCCAATCACTGGAAGCAGGAGCCGCGAACGCTGCGATCACGCCAGCAGATCGGATTGGGGCGCGGCGCGGATGAGCGATCGACATTTTCTCGCCGCACTACCGCGGCAGCGGCCCGCGTTCCGGTCGCGTTCGCGGACCGGAACAGGTCCATGATCGTCGACCCGATCGACGCGGCAAGAAATACGCCGAACAGCAAGGTTGCCACGACAACGAAGCCCTTGAACCGCATGCCTGCGGCGGGAAGGCTTACCCCCTCGGCATTTGCGCGCAGGAATTGCAGCTCGGCCGCCATCTCGCGCGATCGTTCTACTTCAATTTGATAGGCTAACCTCAGCCGTTCGACTTCGTCGGCCTCGGCCGGCTCGTGATCGAGCGCGTCGATGATGCAGGCGAAAGTAAGTCCACAGCTCTTCATGAGGCGGCGCGCACCGGCAAGCGCACTCTCCGCTTCCGACAATGTCGTCGAATCCATCAACTGAATGGCTGCCCCCACCTTCGAAGGCAGCAACAGGCCACGCGCGTCGATTTCCTGCACGATTTGCCGGAAGGAAAGACGATGCTGCCGCAGGAATATCGCGGCCTCGTTCATGGCCGATGCGGCGTCCGACTCCTCCCCGGCGTCCATGCCGGCGAATAACTCACGCAGCGCGATCGCTTCGTCGTCGTCAACAAGCGCCATGGCGCTACCGTCGCCTCTCCTCCGGCTCAATAACGCACTCCAGCAGCAAACACATGGGCGTCCATTTGGGCGTCCATTTGGCGTTTATCGCTTTATTGCTAAGCAAAGATTAATTCTTTGCGCTCGCCCACTCAGCAGATCGATTCCATGAAGCGGCGGCCGTGCGCGCCTCGCTCACACAAACCGCACCGCATAGATCGGCGGCAGCGTGCACGTCACATTGGACCACTGGTCGCCCTGGTCCTCGCTAATCCACAATCCGCCGGTGGTCGAGCCGAACGCCAGCCGGTCGCCGGTCGCGTCGAGCGTCAACGCGTGGCGGTAGACGACATCGTAGGCATGCTGCTGCGGCAGGCCGCTGGTCAAGACATCGAAGCTCTTGCCGCCGTCGCGCGTGCGGGTGACCACCAAGCGGCCGTCACGCGGGATTCGTTTCTCATCCTTGATTTCGGGGACGAACCACGCCGTATCCGGGTCGTGCGGATGGACGACCACCGGAAAGCCGAACGCCGAGGGCTCGACACCTGTGATTTCAGTGAAGGTATTGGCCTCGTCCGACGAGACGAAAATGCCGTTGTGATGCTGCACCCACATGCGGTGCGGGGCGGCTGGGCATTGCGCGAGACAATGCACGTCCTGTGCGACGGGATCGTGTGTCAACTCCGGCGGCATGTACTCGGCGCGCATGCCCTCGCCGCGCAGCGTCCAGCTTGCGCCGGAATCGTCGGTGAACCAGATGCCGCCCGTCGAAACCGCGATCCACACCCGCTTTGAATCGCGCGGGTCGACCACGATCGAGTGAATGCCGGGCAGGTCGGCGCCGCCGCCCGTCCACTGCTTTCGCTTGGGATGATCCCAGAGCGAACGGACCATTTGCCAACTCTCGCCATCGTCGGTCGAACGAAACAGGCCGCCCGGCAGCGTGCCGCACCAGATGACACCCGGCTCGTCGGCGCCGCCCGCCTGCAGCGCCCAGATGCGCGCCGTGCTCCATGCGAGCGGCCGGCCCCAGGCATCGTTCTCTTCGAAGCCCTCCGGCTTCGGCGGGTAGGCAGGGGCGGCAATCTCCTCCCAACCCTTTGCGGTCGAGCGGTGCATCTTGACGCCGAAATGGCCGTGATCGAGCGCCGCAAAGTGACGGCCACTGCGGGGGTCCGACATGGTGAGCGTTACGTTGTCGCCGAGGAAGTCTGCCTGCTCGATCTTCCAGCTGCCGTTGCGGCGCGCGACCCAAAACAGCCCTTTGCGTGTCGAAACCAGTATGGTGTCGTTCATGGTCAGCCTCCCGATAAAGCCTGGAATACATAGACCGTACTGCCCGCGGCGACCGGATCAGACAAGCACACGCGATCCCGAATGGCTCGGCCATCGACGAAGATCGTCATGTGCCGCCGCAGTGCGGCCTGGTCATCGAGCACGTAGGATCGCGCCTGGGGATTGGATGCGAACACGGTGTCCAGAACTTCCCGCACGCTGCCGCCCGCGGCCTCGGTTTCTGGACACTCCACGAGACGTTGAATGTTAGGGGTGAAGACGATCCTTGCCATCCATCGCTCTCCGAAGAGCTGACCGGCCCGCATAGGCGTTCCGGCGGCTCATTGTCCACGCCAAGGGCCTTCGGGGTCCACGATGAATTTGGCCCGAGTATGTCGTTTCAGTTGGTCGATCAGCCGATGGCCGCGACGTCCACACCCTCAAGGACGAACCAGCCCGGCGGATCCCGACATGTGGCCGGAGGTACGGCAGGCCGTTAGCCTGACCGCGTTCCGTACAGCAATTTTATGCATTGACGGCCGCCAATGGTGCGCCGATGGATAGGTCGCGAAGCGTAGTGGGTAGGGAACGTCCCTGCCGGAAGGAGTACCTGATGCGCCACGACGGGTTTCTCTTTGCTGCGTCTGTCGTCGCGGTTGCCGCATTCCTTTTGCCGGCGGCGATTGCATCGGCCGGGAGCCCGCATGGAGAGCGCCCGCGGCATGTGGGGGAGGGTCAGGGAGGGCGGCACGGCTACGGCTTCTTGCCGGGCTATGAGCCGCCCGAAGTCGTCGAATGGCGCAGCGCACGCGTCCGTCGTCCAGCCTTCTGGTATGGCGGCCCCGGATTTTACCGGGGGCGCTGGAATGGCGGCGGATTCGGACCTTGCTGGACGCCGACCCCGATAGGACCACACTGGAATTGCGGGTAAAAACGGCGCGCCGGTGACTGCACGCGGCGGTCATATGGCCGGCAGCGGCTTGCCTCCCTCTGCGACCGGAGTGCGGTCGGCATTGAGCACGAGCGAAACGAAGCCGTAGTAGCCGACGGTGCCGATCAATTCGACCATCATTCGTTCGCCGAACCGCGCCTTTGCGGCCGCGAAGGTCGCATCGCTGATGTCCTTGTCGCGTAGTAATTCTGCAACGAGATCGTAGACGAGCGTTTCGTCGCCGGACAGTTTTGCGGGACGCTGGCCGGCCTCAACCGCATCCGCCACGGACGGCGCGAGTCCGGCCGCAATGGCATGCTTGCGGTGAGCATTCCATTCGTAGTGAGCCGACCAGAATCGCGCCACCAGAAGAATCGCGAGTTCGCGCAGCGCCGCCGGCACCGTGCTCTCGAAGCGAACATAGTCGCCGAGATGGCGCACGCGGTCGGCAAGTTCGGGGCTGCGCAGCAACGCGTGGAACGGGCCACGCAACCCGCCGCGCGGCCCGGTCGCCACCGCTTGCGCGACGCGCTGCTGATCAAGGGTCATGTCGCGTTGGGATAGTGGTGTGAAACGCTGTGACATTGCAAAGCCTGTGGCTGAAGTGCCGTCGATGGAGTAAAGGTTAGCAGACTAAGAAGCAGAATTTGATCGTCGGCGCCAGACCTGCGTCGCCGAAGGCCCGGAAGGAAATCGTATATGGCCAAGCAGCGGATCAGCTACGTGCCGCTCGAAAGGATGGACGCAGAGATGCGTAGCGAAATGCAACGTTGCCAACGGGAAGGCACGCCGCGGCCGGAGAGTTCGGCCATTCGCGCTCATGTGCCGGCGGCATTCTGGTTTTTCGCCAGGTCCTGGAATGACCTCTTTCGTAACGGCGTGCTGGAGCACGCCGTCAAGGAGCTGTGCCGGCTCTATGTGTCGCGGTCGGTCCAATGCGAATATTGCGGCAATCAGCGCTCCGTAAAAGCCCCGTCGAGCGGCGCGCTCATCGAAGACCAGGTGATGGATCTCCTCAATTTCGAGAAGTCGACGAAATACAACGACCGCCAGAAAGCGGCCCTCTCCTATGCGGAAGCGATCGTCTGGCACCTGCAAACCGACGATGCCTTCTGGGATCGCCTCCACCGCCATTTCACCGAGCCGGAGCTGGTTGAACTCGGCTGCATGATCGGGCTGACGCTCGGCCAGCAAAGCTGGCTGCGGCTCCTCAATATCGACCACCACCAGGTTCTGGCCGGAACCTCCGCCTCCATGGCGCCGGGCTACGAGGATGCACGCAAGCTCGCCGAGACCAAGGCGATGGCGCACTACTGGGCGAAATCGCAAGCGGCCGCACCAACCTAGCGCGTGCGAGCCGGGACCGCTGGCGTCCCGCCGGCCTTTTTGTCTTGAACTTTTTTATCTGATGAAGCGCGGATCTTGAAGAAGCGCGGGCGGGACGCCCGCGGTCCCGGAAGCGCACGCGCGCGTTTCGCGCTCGGTCTTGGCCTTGGTGTACGCGCGGCCGTTTTGACCATTGTGCCATCGCCAGGCGGAGACCAGTTATTTTGCAGCGCGCAATTTCATGGCATCGTGCTATCGAAGCGTGCACGGCGTCCGCACGCGCTGCTGCGCAAGCCAACAGTCGGCCGTCGAAATCCCTGTAAGATCATGAATTTGGATTTTGCCATGGGCGTTGGCATAACCTTTGAATAGTTGGAAATGCAGTCGAGCTCCTGCGCCCCGCTGCGTCGGAAATCCACACTTTTCGCGACGCAGCGGCGGCAACCGTAAGAAGGCGCCGCCGCGCGTAGTCGCTCACGCAACACACAAAGACGGCGGCATCTGAGGGGTAGCCAACATGAATTCCGACCAGGTTTCTCTGATCCAGCACAGCTTTGCGAAGATCAGGCCGATCGCGCAAGAGGCCGCCGCCTTGTTCTATGGCCGGTTGTTCGAGATCGCACCCGACGTCAGGCCGTTATTCCGCGGCGATATGGCAGAGCAGGGCCGCAAGCTGATGGCCACGCTCGCGGTCGTCGTCAACGGGCTTACCGATCTCGAATCAATTCTTCCCGCCGCGAGCGCACTCGCCAAAAAGCATGTCGCCTATGGGGTAAGGGCGGAGCATTACGGGCCCGTCGGCGTTGCGCTGCTATGGACGCTGGAGCACGGACTCGGGACGGATTGGACGTCCGACCTCGCCGTCGCGTGGACGGACGCCTACACGTTGCTATCCGAATACATGATCGACGAAGCGTACGGTTGCCGTGAGGCGGCGGAGTGAATTTAGCCCTTCACGCCTTCGCGGTCGCCTGATCGACAAGTGCGATCAGTCCACGCAACAGGTCGATCGGGCGCGGCGGACAGCCGCGAATGTGCAGATCAACCGGGAGCACCTTGTCGACGGCGCCGATCACCGCATAGCTGCCCTCGAATACGCCGCAGCCGCAACCGCAGTCACCGACCGCCACCACCCATTTAGGATCGGGCGTTGCCGCGTAGGCGCGTTCGAGTGCGATCTTCATGTTGTGGGTCACCGGACCGGTGACGAGCAGCACGTCCGCATGGCGCGGAGAAGCCGCAAATTTCAGGCCGAAGCGCTCGATATCATAGACCGAATTGTTGAGGGCATGGATTTCAAGCTCGCAACCGTTGCACGATCCGGCATCGATTTCCCGGATCGTGAGCGAGCGGCCGAACAGACGACGCCCCCGTGCCGCGAGCGCGCGACCAAGTTCCTTCAGCGCCGCATCATCGGCATTGGGCGCCCCGATCGTCACGGGAGCGGCGAATAGCGATTTCAGCAGCAACGTACGCATGGCCTAAAGATCGTGTCCCGAATAGGAGCAATTGAAAGACTTATTGCAGAGCGGGAAGTCGGCCACGATATTGTTCTCGATCGCTGCTTCGAGCAGCGGCCATTGAAACCACGACGCGTCGCGCACATGGCAGCGCGCTACCTGGCCGTCGGCGCCAAGTCGCAGCCATACCAGCACATCGCCACGAAACGCCTCCGTAATCGCAATGCCTTCGCGCGGCCCGGATACTTGGGGCAACGGCGTAAGTGCCGGTCCGCTCGGCAGATGGACGAGCCAATCCTTGATCATCCGCATACTCGCGCGGACCTCGTCGATGCGAACGCGAACGCGGGCGTCAACATCGCCCGTGGCATAGAGGGGCACCGCGAAGGAAAGCCCCCGATAAGGCGGATAAGCAAGGTCACGACGCGCATCGAAATTGCGGCCCGAGGCGCGGCCCACATGGCCGCCTGCAGCCCAGCGTTTGACGAGGTCTCCCGCCACGTAGCCGGTCGCGCAGGTGCGATCCTGCAGCGAAGGCGTATCGTCGTAGAGCGCCGCGATCTCCTCGAACCGCGGCGCGATGTCGTCGAGTGCCGCCAGGATTGCGGCGCCGCCGTCCGCCGCTATGTCCTGCGCGACACCGCCCGGAACAATCCGGTCCATCATCAGCCGATGACCGAAAGCTGCGTCCGATGCGGCGAGCACGCGCTCGCGGAAAATGCCGCAATGAGCGTGGATCAGCGCGAACGCCGCATCGTTGCAGACGGCGCCGATGTCGCCAAGGTGATTGGCAATGCGTTCGAGTTCGGCCATGACGCCGCGCAGGATAGCGGCGCGCCGCGGTGCCTCAATGCCGAGCGCCGCTTCGACGGCGAGCGAGAACGCGAAGCTCAGTGCGACCGTCGAATCCCCCGATATCCGCGCCACGATGCGTGCTGCCTTGGCGAGGCCAGCGTCGGTCAGTAAGGCATCGACGCCCTTGTGCACATAACCGAGCCGTTCTTCGAGCCGGGCCACGGTCTCGCCGTTGGCCGTAAAACGGAAATGGCCGGGCTCGATGATGCCCGCATGGACCGGGCCGACCGGGATCTGGTGCAGGCCATGTCCATGCACCGCCAGGAATTCGTAGTCCGTCGGATCGCGGTGCGGCGCCGGAGTTTCCGCACCGAGCGGAGCGTGAAGGCCCCATTGGCCATGATCGAGCCACGCGCGGCGGTCGGGCGCATCCGCCGGCACATGACCGTAAAGGTCGCATATGGTCCGTTCGAGCCGGATCGCCGGCGGATGGAACCGGCCAACCGACGGAAAGCGCCCCCTCCCTGTCCCTCCCCCGCTTGCCCCCACCCCACCTTCCCCCGCAAGCGGGGGAGGGAACGGGAGGGGGCCTGCGGGGGAGGGTAGGGTGGGGGTGACGGCGACCGAAACCACACACGGATCGGCAGGCGGCGCGCGCAGCGCCATATGGACGGCGCCGACATCACCCCAAAGTCCGAGCAGGTCCGCCGCGCCGTCGCCAAGGGATTTGGCGATGGCGGTCCATGCCTCGGCATCGACATCGAAGCGTTGCCACGGCGCGTGAAATCCGACCGGCGCGAAGCACGCAAGGATCGTGGCGATTCCAGCCGTGTCCACCGCCGTCATCCCAGCAGCGCGGCGACGCCGCGGAACCATTGCACGACCGGGCCGGGCAACCACAGTCCGGCGATGAGGACCACGGTCAGGTGCACATAGGCCGGAATATACGACGCCTGCGCCGGATGGGTCTCGCCAGTGGGCTCGCCGAATACGATGTCCTGGAGGCGCAGGATGAGGGCGCCAAACGCAATCAGCAGTCCGGCAACAAGCACGATGCTCAGCGCCGGTTGCCGCGCGAAGGTCGATGATACCAGCATGAACTCGCTGGTGAACATGCCGAACGGCGGCAGTCCGGCGATGGCGATGACACCGAGGGAAAACAGCAGGGCCAGTACCGGGTGGGTCACGGAGATGCCGCTGATGGCGGCGATGCGTTGGGTGCCCTTGACCTGCGCGATGTGACCGACGGCGAAGAATATTCCGGATTTTATGAGCGAATGCATGGTCATGTGCAAGAGGCCAGCGAAATTCGCGAGCGGGCCGCCCATGCCGAATGCGAAGGCGGCAATGCCCATGTGCTCGATCGACGAATAGGCGAACAGGCGCTTGATGTCGCGCCGCCGGTACAGCATGAACGCCGCGAACACAAGACTGATGAGCCCGAGCCCCACCATGATGGCGCCGACGTCGATTGCGGACGCATTTCCGGCCAGCACCATCTTAAATCGCAGCAGCGCGTAAAGCGCGACGTTGAGCAGGAGGCCCGACAGCACGGCCGAGATCGGCGTCGGGCCCTCCGCATGGGCATCCGGCAACCACGCATGAAACGGCGCAAGACCGACCTTGGTGCCGTACCCGACCAGCAGAAACACGAAAGCCAGCGACAACAGCTTCGGGTCGAGCATCGGGGCGCTCCTCACCAGCAGATCCCACGACATCGCCGGCAGGCCCTCGCCCACCACCTCCTGCGCCACGAGATAGACCAGGATGGTACCGAAGAAGGCGAGCCCAATGCCGACGCTGCCGAGAATGAAATATTTCCACGCCGCCTCGATCGCCTCGGGGGTGCGATAGATGCCGACCATCATTACGGTCGAAAGCGTTGCGACCTCGACGCCGACCCACATGAGGCCGATATTGTTGGCGATCAGCGCCACGTTCATGGCGAACATCAGGGCCTGGTACATGGCGTGATAGAAGCGCAGCAATACCGGCGTCAGCCGCCCGATCTCGATTTCATGGGCCAGATAGGTCGCGCTGAATATACTGGTGGTGAAACCCACGAACGTGGTCAGAATGATCAGAAATATATTGAAGTCATCGATGATGATGAGATCGCTGCGCGGATGTTCGGTGAAAAGCAGCGCGGTCGCAGCGGTAAGCGTGAGGGCGCAGGCGAAGATGTTGACCATGGCGCCGAGCCGATAGCTGGAGATCAGCGCGAGAACCGGGATCGCGGTCGCCGGGAGGATGAGGATCGCTTCCACCGGGGCGATCATGCCACGTCCCTCCGCTCGCCGCGGAACCGATCGAGCGCGCTGACGTCGACGGTATCGAAGCGTTCGCGCATCCGAAACACGAAGACGCCGAATACAATGAAGGCGATCAGGATCGAAAAAGCGACCGATATCTCGACCACGAGCGGCATGCCCTTGGCGCCGGTTGCCGCCAACACGAGGCCGTTCTCCAGCGACATGAAGCCGATCACCTGGGTGACGGCGTTGCGCCGCGTGATCATCAGCAGCAAACCAAGCAGTATGACGGCAAGCGCGAAGGCGAGGTCCTCCCGCACATAGATGCTGACCTCGCCGACCGGCTGCACCAGCAGGATCGACAGTGCCACGAGGCCCAGCCCCGTCAGCATGGTCGGGCCGGCGCCGATCACCTGCTCGATTCCGCGATGGATTTGCAAAGCGCGAACGATGCGCTGGAGGAAGAATGGCACGACGAAGCCCTTGACGACGAGCGCGATCGCCGCCGTCACGAGGAGATGCGGGGCGTTTTGCACCAGCGCCTGCCAAGCAACCGAAAGCGACAGCGCAATGGCCTGCAGGGCGAACACGTTGATGACGGCGATAATGCGATCCTGGTAGAGCAGCGCAAAGCTGAGCACCAGCATGCCGCCGGCAAGAAGATGGGCAACGTCGAACTGCAGCCTTGACATCAAAAGCCTTTCGAGACGAACAGGAGAAACACCGCGAGGGCCGCGGCCGCAAAGGCGCTGCCGACGAACAGCGGATAACGGAACACCCGCATTTTCGCGACGCTCGTCTCGCCGATCGGCAGCAGCACCGCGAGCCCAAGCAGCTTGGCGAGATAGGCAAGCACTCCGAGCCCAAAAGCCGGAATTCCGGCGTCCGGACCCGCAATGCCGAACGGCACGAACAGGCAGACGATCAGCGAGAAATAAAGCACGAGCTTGAGGGCTGCGGCCGCCTCGATCACGGCGAGATGGCGACCGGAATATTCCAGCACCATGGCCTCGTGGACCATGGTGAGCTCGAGATGGGTCGCCGGATTGTCGACCGGGATGCGCGCATTCTCGGCCAGCGCCACGATGACCAGCGCGATCAGCGACAGCGCCATCGACACGCGCACGGCAAACGGCTCGGCGATGAAGAAGTCGGCCACGCCGGCCAGCCGCGTCGTGCCGGCGGCGATGGCCAGCGTCAACACGATCAGCATCATGGCGGGCTCGGCGAGCGTGGCGATCATCATCTCGCGCGACGAGCCGATGCCGCCGAAGCTGGTGCCGACATCCATGCCGGCCAGCGCCAGCAGGGCGCGGGCCGCCCCCAGCAGGGCGACCAGCGCCACGACATCGGCCGCCCAGTTGAACATCAGCCCCGAGGCGAAGCTCGGCACCAGGGCCGCGGCCACCCAGGTCAGCGCGAAGATCAGGTAGGGCGCGCTGCGGAACAGCCAGGACGCGCCTTCCGCAATCACCGATTCCTTGCGCAGGAGCTTGGCGAGATCGAGATAGGCCTGCAGCAGCGGCGGCCCTTGCCGGCGCATCAGCCGCGCCTTGACTCGCCGCACGACACCGACGGCCAGCGGCGCGATCAACAGCACGAGCGTCATCTGGGCGCCCTGCGCCAGGAACTGCACGACGAGATCGCGGGTCACGTCGTCACCGCCGCAATCGACAGCAGGATGACGAGGGTGACGAACATCAGCACGAGGTAGCGCCGGATGGTGAGGAACTGCAGCACGTTCAGGCGCTCGGACAGGCCGATCACCGCCCGGCCCGGCGCCGCGTAGAACACCCGCCACAAATGGTCGACCACGACCACCGAAAAGCGCGCCGGCCGCATGTCGCCGGGAGGCGGCATGACGACCGTCTCCTGCGCGGCGAAGGCTGCGGCGCCGTACACTCGGCGCAGCGGCTGGGCGAAGCTCGAGGCGGTGTATTGGGTGGCCGGCGAGGGGTCGGGGAAGCCGCAATCCCAGGCCGGGCCGCGGCGGGTGCGCCGCTCCGACAGCCGGTGGACCACGACCAGCGTCGTGAGCGAGGCGATGGCGACGAAGAGGGCGATGACCGGCGCGTCGTAGATGCTGCGCGCCGGATCGAAGGCGATCAGGGAGAACGGTGTGGGACCGCTGCCGGGGCCGGGCAGTGCTGCGCCCACAAGTTTGTCCAGCACCGGCGCCAGCGCCATGGCCAGCACGCTGCCCATGAGCCCGCCCAGGATGCAGAGCAGCGCGAGTCCGCCCATGGCGAGCTGTTGGGCGAGCGGCACGTCGTGCGCGCCGGCGGCTTCGGCGCTGCGCGGCCGGCCGAGGAAGGCCGTGCCGTAGACCCGCACGAAGCAGGCGGCCGCGAGCGCCGCGGCCAGCGCCAGCATGGCGCCGATCGCGGGCGACGCGAAATGCAGTGCCGCCTGGGGCAGTGCCGGCGCGGCGATGACCGCCTGGAACAGCAGCCACTCGGACACAAAGCCATTGAGCGGCGGCAAGGCCGAGATCGCGAGCGCCCCAACCAGGAAGAAGGCGGCGGTGCGCGGCATGCGATGAATGAGACCACCCAGCCCGTCGAGGTCGCGCCGGCCGGTGGCATGCAGGACCGCGCCCGCGCCGAGGAAGAGCAGCGACTTGAACCACGAATGGTTGAGGACATGCAGCAGCGCCGCGGCCATCGCCACCGCCGCGCCCTCGGGCTGGCCGTTGGCGCTGAAAGCGAGGGCGAGGCCCAGGGCCACGAAGATCACGCCGACATTCTCGATCGTCGAATAGGCCAGCACGCGCTTGAGATCGCGGTCGAGCACGGCATAGAGCAGGCCCAGCACCGCCGTCATCGCGCCCAGGATGATGGGCGGCAGCGCCCACCACCAAATGGGTGGCCCTAAAAGATCGAAGGCAATGCGCACGAAGCCGTAGATCGCCACCTTGGTCATGACGCCGCTCATCAGGGCGGAGACGTGGCTCGGCGCTGCCGGATGAGCGAGCGGCAGCCAGGCATGCAACGGGATCAGGCCGCCCTTCGAGCCGCAGCCGACCAGAGCGGCGACCAGGACGAGGGCGGCCACCGTCGGCTGAGGCGGATGGGCGCGGACGGTGTCGAAGGCATAACCGCCGGCCGGTCCGGCGAGCCCGCCGAAGGCGAACAGAAGCGCCGCCGTCCCGATCGCCGCCATGATGAGGTAGAGATGCGCGGCCCGTCTGCTTTCGGGGTCGGTATGGCGGGCGACGACCAGCGCCCACGATGCCAGCGACATCAGTTCCCAGGAGAACAGGAAGGCATAGGCATCGTCGGCGATCAGCACGAGGTTCATCGCCGCGGCGAACAGGGGGAACAAGGGTTCGACCCGCGGCGTCAGCTCCTTGGCCCGATCGAAGCCCATGCCGTAGACACTGGCCGCCAGCACGCCGCCGTTGATCACGATGCCGAAGAACGCCGACAGGCTATCCAGCCGCAGGTGCAGACCGATGCCCGGCAGGCCGATCGGCAGGCGGGCAGCGACGTCGGCCCCCGCCAGCAGAACGCGCAAGTCGACGACGCCGAGCGTGATCGCCGCCAGGGCGCTCACGGGATAAACCAATGCCAGGGCCGGGCCGCGCGTCAGCGCCGCGAGGAAAGCGGCAACAGCCAATGCCCCCAAAGCGACGCCTGACACAAACAATTCCGGCACGACTGCCTCGGTATCTCGTCTTTGGTTCCATTATTACTAGATTTTTGTGTCTAATCTAGCGGCCTTGGGTGCTTCGGCCGTTTTCTGGCCTGACAGTCCGTTCCCATGCATAGTTCATGCGAAGGTCGATCACAGCAGCCGAAAAAAAGCGACCTCGGGAGGAAAATCGATGCAACGCAGAATGCTGGTGGGCGGCCTTGCCGCCTCGGCCGTCGCCGCGCCGTTCGTCGGCGCCGCCCGCGCCCAAGCGCCGATCACGCTGAACGGTGCCGTCCAATTCAATGACGATCACGCCTTCAACAAGGCGCTGCTCAGGTTCGAAGAACTGGTGAAGAAATACTACGGCAAGCCGATCAACTTCGTGCTCCATCGCAATTCCGCGCTCGGCCTGGAGAAGCAGTATTTCGAGTACATGGCGCAGGGCAAGGCGGTCGATTACGGCATCGTCTCCCCGGCTCACATGTCGACGTTCTCCAAGGCAGCGCCGTTCATCGATGCACCGTTCCTGTTCCGCGACCTCGATCACTGGAACAAAGTGCTCGACCAGGACCTGCTCAAGCCGATTGCCGACGAGATTGCCAAGAAGGCCGAGGTGATGCTGATCGGCTACGCCGGCGGCGGCACGCGCAACATCTTCGCGAACAAGCCGGTGCACAACCTGGCCGAGATGAAGGGCCTCAAGGTGCGCGTGCAAGGTGCGCCCATCTGGAGCAGGACCTTCGGTGCGGCCGGCATGGCACCGACGGTGATCGCCTACAACGAGATCTACAACGCGATCCAGAACAGCGTCATTGAAGCCGGTGAGAACGAAGCGGCCGGCGTGGAGACGATGAAGTTCTACGAAGTCGGTCCGAATCTGAACATGACGCAGCACGCGATCACCATCCGCCCGATCTGCTTTTCGGGCAAGACCTTCGCCAAGCTGCCGCCCGACCTGCAGGCCGCAATCGTCAAAGCGGGCAAGGAGGCGGGCGCGTACGGCCGCCAGCTCGAGGTGAAGGAGGATGAAGCCAAGCTCGAAGCGATGGAGAAGGCCGGCAAACTCAAGCGCATTCCGTTCGCCGATCGCGCCAGGATGAAGCAGCTGGTCGATCCGATCATGCAGGCGTACGCGAAGGAGATCGAGGCCGATCAGATCCTGGCCAAGATCAACGCGATCAAGTGAAAGAGGTGGCGTTCGCCCCCACCCTGGCCCTCCCCCGCTTCGCAGGGGAGGGGACCAACTCCCTCCCCCGCCTGCGGGGGAGGGTGGGGGTGGGGGCCGCATAGCAAGGCGCCCTCACAGCCCTCGCTCTCTATATCTATCACCAAGGAAAACCATGACCGGCAGCGCTGTGCCGCAGGGAATGTTGCGCAAGTTCACGTTCTGGTACAGCCGCGTGTTGTCGTGGCTGCTCGCGATCTCGGTCGCGATCCTGGTCGTTCCCGTCAGCCTGCAGATCTTCTCGCGCTACACCGCGTTGATCCCGACCTTCATCTGGACCGAGGAGATGGCGCGGTTTTTTTTCGTCTGGACCATCATGATCGGCGCAATGGTCGGCATCCGCGAAGGCTCGCACTTCGAGGTCGACATCTGGCCAAGGCTCGCGCCGCGCCCCCAGGCGGCCTTGGCGCTCGTCTCGAGCACGTTCGTGCTGTTGTTCGCGCTCGCATTCCTGTGGTGGGGCATCGAGTTCACGCGTTTCGCGCTGAACCGGATTTCCGAACTGGCTGAACTGCCGCTGTGGATGATTCACGTCGCGTGGCCGATCGCAGCCGCGACTTGGCTGCTGTTTCTCAGCGAGCGCATGTGGGACAACGTGCGGATCCTGCGCGGGAGCGCGCCATGACTTCGGCCACGCTTTCGCCGGGCATGGCCGCGCTCATCCTGTTCGGACTGTTCTTCGGCTTGATGGCGCTGCGCGTGCCCGTGGCCTTCGCGCTCGGGCTCGCCTGCCTGCCGGTGTTCTTCATCGAGGACCGGCTGTCGCCGCAGAACCTGATCCAGGAGACCTTCAACGCGTACAACTCGTTCATCCTGCTGGCGGTGCCATTTTTTCTGCTGACCGCGAACCTGATGAACGTCGGCGGCATCACCGATCGATTGATACGTCTGTCGCGCTCGCTGGTCGGCCATTTTCCCGGCGGGTTGGCGCAGATCAATGTGGTGCTGTCGATTTTCTTCGCCGGCATCTCCGGCTCCTCGACCGCCGATGCCGCAAGCCAGTCGAAGATCTTCATCGAGGCGCAGCGCAAGGAAGGCTACGACGACAGCTTCTCGGTCGCGATCACCGCGGTCTCCGCGGTGCTGGCGGTGATCATTCCGCCCTCGATCCTGATGATCGTCTGGGGTGGCCTGCTCACCGTGTCGATCGGCGGCCTGTTCCTGGCCGGCATCATTCCCGGCCTGCTGATCGGCTTCGTGCAGATGGGCACCGTGCACGTCTACGCCAAGCTGCGCGGTTACCCGACGTATCCGCGCGCCACGTTGCGCGAGGTACTGGTCTCGACGTTCGTCTCGCTGCCGGCGCTGATGACGCCGGTCATCATCGTCGGCGGCAAGATCTTCGGCTGGTTCACCGCCACCGAGTCGGCGTGCATCGCGGTGCTGTATGCGGCGGTGCTGTCGATCTTCGTCTATCGCGAGATGAAGCTGAAGGGGTTGCACGAGGCGCTGCTCGACACCGGGCGCCTGTCCGGCGTGGCGCTGTTTTGTGTCGGCACCGCTTCGGCATTCGGCTGGCTGCTCGCGTACTACCAGATCCCGAAGGCGCTGCTGGCGGGCGTGAACGCGTGGGAAATGGGCTTGAACGCGACCGGTTTTTTCATCGCCGGCGTGTTCCTGGTGGTGGGCTGCTTCCTCGATGCGATCCCGGCCATCATCATCGTCGGCACGATCCTCGAGCCGCTGGCGAAAGCCGTACACATGGATCCGATCCACTTCGCCATGATCGGCATCGTCTCGCTTGCGTTCGGGCTGGTCACGCCGCCGTATGGCCTGTGCCTGATGATCTCGTGTTCGGTTGCCGGCATGCGCATGTACGACGCGCTCAAGGACACGATGATCATGCTGCTGCCGATGCTTGGCGTGTTGATTCTGGTGATCGTGTGGCCGGACGTGTCGTTGTTTTTGCCGAGGTTGATTTCGCCGGAGTTCTTGAAGTAAAGCCGGCCTCTAAGCGCCTGCCTCCGCAGCAAGCGGTGGAGGAGTTGGCGTGCCTGCCATGACCCACGTTCTTGCGTCCCGCAAGCACAGCTCAACTCTTGCGGCGCGTTCGGCCCCGTGTCTCAATCCTCCGCCCGACTAACAAGAAAGGAGGCACCGTGAAACCGCTGCGACTATTCCTGGCTCTTGTGATTTTGTTCGCCGTCGCGCTCGGCGTGCGGGCCAACGACGACCGGCACGACGATGCAGACGAAGGCACAAACGACGTCGAGCTCACCTGGATGTCGATCGCCAACTGGTACTTCAAGATCGGCGACCTGCGCATCGTCATGGACGG
>Ga0137409_10002034_pt1 | contig 21794 bp, 17 predicted proteins | sample CZODoug1_16funga_FD_122059 | JGI IMG/M metagenome (GOLD analysis project Ga0137409, IMG submission 122059) | Vadose zone soil fungal communities from Angelo Coast Range Reserve, California, USA - CZODoug1_16fungal (Hybrid Assembly) | ecosystem: Environmental > Terrestrial > Soil > Vadose zone... | reverse complement strand
ACCACCGCGGGGATCGCCGCGAACAGCCCGATGGCGGTTGCGACCAGGGCCTCGGAAATTCCCGGCGCCACCATGGCGAGCGTCGCCTGCTGCACGTTACCGAGCGAGGAGAACGCGCTCATGATTCCCCACACCGTGCCGAACAGCCCGACGTACGGACTGGTGCTGCCGACGGTGGCGAGCGTGGCGAGGCTCTGTTCGAGGCGGTCGATCTCCTTGAGCTGCGCGACGCGCATCGCGCGCCGCGAGCCCTCGAGCAGCTGCTCGCCGCCGCTGGCGCTCTGACGCTGGCGCGCAAACTCGCGGAAGCCGAACTCGAAAATGCCCGCCATGCCCGTCGCGCCGCCGCGCGACTCGATCGCCCGGTACAGCTGCGCCAGGTCATCGCCCGACCAGAAGCGGCTTTCGAAACGGTCGGCTTCGCGGCGTGCGCGCCCGATGACACGGCGTTTGCGGAAAATGATCGCCCAGGAGCCGAGCGACGCCAGCAGCAATATGCCGATGACGATCTGCACCGGCACGCTCGCCTGGGCGATGAGGCGCAGGATGGACAGCTGCTCACCCACTGCCGGCGGCCTCCGCGGCCACGGCATCCGCCAGGAACTCCGGCAGACGCTGCGGCCGCATGGTGCGCGCATCGACGCACGCCACCCGCACGTTCGCTTCCAGCAGCAGGTCCGGCGCGCGCCCGGCGGCATGCGCGCGATAGATGCGTTGCGCGAAGCGCAGCGACGCCGCCCCTTCGGACTGCGGCGCACAGGTGATCTGCAGCTCGTCATCCAGCCGTGCCGGGGCGCGATAGTCCACCGACAGACTCACCACCGTGAACACGATGCCGCGATCACGCGCGAGCTGCAGCTGCGAGTGTCCCCGTGCACGCAGCCACTCGGTGCGTGCGCGCTCGAGGTAGCGCAGGTAGTTGGCGTAATAGACGATGCCGCCGCCATCGGTGTCCTCCCAGTAGACGCGCGCCGGCCAGGAAAAGACGCTCACCGCGGATCCTCGAACAGCGGCAGCGTGGCGGCGCCGCGCTCGGGGGGCTTGAGGCCCAAATGCAGGTAGGAAGCGCGCGTGACCATGCGCCCGCGCGCGGTGCGCACCAGGAATCCCTGCTGGATCAGGAACGGCTCGGTGACGTCCTCGAGCGTGCCGCGCTCCTCGCCGAGCGCCGCCGCCAGGCTATCGATACCGACCGGGCCGCCGTCGAAGCGCTCGATGATCGCCGTGAGGAGCTTGCGGTCCAGGGTGTCGAATCCCTGACGGTCCACCTCGAGCAGATCGAGCGCGGCGTCGGCGACCGCTTCATCGATGCGCCCGTCGGCGCGCACCTGCGCATAGTCGCGCACGCGCCGTAGCAGGCGATTGGTGATGCGCGGCGTGCCGCGCGAGCGCTGCGCGATGCGCCGTGCGCCCCCTTCATCGATGGCTACACCCAGGATCGCGGCGGAGCGCTTCACGATGCGCTCCAGGTCTCCGACCTCGTAGAACTCGAGTCGCTGCACGATGCCGAAGCGGTCGCGCAGCGGCGAGGTGAGCAGCCCCGCGCGCGTGGTGGCCCCCACCAGCGTGAACGGCGGAATGTTCAGCTTGATGGAGCGCGCCGCCGGCCCCTCGCCGATCATGAGGTCGAGCTGGTAGTCCTCCATCGCCGGATAGAGCACCTCTTCGACCACCGGCGTGAGGCGGTGGATTTCATCGACGAACAGCACATCGCGGGCCTGCAGGTTGGTGAGCAGCGCCGCGAGATCTCCCGGGCGCTCCAGCACCGGGCCGGAGGTCTGGCGCAGATTCACGCCCAGCTCGGCCGCGATGATGTGCGCCAGCGTGGTCTTGCCGAGACCGGGGGGACCGAAAATCAGCACGTGATCGAGCGCTTCGCCGCGCTGCCCGGCGGCGCGGATGAAGATCTCGAGCTGCGTTTTCACCGGCGCCTGGCCGACGTACTCCGCGAGCCGGCGCGGCCGGATGGCCCGCTCGACCGCCTCCTCTTCGGCGGCCGCCGTGCCACTGATGATGCGTTCGGCTGTCACGGGTAAGAGATCTACTCCCGCGCCGCGCCCTGCAAGGCGCGACGGATCAGTTCCTCAGTGGAGTGTGTACCGGGACCGACCGCTTTGAGCAAGCGCGCAGCCTCCGCCGGGCGGTAGCCGAGCGCCACCAGGGCGCCGTATGCCTCACCCTCGGCGCGCGCAGGCGCCGCCAGCGGCGCGCCCGGCGTCGCCTGGGGCGCCGCCAGGCGATCGCGCATTTCCACGATCAAGCGCTCGGCGGTCTTGCGACCCACCCCCGGCACGCGCGTCAGCGCGCTGATGTCCTCATTCAGCACGCACTGGGCAAAGGCGCTGACGCTGATGCCCGACAGCAGCGCGAGCGCGATCCTCGGTCCGACGCCTGACACCTTGATGAGGCTGCGGAACAGGCGCCGCTCCTCCTCGGTGGCAAAGCCGTACAGCACGTGCGCATCCTCGCGCACCACCAGGTGCGTAAGCAGACGCACCTCCTCGCCCACCGCCGGCAGGTGGAAGAACGTCGACATGGGCGCTTCCAGCTCGTAACCGAGCCCGCCGACGTCGACCGTGAGTTGCGGGGGTGTCTTGGAGGCGATTCTGCCGCGCAGCGAGCCGATCATCGCCAGGCGGGCCTCAGGCGCGCGCCGCTTGGCTGCGCGAGCGTGCCGAGCCGGCGCGCGTGCGCGTGGCACACGGCGACCGCGAGCGCATCCGCCGCGTCCGCACCCAGGCGTTCGTGCAGTGCCAGCAGGGTGCGGATCATGTGCGCTACCTGAAACTTCTCCGCTGCTCCGGAGCCCACCACCGCCAGCTTGATGGCGCGGGGCGCATATTCAAACACCGGCACGCCCGCCGGGACGGCGCACAGCGCGGCGCCGCGTGCCTGCCCCAGTTTCAATGCGCTGTCGGCGTTGCGGCTGACGAACACGCGCTCCACCGCCACCTCCGCCGGTTGGTGTTGGGACATCAATCCCTGCAGACCCTCGAATATCATGCGCAGGCGTGTCGCGGGCGCCGCGGCGGAGAGGTTCAGGCAGCCGTGTGCGACCGCAACCAGCTGGCTGCCGCGGCATTCGATCACGCCAAAGCCGGTGCGGCGCGAACCCGGGTCGAGCCCCAGGACCCGCACACTGACCGCCGCGTTGAACTGCGCGGCGGCGGGCTCAAATGCGCGCCAGGACCTCGTCCGATATCTCGACATTCGAATAAACGTCCCGTACCTCGTCCAGTTCTTCGAGCGCCTCGAGCAGATGCACCATCAACACCGCGGTCTCGCCCGACAACTCCAGGGTCGTCGCGGCGCGCTGCGTGACTTCCGCGGTCGCGGGCGCGAAGCCGTGATGCTTGAGCACTGCGCACACCGTGTCGAACTCCAGCGGATCGGCCAGTACTTCGACGGAGCTGTCGGCGTTGGGTATGACGTCTTCGGCGCCGGCTTCCAGCGCCACCTGCATCAGCCGCTCCTCATCCGTCCCCGGCGGGTAGGTCATGAGGCCCACGGTGTTGAACAGATAGCTCACCGAGCCGTCAGCCCCGAGTCTGCCCCCGTGTTGCACGAATGCGCGGCGCACCTTCGCGCCCACCAGGCCGCGATCGTCGGTCACGCACTCGACCATGACTGCAGCGCCACCGGGGCCGTAGCCTTCGTAGCGCACGGTTTCCCATCCCGCCGGCGCAGCGCGTGCGAGCCGCTTGTCACGGCGCAGTGCCTGGGCGCTCTCGCGGCGCCGGATGTTAGCCCACTTGCTGTGCCCTGCCATGCGTAACGCTTACCCGCGCGGCGGCGCCCCAGCGCGCCGCCTGGAAAAACAGGCGCGTATGATAGCGGTAAACCTCGTGGACGACACGCTGGCGCGTTCAGCGCTGCCGCTCGCTTAGAACCGTTATCCGTGGAAACCAGTCAACTGTGCCCGCCTCAGGTCCGCGACGCCATCAGCGGCGCACGCGCGGCACTCGAGCAGGCCAACGCACGCGCGCCGGCCGATCTGGCGTTGGCCGTGGAAGCTGCCGAGATCATGGGCGGCCTCACCGAAAGCACCGAGCTCGCGCACGCGCTGCTCGCGCGACCGCTGCTCGCGCGGGCAGCGCTCACGCCCGAGCAGACCGCCAGCATCGTCGGCCGCCCCGCAACCGAGATCGCCGCGGCACTGCTGCGCCTGGGCACGCTGGGACTGCCCCGTGACTGGTCGCCGGCGCACGGCCTGGACACGCGTCAGGCCGAAACGCTGCGCAAGATGCTGCTCGCGGTCGTGAGCGACCCGCGGTTGGTGCTGGCGCGGCTCGCCGAGGAACTGGTCGCGCTGCGCCACGCGCGCGAGCTGCCGGGCCCGGAGCGCGAGCGGCGCGCGCTCGAGGCGCGCGCCATCTACGCGCCGCTCGCCAACCGCCTGGGCGTGTGGCAGTTGAAATGGGAGCTCGAGGACCTCGCCTTCCGCTACCTCGAGGCGCAGGAGTACCGCCGCGTCGCCACCGCGCTCAACGAGCGCCGCGCCGACCGCGAGCGTTATATCGAGGCGTTGTGCGCCGAGCTGCTCGCTCGCTTGCGCGCCGCGGGCATCGAAGCCGAGGTCTACGGGCGTCCGAAGCACATCTACAGCATCTATCGCAAGATGCAGCGCAAGCAGCTGGCGTTCGAGCAACTGTTCGACGTGCGCGCGGTGCGCGTGGTGGTCGCTTCAATCCCCGAGTGCTACGGCGCGCTCGGCATCGTCCACGGTCAGTGGCCGTACATTCCGGGTGAGTTCGACGACTACATCGCCACTCCCAAGGGCAACGGCTACCGCTCCATCCACACCGCCGTGATCGGTCCGCAGGGACGCAGCGTCGAAGTGCAGATCCGCACCCCGCAGATGCACGAGCACGCCGAGCTGGGCGTCGCGGCGCACTGGACCTACAAGGAGGGCGGTCTGCGTGATGCGCACTACCAGCGCAAGATCGAGTGGGTGCGGCGCCTGCTGGAGCCGCAGGACGGCCGCGAGGGCGGCGCACAGGCGGACCGCGACCTGATCGAGGGGATGCGCACCGAGCTGTTTGCGGACCGGGTCTACGTGCTCACGCCCAAGGGTGAGGTGATCGACCTGCCGCGCGGCGCGACACCGCTCGATTTCGCCTACAGCGTGCACACCTCGCTCGGCCACCGCTGCCGCGGCGCCAAGGCGAACGGGCGCATCGTGCCCCTCACACACGCGCTCGCCAACGGGGAGATTGTCGAGGTCATCACCGGCAAGCACGACGCACCGAGTCGCGACTGGCTCGCACCCGAGCAGGGCTACCTGATTTCGGCGCGCAATCGCGGCAAGGTGCGCGCCTGGTTCCGCAAGCAGGACGTCGGCGACAACCGCAGCGCCGGCCTACGGATCGCCGAACGGGAGCTGGCGCGCATCGGCGCGCGCCCCGAACAGCTCAGCGCCCTGGTGCAGGAGCTCAAGGCACGCGACACCGATCACCTGCATCAGCTGCTTGGCGAGGGCGAGATCACCGTGACGCAGCTGATGCAGGCCGCGACCCGGCTGTTCGAGCCGCCTCGGCCGGTGGCGCGCCCGCCGCGTCCCGGCGCGACGCGGCGCCGGGCCGCGCCGGTCCAGATCGAGGGCGTGGGCGATCTGCCGACCACGCTGGCGCGCTGCTGTGCGCCGCTGCGTCCGCAGCCGATCACCGGCTATGTCACCCTCGGCCGGGGCGTCACGGTCCATCGCAGCGATTGTGCGAGCCTGCGGCGCATGAGCGCGCTCAAGCCCGAACGCGTGCTGAAGGTCGAGTGGAGCAGCGCGGAGAGCGGTGCGCTCAACGTGGAACTGTCCGTCAGCGCCTACGATCGGCGCGGGCTGCTGCGTGATCTGACTGACGTGCTGGCGCTCGAGCGCCTGAGCATCGATGCGGTGACTTCGCGGACCGACCACGACACCGGCATTGCATATTTCGCTCTCAGCGTCGCGGTCAATGACCTCGAGCAGTTCGCCCGCGTTCTGCGCCGGCTCGCGGGCGTGCCGAATGTCATCGAGGCGCGACGCCGGCTCTAGAGCCGACCGGCACTAAGGCTGTCAGCGGTTAATTGCGTCGATGGAGCGCTTGTCGACGGCCAGCGCCGCCTCGTGCAGCGCCTCCGCGAGCGTCGGATGCGCGTGGATGGTGCGCTGCAGATCCTCGCTGCTGGCCGAGTACTCCATAGCCAGTACCGCTTCCGCGATCAACTCCCCGGCCATGGGACCGATGATGTGCACGCCGAGGATCTCGTCGTCATCGCGTGCGGCCACGACTTTGGCGAAGCCGGCGGCCTGCTCCAGCGCGCGCGCGCGGCCGCTGGCGAGGAACGGGAACACGCCGCTCTTGTATTCGCGGCCGCTCGCCTTGACCTGCTCCTCGGTGAGGCCGACCCAGGCGATCTCCGGTGCGGTATAGATGACCGATGGAATCACCTTGTAATTGACTTCGCCGAAGCGGCCGGCGATCAGGTCCGCGACCATCGCGCCCTCCTCCTTGCCCTTGTGGGCCAGCATCGGGCCCCGTACGCAATCCCCGATCGCCCACACGCCCTCCACGCCCGTGCGGCAGGCGTGATCGACGCTGATGAAGCCGCGTTCGTCCAGCTGCACCCCGGTATCGGGACCGAGCAGGTCCCTGGTATAGGGTCGGCGACCGATCGCCACCACCAGCCGCTCGACACTCAGGTGCTGGGCGCCCTTCGCATCCTCGTACGAGACATCCACCGTCGCGCCCGACACCGCAGCGCCCGTGACCTTGGCGCCCAGGCGAATGTCGAGGCCGAGTTTCCTGAAGTGCCGCAGCGCCTCCTTGGCGAGAGCTTGGTCGGCGAATGCCAGGAAATCCGGCAGCGCTTCCAGCACCACCACCTCGGCTCCGAGGCGGCGCCACACGCTCCCCAATTCCAGTCCGATCACACCGGCGCCGATGACGCCGAGGCGCTTCGGCACGGCGTCAAGGTCGAGCGCTCCCCAGGAATCCACGATGTGCGGGGCCGCGAACGGCGCCGAGCGCAACTCGATCGGGGTGGACCCCGAAGCGAGCACCACGTGTCTGGCGGAAAGTTCGCGGCGGGTACCGTCATGCGCGGTGAATTCGATGCGGCGACCGGCGAGGAGTCTGCCATGCCCCTGCAGCGGGGTGACGCCCGCCGCCTTGAACAGCGCGAGGATCCCCTGGGTCATGCCGCGCACGATGCCGCCCTTGCGCTTCTGCATCTGCGCCAGATCGAGCGTCGCGCCCGCTACCTTGATGCCGTGCACGGCGAACTCCTCGTGCACGCGATGGTAGAGCTCGGTGGACTCCAGCAGCGCCTTGGACGGGATGCAGCCCGCGTTCAGGCACGTGCCGCCGAAAGCGGCGCTGCCGTCGCGGTTCTTCCATTCATCGATACAGGCGACGCTCAGCTTGTTCTGCGCGGCGCGGATCGCAGCCGGATAGCCCGCCGGGCCGCCGCCGATGACGACGACGTCGAAAGCATCAGCGCCGTTGGATGGTTGTTTGTCGTCGTTCTTCATATGCGCATCAGATCCCCAGCAGCATCCGTCCCGGATCTTCCAGAGCTTCCTTGATCGCGACCAGGAACTGCACCGCTTCGCGGCCGTCGATGATGCGGTGATCGTAGGTCACCGCCAGATACATCATCGGCCGCGCCGCGATCTGCCCGCCGAGCACCATCGGCCGCTCCTGGATCTTGTGCATGCCGAGGATCGCGCTCTGCGGCGCGTTGACGATCGGTGTCGACATGAGCGAACCGAACACGCCGCCGTTGGTAATCGTGAAGGTGCCACCGGTCAGATCCTCGATGGCGAGCGAGCCCTCGCGCGCCTTGCGTGCGTAGTCGGCCACCTCCTTCTCGATCACCGCGAAGCTCTTGGCGTCGGCGTCGCGCACGATCGGCACGATCAGGCCGCGGTCGGTGGACACGGCGACGCCAATGTCGTAGTACTCGTGATAGATAATGTCGCCGCCGTCGACCGAGGCGTTCAGCACCGGAAACTTCTTCAGCGCTTCGATCGAGGCCTTCACGAAGAACGACATGAAGCCCAGCTTCACGCCGTGCTCCTTCTCGAAGCGCTCCTTGTAGCGCGCGCGCAGTTCCTGGGTGGCGGTCAGATCCACCTCGTTGAACGTCGTCAGCAGAGCCTGGGTCGATTGCGCCTCGAGGAGACGCTGCGCGATGCGGGCACGCAGCCGCGTCATGGGGACCCGCTGCTCGGCGCGCGCGCCCGCCGGTGCGGCGGGCCGGGGCGTGGGTGCACGGGCCGCCGGTGCCGGCGCGGCGGGGGCGGCGGGCGGCGGTGCGCCGCCAGTCCGCGGCGAGGCCTCCGCCGGCTTTTTGCCGAGAAACCCCACCACGTCGGACTTGGTCAGCCTGCCATCCCGTCCCGAGGCCGGGATCGCGGACGGATCGAGGTGGTTCTCCTCGACCAGCCGCCGTACCGAAGGACTCAACTTGCCGGCGTCCTTGCCGCCGTCGCTGTCCGCGGCCGCTGGCGTCTTCGCAGCCGCTGCCGCTGCCGCAGTGCCGGCCGCCTTCGGCGCCGCGGCCGCCGTGGCGCCCTCCTCGATGAGCGCGAGAACCTGGCCGCTGGTCACCACCGCGCCGCTCGGCACCCGGATCTCGCGCACCACGCCGTTGGCCGGCGCGGGAACTTCCAGCACCACCTTGTCGGTCTCGAGATCGGCGAGATTCTCGTCGCGGCGGATGGCATCACCGGGTTGCTTGTGCCACGCCACGAGCGTGGCGTCGGCGATGGACTCCGGCAGCTGTGGAACCCGGATTTCGGTGGTCATGAACGCCTTCTTATGGGGGTGGCCGGCACGGGCGCGGCAGGCGGCGCAGACGCCGCGGTCGGCGCCGGCACCACGGGAGCGGCCGTCAGACGCGTGGTCTCGCGCGCAGATTCCTCGGTGGTGGTCGCATGCAGCGCGGCGGCGACCAGGGTCTGCTGCTCGATTTCGTGGATCTTGGTGATACCCGTCGCCGGCGCCGCGGACGGCCCACGGCCGGCGTATAACACCGGTCGGCGTCCCATCACCAGTTCCTGCAGACGATGACGGATCTGGTACCAGGCGCCCTGATTCTGCGGCTCCTCCTGGCACCACACGACCTCGCGCGCGTTGGGGTAGCGGTTGAGCATCGCCTGATACTCGTCGCTCGGGAAGGGATAGAGCTGCTCGATGCGCACCAGCGCCACGTCGCGCAGCGCCTCCTTGCGGCGCGCCTGCAGTAGATCGAAATACACCTTGCCGCTGCAAAACACGATCCGCTGCACCTGCTGGGCGGGTACATCGTCGATCTCGCCGATCACGCGTGCGAAGCCGCCACCGCTGAGATCCTCGAGCGAGGACACCGACAGCTCGTGCCTCAGCAGACTCTTGGGCGTCATGACGATGAGCGGCTTGCGGAACGACTGGCGCATCTGCCGCCGCAGCATGTGGAACATCTGCGCCGGCGTCGACGGCACGCACACCTGCATGTTGTTTTCCGCGCACAGTTGCAGGAAACGCTCGAGGCGCGCCGAGGAGTGTTCCGGCCCCGCCCCTTCGTAGCCATGCGGCAGCAGCAACACCAGCCCGCAGAAGCGCTCCCACTTGGCCTCGCCCGAGCTGATGAACTGGTCGATGATGACCTGTGCGCCATTGGCGAAGTCGCCGTACTGCGCCTCCCACAGCACCAGCGAATTCGGCTCGGTGGTGGCGTAACCGTACTCGAAGCCCATCACCGCTTCTTCGGACAGCACTGAATCGATCACCTGCACGCGCGGCTGCGAGTCGGCGATGTGCTGCAGCGGAATCCACGTGGCATCGGTGTTCTGATCGTGCAGCACCGCGTGCCGATGGAAGAAGGTTCCCCGCCCGCTGTCCTGCCCGGTGAGGCGCACGCCGAAGCCGTCCTCGACCAGCGCCGCGTAGGCGAGCGTCTCGGCGCATCCCCAGTCGAGCGGCTGCTCGCCCTGCAGCATCTTCCTGCGGTTGTCGATCAGGCGCGCGACGCGCGGATGCAGGCTGAAGCCCTGCGGATAGCTCGTGATGCGCTCACCGAGCGCGCGCAGTCGCGCCGGCTCCACCCCCGTGGGCACCCGCTCGGTCCAGTCAACCTGCCCGTAGGCGCTCCAGTCCACCGTGTACTTGTTGCCGATCATGCCGAGCGAGGCACGCGCCTGCGGGCGGCCTTCGTCGAGTCCGCTGCGGTATTGCTCCAGCATCGCCTGCGCGTCGGCGTCCGTGAGCACGCCCGCGGCGATGAGCCGGTCGGCGTACAGGCGGCGCGCGGTGGGATGCTGGCGGATCACGCGGTACATGCCTGGTTGCGTGGCCGCCGGCTCGTCGGCCTCGTTGTGGCCGTGCCGCCGGTAGCACACCAGGTCGATCACCACATCCTTGCGGAAGCGCATGCGGTACCTGAGCGCCAGGCGGGCGACAAACACCAGCGCTTCCGGGTCGTCGGCGTTGACGTGGAAGATCGGCACTTCCAGCATCTTGGCCACGTCGCTGCAGTAAATGGTGGAACGCAGGTCGGCGGGCTCCGAAGTCGTGAAACCCACCTGGTTGTTGATGATCACGTGCGCGGTGCCGCCGGTGAAAAAGCCGCGCGCCTGCGACAGCTGCAGCGTCTCCATCACCACACCCTGGCCCGCGAACGCCGCGTCGCCGTGCACCAGCAGCGGCATTACGCGCGCGGCGCGCTCATCACCGCGCCGCTCCTGGCGCGCGCGCACCGAGCCCTCCACCACCGGATCCACGACCTCCAGATGCGAGGGATTGAATGCCAGCACGGTGTGCACGTTGCCCTGCGCGGTGCGCAGGTCCGCCGAGAAGCCTTTGTGGTACTTCACGTCTCCGGAGCCCTTCAGCCGACCCGGGTCGTCCGCACCCTCGAATTCCGAGAACAGCGCCGCGGGCGACTTGCCCAGCAGGTTCACCAGCACGTTCAGCCGGCCGCGGTGCGCCATGCCGATGACCACCTCCTCGATGCCGGCGGCGCCGCAGTTCTGGATGAGGTCATCGAGTAAGGGAATGAACGCGTCCGCGCCTTCGAGCGAGAAGCGCTTCTGGCCGACGTACTTGGTGTGCAGGTAGCGCTCGAGGCCCTCGGCGGCCGTGAGTTGCCAGAGGATGTTGCGCTGCTCCTCGGTGCTGAAGCGATGCTTGAGGCGCCCCTCCTGGAACTCGTCCTGCAGCCACAGCCGCTCCTCGGAGTCGGACATGTGCGCGAACTCCGCGCCGACAGTGCCGGCGTAGATGTACTGCAGTTGCGCGAGGATGTCCCTCAGCTTCATGCGCTTCGGCACCGCGTCCGTGCGGCTGCCGGTGAAGAACTCGGTATCGAGATCCGCCGGCGTGAGGCCGAAGTAATCCAGGTCGAGCACCCGTGGCCTGGGGCGCCGGGACAGGCCCAGGGGGTCGATGCTCGCCACCAGGTGCCCGCGGTTGATCCACACCTGAATCAGCCGCGAAACGGCCGCCTGTTGGGCATTCGCCCCGGAGGCGGGCGCGGTAATGCCCGCTCCCCGTCCCTGCGCCGCGCGCCGCGCGATGTCCGCCCGGATCGGTCCGTGCGCGCGCTCCGCGCCCGCGGGCCCGAGCTGGGCGAAATACTTCCGCCAGCGCTCCTCTACGCTCGCCGGATCGAGAAGATATTGCTCGTAGAGGGCGTCGAGAAAGGCGGCGTTGCCGCCGTAGAGGGGCGTTGGTTCGAGCATGCGGGGAAAAGGACCGGCAGGCCAATAGTTTAGCGTAAAAGCCGGCCGGCGAGGGAAACGCGCCCTGCGGCACGTCCTACAGGGCGTTCAGAAGCCCGAATTCGTAGGCAATCAGCGCCCCGTAAATCCCCAGCACCGTGTACAGCAGCACGCCCACGGGGATGCGGCCGAAGGCCCGCATGCGCGCCAGCTGTGTCAGCAGCACGACCCCGCCCCCCGTGAGCCCGATCTTCACCAGTGTGAAGGCGACTGCCGAGCCTCCGACCAGCGGTGCCATCATCGGGTTGGCTTCGTAGGCGCCGCGCTCGACCAGCATCAGCGTCAGCAGCGCATCAATACCGGAAAACATCACGATCAGCATCGCGATCGCGAGCCATTGCGGATGATGCCAATCCACGGCGCTGACTGCGCGCTCATCGGCGCGCCGCGGCGCGCGCCGCCGCGGGTTGAAGCTGCCGTGCAGCAGCGCGTGCAGCACGTGCCTGCGGCGATCAGTGGCGCGGCGTTCCTGCGAACCCGGCTCGCTGGCGGAGCACCGCCGGTCTTTCACATCCCTGGTCACGGTTGTTCTTGTTGTGGCGTGCCGAAGCGGTCGCTGCGGACATTGTAGCGACGCGCCGGGGGTACCGGGTCCCGGCAGAGCGTGACACCGCTCACATCCCGCAGCGACTGCGGTGCGGCGAGGCGCGCGCCACATCTCGGGCGCCACGTTATGACACCTCACCCGCACACCTCTATATGATCACGCCGGATGTCCGCTCCGAGCGTCAGCCTCCCGAGTCCCGGCCCGGCAACGGACGGCCTGCCGCTGCCGCGCCGCTACTGGGCAATCGCGGCCATCGCGCTCGCGATTGCGATGTCGGTGCTCGACAGCACCATCGTCAACATCGCGCTGCCCTCGATCGCGCGCGACTTCGGCGCCACGCCCGCCGCATCGATCTGGGTCGTCAATGCCTACCAGCTGGCGATCCTGGTGGTGCTGCTGCCGCTCGCCTCGCTCGGGGAAGTCGTCGGCTACCGGCGCGTCTCCCAGGCCGGGCTTGCAGTATTCACGCTCGCCTCGCTCGCCTGCGCGTGTGCGCCCACCCTGCTCACCCTCAGTATCGCGCGCGTCATCCAGGGCCTCGGGGCGGCGGGCATCATGAGCGTGAGCGCCGCGCTGGTGCGCTTCACTTACCCGCAGCGCTACCTCGGGCGCGCCGTCGGCATCAACGCGTTCGTCGTCGCGACCTCCGCTGCCCTCGGTCCCACCATCGCCTCGGCGGTGCTGGCCGTAGCGCAGTGGCGCTGGCTGTTTGGCATCAACGTTCCGCTGGGCGTGATCACGATCCTGATCGCGATCCGTGCTCTTCCGGAGACCGAGCGCATAGCGCGCCCGCTCAACTACGCGGGCGCGGCGCTGTACGCCGGCACGTTTGGTCTGCTGCTGAGCGGGCTGCAGTCCCTCGCGCATCATGCCGCAACCCCGCTCGCGCTGCTGCAGATCGGCTGCGGCTGCGCTCTCGGGTGGCTGCTCGCACGGCACGAGCTGCCGCGTGCCGCGCCGCTCATTCCTTTCGACCTGCTGCGCATCCGCGTTTTTTCCCTGTCACTGGCGACCTCGGTGTGTTCGTTCATGGCGCAGATGACGGCGCTGGTCGCGCTGCCGTTCGAGATTCAGCGCCTGGGTCACAGCGCAGTTGAAACGGGTCTCTTCATGACGCCCTGGCCGCTGGCGCTGGCGCTGGCGGCGCCGCTCGCCGGCCGGCTCGCGGACCGCCATGCGGCGGGCATACTGGGAGGACTCGGGCTGCTGGTCATGGCCGCGGGGCTGGCGTTGCTCGCGTTCCTTCCGGCGAGCGGCAGCCCCGCGGCGTTCGTGTGGCGCATGGCGCTGTGCGGTCTGGGCTTTGGCTTCTTCCAGGCCCCCAACAATCGCGCCATCATGGCGTCTGCGCCGCGCGCCCGCAGCGGCGCCGCCGGCGGCATGCTGAGCGCGGCGCGCCTGCTCGGCCAGGCGCTGGGCGCAGCCGGCGTCGCCATTTTGTTTCGCGCCTATGGCGCCGCAGGTTCAAACTTCGCGCTGTGGCTGGCGGCGCTCCTCGCGCTCGCCGGCGCAGCGGTCAGCGTCGTGCGGCTGACCGGACACCCGACGGAGGGGACGACATGACTGACGTGACACCGGGTGCGCCGGCCGCGGTTGCACCCATCAAGCCGCCCTTCACCTGGGCGAACGCGGTCGCCAAGGTGAGAATGGCCGAGGACGCGTGGAACAGCCGCGATCCGCAACGCGTGTCGCTCGCCTACACCGAGGACTCGGTGTGGCGTAACCGTGCCGAGTTTCTGCACGGGCGGGAGGCCATCCAGCAGTTCCTGCGCCGCAAGTGGAGCCGCGAGCTCGACTACCGGCTCATCAAGGAAATCTGGGCATGCGGCGAGAACCGCATCGCGGTGCGTTTCGCCTACGAGTGGCACGACGACTCGGGAAACTGGTTCCGCTCCTACGGCAACGAGAACTGGGAGTTCGATGCCGGCGGGCTGATGCGCCGGCGCATCGCCTCCATCAACGACGTTCCCATCGCCGCAGCCGATCGCAAGTATCACTGGAACGCGCCGGGCCCGAGGCCCAAGGATCACCCCGGCCTGAGCGACCTCGGCCTGTAGCGCCGACAAATCACCTGCACTTGACCTCTTAAGTCGTTGAAGGAGCGCGTGCGCCGCGAAGCAGCAGGCGCGTCACGCGTTCCGTGGGATGCGCCCGCCGTCACGGGTCCCTGATGCCGTGGCGCAGCATCGCGTGCGCGCACTCAGCAGCGGCCTCGCGCACTTGACGAGCGAGGCAGTCGGAGTAGATTCCCCGGCCCTTGCGGGGAGAACACAAATGAATACGAAGCCGTCCCTGGTTGCAGCGGTGTCAGCGGTGTTGGTGCTCCTGTTCGCGGGGAGCGCCACTGCGCAAACTGCGGCGAACAAGAAGGCCGTCATCAATAAGACTCGCGATCTGATGAGCAAGATTCCAGCGCAGCACCAGAAACTACTCTCCTCAGGGATGAATAGAATTCTGCAACTGGCGCAGGTGCTGAACGACGATCACTCCAAGATGGGTGACGCGGGAACGATTACGATCTCGCCCAAAGCTGGTCTGGCGGCGGCGATTGCTCCGCTCGCGCCGATCCCCGGTCCCGGGCCCGGCGGGACCACGCGAGTGTCGGACCCGAGGCTCGATTTCGTTGATTCGGTGATGACCGGCTTCACGCAGAGCGAGACCTCCTCCGCCTGGTGTGGCAACACCGTGGTTGCCGGTTACAACGATTCCGGGGCGTTCGCGCGCACTGCGACGAGTTTCGACGCTCCGTGGAGTTTCAGCAGCGCCTCCTATTCCAGTGACGGCGGCCGGACTTTTGTTGACATCGGTGTCATGAATCCGGGGACCGATCCAATCAACTTCATCGCCGGTGACCCGGTGGTCGCGTGTACCAGTCCGACCCAGTTCTACTACTCCTCGATCTTCGCCAGCGGAGTAGATAGCAGCGGTAACTTCTTCAACGGCGTGGCCGTCAACACATCGAGCGACGGTGGACGCACGTGGAGTAATCCCGTGGCGGCGGTCGCCAAGGACTTCAACCACGGGATCGACAAACCATGGCTGGCAGCGGATCCGACCAACGCCAACCGCCTGTACGTGACCTACACCGATTTTGATTTTTCGGGCTTCTCTGGTTTGCCCGGTGCCCGGTGTCCCAACGACATCCGTTATGCGATCGAGCTCGTCTCCTCGACCAATGGCGGAAGTACCTGGGGAGCGCCCGTGACCGTGCATGAAGAATGCTATTTTGCCGGCGGCTTCAACGGCGTCCAGGGCTCGAACCCGGTTGTGGCCCCGGACGGCACCGTGTACGTCGGGTACGAGTTCTATCCCGCGGCGGTGCCGAACAATGAAATCCACCTGGCGAAATCAACCGATCACGGCCAGACATTCGCCGCGCCGGTAAAGGTTTCCGATGTCTTGCCAAACGGAAACTTCGGACTGTTGCAGGGGGGCTTCCGCAACAACGAGTTCCCCCAGGTCGCCATAGACCGAAGCCGCGGCTCGTCACGCGGGACGATTTACGTCGCCTGGTCGGATGGAATCGATAACCTCGTGCAGGATCAGCCTTTCCTCATCGGGACCTACGCCTATCCCGACGTGATGGTGGCGAAGTCAGTGGACGGCGGTCACACGTTTACCGTCCCACAGGCCGTGAGCCCGCAGCCGTCGAGCTTCACGGGCAGGGGTCGCGATCAGTTCTTTCCGGGCCTCGCCGTGGACCGGAGAGGCGCCGTAGGCGTGTGCTACTACGACCGCCGACAGGACCCGCAGAACACCGTCATCGATCGGTACTGCTCCGTCTCGCAGAATCAGGGCGCCAGCTGGCAGGAACACCGGGTGTCGGCGGCAAATTGGATCCCGGCGCATGCGTCCGATGAGGTGATCAACCTGTTCTACATCGGCGACTACGACGCGCTGACCAACGACTTCCTGCTGCAGCACGGCGGGTTCTTTGGAGCATTCGAGGTGCAAACCAAGGGCAACCCGGATGTCGTGGCCGCGAGGCTGGCGACGGAGGACTAGCGGGTCCGCGCGGGGGTGGTGAAAACTAGCCGGCGTCGGCGATCAGGCTCAGATCCGGTGCGGCCGGATGTTCGACCGCGCGACGAGCAGCCGGGGCACCAGACTGGTGTTGGCCGGCAATCATCGCTCGGTCACGACCGGATTCCTTTGCGCAATAAAGGGCTTCGTCGGCCATTTTCAGCAATTGCTCGAAACGTGAGCTCATAGTTGTGTCGCAGATGCCGAAGCTGGCCGTGAAGGCGGGGATGTTGCCCGCAAGCAGGGTCTCAGCGAGTTTTGCGCGAATCCGATCCACCACTTCCTGAGCTTGCGCGGGGCTGGAGTGAGGCAGAATCAGCACAAACTCCTCACCGCCCCAGCGTGCGGCCATGTCGCCGCTGCGCAAGCTCAAACGCAGGGTTTCGGCAAAGAGCCTGAGCGCCTGATCGCCCGCCGCATGTCCGCGTGAGTCATTAAGCCGCTTGAAATGATCGAGATCCGCCATGACCAGGGCGAACGCTTTGCCCTCGCTGTTGAGGTTCCGGGCCCGCTCTTCGGCGGAACTACGGTTGGGCAACCCGGTCAGGCTGTCGGTGGTCGCCCTGCGCTGTGTGCTGTTGAATGCACGCACGGTGCCGATCCGGGCCCCGGCCTGAATGCCCAGCGTCGTCAATTGGGCGATCTGGCGGGTCGTCGGAGGCTTGCCCACCGGAGCTGATGTGTGCAGGACGCCCAGCGCCCGACCCATGAAGCTCACGGGGACACACACTGCGGAGACCGCGCCACACGTCCGGCCACGCAGGCGCGAGCAGGCGTTAAGCGCCTCGCTGTCGGGAAATATCACCGGATTGCCGCGTCGCACCGCCATGCAACTGAAAGGAGACTCCACGTCGCATCCCGGGGCACCGGCATCCGGATGCTGTGTCGCCTGCTCCAGGTGCGCTCGACTGGAATCGGCCAGCAGCAGCTCGGTGGGCAGGTCGGTCGAGATCACTTTCATGGCGCGCGCCAGCACGCGGTAAGCGTCTTCTTCGGTGTCGGCCATCTCCAGCGCTTCGATCAGTTGGGTGCCGAAGGCGTCCCGGTCCGCCTCGGCCCGCAATCGCCCGATGACTTCATTCAGGCGATCGGCCATGTTGTTGATCGCGTGACCGAGCTCTCCGAGTTCATCCTGGCTAACGACGACATTTCGGACACCAAGATTGCCTTCGGAGATCGTCACGGCCACATCGCGAACCTGGCGGAGCGAGTACCTGATGGACCGCGACAGCGCGGCGACCAGCATCGCGACCACGACACTGATCAGAACTCCCGCCGTCACCAGCCAGCGCTTGGCATTCGCTTCGGCACGTGCCGCATCGCTGGTGGCCTGGGTGATGTGTTCCGTGAACGCTGCCGTCTGCCGAAGCATGCCGGCATCCAACGCATCGCCGGCTTCCCGCAAGGCCGGCAGCAGCGCTTCGGCCGCCTTCGCGTCACGAAGTGCCAGCGGCCCCGTTTCCATGGCCTTGGCCAGAAACACATCGGCGAGGGTGCGCACCTTGGTCTCGGTCTCGACCAGGTCGGGGGGCAGTTGGAAATGCTCCAGCGCCAGCAGGTCGCGCCGAAGGTCTTTGGCGTTCTCCGCCAGCGAATCGGCTACGGTCGAGCGCTCAGCCGCGGACAGCGTGCCGCTCGCGAGAGCTGCATTCACTTCGGCTCGCAGACTGGCGTGGACTGTATCGGCGTCCTGATGGTAGCGAGCGGCCTTGCTGATCAGCGCCAGCTCGGCCATAGCGCGGCTCTGGGCGGTGAGCGCCCGCCAGGCAATCACCGTGACCACCACGAGGGCCACCATCAGCAGGCCGTTGATCAGCAGCAGCCGCGCGCCCACGGACCACCGGCGTACCCGCAGGGCGTTAAGAACTTCAGTCATCCGGCCACCGCGAACGAAAATGGATTGCCATATTACGGCGGAACGGTCGCCGGACCTGAGAACGCGTTGGGACCTGGCGCACACGCTGGGAATTCAGCGTTTCATGAGCCCTGCTTCTGTGCTGGTTTTGTGACCCAGTCTACATTCTGTCGGAGGGTGGGCTATTGCGGTCGAATGGCGCCAAGAACGACGTTGCGCAATGGATCGACTCGCGGCCAGTTGCGCGATTGCGTGGCACGCCGCATATAGCAGCACCCCCAAGACTGAGCAGAGACGCACAGCGCCGCACACCGTGATGTGCGGGATACGCTTGGGGGTAGACCACTCGCGCGCTCCGCCTCGTCCGTTTTCCACTCAGTGCTCACTCGCGCAGATAGCGCGCCAGAAACTCAGATACTCTGTGCAATCTGAAAAACCCGCATCTTAGGGGCATGGAAGCCGGTATTCCCGCGTACCGGCCGATCGCCAAGGGAGCCCAGGCGCTTCACGTGGGAGCGGCGAATAATTTATGGCACTCGGCGACACTATCTACGTATTCGACATCGAACTTGCGAACTCCGACAGCAGCGTCTACGAGTCGCTGAGGGTTAGCGTGGCACGTCATCCGTCAGAGACGCCGGAGCACATGCTGACGCGGGTGCTCGCCTATTGTCTCGAGTACACCGAAGGGATCGCGCTTTCGAATGGATTGTCCGAGCCACAGGAGCCGGCGATCGCGGTGCGCGACCTGACGGGGGTGTTGAAGGCGTGGATTGATGTCGGCGCCCCGGACGCGCTGCGGCTGCATCGGGCGAGCAAGGCTGCGCCGCGCGTAGCCGTTTATACGCACAAGGATGCCCTGCAACTGGCGGCACGGCTTCGCGGGGAGCGGATCCATCGCATAGAGGCGCTCGAACTCTACGCAATGGACTTCGATTGGCTCTCAGATCTCGCGCAACGGCTGCAACGGCGAACGCAGTTCACGCTGACGGTGTCTGAACAGCATTTGTATCTCTCGCTCGGTGAAGAGACGCTTTCGGCGGTCGTCAACCGAATTCCCCTGGGGCAGTAGAAACCGGCCCAGCAAGCTTTTGCGGGGGCCTGTACCGCCGAATGATTCGCAGCCCGAGCGAGCGGCCCGTAGGGCCGCCCAGAGATCGCCTTGGGGCCGAATCAAGCCACGGCGCTGGCACTGGCCACTCCCTATGCCGTAGTGCATCGCGTGCGCTACCCTGCAGGTACCATGCGCCTCCTACTCGTCACACCCCCGATGATCCAACTGAATACTCCGTATCCCGCGACGGCGTATCTGATGGGCTTTCTGCGCCTGCACGCAGCCGACCTCGGGCTCGAGCTGACACAAGCCGACGCCTCGCTCACGTTATTCCTGCGGCTGTTCTCAGCGCCGCTCGTCGCGCGCACTGCCAGCGTGCTCCGCCAGCGCGCGCGGACCGCCGGAAAGCGTGCCCCGGTGCCGCCGTCGATCGCTCACTTTCTTAAGCATGCCAAGCGTTACGTCGACACTGTGGGGCCGGCCATTCGGTTCCTGCAACGCCGCGATCCGAGCTTGGCATTTCGTATCGTCGGGCGCGCGTTTCTTCCCGAAGGGCCACGCTTCGAGCATTTGAGCCCGCCTCCCACGGGCGAGCATGCGGCGTTCGACGAGCAGCTGCTGTCCGCGTTCGGCACCCTGGGCACCACGGAGCAGGCTCGCTACCTCGCCAGCCTGTACATCGACGACCTCGCCGACGTTTGGCGAGTCGGCATCGACCCACGCTTCGAGCTCGCGCGCTATGGCGAGCGACTCGCCGCAAGCGCCACGTCGTTCGAACCGCTGCACGAGGCGCTGACGGGCGAGCCCACACTCGTCGACACAACGCTCGACGAGCTCACGCGCGAGTTAATTACGCAGCCACCTGACGTCGTCGCCGTGACCGCGCCGTTTCCCGGCAATGTCTACGGCGCATTTCGCATGGCGCGTACGATCCGCGCGGCTGCACCGAAGGCAACGCTGATTCTCGGCGGCGGTTGGGTCAACACGGAGCTGCGTTCGCTGCGCGATCCGCGCGTATTCGACTACTTCGACTACGTGACTCTCGACGACGGCGAGCGGCCTCTGCTAAATCTGCTGATCCGGCTGCGGGGCCGCCAGGCAGCATTCGTGCGCACGTATGTGCGCAAAGGCGCGGAAGTCGTGCTCGAGAACGATCCAACCCAGCATGACATTCCACAACGCGACACGGGCATTCCGACGTACGACGGCTTGCCGCTCGGTGAATACGTGTCCGTCATGGAAATGCTAAACCCGATGCATCGCTTCTGGTCGGACGGCCGCTGGAACAAGATTACGCTGGCGCACGGCTGCTATTGGAAGAAATGCTCGTTCTGCGACGTCTCGCTCGACTACATCGGCCGTTACGATCGGCCGGGTGAGGACATCGTCATGCAGCGCATTCGAGCGCTGATCGCGGAGACGGACGAGACGGGCTTCCACCTGGTCGACGAGGCCGCGCCACCGGCAGGCATGCGTGCACTCGCAAAGCGCCTCATCGACGAGAAACTCAGCATCACGTGGTGGGGCAACATTCGTTTCGAGAAGACCTTCACGCCCGAGCTGTGCCGTCTGCTCGCCGCAGCCGGCTGCGTAGCCGTGAGCGGCGGGCTCGAAGTGGCGTCGGATCGATTGCTCGAGCTCATGCAGAAAGGCGTCACCGTCGAGCAAGTGGCGCGCGTGAGTCGCGCGTTCAGCGATGCCGGCATCATGGTGCACGCGTATTTGATGTATGGCTTCCCGACGGAGACCGCACAGGACACGATCGACGCGCTCGAGCGCGTGCGTCAGCTATTCGCGGCCGGCTGCATCCAATCGGCGTACTGGCATCGCTTCGCGGCGACGGCGCACTCACCAGTAGGTCTGCATCCCGAGGAATACGGCATCACACTGCGGCCGCCACGCAACGTTACGTTTGCACGTAACGACATCGAGTTCGACGACCCCGTAGGCACGGATCATGACTTCTTAGGCAGGGGCCTGCGCAAGGCTCTTTACAACTACATGCACGGTGTCGGCCTCGATGCCGACGTGCGTGAGTGGTTCGAGCCGCGCCCGGAAGGCCGTCGTCGCGGCGGCCGGCATCACGGTCGCCGCGGTTCCCTTCTTTCCGTGCCGGCCACAACCGTCCCACCGAACTTAATCGAACGCCTTCTCGGCTAATTCACGCGTGCTGATCGCTTTCAACAAGCCGTTCGGTGTGATCTGCAGGTTTCGCCCCGAACCCGACCGCCTGCTGCCCAGGCTCAGCATGGATTCCCGGCCGCCGGCGGTGTATCGCAGCCGCCATTGCTTCGCGCCGCCGGGCGTTACCAGAAGGTAAAGACCGGCGCCGTACCGCAGCTTGTAGGGCGAAGACTTTCGCGAGGCCGCACGGATGCGCGCGTCGGTCAGAAAATCGCTTCCAGCCATCGCCGTACCCGTCAGTGTACCCGTCCTCCGCACGGGTACCCCTGATCCAGAGCGGGACGTGAGGTTCCTCAAAAAACGTCAAAAGGGGTGGTGGCGCCCCCGGCCGGAGTTGAACCGACGACCTACCGCTTAGGAGGCGGTCGCTCTATCCACTGAGCTACGGGGGCGC
>Ga0137409_10002032_pt1 | contig 21796 bp, 18 predicted proteins | sample CZODoug1_16funga_FD_122059 | JGI IMG/M metagenome (GOLD analysis project Ga0137409, IMG submission 122059) | Vadose zone soil fungal communities from Angelo Coast Range Reserve, California, USA - CZODoug1_16fungal (Hybrid Assembly) | ecosystem: Environmental > Terrestrial > Soil > Vadose zone... | reverse complement strand
CTCGAAATCTGTGTTTCTCGCCAAGCTCAAGAATCTCCGGGAGCGGATCCACCGAACCCGTTGCCGTGGTACCCATTGTCGCTACCACGGTTCCAACGTCGCCGCGCTCCACCCGCTTCGCCAGCGCGTTCGCGTCCATGCGGCCCCGCGAATCACACGGAACCGTTTGGAATGGCAACTGCAGAACCCCGCTAATCCGCCCGTGTGTATAGTGAGCCTGTTCGCTGGCGAGAATCTTCTTTCCCGGCTGCAATTGTCCCGCAACCCATAAGGCTTCGAGATTCGCCATGGTTCCGCCGCCGCAAAGGTGCCCCAGAAAACCCTTCCAGCCAAACATGCCGGCAATCTCCGCGACCGCTTCCCTTTCCATCGCTGACGTCGCCCGCCCGCCGTCCAGCGCGTGATTGTTCGGATTGATCCACATGGCCAGCGCATACGCCAGCCGGGCCACGGGGTGCGGCGGCTTCAGCATCTGCCCCGCGTACAATGGATGAAAATAAGGATAGTTGTCCCGCAGCCGTTCCGCCGTCGCGTCAAGCGTCTCCGCAAGGCGTTCGAGCCCAGGCGCCTCACTCTGGTGCGCCGGCAATTTGGAAAACCCAGACTCCAGCCTTTTTATTGCATTGAAAAGCAGCTCCGCATCTTTCTGCTCTACCATTCACGGTCCTCGGTCGTGATTCGCCTATGCCTACCCTATCCCCTATCCCTCTCTTCTCACTGCCAGACCTTGTCCAATTGTCCCGCCGTCCTCAGCAATTCCAGTTGCGCCTGCTGCTTCTGAAAATTTGCGTCCAGATACGCCATCCACTTTTCATTCTCTTCCAGCCGGGCCTTCTCAATCTCGCGGAGATTCAACTTGCCTTCCGCAAACTGCGCCTGTTGCACGGCGACTTGTTGCTGTGCGAGCTGTAATTCCAGCCGCGCCACCTCTTTTGCCGCGTCCCTCTCGCGCACTCGTCGCGTTTTCTGCCGGACGTCCGCGCCCAATTCAGTTCTCTTGTTCGTCAGGTTGACCTTGGCCGCCTCCAGGTTTATTTGCGCCATTCCCACCGCTGCTTTTGTCCGCGCGCTGAAAATCGGCAAGCGAATGTCAATTCCCGCGTTGAAATTGTTCCGCTGAAACGTCCGGAAAAACTGTGAATAATTGTTGAAGGTCGCCAGCAAGCTGTACACGCTTACGAGTTCCAGCGTCGGGAAGTAGCCTCGCCTTTCGCCTTTCAGCCGGAACTCTTTCGCCCGGACGTCGGACTCCGCATGCTGCAATCCCGGATTGTGCGTCATCGCCATCGCCATGAGGTTGTCTCCCGCCTGCTCGGCTTCCCCTGGCAGTTCCTCGGGCGTGACTTCGATGGCCTGCTCCTCCGAAAATCCAAGCTGGTATCTCAGAAAAACTTCCAACTCATCTTCCCGGCCCTCGAGCTGCAGAATTCGCTGGATCACCTGCGCCTTCGTAAGCTGCGCCTTCGTCACTTCCACGGGCAGTTCGTATCCTTCTCCTTGCCGTTCCTGTGTCACCTGCAGAATCTTCTCGGCGCTCTCCTGCTCTTTTCGCAATAGCTCGAGGGAATGCCGCACCTTCCCCAGCTCCAGATAGGCCATCGCAGTTCGAGTGATCACGCTGTTTTTCGTATCCTCGAGCGCAATCTTCTGTGCTTTGGCTTGTTCCTGTGTCTCTTTCGCCTGGCCCCGCAGCGGTTCGTTGAAAATCTGTTCCGTGTACGAAATGCTGAAGATCGACGGTGCGCGTCCGCCGGGCGTTTCCGGTATGCCGTAGGTATACCCCGCGCCGGAGCCCGCGTAGAGATTGGGCATGAACTCCGCCTTCGTAATTTGCGCGGCGCGATCCGCCACGCTCGCTTGAATCTTGGCCACTTGAATCTCTTTGCTGTTCTGCAGCGCCAGCTCGATCGCGTGCTTCAGCGTCAGCGCCACTGGCATCGCATCCTTGGGCGCTCCCTGGGCCGCAGTCTGACTCACCTTGGGCGCGGATGTTTCCTGCGCGTCCGCAGCGCCGACACAAATCACCAGCAGTGCAGTCATCCTCGCAACACGTCCCAGTAATTGCATGTTCATGCTCCTTCGTCGTCGCGCATCTTCACAGACCCGCCCAAACAAAAACGCACACTCTGGGTCAAGGCATTTGGCCGAAAATCATTCTTCCCGAAAAACAAAAAGGGCCGCCAATCGCCGCCCCTCTCGTTCAATTGCCCTGCCTATCCCCTGCTCCCTAACCCCTATTCCCTCTCTGCCTCATTCATATCTCAGCGACTCGACAGGCTGCAGGCTTGCTGCCTGATTCGCAGGCAGATAGCCGAAGAAAAGCCCCGTCGAGCACGACACCGCGAAGGCGATCACCACGCTCAGTCTCGACACCGGAATCCGCAGATTCCCCGGCAAAAAAGATTGGATGGCCACCGGCACGGCAATTCCAATCAAAATTCCGATAACCGCCCCTCCTCCGCTGATCAAGAATGATTCGATCAAAAACTGGAACAGAATTTCCCGCCGCGCCGCTCCTATCGCCTTGCGAATCCCAATCTCCCTCGTCCGCTCGGTCACCGTCACCAGCATGATATTCATGATCCCGATTCCGCTAATTACCAGCGCGATGAAGGCAATCACGATGAGCACGATGGTCAGCGCCAGCGAGATGTTCTTTGCCGCGCCCAGAATCGCGGTCAGTGACTGCACTTTGTATTCCGCTTCACCCGGGTGCCGGCTTCGCAGCAATTGGCGCACTTGCCGCTCCACGGAGGGCACGTCTTCCGCCCGCGCCGCTTGCACGTCCAGCAGGCGCAGCACTTCCATGCCGGTGTAGTACTTCATCAGCGTGAAGGGGATAATGACGGAATTCTCCTGAATCTCGGATAGCCCGAAGGTCTCGACGCGCTCGCGGAAAACGCCGATCACCGTGAACGTCAGCTCTCCCATTCGAATGGATTTTCCGACCGGATTGTCCTGTCCAAAGATGCGGTCGGAAAGTTGCGTGGTAATAAGGCAGACTTTGCTGCGCATCTCCATATCCGCGGCGTCGAAATAGCGTCCCCGCAGGATGAGCAGCCGCCGGATGACTTGATACCCCTCTGTCACTCCCACGAGGTTCACGGGGCGCTCCACTCCAGCAGCAACCACCGCCATTGGTTGTTCCCGCGTTCCCGCGACCGCGATGACATTGGGAATGTTTTTGGCGGCCTCCAGGTCTTCCAGCGACATTTCGTAGCTCAGCGGCTGCGGTTTATCCTGTCTCTGAACCAGCTCCGCCCACACCAGGTTTGAGCCGATACTTTCAATCTGGGAAATCACGAATTTCTTGCTGGTGAGCGCGACGGTGACAACGAGAACGATGGAAGCGCTCCCGATAATCACGCCCAGCGAAGTCAGCATCGCGCGCAGCTTATTTGCCCGCAGCGCGTCGATCGCCACTGATATTGTCTCGCGAATATCCATCGTTACTCTTTGGCCGGAGTGTTCCTGCGGCCGCCGCTGACTCTTACCTCTTCTTCAGCCGCTTTAACGCTTCCTGCGCCATCTTGTTTTTGGGATCCAATTTCAGCGCCTTCTCAAATTCCTTCACCGCGTCTTCCATCCTGTTTTGGTCTTCGAAGAGCCGGCCGAGCAACGCGTGTGCCGCCGCCGGCCGCGGATACCCCGATCGCATCGGCGCTTTCTTCGCGTATTCCTCCAGTAATCGCTCGGCTTCCTCTGGGCTTTCCTTCTTCAAAACCAGCGCAACGCCCCTGTAAAACTTTCCACGAAGGTCGCCCGGCGCCACGCGTTCGCCTGCGTCCGCAACCGCCAGCAACCGCTCCATCTGGTTATGTCCCAGGGCGTAATCACCGATGTCGTAGATTAGCTCCGTCGATTTCGGGTTGCTTTCCAGCGCTTTCGTAAATTCGGCGTCCGCCGCCGCGTAATCTTTCTTCTGCCGCCGACAGTTTCCCGCCGCATAGTGCCCCTCGGCAGCGTCCAGTTCCGCGAGCTGTTGGATATGTGGCAACGCCTTTTCTTCGCCACCGCCCACGATGCCCGGAGCTCTGCAATAGAATTCGATCAGCGCCTGCCGCGCCGAATAATTCTTCGCGTCGAGTTCCACCGCTATTTCGAATTCCTTCCGCGATTTCTTCGCGAGCGACATCGCTGAAAACGGGTTCGCATGATCGGCCTTTTCTCCGTACGCTCTCCCGAGCCACTCATGGTAGACCGAATTCCGCCCATTGATCGCCACCGCTCTCTCTGCGCTCTTGATCGCCGCGTCATGCTGCTGCAGTTCCAGATAACTTCTCGCCAGCAGCAATTGCACGTCGCCATTCTGCGGCTCCTTGGTCGCGGCCGCCTGCAATGCCTCAATGGCTCTCACATAGTCGCTGGCCTCGTAAGCACGCCACCCCGCTTCGAGCCCCGTTTCCTGTTTGACATTTGCTGCCGCTGTCGCCGTGCTCGCGATGAACAAGGCGGCAAGCGTCCATTTCCTCCCGCTAAGCATTCCACCGTCCCTGAAAGACTGCGGCTTCCGTAGTAATGGCGATCACCGTCATCCCGTCGCGCAAATCAACATCGCCCGGTAGAGCCACCAATTCCCCCTCCTGCAGCCCGCTGACCACTTCGTAGTTCGTGGCGTCCGCGATGCCCACGTGAATCTCTCGTTTCTCCAGGGTCGATTTCCCCACACCCAGTTGGTTCTTCTTCACCACGAAGACGTAGCGCCTGCCGCCGTCCGCTTCCACTGCTCCCCGAGGCACAGACAACACGCCAAGCCGTTCCCGCGAATTGATGCGCACGTTCACGTTGATGTTCGGCAGCAGCTCCAGCTTGTCGTTATTGATGGAACACAGCAGTTCCCCGACGCTCCGCGTATCCCTCTTTACCACTTGTTTCGGAATAATCTCCGTCTTCCCCACCCAGGTCCGGTTTGGCAGGGCATCCCAGGTAATCTTCACCGGCTCATTCGCTTCCAGGGCTCCCAGTTCGGGCTCATCTATAAAAGCCCTTACGCGAACCTTGTGCAGGTCCGCCATTTCCGCCAGCAGATCTCCCAGCTTCACGTAATCCCCCGCTTTCGCCGGCAATGAGTAGAGCGTTCCATCCGCTGGCGCAACGATGCGTCCTTGCCTCACTTTTTCATCAAGCGCAGCCACTTCGTTTTGAGTCTGCTGCACGCGCAGCGTCGTCTGTCCTGTGTCCAGCTTCACGCCCCGTTCGAACTGCTGTTTGGCCGCCGACAATCTGGTTACTTCCGCTTGCGCCTCTATCAGGGAAAGATCGTTCGCCGCGAGCTCATCCTGCGTCGCCGCTTGCCGCGCGACCAGCCGTTGCAGCACATCGTTGTTCTTCTGTAACCGGTCGCGTCTCGCTTCAGCTTTTGCCAAGTCGCCTGCGACCCTCGCTGCCTCATCAATTTTCCCGCCGGCGTTTGCGGATCTCAGATCGTCCTCCGCCTTAAGGAGCTTCGCCTTCGCTTCCGCAAGCCGCGCCGCCGCATCCTTCACATCCAATTCCAGTATCACTTGCCCCTTTTTAACGGGCTGTCCCTCCGTCGCGCGCACCTTCTCCACAAACGTATCCAGTTGCGCTCGCATCACGTACGGCGCAATCGGCTCTACCTTCCCGTTGCTGCTGATGGACGAAACCAAGTTTTCTCGCGTCGGCTCCACCACGGAAACCTTCGGCACTGGCTTTCGCCCGCTCAACTCCACCAGGACGTACGCCAGCACGCCCGCCAGCAGCAGGTAGAGCAATATCCGGTTTCGCAGCTTACGATCCATTTCTTCCTATTCTGCGCGCTCCCGCACCCCGCAAGGCGCAACTGAAACGTCCCCCTGGCGCAGCGTTTCTCTTGCTTATCCGTGGCTTTCTTGGCTCTTGTCAGGAAGGCGCCATGGCTTTTCATTCTAGCAAGAGCAGCGCGGCTTTCTCCAGATTCCTTGCAGACGTTGTTTATTCTGCGCCCGGCTCTCTCTCTGAAACCATCCTGCTGACGGGCAAGCCTCACTTCTAACGGATGCGTCTCCTGTATCGCGGGGATGCCGTCTGCTAACTATGGAAGCGAGGCCCGTCATGTTAAACTCCGCCTATGTCTGCCGAGAGCATCCCGGACAAAACGGCCACTCCTCCTTCGGGTGGTTTGAACAAATCACCCCAACCCGGAGCGGTCATCAGTCCTGTCATCCACCGTGTCTGCATCCAGTGCAATAATATGTTCCGCGTGACTCCCGATAGGTTTGATGCCAAGCAGTGCCCCACTTGTCACAAAGGCTGAATCAAATCGCCCATCCTCTCGCCGCAACATTTCCCCTCCACACGCGTAGTACACTGTGAACGGTCTGTGCCCTGTCTTATGAACTCACATCCAGGCGTCCATTAATGATTGAAGCTCGTGGTTTGTCCAAGCGTTTCCAGGACAAGAAACGCGGTGAAATCCGCGCCGTCGATAACGTCAGCTTCACCTGCCAGCCCGGCAAAATCTACGGTCTCCTCGGAGCCAACGGCGCTGGCAAAACCACCACACTCCGGATGCTAGCGACCATTCTCGAGCCCACCGACGGAACCGCCATCGTCTTCGGCCATGACGTCGTCGAGCAGCCTGAAAAAGTCCGTGCCAACGTCGGTTTCCTCTCCACGGCGACCGCGCTTTACCCCCGCCTTACCTCGCAGGAAATGGTCGAATATTTCGGCCGCCTCAATGGTTTAGACGAAGCCACGCTGAAAAAGCGTGTCGATGACATCTTCAATCGTCTGGACATGAACGGCTTCCGCGACCGCCGCTGCGACAAACTCTCCACCGGCATGAAGCAGAAAACCTCCATTGCCCGCACCCTCGTCCACGATCCGCCCGTGATGATCTTCGACGAACCCACCAACGGCCTCGATATCATGACCGCGCGCACCATTACCGCTTTCATTCGCGAATGTCGCGACAACGGCAAAACCGTCATTTTCTCCACCCACATCATGAGCGAGGTCGAAAAGCTCTGCGACACCATCGGCATCATCCATGATGGAAAACTTCTCACCGAAGGCACTTTGGCCCAGCTTCGCCACAAATACGCAGAGCAGGACCTCGAGGAAATCTTCGTCAAAGTCGTTACGCCCCACTTCGTCGCCGAGGAGACCCACTGACATGTCCCTGCGCAACATCGGCATCGTCTATCGCAAGGAACTAACGGAAGCTCTCCGCGACCGCCGTACCCTCATCTCCACTCTCATCGTCCCTCTTGTTCTTTTTCCCATCCTGACTGCCGGTCTCGGCGCCGCCATCGCCTCTCTCGTTGGCAAGGCTCAGGAGGAAGTCCCCAAAGTCATGCTTCGCGGTGGCCAGGACTCGCCTGCCATAGTCGCGGGACTGAAGAAGCTCGACAAGATTGAGATCGTTCCCGAAACGCCTAACTGGAAAGACCAGATCATCAATAAGGAAGTTCGAGCCGCCATCGAAATTCCGCCTGGCTTCCAGGCCGCTGTCGCTGAGGGAAAATCAGACACCGTCACCATCCTCAAGTACCAGGGAGAAATGAAGTCCGAAATTGCCACTGGCAAGATTGAAAAGTTCTTGAAGGACTATCGCGACGACGTCGTTAAGGCGCGTCTCACCGCCAAGAATGTGCCGGACACGGTTCTCAAGCCTTTTGAAGTAAAACAAGAAAATGTCGCTCCCCCCGAAAAAGTCGGCGGGGCCGCTTTCGGCGGTGTCATCGGTTACATGGTCATTCTGCTCTGCCTGACCGGCGGCATGTATCCCGCCATGGATCTCACCGCCGGCGAAAAAGAACGCGGCACCATGGAAACCATTCTCTCCAGTCCCATCTCCCGCATGCACCTGGTCCTCGGAAAATTCTTCCTCGTGCTCACGACTTCCCTCGTCACTGCGGCGCTCTCCGTCACGTCTATGGGAGTTTCCTTCGCCGTGCTCGAGCATCTCCATGCTTTTGATAAGGCCGGCAGCGACGCTGGCCAGCTGCAGCTTCGCATTGGCCTCGGCACGGTTGTCTCCGTGTTCATCATGGTTCTCCCTCTGGCCGTCCTTTTTTCGGCGGCTCTGATGACCATCGCACTCTTCGCCAAGAGCTACAAAGAGGCGCAGAGTTACGTCACTCCTCTCATGTTCATCGTGATCATTCCGGCGATCGCAGCCATGCTGCCCATCGATCTCACGTCCAAACTCGCGCTCGTCCCCATCTTGAACGCCAGCCTCCTCTGCAAGGAACTCGTCACTGGCACCTATCACTGGAACTTCATCGCCATCATCTTTTCATCCACCTGCGTCTACGCCGCCGCTGCCCTTTTCCTCGCCATCAAAATGTTCCAGCGCGAATCCGTCCTCTTCCGCTCCTAACTTTTCCCCCACTGGGGTGCGCTTTTCTGCCCAATCTCGCATCGCGACGAAGAAGAACCTCCAGTGTACAAATCGAGGCACCCCTCTTCGCGTTTGTATCGCCAAACCACAAAAAGGCGCACACTGGTTCCGAGGTCAAACCCATGGTTGCCACCGCCGGTGTTTGGAAGAAAAAATGTGACACTTTGAAAGCTAAGCGGAATTCGCTCTTCGCAACCTACACAAAAGACCCGCAAAATTTTCACCTCGCCCGTGAAATCAAAGCCATCGACGACGAAATCGCCGACTGCACCCAGCACGTCGAACAAGAACGCCGCGCCGAGCAGCGCGCCGCCTCTCCCGCCGCCAAGCTCGTGACAACTTCAAAGTAATAGCCCAACCTCCGTTTGACCCTTTAACTACTCTCCAAGTAGCGCGTGAAGCGGCACCGGCTATTTTTTCCTTTGCGGGGCGCCATTTCCGTGTATGCTGTCGGCATATTCCCCGCCTCGTTTAGGAGCCAAAATTGTCGACCAGCCCATTGGTGGCCCCGCGCTTCGCGTGGCCGCGCGCGAAATATATTTTGTTTGGATTCATCGGCCTCATGCTCGCCTATGTTCTTCACCACAACGAGCATTTCCTCATTGACGCCAAAGATTCCGAATGGCCGCACATCCAGCCCTTCAAATGGTGGCTGTTGCCGCACGGCTTGATGGGCGCCTGCGCCCTCTTGCTGGCCCCGATGCAGTTTTCGGACCGTCTCCGCCGCCGCTTTACCAAGCTTCATCGCGTCGTCGGACGCTTCTACGTGGCCGGCGTCTTCGTCGCCGCTCCTTTGGGCTTCTACATCCAATACTTCAACGAGCGCGCCGGCGGTGCCCGTTCTTTCAGCGTCGCCGCCGCCGTTGACGCCATTCTGTGGATCGTCACCACCGCCATCGCCTTCGCGTTCATTCTCAAGGGCAAAGTTCAGCAGCACCGCCAGTGGATGACTCGCAGCTTTGCGGTGGCTATCGTCTTTCTCGAAGTGCGCGTAGTCCTCGGTGTCACCGGCTTGGAAAAAGTTAACGGCGGCGCCTTCGACGAAACCGTCGTCTGGGCTTGCGTCGCCTTCTCCCTGCTCTTCGCCGATGTCGTCCTGCAGTGGCAAGAGCTCCGTAGCAAACGGCCGGCTCCTGCAAGGGCTCCAGCCGCAACCGGAGCACCAGCCGCGTCGGCCGTCCTCGCTGGCGACTGAGATCGCCTGGAATTCAGAAACGAATACGGCGGAGCGTCGCTCCTCGGAGCAGCTCTTTGGGGAGCGAGATTATTTGGGAAACGGGCCGGCCATGATCGGGCCGGAGAGCACAGGCTCCCAGGCCTGCTTGCAGTGCGCACATTGCACTTTGCGCGCAGCGACATTGCGGGCGCCGGAATGAGTGTCCATTGCCACCGAGTTTCTCTTGTGGCAGTGAGGGCACGTCAGATCCACCAGGACGTTGAGTGCCGCCGGCTCGGTGTCCGATGGATCGCTCTGTCCTGACGCTGGGTGATGGCCCTCTGCGAGCGGCTCCACGTTCTTACTGGCTCGCTTTCTGGCGTACAAGGCTTCATCGGCGCGTCCCAGCATTTCCTCTGGCTGTTCCCCGATTTCGTACTGCTTCCATCCGGCAGAGAAGGTCACCGGAATCTTTTGGCCCTGCCAGTCCACTTCCAATGAACCGAGACGCCCTAGCACAAGCTGCAACTGCTGCGAGGTGCACTCCGGAAGCAAAACGAGGAATTCGTCGCCGCCCAAGCGCACCGCCAAGTCGCCTCCTCGAATCACGTTGTTCAGACGGGCGGCAAATTCTATCAATACCTGGTCCCCGGCGGGATGGCCGTACGTGTCGTTGATCTGCTTGAAGCTGTTCAAGTCCAAAGTGAGTATGGTCAGGGGGTGCCCCTTGCGCTCCGAGCGTGCCACTTCGGCGGCCAAGCGTTGTTCCGCGAACCGCCGGTTATACAAACCAGTCAACGGATCAACCATGGCGAGATTGCGGAGAAGGTCGGAATGGCCCTGCTTCTCGGCGAGCTGGCGGCGAAGCCTTTTGATGAGAATTGCTTGAGAAACCGCATAGACGTTAAAAAGCACCACCAGGACGATCAAACCAAAAACAACGTCAGCCATCTTGATATTTAAGATAGTCTCCGCGCCGCGCCACACTGCCGGAAGACTAAAAGCGATAACTACAAAGGTAAGGAGAACAACAACAAAAATCGAGTAACCCCACACCCACCAATCGCGCTTCTCAATTTTCTGAAATTCGCGCGCCAGCTCTTGATCTCTCGCACTCTCAGAAGCTGCGATGGGATGTGTGGGGGGAGCAGTCATGGGTGAAAATGAGGGGCAACACTCTCAGTTTAACCAAGTTAGTCTGTCCGGTTTCCCAGGTCAAGACTGTTCGACTACCTTTTTATTAGTTAGTTACCCCCGCAATGAAAGTGTCATCTGGACGCGCCGTCAGACTGGTGGCTTTCCTAACATCTTTGCCATGAATCGTTTACCGCCACCTTCAAGGTATCCAGGAGTTTCATCTGCTTGGTACTCATGCTCCATTGGATAAATAAGAGCATCCTGAGAAACTTACCTTGAGCAAAATATGGTCTCGGTTTTCATCCTCGCGTTTGCAGGGTTCGCCCTGGTGAAGTTCGGAATTGCGCAATGGCGCGCGATCTGGATTACGACCGCCAATCAGCCGCTCTCCGACTCACTGCACCTGACGGCTGGAATTGACGGCGCGACGGTCGCCGCCGGTGATTTCGGCACACTCATGCATTTGTGCAACGAATTGTCTCCTGATTTGAGGAAGAAAAGCCCCTGGCTGAGAGAAGTATCCGTGTATTACCGTGCGGTTGAGAAACTCGAGCACGCTTTCCGAGTGAAGTTCCCCGCCGTTTCCACCTGGGCCAAGGGTGAAATGCAAATCTGCTCGCGCTACGTGGCCGTAGTTCTTGACCAAAGTCTCTCGATGAGCCTCGATCGCCAGTTCGCCGCCCGCACCAACTGAGCCCTCTCGGCCGTTGTTTGCGTAGCGCCGGGCTTTCCCCCGGTTTGTGGGGTCCCGGCGATTTGTGCCGGGAAGCCCGGCATCCTTCACTTGGTTAGGATCACACCTGCCGCGCGAGCCCGGACTCAGGCCTTCTTACGACGAAGTCGCCGCCGAATTCATCTGCCCGCCGCCTTGCGCCAGCCGCTCATACTCTTTGCCGGAAGGCTCCGGCAGCAGCACCCACAGCGTGTAAATCCCCAGCGCGGTGCCCATCGGAAAACGCAGCAGCGCCAGGAACCCCAGAACTAGTCCCAGGAACCGCGCCCACGGCTCGCGCTCGAAAAGTCCCCACGCCAGAACCAGGTGCAGCACCCCGAAGAATCCGAGAAAAATGCCCAGCGGAACGAGGCCGCCCAGGAAAGGAATGTCCCAGCCCCATCTGCCCCCGAATGGCCCCCCAACCGGGCCTCGCATAAACGGGAGAAACATTCTGCCGAAGATCATCATCCAGGCAATTCCCACCAACCGGAGAATTCCGTTAATCATCCACAGCGTCGCCAGACGGTGGATGTTGCGCCGCACCCGCCCATCGGCCGCGCTTGCCCGGGCGGGCGCCCCGGCCGTCGTGCCGGTTTGCCCCCCATAAGCTCCTGTAGACTCAGTGCTTTGCCCTGCCGCCGAAAATGTCGCCGTTCCCCCCGGCTGTGTCGCCTTCCCGCACTTCGTGCAGTATTGCCCCCCAAGGGTGAGTTGGTTCCCGCATCCGTCACAATACATGGTCCACCCCCTGCTAGGTAATACGCCCCGCCCGCCAATTTGTTCCATCCGTCTTGGCCCCCTCCCGTGATCCCATCTAGGGTCCGCATGGCGCGTGCCCCTACTCCTGTCGGGAAGGCGGGCCGCTCTTCTCTTGAAGAGGCCGGTCTTCAGATCGGTGCTTTTGACTTCGCTTATGTAGACGCCGGACTTTAGTCCGGCCTTCTCTGCCAGGTGGCCGAACTGGTTCGCATCTTTCACGGAATCTCAACAAAGGAAGCGCAGGAGACTGTTGACGCACTCGTCGAGCGCAAGATCGGTCTTGTTTGGGAACTCGGGCAGATCAAGCGAGTGCTCGACCCTGCCATGAACAAGGATGATCAGACCCTTGTGCTTTTGTACTCAAACCCAGCCTGGGTGGCAGAGAGAGACCTGCTGGGTTGGGTTGAATACAGCAACTCAAACTTGTTCCGGAAAAATATCCTCCGCGTTCTCCACAAGGCGCGCCTTATCGAATATGACGCACAGCAGCATCGAGCGCGTATCTCACCCCTCGGATCGAAACAGGTAGAGCAGCAAATTCTAAAGACTCGGACTCCGTAGGTCATCCATAGGCGGTGGCTGTTCCTCGATCCGCAAAGACGGCGGGTTTTTCCTTTCTGGTTTTTTCGGAGTCTTTACTTTCAACCCTTGAGTATCGATCGAAGATCCCCATCATGTCGGGACTGTTAACCTCCCTCGGCCTTTAACTTTTCCACAGATCTCCACAATTCTTTCGAATCCCACCCCTCCCGCAAACCCTTTCCGCCGGCCAACTTGAACCCCACTGTGTCAACCCTGCCACGCCCATTCGAATCACTAACAAGTTATCCTTGACAAGCATTAACTATCGTGCTACCCTACCCTTTGAACTCGGCGCTCCAACCCGGCCTTCTCTCGTTCCAGCTAATCTCTGTGTTCTCCGCGGACTCTCTGTTGAGATCCCCTCGGCCCTTGCCCTCCCCTAAGTCCTTATGCCACAATCTTTTTGCCGACCCCCACCCCCTAACCTCCATCACCTCAATCTCTTACAAAAACAGTACCGGGCAGGTGAGCCACAATTCAAGTTCCCTCCTTAAGTCCCTGCCTCATTACCTCGTTACCTCCTCTTCTCTAAGCCCTTTAGCTGCAACACTTATGCATCCCCCGCAAGTGTTGCAAACAAAAGACTTACGGTCTGGCTAAGCCCTTTACATGCAACACTTACAAAAAACACGGGGTGGAGGGCACCTTCCGCTGATGGAAGCCCCAGCGATTGCCCGAACGGCAGGGACTGTATTCTCGTATATTGGGACAGGACCCATGCGCCGACGCCTGATTCGCATCGTTCTGATTTTGTTGCTCTTTCCGCCGCTCGCTGCGGCGGTCGCCGGATGGTTGGTCGGGCCGTCGTTCCTCCATCCCATTCGCCGCGAGCTGACTCCCGATCTCATCCGCGAAGCCGATGCCTCCTTCGCCGTCACCGGTTCAACGCGCGAGGATTTCGACGTTCGCGCGCCGGATGGAGCGCTTCTCCGCGGCTGGAAAGTCCGCCCGAAGAACCCAAACGGAAGCTGGGTCCTCCTCTTCCACGGCGTCGCCGACAACCGCGTCGGCGTCATCGGCCAGTCGGAATTCCTGCTGCGCGCCGGCTACAGCGTGGTCATGATGGACGCCCGCGCCCACGGCGCCAGCGGTGGCCCCATCGCCACCTACGGCTGGCTCGAACGCAACGACACGCGCGCCATCATCGACGCGCTGCTCTCTTCGGAACATGTAGGGGCGGGGCTTGCCCCGCCCACTTCCTCCTTTACCTCATTTACTTCCTCTACTTCCTTAACTTCCTCATTCCACATCTTCGCGCTCGGCGAATCCATGGGCGCGGGAATCGTGCTGCAATCCGCGGCTGCCGATCCGCGCATCGAAGCTGTCGTCGCGGAAGCTCCCTTCGCCAATCTTCGCGAAGGAACTTACGACTACGCCGGCCTGCGAAAATCTCCCTGGCTGGGCAAAACTCTTTTCGCGCCGTTCACCTGGACGCTTCTTTACCGCGACGAAAAGCTTGCGGGCTTTCCCGTCGCGGAAGTCTCGCCCCAAAAGGCCGTGGCCGCCCGCGCGTTTCCCGTTCTTCTGATCTGCGACGAAAAGGATGTCGCCTTGCCCTGCCGCCATTCCGAAATGATTTACGCCGCCGCTCGCGGCCCGAAGCAGCTTTGGGTCGTTCCCGGCGCGTTTCACACCGCCGCCTATGGATTCTTCCCCGAAGAATTCCGCCGCCGCGTCCTCTCCTTCTTTGCGGAAAACTCTTCCCGTGCACACTAGTTCAAAACAACCAGCGCATGGCCGCGGCTTTGCAGGCACATGCATCCATTCTCTGTTTCAAGTTTCCGCTGGGGAAAAGTTGCAGGCGCAGGTTCAGCCGTGTCTCGTTGATCCAATTCCCAATTTCGCTTCTCCTATTTCCGCTCGTCTCTGCTCAGTGCACGGGATGCTGCCGCGTTTCCCATTCCTGGCTCAGCCGGCGCACGGTTTCCCGCAAGCGCACAGCCAGCGCGGCGATGGTTTCAAGCCGCTGTTCTCCTCCGTGCGGGAGCTTGCCGTCATTTTTCCGGTGAACTTCCGCCAGCAGGAGTTCCGCGTTTCCCAGAATCCCGGTCAGCGGATTGTTCAATTCGTGGCGCAGCACCTCGCCGAAATCTTCCTCGTTTACCTCGAGTGGATCGGGAGCGCTGTCCGCAACATTTTGCGCGTGCCGCAAGCGGCTCCGGACCATGCCCAGCGCCGAAGGCAGGCATCCCCCACCACGCAACACGTAATCGGCGGCGCCCGCATCGAGCAACGCCGAAAGCTCCACGCGCCGCTCCGCCGTCCCGATCACCACCACCGGGGCGTATACGGCCAGCGAAGTCACCACGGCGTCGAGCCGCGGCACGATTCCTCGCGGACCGTCCGCCTCAGGCCCGATGGCCGCGTCCTCGAGCAGGATCACCGCCGGCGCGTCATCCTCGAGGATTCGCCGCGCCGCCGCGACGCTGGTCACCGACGCGACGCGAAGTCCCGCGATCCCCGGCTCGAACTCCTTCCTCGCCGCGGCGGACAGCGCTGCGTCGTCGCTCACCACCAATATGGTTTGTCCCTTGTTGCCCATGACCTCATCCATTTCTGGCTGCGTTCTTTCTTGTTACCTCTGCGGCCTGCGGTTCGCGGAGCGCTGTGATTGCCAGCACGCTGCGAACTTTCTCCGTCAGTTCTTCGACACGAAACGGTTTGGCGACGTGCGGAAGATGGTTGCGTTCCAAAAATTCCCGGGTGTGCGCGGCAAGGATGTCGCCGGTCACGAACAGGAACCGCTTTCGCAACGCATTTCCCGAACGTTCCAGCGATTTATAAAAATTCTGCCCATCGAGACCGGGCATTTTCATGTCGCAGATAACCAAATCGAACGCCTGCGTCGCCGCGCGGCCCAAAGCCTCGCGGCCATCGAGCAGCACGTCCACAACCATCCCTTCGTCTTCGAGCACGTCAGCGATCAAGCGGGCCACGGTTGGCTCATCCTCCACAACAAGTACGCGCGCGCCTTTTCCGGCTTCGCGCACGGGCGCAAACCGATTCTCGCGGCCCGCAGCTTCTGCGGCTTCGGGCAAAACGTTTTTTCGGCCGGGCAGTGAAGAACCCACCGCGCCTTCCCGCGCCGTTTCCGCGGCCGCCGGAAGTTCAATTTGGAAAACCGCGCCGCCCTGGGGCGGGCTCGAAACGTGCACCTGCCCGCCATGTTCGCGCACAACGCTCAGCACGATGGCCAGGCCGAGCCCAGTGCCGATGCCGGCGGGTTTGGTAGTGAAAAAGGGATCAAAAATCCGCGCGAGGATGGCCTGTGGTATTCCGGGACCGTCGTCGGCAACTTCCAGCAAGACGCGCCGTTCGCCGATTCTTTTTGTGCGCAGACGGATCGTTCCGCCCTTGCCGTGGTGTTCGATGGCTTGCCGCGCGTTGCCCACGAGATTCATCAACACCTGCTGAAGGTGCCCGGCATCGCCTTGCACGAAGGGAAGGGCGGGGTCGAGATCGATCTCCACACGAATTTTTTCCGCGGCGAAGCTGAATCGCTGGAGGTCCATGGCGCGCTGCACGATTTGATTCAAGGACACGGGGCGGCGCTCCGGAAGCGTTTCCCTGGCGTTCAGGAGCACCTGCCGCAGAATCGCGCTGGCGCGCTCCGCTTCCTGGTGAATCTGCCGCAGTTCCTCGGTGCGCCCGGGGAGATCGTTGCGAGTCAGAAGCCGGTGGGCGTAACCCATAATACTCGTCAGCGGGTTGCTCAACTCATGCGCGACGCCGCTGACCATTTGCCCAAGGGCCGCAAGCTTCTCGGTCTGCAGGAGTTTCGAATGAAAAACACGCTGGGCGGTCAAGTCGCGGTAGATCTCGACGCGTCCCAGCAGGCGGCCGATGGGATCGAGCACGGGCCGCGCCGCTCTCTCGAGGATACGTGGCGCTGGATATGTCATTTGCAACTCCTCGCGCACGCCGCCTTCGATTCCGCGGGCCATTTCCCGCCAGCGCTCCGCGAATCGAGCAGGTTCCGCGGCGTTATTTTTGAGGCGCCCAATCAATCCGTCCAGAGTCTTGAATTCGCCGGACTCCTCCGGGGCCAGACTCGCAATCTGTTCGAATCGCGTATTCATGGCGCGGACGTTGTCCTGAGCGTCGAACAGGATGACTCCTTCTTCGAGCCACTCGATGACGTTTTGCAATTCGATCTCGGCAGTGCCGGCCTGCCCCGATGATTCGCGCTTGACAGTTGGTTCAAGCAGAACCACGGTCGCTTGAGCTTGCGCATGGGCTGCCAAAGACAACCGCACGCCCACACCATTGCGCAATTCCGTTCGAAAAGACTCCTGGCCAGTGACGCGCTCTGCCACGCCACGATCAAACCGCGCCCGCAGCCAGGTCTCAAGGCGCTCCCTGTCGCGTGCGCAAAACAGCTCCGGTAAAGACACTTGAGGCAGAAGGCCGGCTCGTTGCGATCCAGTGGTCTGGGTGGCAAGGCCGGTTAATTCCCTGGCGCCGCGGCTCACATCCGCGATTTTTCCCGCATCGTCCAAGAGAAAGAGCGGTTCCGCGATGCAATCCAACAGCGCGTGCTGCCGGGCAGCCAGCTTCGCGTCCTGCGCGTTTCGGCTTCTCTCGCGAAGAGCGGAGGCAGCCAGAGCCGCGCGTAGCGCCAGGCGATCCAGAGTCGCGAGCGAGACGGCGTCGCCCGGTATTCCCGCAACGAGCGTCCCAAGGAGCTGGCCTTCTGACTCCAATGGAAACGCGACGATTCTCGCCACCGATCTCTGCGTACCACGCATCTGCGAGTCACTTCCAATCACCTGCCGTGCCTCTATCGCCCGCCGCCACACGTTTGCAAGCGGATCGGTCTCGATCGCGTGCGTCCACGAGTCATCCCCGCTGCGCCATTGAAACTTGACAGGAGAGTTTTCGCCGGACCCTTCACGCTCGTCCCGCAGAGCGCCGATGACCGCAAATGCCGCACCGGGAGCATCCTCGTTCGCTATCGCAGCGGTGCAGCTTTCCGCAAGGTTAGAGAGCACTGCGTCCAAAGAAGGTTCGGGCGCATGCCGGCTGAGAAAACGCCGGACAATATTCAGGTCATCATTTCGCAGGCGAGCGGCAGTTTCTTCTTCCTCCAACCCCAACGCCAGCGCAAGTTCCGCAGCAACCGATTCCACGGATTCGCGGGAGATGGCCGGTTGCTTTCCCGCACTTCCCGCGAGGATGACTCCTTTTAGTTGTTCTTTCCTCTCGATGGGAACCCACAAAGCATGACGCAATCCGACAAGCAGGCCGAGGATGGGGTTCGGGGGAGAAGCCTGCAAATCTTGTTCGGCAGTCTTCCCGCGGAGGAGCAGTTGCTCCGGGAGCGGAGGCTCGACTGAAAGCTGGGTCCATTCCTGAGGTGTCTCGGTGCTTCCCCGGTCCCACACCATCCCGCGAAACCCCGCGGCGAACTCGTTCTGCGGGCCGCCGTTTGAATCCTTCTCCAGCCAGACGCCCACGCGGCACGAGCGTCCCTGCTGGGCAAGCCTCTTCAGAGCCTCGCGCAGCAATTCTTTGCGAGAAGCACCGTCCAAGGCTGCGCGCGCCAGGCCTCGCCCGCTGGAATCGTTCTCCGTGTTTTTCCTCCAAAGCTTCATTCGCTGGCCCTACGCCACAGGCGCTCTCCAATGCCCACGCGCGTGCCGCACGTGGGGCGAAGCAAAAAATGGAGAGCCGGTCACAACGGCCCTTGCATTGGCAGGCCCATCCGCAACCATCAATTTGTCGTTCAGAATCAATCACTTAGAGGGAAGGGCGGCCACTGAGAAATTCCATGTCGAGACTTCCACAGACGTTCTTCCCAGAGTGGACCGCGGAGAAGGAGAGTTTCGGGGGTGGTGGCTCAGTCCGCAACCGGCCAGCCAAGTTTGGATCGAAAGAAGTCAGGACTGAGGCGCCCTGGAAAAAGAAGAGAACTCGCCCCCAACCGACCCGCGCGGGGACAATCCAACCAATCAAGATTCCAACTGGTTTGATCTTCAGGTTCGAGGAATTCCGATACGGCGGACCAGATCCTGAAACCTTGGATCGCCTCGAAGCGGGTTCAGTCGGGGATCCACCCCGATCCAAGGTATTCAAGTCGATCGCTGAAGGAACGCTTGCTCGAGGGATTCTAAGGCCTTCTCGTTTTCACCCAGCTCGGTATAGGCAGCCGCCACGAGGAACCGACAAACATAACGTTCCTTGGCCTGTTCCAAGGCTTTGCCCAGAAGCTGCTTGGCTTCGTGGCTCTGGCCCACCCTGGCGAGCGCTGACGCCGTTGTGGTCATTACCGACGGGCTGTTCGTAAGCCGCTTGGCGTTCTCTGCAGCGCAGAGTGTTTCTGCACGTTGCCCCATCTGGGCGTAAGCAAGTGCGAGCATCGCATAGGGAAGATCCGCCGCGGGTTCCAGCTCAATGGTTTTCTGACATTGCGCGACCGTCTCCGGCATCCGACCGGAGAAGTAGTAGATCCAAAGGGCTTCGTTGCGGCTTTCGAGTGCAAGCGGATCGAAAAGGTAAGCCTGCTGCACGCGTGAGAGCGCTTCATCGAAGCGCCCCAGCGTCCCGAGGTAATTGGCATATCCTAATTGAGCTTCCGGCGAGCTTGGGTTGATGTCGAGCGCCCGGCGATATTCCGTTTCTGCCGCAGGCCAATCCCAATCGAAAAACAAGCGCACATAGCCAAGCCTGACGTGCGCGCTCGCCAGGTTGGGGTCGAGCTCGACGGCTCGCAGCGCCGCTTCCTTTGCTCTCGGCATCACCTCGGCCGGAGAACTGTAATACGTTGTTACCGCATTGTAGGCCCCAGCAAGAGCCGCGTAGAGGCGGGCGTCCTTTGGATCCTTGGCTATGCCTTCTTGAAAGTACTGAATCGCTTTGTTTCCACTCTCCCGCGTGCCCTTTCCGAGCTCATGCAAGCCCAGCAAGTACTTGTCGTAGCTCTCGAAATTGACATGGGAGCTGGCCGAGATGTTTGTTGAAGGTGGCAACAATTGGATGGAAAGAGAATGCGTGATCTTTTCGGCGATTTCCTGTTGAATGCTCAAGACATCCGTAAGCGGCCGCTCGTAGGTTTCGGCCCAGAGATGAGTCTGTTCTGCTGTCTGGATCAGCTGTGCAGTGACCCGCACACGCTCCCCGCCGCGCCGAACGCTCCCCTCGAGCAAATAGCCCACGCCCAGTTCCCGGCCAATTTGAGCGGCGGTCTCCTTGGTGTCTTTGTATCGTACGGTTGAAGTTCGCGCGATAACGCCGAGCTTCGCCGGCTGCAGCTGGCCGAGCTGGGCAATCATCTCCTCAGTGAGGCCATCGGCAAAATAATCTTCGTGCGCGTCCCCGCTCAGATTCGCAAAGGGGAGCACCGCCAGCATGACTCTTTGGCGGGAGGGATTCCGCGGCGGCCAGAAATACCGCGATACTAGAACCGCTGTCACGGCCAACGCCGCTATCAAAGCCAGCGGCCACAACCAGAGGCTTCTCTTTTGGCCGACGCCTGCCGAGGAGTGAGCCTGGTCAGAAGCCTGTGATGTGGACGGATGAGGCGCGGCCGGTTCACTACCCTCGTACACCGAAGCAACGAAGCGATAGCCTCGCTTGGGGATGGTCTCGATGTATTTGCGGCCGTCCGGGCTATCGCCCAGAACCTGCCGGAGATTGAAGATGTGCCGGGCCAGATTGTTTTCCTCAACGAAAACACCCGGCCAGACTTTTTCCAGCAACTCTTCTTTTTCGACGATGTGCCCCGCCCTCTCGACCAGAACGAGGAGAGTTTCCAGGTCCTTTGGCGGGAGCGTGATGGGCTGGCCATCGCGCAGCAAAACCCGCTCCATGGCATCGAGGCGGTAAGAGCCGAATCCGTATAAGTGCTTTAATTTCAACCGAACACCTACGTGAAGAACTTCTCAAGAAATGTTTCAGAACTCCTCAAAGACATTTCATGCCCGTAGCCGGCACCATGCGCGGAGCACAGGCCGCCCTTCAGCCCCGGGAATACGAGCGATTCTAGCGCGTCCGGGGATGGTTCGGAAGGGGCGAGGCCAGGCACAGGGCCGAGCTAAAGCCAACAATCTGAAATCACCAAAGGAGACATTTCTACCATGGAAATCAGACGACTCGCGACGCAGTTCCAGTGTTTGATGATGGCTCTCGTTCTCATAAGCGTTTCTCCCTGGGGCGCGATGGCGCAAGACGGGCATTCGCACGCGACGACAGCACAACCTCAACAACTGACGCCCGCCCAGGGCGCACTTCTGAAGATTGTTCGGGATAACACCGAGCGCTTCAGGGATGTGTCCGTGGCCGAGGCAGAGGGGTACTCGCTTCTATTCGGCTGCGTGAGCGGACCCGACGCGGGGGCAATGGGACTGCATTACGTGAACTTGCCGCTCGTGGCCGCGGGCGTAATAGACGCCACGCGTCCCCAGATCGTGATCTACGAGCCGATGCCGGACGGCCACCTGCAACTGATCGGCGCCGACTTTCTGGTCATTGCAAGCGACTGGGACAAGGCTCATTCGGGACAACCGCCACAGCTCATGGGACAGCTCTTTCATTATTTCGAGAGCCCCAATCGCTTTGGCCTCCCAGCGTTCTACACGCTTCATGTGTGGGCATGGAAGGAGAATCCCAACGGCGCCTTCGTGAATTGGCACCCCAAGGTTTCGTGCCAAGCATTTGCCGGCCAACAGTCAGAACAAGAATGACAGCTCTTTCGATCCGCTTGCCGGACCGAAGGGGCTGGGCCTGCCGGCAATCGAATGTCAAGTGAGGTGAATGAGATCCAGCAATTGTGAGCGAATTGTCGATTTGGAAAAGGAGAGATCATGAAAGCATTACCATTGGTTGTGTTGGTCCTGGCTCTGGCGGTGTCACTGGCCGCGGCATCGGGTGAACCCTCATGGCGGATGAAAGCCGACTACGTGGAAGCATGCAGTTGCCATCTGTTTTGCCAATGTTATTTCAGCGACAGTCACGGGCATAAGCATGCCGAACACCCATTTTGCGAGTTCAATATGGCCGTGACGGTCCGTGAGGGACATTCAGGAAACGTGGATCTCGCGAACACAAAATATTGGTTGACGGGCGACCTCGGCGACAAGTGGGGCACGGAGAAGAAGGCGAC
>Ga0137409_10001830_pt1 | contig 21798 bp, 10 predicted proteins | sample CZODoug1_16funga_FD_122059 | JGI IMG/M metagenome (GOLD analysis project Ga0137409, IMG submission 122059) | Vadose zone soil fungal communities from Angelo Coast Range Reserve, California, USA - CZODoug1_16fungal (Hybrid Assembly) | ecosystem: Environmental > Terrestrial > Soil > Vadose zone... | reverse complement strand
TGCCTGGCCGATTGGCCATCCTGATTTCCGTAATGAGGACCTTCTCCGGGAGTCACTGGAGAGAGGCGTTTCCTCATTCATGTTCTTGTGCCAGGCCGTGATCAAGGCCAGGCTGGAAGGCAAAGTTCAGCTCCTTTATCTCTATACAGCGAGACCGGATGAGGCGCAACCGCACAACGAGGCGGTGAGCGGCTTTGTCAACACGTTGCATGGGGAGTATCCCAGGCTGCTCTGCAAAACGCTCGAGATCCGGCAGGAGAATGGCGCCTGCGGGCAGATTCTCGACTCGGTTTGGGCGGAACTTCGCGCGCGGACGCAAGATGCGACTGTCGTTCGCTATGAGGCGCAAGAGCGCTATATCCGGAAGCTCAAGGCCTTCGACTTCGAAGAGACCGGAGGCTCTTCTGCTTCTCAAGGCATGGGCCTGAGGGAAAAGGGCGTCTATCTCATCACGGGAGGAGCCGGTGGGCTGGGCCTGATTCTCGCGGAGTTTTTGGTGAAACAGTGCAAGGCGAGACTGGTGCTTACTGGCCGATCCAACCTGTCGAAGGAACGGGAGGCCAGGTTAGACGAGTTCCGAAAGTTAGGCGCGGAAGTACTTTACCTGCGCGCCGATGTCTCCAACCGTGAAGACGTCCAGAATCTGGTCAACGAGAGCAAGTCCCGTTTTGGAGAGATCCACGGCATCATCCACGCCGCCGGCATTGTCCGGGACTCGTATGTCCGGAATAAGACGCCGGAGCAAATGAACGCGGTGTTGGCTCCGAAGGTCCATGGAACGCTGCATCTGGACGAGCTGACCAGAAATGAAGCGCTGGATTTCTTCGTGATGTTTTCTTCGCTCGCGGCCGTCACCGGCAATCCGGGGCAATGTGACTATAGTTTCGCGAACTATTTCATGGACTCGTATGCGGCCGAGCGCGAACGTCTACGAGCCGAAGGAGCGCGGTCGGGGAAAACGTTGAGTGTCAACTGGTCGCTATGGGCTGACGGCGGAATGAGGCCCGATGAGCAGACGGAACTCGCCTTGAAGAAGACCCTGGGAATCAGGCCCTTGAATGCGGAAACGGGCGTTGAAGCGTTCGTGCAAGGTCTTGCTTCGGGGCGATCCCAGTTTGCCGTGCTCGAAGGTGTTAAGGAGAAGTTGGAGCTGGCGTGGGGTCTGAAAAAGAGAAGCGCTGCGCCTGCGCCACCTGCGTCGTCCAATCAAGGCCCGGCGGCGCCGATTCCTGATGAACGAGACGGATCACTTCTCGCGTGGCTGCAGAATGAATTGTCGCAAATCGTCATGGCATTCCTGAAACTCGATGCCAGCGATGTGTCGACGGACAAGGTTTTGCTGGATCTCGGCTTCGACTCGATCGGCCTGACGACCTTTGCAAACGCGATCAACGAGAAGTTTCAACTCGATATAACACCCATCCTGTTTTTCGATTACCCCTCGATTGGTGAGATTGCGAAACATCTGACCGTGGAGCGGAAGAATGAACTTCTTCGATTCCGTGGTGGTTCCGCTACCGCTACCGCCCCCGAGGCCGTCACGCCGCCACCTGCAACGCACGAGGCGGCGAAATTCGAGATCCGAAAGGGATGGGATCCGGCTGCCCTGGATCGGAAAGCAATGCCATCGCCGGCTTCCGGCGGAGGCTTTTCTCCAGAGCTTCGCTTCGTAAACAAGCCTATCGCGATCGTCGGTATGAGCGGCGTTATGCCCCAATCCGAAGACCTGGAAGAATTCTGGGAGAACTTGAAGAGCTCGAAAGATCTGGTCACGGTCATCCCGCCCGACCGCTGGCGCTGGGAGGACTACTACGGGGATCCCCTCAAGGAAGTGAACAAGTCGAACTCCAAGTGGGGCGGGTTCATGAAAGAGGTCGACAAGTTCGACCCGATGTTCTTTGGGATCTCTCCAAGAGAAGCGCAGATGATAGATCCCCAGCAGCGGATCTTCCTGGAGCACGTCTGGAAGGCGATTGAGGATTCCGGTCAGAAGGTCTCCGATCTTTCTGGCACGAAAACCGGAATATTCGTGGGCGTCGCCACAAATGATTATCTCGAGTACATAACGAGTCGCGGAGCTGTGCTGGACGGGTACACCGCCTCGGGAAACTCTCACTGCGTCCTCGCGAACCGAGTGTCATTCCTGCTTGGCCTGCGCGGACCCAGCGCACCGATCGATACTGCTTGTTCGAGCTCGCTCGTCGCCCTGCACCGAGCCATCGAATCCATCCACACGGGAAGCTGTGATATGGCGATTGTGGGAGGCGTGCATGTCATGCTGAGCCCTGCCGCACACATTTCGTTCGGCTCGGCCGGAATGTTGAGCAGCGATGGGAAATGCAAAACGTTCGACAAGCGGGCGAATGGTTATGTGCGAGGAGAGGGTTGCGGAGCAGTTTTCCTGAAATCTCTATCGGCCGCTGAGGCTGACGGAAATCATATATACGCGGTCATCAAGTCGACGGCGGAGAACCATGGCGGGCGAGTGACGGCACTGACAGCGCCAAACTCAGTTGCACAAGCGGAACTCCTGATCGAGGCATACGAAAAGGGGCACGTCGATCCCACGACCGTTGGATACATCGAGTGCCACGGCACGGGAACGAGCCTGGGAGATCCTATCGAAATTCAAGGGCTCACCAAGGCGTTTTCTGAATTGTACAAGAGGCACAGCAAGGCGCCCGTCCATACGCCGCACTGCGGTTTGAGCTCCGTAAAGACGAACATTGGCCACCTGGAGACCGCTGCCGGCATTGCCGGCGTGCTCAAGGCGTTGCTCGCCATCAAGCATCGGCAGATTCCGGCGAACATTCACCTCGAGGAGATCAATCCCTATATCAATCTCAAAGGGACTCCTTTTTATATTGCAGACAAGCTCACTCCATGGGAAGCCCCGGTGGACGAGCATGGGATGCCCGTTCCTCGCCGGGCGGGCGTAAGCTCGTTTGGCTTCGGCGGAGCGAATGCCCACGTCGTGCTGGAGGAGTACATACCTCCGAAACGTCAATTGCCGGATGGAGCGCACGAGCCGCAATTGATCGTGTTTTCGGCGAAAAATGAAGATCGACTCGAAGCATACGTGCAATCCATGCACGCGTACCTCGAGAAAGCGGAAGTAGAACTGATCGACCTCGCGTTTACGCTGCAGGTTGGAAGAGATGAGATGTTTGAAAGGCTGGCTTTGGTCGCGTCAAGCACAGAAGACTTGAAGCAGAAATTCGCCGAGATCTTGAAAGGTGAAATACCCAAGGACTGCTACCGCAACAACATTAGAGACAAGGCCGCAAAATCGCAAATGGCGGAGGGCTCCGGAGAAAATCTGGTCCCGGGCTTCATCGAGAGGAAAGAACTTTCAAAGTTGGCAGAACTGTGGGTGTCTGGGATAAAAATTGACTGGTACTCACTTCACAAGTCGAATGCCCCGAAACGCATTTCTGCTCCTACGTACCCCTTTGCCAGGGAACGTTACTGGGTAGCCGGTGCTGAGGGTAAAACCTTCCAAGTGCGTCGGGATCATGCTCCGGCAGAGATTGTAAAACTGCATCCTCTGATTCATCGCAATGTCTCGACATTGACAGCACAGAAATTTGCATCGCGGTTCACGGGAAAAGAGTTCTTCCTAGCCGAACATAAGGCCTCAAATCAAGCGATCTTACCCGCCGTCGGTTATATAGAGATGGCCGCCGCCGCCGGAGAATTATCTGGAGAGCAAAAAGTTCGATTCATTCGAGACATGGTTTGGATAGCGCCACTGATTGTTGAAGAGGATGCCAGGGAAGTAGAAATATCGCTTACACCCCTGAAGAATGAAGTCGACTTTGCCGTAAAAACCATTGATAAGGGACATTCAATGACTCACTGTCGCGGGAAACTGGGCTATCTAGTGGCTGTTTCAGAGCCTGAGGTTTTGAATATTGGTGAAATTCAAGAACGTTGTTCAGAGACTGTTGCGGGAAAAGATCTGTATGCATTCATCCACGCGGCGGGATTAAATCTTGGAAAAGCATTTCAAGTCGTTCAAAAAGTACACACCAGTGCATCCCAGTGTCTGGCCGTCTTGCAATTACCAGAGCATCTCAAGAATGAAGCAAACCAATTCTGGTTGCATCCGGTGATGCTGGACGGTGCGGAGCAGCGCAACAGCACGACCAACGATCTCAATTATTCACCGCCGCTCGAGAGCGTGCTGGAGTTCAAAGTCGTCACCAACGGCTTGTCCGCCGAGTTCGGCCGCACCGGCGGCGGCGTCATCACGGCGGCGACTCGGTCCGGCACCAATGCGTTCCACGGCAGCGTCTACGGCTACATCCGCAACGACAGGTTCAACGCGAACAGCTGGACCAACAACCGTAACGGTGTCGCGCGCGGCAAGGAGGACATCAAGCAATCCGGCTTCACACTGGGCGGTCCCATCACGAAGGACCGTACGTTTTTCTTCGTCAACGTCGAGTGGTCGAAGAGTCTGACCCCGGACAACCTGATTCGGACCGTGCCGACGCTGTTGCAGCGGGCGGGTGATTTCTCGCAGACCCGCACCAGCGCGGGCCAGCTCATCACGATCTACGACCCGTTGACGACGCGCCCCAATCCCGCCGGAGGCTTCATCCGCGATCCGTTCCCGGGAAACGTGATCCCGGCCGATCGCATCGACCCGATCGCCAGGGCCATCCTCGATCACTATCCGCAGCCGACCAACGACAATACGACACAGAACTTCGTGCGTGAGCGATCGCGCACGAGCAAGGGGCTGCCGGTCGTGGTCCGCGTGGATCATTCGGCCGGCCGTCACCGGATTTTTGGCTCCTTTCGGCAGAGCAACAGCGAAGACAGTTCCCCGACGGTGAGCGTGGCCTTTCCGGATCCGGGGACCAACGGCGAGTTCGGGACGCGCGCCAACGATCGGCTCTCGTCGGTGCTGAGCGACACCATCGTGTTCCGATCCAACCTCGTCGCGGAGATCAGGTTCGGCTACACGCGCAGTCATTTCACGACCACGCCGGCCACACTGGGCGCCGACTTCGCGAGGCTGGGGATCGGCAGCGCCGATCCCGCTCTGAAAGCGCATTCGGCGCTCGCGATGTTCCCTCGCATCGAGGTCGGAGGCGGAATCGACTCACTCGGCATGAACCGCGCGGGCTTGATCGACGACCTCGAAGGGACACGTGAGCTGCAGGCGCACGTGACGGGGGTCAGAGGCACTCACACGATCAAGGGCGGGCTGCAGCTGGCGCGAATGGGATTCGACGTGTTCCGGCCGGAGTATCCCTCGGGTCAGTACGTCTTCGGCACGGGGTTCACGCAGGGCCCGAACCCGGCGAACGCCTCGACGACCGCCGGCCTGGGCATCGCCACGTTCCTCCTGGGTGCACCAACGGGCGGTCAGATCACTGGTGATCCCCGTTTTCACGCGTCGCAACAGTACGTGGCGTCCTACGTCCAGGATGACTGGAAGATCACGAACGACTTCACGATGAACGTCGGGTTGCGGTACGAGTACCAGAGCCCCTGGATCGAGCAAGACGACCAGCTCACGTTCTTCGATGCCGATGCGACCGATCCACTGACCGGGAAAAAGGGGCTCATCCGGCTCGTGGGCCGCGGCGGCGCGACTCGATATCAAACGGACCCCGACCGGAACAACATTGCCCCTCGTCTCGGTTTTGCCTGGCACTTTGCCGGGCCGATGGTCTTGCGCGGCGGATACGGCATCGTCTTTTACCCGGGCAGCGGTGGAGTGGGATCGGCGCCGAGCGATCTCGGCGGCGGTGGATTCCTGACATCGACGGGCGTCAACCTCGTGGGGTCAGGCACGCCTCCGGCCGCGCCCAACACGCCGCCCCCTGGCGCCTCGCTTCGAAGCCCGTTCAATTCGGGATACTTTGAACCTCCCGCGACGGTCGTCGGCGGTTCGGTGTCGACGGCGTTCCGCGATCTTCAGACACCGTTCGCGCACATGTGGAACGTCGGCCTCCAGCACGAGCTCCCTGGGCAAATGATCGCCGAGGTGGCCTACGTCGGTACGCGGCACGAGAACCTGTGGATCAATATCTCGCGCAACGCCATTCCGTCCGATGCGTTGTCCCAGGGAACGGCGCTGGACGCGCTGGTTCCGAACCCGTTCTTCGGCATCATCAGGACCGGGGACGCATTGCTCACGGCCGCCACCACGCGTGCGTCTCAGCTCCTGAAACCGTATCCGCACTACGCGGGCATCACCCGCTTCCGCGATTCGGTGGGCGACTCTTGGTACAAAGGCGTCACCGCGCGGCTCGAAAAGCGGTCCGCGAAGGGGCTGACCTATCAGGTCGCGTACACGGTGAGCAAAGAAGAAGACACGGTTCCCGAGCGGTTCGGCGGCCGCGGCAGTGCCGTCATCGATCCGAACGATCTGAGCAAGTCGAAGGCGGTCGCGGAGGACGACCGGACCCACGTCGTGAGCACGTACTTCATCTGGGAGCTCCCGGTCGGTCCCGGCCAACGGTGGGCCAACACGGGATGGGTCGCGCATGTGATCGGTGGTTGGCGAGTGGGCGGCATCGGCACCTTCGCGAGCGGGCGGCCGCTCGTGCTCGGCGGCGTGACAGCCAGCAACGGCGTGTCCACCGGACTCGGAGCCCACGCCAACGTCCTCGATGACCCGAAAGTCGCGGCGGGCGAGCAGACGCTCGATCGCTGGTTCAACACGGGCGCCTTCGCGCAGCCGACTCCGTTCACGTTCGGCACTGGTTCCCGCACCTATCCGGACGTGCGTGGGCCAAAGATCAAGCGGCTCGATCTTCTCTTGAGTCGGCTTCAGAAAGTTGGCGCGTCCACCGTCGAGCTCAGAGTCGAGGCTCAGAACGTGCTCAACACTCCACAGTTCGGTGAGCCGGTAGGCAGCCTGACCGACGCGAATTTTGGCCGGATCATCACCGGCGGCGGCGAGCGTCGGCTGCAACTGGGGGTACGTTTTGGCTTCTAGCAGTCGTCGAGTCGTCTCGCGTGGCGTATTTTCCGACTCGCGATCGCCAGGAAAGACTCTGACAATGATCAGGAGATTCTCACTCACGCTCGCGATCACGTTCATGTTGCCTCTGGCCAGCCTGGCCCAAGTCTCGACAGCCACTTTGCAGGGAACGGTCAAGGACCAGACCGGCGCGTCGCTTCCCGGCGTCACGGTGACAGTCATTCATACGGGAACGGGCGCGTCGCGAAACGTGGTCACGGACGCCGGCGGGCGCTACGTCGTGGCCACCCTGCCAATCGGCGGTTACGACGTTCGCGCAGAATTGTCAGGCTTTCGCACGGAGGTGCGGCGCGGAATCACGCTGGCCGTAGGGATGCAGGCCGTCGTGGATCTGGTGTTGACTGTGGGGAATCTTCAGGAAGTGCTCGAAGTGACGGCCGAGGCCCCTCACGTACAGACGACATCGTCGGCAGTGTCGGAGCTCGTGGATGCCAAGACCATGCGCGAGCTCCCCCTGAACGGCCGCAATTTCGTCCAGCTTGCGACGCTCCAGGTGGGCGTCGTCAATTCCGACCGCGCCCGAGGAAACTTTCCGCTCAGCAGCGGCACGGGCATGAAGTTCAATGTGAATGGCGCTCGCGACAACTCGAATTCATTCCTGCTGGACGGGCAGGACATCCAGGACGTCTTCAATTCCACTCCCGCGTCAGGAGGCGGCGAGACACTGGATGTCGATACGCTGGCGGAATTCGAAGTCAAGACCGCGAACTTCTCCGCCGAATACGGGAAGGCGGCCGGCGCCGTTATCAACGCCGTCACCAAGTCCGGAGCGAACAGCGTCCATGGCAGCGCCCTCGAATTCCTGCGCGACGACAAGCTGGACGCGGCGAATTTCTTCGACAACGCATTCGGCAGTCCCAAACCGGCCTTCAGCCTCAATCAGTTCGGCGCGACGCTGGGGGGCCGCTGGTTCGCAACAAGACCTTCTACTTCGGCGGTTACGAGGGGATTCGGGAAAACCGAGGCTTCACGCGGCAGTTCATCGTCCCCAGCAATGACGCGCGCCGAGGCCTGTTGCGCAATCCGGCGACCGGCCAGCTCGAGCAGGTCACCATCGCGCCCGCCGTGCAGCCATATCTCGATTTGCTGTTCTTGACGCCCAACGGACGGGATTTTGGCGACGGCCGCGCCGAGCGTGTCGAGACTCGAACCACCGTCAAACACGACGATTTTTTTGTCGTGAAGATCGATCAACGGCTGTCCGACTCGGATGGGTTTTTCGTGCGCTACAGTTTTGACGACGGCCGGCTGAATACTCCGGGCGGGCCCGTTTTCGCGAGGACTACGCCGACGCGCAACCAGTTTTTTGCCGTCCAGGATCAGAATAGCCGTCACACATCGTCCCGGCCGATGTTGACGATGAAGTACTGCGCGCGCGTGGTGCCGACGTTCTTCGCGTTGTGGAGCTCGTTGGAACCGATAACTCCCACGTCGCCCGGACCCAATCTGTACGGTGTCCCGGAGATCGTCAACTCCATCGTGCCCTCGCGGATCAGCATCATTTCCTCGCGAAGGTGCTGATGGGGCGGATGGTTCACTTCACCGGGCGCGATGTCGCTCTGGTGCGACTCGATCTTGAAGCCGGTATGCGTTTTGGCGGTGAGCATCCGGCGCTGGCGGTTCTGCCCGTTCGTGGTGACGGCCAGGTCCTTGTAGACGTACGCCCTGGTCTTGATGACCGGCAGCTTCTCCACCGAGTTGTCCGCCGCGGTCTGCGCACTGCTCGGCGCAGGGCTCTGCGCCGACGTGCCAGCTGTCACAAGAGCGGGCAGCAGAAACGCCAGCTCTCTGCGCGAGTACCTCATGGAAATCTCCAGTCTCGGCTGTCGCAGAACGCCGCGACTAAAAATCGAGCTGCGTGCTGATCCGGACGAAGCGCGGCGTCAGAATCGCCAGCGGCTGCAACCAGGCCCCGGGCCCCGACTGTACGGCGGGGTTGAAGGTCTGGTTGTAGTTCAGAATCGCGCTGGAATTCGTGACGTTGAAGACGTCGAGGCCAACGGTGGTCCGTGTCCGCCCGAATCGCAGGACCTTCGCGATCTTGATGTCGATCTCGTTGACCCGGTCGCCCCACACGTCGCCGGGCTGGAGAAGGGGGACGATGACGAAGGGCGCGCCGCTGGAGATATTCCGGCCGAGCGATGGCGACACCACCGCATTGGTCGCGGAGTAGTTCGCGTTGAGGATCGCCCCCTGGTCGCTGCGGAACGTCCCGCTGAAGAGCACGTCGATTTTCGGTATCGTGTACGCGCCGAATCCCGTGACTCGTTTCACGAGCCCGGGGTCGGTGTGGCAGTACGGATTTGTCGGCGTGACGGCCGGTCCGACAGGAACGAGCGCCCCATTGTTCACCTCCGGAAGCTGCGCCCGCACGCCACAGTTGTCCTGCACCGTTTTGCCGACATTGAATCCGGCCTGGAACGTCAGGCCGTTGCGCGGGCGGGCGTTCATGATCAACAGGACGTTGTTCGAGCGCGAATACTGGTTGGTGTTGTCCGGGAGATCGTCGGTCCTGAGCATGAGGTTCGAGATCCGCCCGAACTTGTTCGGATTGACGTCGTACAGATTCGCGATCGTGTACCCGCCGCCGCCGGGCAATCGCGGATCGCGCGGCGCCATGATGCTGAACGTTCCGAAATCCGCCGGCGTCACCTCGACGTTGTCGAAGACGAAAAAGTTGTTGAGCCAGCGCCGGTAGTAGCCCGCCTCGACCGAGATCCGAGGCAAGACCTCCTGCTGGACCGAGACGCCGATTTGCCAGTCGGAGGGCCGGACGCCCCAGCCTTCCAGCACGCCGGGTTCGTAATTGTTGGTGAAGGTCGTGGTTCCGAAGAACCGATTGGAGATCGGCCCGCACTCGTTATTGGCATTCGGATTCAAGAGCTCGCAATCAGGCACCCAGTCCCGGTTGGCGTCGGTCCACGGCCGCGTGATTGGAGTCGCGCCAAGGGCCGTGCTGCCCGCGATGCGTGAGGTCGGATTGGTTTGCGAATACAATCCCTGGTCGTTGCTCGCGGCTTCCAGGTATTTCCCGACGTTCACCTTCAGCGACGTTTTCCCGTTGCCGAACACGTCGTAGGCCAGTCCGCCACGCGGCGTGACGTCTTTGTAGCCCTTCACGCCTTGGCTCTCGGGAAACACGATCGGCGTCGGCAGGAACCTCGTCGGCCCGACCTGTTGCTCGGGAAAGTAGCTGCGCGCGAAGTCGTAGCGGACCGCACCCTGCAGCGTGAGTCGACCCATCGTCCATTGGTCCTGCGCGTACAACGCATCGGAACGCGTACGGAATTGCCGCAAGCTGGAATACAGATCCTGCGTCAATTGGTCGGGCACGCCGTTCTGGACCCGATACGACAGGTTGAAGTTGTTGCCTCCGTGCAGTTCATCGTCGACATAGAAGGCGCCCTGATACCCGGCCTTCATGTTGTGGGCGCCCGTGACGAACGAAGCCGCCGCACGCCAGGTGTAGGCGCCAATCCAATCGTTGAAATATTCGTGCGATCGGTAGGTCAACCCCGGAAACCCGCCGTTGGCGGCGCAGCCGGCCGACGTCGAGCACGCCTCGGTGACGCGAATCAGATCCCGGACCGGACTGCCCGGCTTCGTCTGACTGCCCCATCGCGAGAGGTAGGTCCCGACACCGGCCTCGAGCAGCAGCCTGTTCGTCACCGGCGACGACCACGTGGCCTGCTGAACACGCGAGAACGCGTTCAGATAGCCATCGGCTTCGGGAGTGATCTGTCGACCGAAAAACGGCTGCGCGTACGAATAACCCGATTCCGGCGGCTGGCGACACCCGTCTGCCGTGGGCGCATACGTCGCCCCGGAGCACGGCTTCTGCTCGTCCCAAAAGACGTTGAACTTGTTGCGCTGCGAGGCTTGCACGGTCAGGCGAAGGCTGCCCACCGTCCAGCTCCCCGCACCGCGAGAGGGGCGCGTGCGGTCGAAATCAACCAACCACTTCGTCGGATCGCCCGCATTGCTGTTCGCAAAAATGCTCGGCGTCGTTGTTTCGCCGCCCTCGCTTCTGAACTGCCCGAAGTACCACAATCGATCTTTTTTGATCGGGCCGCCAACGCCGGCCGTGTAGTCCCACGCCTTGATGTACTTGGAAGGCGAGGAGAGGCCGGCGGCTTGCAGCTCGGGCGTGAAATTGCTGCCGACCATCCCCTGCGTGAATCCGGAGAGGTAGACCGAGCCTCTCACGGTGTTGCCTCCCGTTTTCGGCACAACCTGGATTGACGGACCGCCAACTTCGGCGTCACCGAGACCGCCGGAAGTCGTGAAGTACACCTCCTGCGCGTTCGTGATGTCGACGTTGTATCCAGACACGCCTCCGCCGTTGCGGGACGCACCGGTATTCAGGCCATCGACCTGAAGACGCCCTTCGTTGTTCCGGCCACCCGGCCCGCCGAACACCGTCATCCCGGGGCGGACCTGAACGTTCGTGGGAGCGCCGCCCGCCTGCGTGGTCATCGCGGGAATCAACAGCATGATGGCGCCGTACGCCCGCGCGCTGGGAATCGCCGCGAGCGTATCGCTCGTCATCGTCGTCTGCCGCCGGACGCTCTGCACGTCGACAATGGGGGATTCGCCGGTGACGGTGACCGTTTCCTGGACAGTACCGACCTTGAGCTCTGCGTTCACCGTCGCGGTGAAGGATCCGGTCAGCTCGATGTCCTCGCGTTTGAGCGTATTGAACCCGACGAGCGTGAACGTGACGGCGTAGGTGCCCGGTCGCAGGTCAACGATTCGGTATTGCCCGCTTCCGTCAGTGGTGGCGGCGCGGACCTTCTCGATCAGCTCCGGGCTCGCCGCTTCGACCGTCACGCCTGGCAGCACGGCGCCGGAGGGATCTTTGACGATGCCGGTGATCGACGCTTGCGCGTGGGCCAACGCTGGGACGAAGACGAACCACGAGAGCACGGTTGCGACTTTCACCAACGCGCGCATCGGGCACCTCCGTTTATTGGACGGCCGGTCTGGGCGATGAATTATCGCTGCGGCGCAGGGCCTGTCAAGGGTAAACTGGCATATCTGTAAGGTCCAACGGTTCCGGAGGATCGAACCCTGTGGACCGTCTGGAACGGGGCGGCCGATGAAGAACCGACTGCTCGTCGTTGGTTGCACGGCGATGGTGGTGACCGCCCTGGTCGCCGCTGGCCAGGCGACCGGTCCCACACTGCAATCCTCGAACGCCTCCGGGACCGCGCCGGCCTCCACCCAGCGCGCGGTCCTCGATCGGTACTGCGTGACCTGCCACAACGAGAAATCGAAGGTCGCAGGTCTGGAAGCCGCGCGCAAACTCACCCTCGACCATCTCGACCTCATGCACGTGGGCGATCAGGCGGACGTGTGGGAAAAGATCGTGCGAAAGCTCAGGGCCGGCATGATGCCACCGTCAGGTGCGGGGCGGCCGGACGCCGCGACCCGCGAGGCGCTTGTCACCTGGCTGGAGAGTGAGCTGGACCGGAACGCGGTCACCCATCTGCCGCCACCCGGCCTCCATCGTCTCAATCGAACCGAATACGCGAACGTGATTCGGGATCTCCTCGCGTTCGAGGTCGATGCCGCGAAGTTCCTGCCATCCGACGATTCGACCCACGGGTTCGACAACATGGCGGGCACGCTCGTGATGTCGCCGGCGCTCCTCGAGGCCTACCTCTCGGCGGCGGGCAAAATCAGCCGCCTCGCTGTCGGCGATGTGACGGCGCCGACCCAGACGGTCTATCGCGTGCCGGAGGACACCTCGCAGGACTACCACATCGAGGGTCTGCCGTTTGGGACGCGCGGCGGTCTCCTCATCCACCATGAGTTCCCGGCCGACGGCGAGTACGTTTTCAAGATCTTCCCGGTGAACCTCGGCAACATGGATAACAACCGGGCCTTCGGTGAGGTGACTGGCGAAAAGCTCGAAGTCCTCGTCGACGGCGAGCGGGTGCGGTTGTTCGATTGGGACAAAGAGCTTGGGCGCGGCCCCGCGGTGCATGGCGGCGCGGATGCGCGCGTGCCGTTGAAGGCGGGCTTGCACAGCGTCGGCGTGACGTTCATCGCGACCAACTACGCGCCGGGCAACGACCTGAACAAACACTTTCTGCGTGCCACGCTCGAGACGGGCGGTCTCCCCGGATTCACCTTCTTCCCCCACGTGGGAAAAGTCCGGATTGATGGACCCTACGCCCCGAAAGGCGCCGGCGACACGGCCAGCCGCCGCAGGATCTTTGTCTGCCGTCCGGCGAGCCCAAGCGAGGAGCGCGCCTGCGCGGAGCGAATCATCTCCACGCTCGCGCGCCGCGCGTTTCGGCGACCCGCCACGGCCGAGGACGTTGCGACGCTGATGGACTTCTATCAGCGCGGCCGGAAGGACGCGACCTTCGATCACGGGATCGAGATGGCGCTCCGGCGCCTCCTCGCGGACCCGGAATTCATCTATCGCAAGGAAGCCGAGCCGCCCAACGTGGCGCCGGGCAAAACGTACCGCGTCAGCGGCGTGGAGCTCGCCTCGCGGTTGTCGTTTTTTCTGTGGAGCAGCATTCCCGACGACGAGCTGATCGAGCTGGCCAGGCAGGAGAAGCTCAGGGATCCCGCCGTGCTCGAGCGGCAGGTGCGGCGGATGCTGGCAGATCCCCGCTCGGAGGCGCTCGTCACGAACTTCACAGGGCAGTGGCTGAATTTGCGCGGCTTGCAGAGTCAGGTCCCGGTGCCGTTCCTGTTTCCTGACTTCGACGACAATCTGCGGGAGGCCATGCTTCGCGAGACGGAGCTGTTCTTCGACAGCGTCGTTCGAGAAGACCGCAGCATCGTCGAGTTGTTGACCGCGGACTACACGTTCGTCAACGAGCGTCTGGCTCGACACTACGGCATGCCGAATATCTATGGCAGCCAGTTCCGCCGCGTGGCGCTCGACGAGAAGTTCGACATGCGACGAGGGCTGCTGGGAAAAGCGGCGCTCCTGACGGTCTCGTCGCAGCCGGGTCGCACGTCCCCGGTGCAGCGGGGCAAGTGGTTCCTTCAAACCTTCCTCGGCGTGAGCCCTCCCGACCCGCCGCCGAACGTGCCCGATTTGAAGCCGAAACAACACGATGCGACCGGCAACGCGAAAGATCCGACGCTGCGCCAGCAGATGGAGCAGCATCGCTCGGTCGAACCGTGCGCGAGCTGTCACAAGATCATGGATCCGATCGGGTTCTCGCTCGAGCACTTCGACGCCGTCGGGGCGTGGCGAACCGAGGACGGCGGCATGCCCATCGATGCGTCAGGCCAACTGGTCGATGGCACGCCGCTCGATGGTCCGGCCACTCTGCGCCAGGCGCTTCTACGCTACTCCGATCAATATGTCCGGACGGTCACCGAGAAGCTGCTCACGTACGCGATCGGCCGCGGGGTCGAATCCTATGACATGCCGGTCGTTCGGTCCATTGTCCGGGGCGCCGCGCCGGCGAGCTTCCGGTTTTCATCCCTGGTGACAGGCATCGTCAAGAGCGCACCGTTCCAGATGAATATGAAGGCGGCGCCCACGCATCCGAGCGCCGCGGCCCGCTAGGAGCCATCAACGATGTTCCTCAGCAAGAAGTACATCCCACGGCGAACGTTTCTGCGAGGGGCTGGAACGATGCTCGCGTTGCCGTTGCTCGACGCGATGGTGCCGGCACGAACGCTGTTGGCCCAGACTGCCGCCAGCGCGAGAACCCGCTTTACGGGGATCTTCGTCCCGCACGGAATGGCGCCGGGATACTGGGTGCCCGCGAAGGAGGGCGCGGGGTTCGAGTTCCCGATGATTCTGAGCCCGCTCGAACCGTTCCGGGATCGCACGGTTGTCTTGAGCGGGCTCTGGTCGAAGTCGGCGGAACCTCCACCCGGCGTGACGGGCGCGGACCATTGGGTCGCGGCGGCGTACCTCTGCGCGGACAAACCGAAGAAGACGGCAGGGGCGGATATCTTTGACGGGACGACGATCGATCAACTGATCGCCGAGAAGATCGGTCAGGAGACGCTGTTGCCGTCGATTCAGCTCGGGGTCGAGGATCCCGGCGCGAATTCGAGCAACTGCGGCGAGGGCTACAGCTGCGCGTACACGAACTCCATCTCGTGGTCGACGCCGACCAAGCCGCTCCCCATGGAGATCAACCCGCAAGTGGTGTTCGAGCGCCTGTTCGGCGATGGCGGCACGGCGGAAGAGCGGGCCGCGCGGCGGCAACAGGACCGCAGCATTCTGGATTCGATTACGAAGACGCTGGCCCGCTTCAAGGTCGAGATCGGCGCCGAGGACCGCCTCCGGGTCGACGAGTACCTCGACGACGTGCGCGAGATCGAACGGCGGCTGCAAATCGCCGCGAAAGCGTCGACCGAGGTGCCGACCACGACGCCGTACGGCGTGCCGGAATCGTTCGACGAGCACATCAAGCTGCAGTTCGATCTCCTGGCGCTGGCCTTCCGCGCCGACATCACCCGCGTGTCGACGCTGCTGTATGCGCGCGACCTGACGGCACGCGTGTATCCCGAAAGCGGCACGAACATCAGTTTCCATGGAGGATCGCACCACGCGGAGGATCCGAAGCGAATCGCCGAGTACGCCAAACTGAATCGGTATCACGTCGCCATGCTCGCGTACTTCATCGACAAGCTGCGAAGCACGCCGGACGGCGACGGCACGCTGCTCGACCATTCCTTGATCCTCTACGGGAGCAATATGGGCGACTCCAATCAGCACCTGCACTACGATGTGCCGCACGTGCTGATCGGCGGGGCATCGGGACAGCTCAAGGGCGGCCGTCACCTGGCGTTTCCGACCAAGACCGTCACGACCGGAAATCTGCTCCTGAGCATCCTGGACATGTTTGGTGTGGCCGAGGAGCGCATCGGCGACAGCACCGGCAAGCTGGTGAACTTGTAATGCGGAACGCGGATTGCGAATTGCGGCTTGATTGTCGCGACGAGATCGAAGTCCTGAGCGAGGCGGCCTGAGATGTCTGTGAGACGCATAGTCGAAGCGGGCGCCGTGGCGCTGGTCATCTCGACGGTCGTCCAGGGCGCCACGCGCAGCGACGTCGCCGATGCCGTGATGAAAGGGGATCATGCGGCCGTGCGCGCGCTGCTGCAGCAGCGCGCGGATGTGAACGCGCCGCAAGCCGATGGCGCGACGGCGCTGCACTGGGCGGTGTACCGCAATGACCTGGAGATCGCGGGGCTGCTGATTCAGGCCGGAGCACGGGTGACGGCCGCCAACCGCGAGGGCGCCACGCCTCTGTCGCTGGCCAGCATCAACGGCAACGCGGCCATGATCGAAAAACTGTTGAAGGCAGGAGCCGATCCGAACGTACCCGTCCTGTCGCACGGCGAAACCGCTCTCATGCTGGCGGCGCGAACGGGCGACGTCGAGGCCATCAGGCTCCTCCTCGATTACGGAGCCGACGCGGAGGCGAAGGACGCCTTGCGCGGCACGACCGCCTTGATGTGGGCCGCGGCGCAGGAACATCCGGCAGCCGTCGCGGCATTGATCGAATACGGCGCTGACGTCAGTGCCCGTTCGAGCCCCGCAACCTTGGGCAGGACCGCATACCTGGCCCCGACGGTCGTTCAGCGAACGGCAACCGCCGGCGTCGGAGCGGCGGCGCGCGGAGGCGCTGCACGCGACCGTGGAGCGGCCGGCGGCGGCCGCGCGGGCCGAGGTGCCGACGGCGCACCAGCAGCCACTCAGGATTTCGACAACCAGGACTTCTTTGCGCCGCGCCAGAATACAAATGGTGGGGGTTTGACGCCGCTCGTGCTCGCGGCTCGGCAAGGCGATCTCGAGTCGGCTCGAATTCTGCTCGACGCGGGAGCCGACGTGAACCAGGTCACGCAATACCGCTGGACCCCGTTGTTGACGGCCACCCAGAACCGCTACTACCGGCTCGCATCGTTTCTGCTGGACCACGGAGCCGACGCGAACATCGCCAACAAAGGCGGATGGACGCCGCTCTATCTCGCGACGGACAACCGCAATATCGAAGGTGGCGATTATCCGGTGCGGCAGCCGGACACCGACCATCTCGAGTTCATCACGAAACTGCTGGACCATGGCGCGAACGTAAATGCCCGCGCGATGGACAGCACCGAGACGCGAACGATCTTCACGATGCAGTGGCTGTACGAGGACGGCGCGACGCCGTTCCTGCGCGCGGCCCAGTCTGGCGACATCACCCTGATGCGGCTGCTGCTGGCCCGCGGCGCCGATCCGAAGATCCCGACGACGAACAATGTGACGGCGTTGGCGGTGGCTGCAGGCATTGGCTGGGTCGAAGGCGTGACGTACGAATGGTCGGAGGCGGACAACGTCGAAGCGCTGAAGATGTGCCTCGACCTGGGCATGGACGTCAATGCGCGCGACGGTGACGGGCGCACCGCGCTGCACGGCGCCGCGCACAAAGGGAGGAACGCGGTCGTTCACCTCCTGGTCGACCACGGCGCCAAACTGGACGCCAAGGACAACGGCAGCCGAGACACGGTCAACGGTGCTCTGCTGGGACACAACTGGCTGCCGGTGGATTATGCGGAGGGTCTCGTGAGAGTCGGCGTGCAATCGGCGATTGCTCACCCCGAGACCGCGGCGCTGCTGCGCAAGTTGATGACCGATGCCGGCCTTCCCGTACCGCCGCCGATTACCGCTTCGGTCTGCATCACGCCTGTGTGCCGATAGATGAATAGCGCTCATCGAGCCACGATCCGACGGGCCTTCGTTCCGCTGGTGACGCTGCTCGCCGTGAGCGTCCCGGCGTCGGCTCAAACCAATTTTTCCGGCGTATGGGCCGAACGGATTCACGAGGATTCGTATGAGCGGTCGGGCGGTCCACCGCTCGGCGACTACCAGGGAATCCCGCTCAACGATGCGGGGCGCATGAAGGCCGACAGCCACGACCATTCGGAGTGGAGCCTGCCGGAGTTTCAGTGTCGACCGCATTCCGGTCCTTACCAGTGGAGGGCGTTGGGCAGCGTGCGGATCTCGGAGGAAATCGATCCGATCGGGCGGACGCTCACGGCGCTTCACGTCGAGTATCTGCGATCGTTGGAGCGGCCGATTTACATGGACGGACGCCCGCACCCGCCGGCGTATGCGCCGCACACATGGTCGGGCTTCTCCACTGGCAAGTGGGAAGGCCGGACGCTCGTGGTCACGACCACGCATCTCAAGGGAAGTTATCTTCGGCGCAACGGCGCGAGCTTCAGCGACCAGGCCACGATGACCGAGTATCTCTCGCGGCACGGTGACTACCTGACCGTCGTCATGATTCTCACCGACCCCGTCTGGCTGGAGGAGCCGTTCATTCAAACGACCAACTATCAGTTGGACGCGCACGCTCAGTTGGACTTTTATCCCTGCACCGTCAGCGAAGAGAACATCTCGACCGCGGTGCCGCATTTCTTGCCGGGCCAGACGGCCCATCTTGCCGATGCGGCAGACTGGATACCCGCGGAGGCGGCGAGGGGTGGTGCGGCCACGACGTATCCGGAGTACAGACTGACGTTGCGCGGGGCCTCGCACGCTCGACCGGCCGGTGTGGCGAAACCTGCCGCGGCCCCGCCGACGCGAGACCGAGCCGATTCGGAGATCCATGTCCTGCCGGTCCAGGGGAACATTTACATGCTCGTTGGCGCGGGCGCCAACATGACGATGTCGGTGGGCCGGGACGGCATTTTGCTGGTGGACACCGGTACCGCGCGGATGACGGACAAGGTCCTGACGCAGGTCTTGCAGCTGGCGACGGCGCTGACCGCTTCACCCGCTCCCAACAAGTGCGTCGGCTTGCATTGTCCGTCCACTCCGGGCGGCTGGACGAGTCCGTCGATCAACGCGACGATCAGCTCGCCGGCCCCGCCGAAGCCGATTCGCTACGTGATCAATACCAGCGGCGATGCGGACCATACGGGAGGGAACGAGAAGCTGGCCGAGCTTCCTCACGACTCTCCCATCGTCGCCGTGACATTCCCTCCCGTGACCGTGGTGCCGACCGCCACGATCATCTCGCATGAGAATGTCCTCACGAGGATGAGCCAGCCCACCGGAGCGCAGGCCGTTCCGTCTGGCGCGCTGCCGACGGATACCTATCATCTGCCGCGGTACAAGCTCAGTGAGTTCTTCAACGGAGAAGGGATTCAGATCTTTCACCAGCCGGCGGCGCACACCGACGGCGACAGCCTGGTGTTTTTCCGCTACTCCGATGTGATCAGCGCCGGAGACATTCTATCGACCACCAGCTATCCTGTGATCGACCTCGAGAGGGGCGGCGGCATTCAAGGAATGATCGACGGACTGAATTTCATTCTGGATCTCGCGATTCCTGAGTTCAGGTCGCAAGGCGGCACGATGGTGATTCCCGGTCACGGACGGCTCTGCGACATTGGCGACGTCACCAACTACCGGAACATGGTCACGATCATTCGCGATCGCATTCAGGACATGATTCAGCGCGGCATGACGCTGGAGCAGGTGACGGCGGCCAGGCCGACCATGGACTACGACGGCTTGTACGGGGCGACTTCGGGTCCCTGGACGACGAACATGTTTGTCGAGGCGGTGTATCGGAGCCTCAGTCGAAAGCGATGAACGCATGAAACCCAGCGCACCTTTTCTCCTCGTGGCCGGAGCGGTGCTGTGTGGCCCGACGGCACTCGCTCACCACTCCATTGCGGCGACCTATGACGGGAACAAGGAGGAGAAGCTCGACGGAAAGATTGTCGAGCTCGTGTTCCGCAACCCCCATTCATTCCTCCACATCGAGGCTCCTGATCCGAACGGAGCGATCCAGCGGTGGTCCCTGGAATGGCGGAGCGCCGGTTCGCTTGGTCAGGAGGGTATCAAGAGAGACACGCTGAAACTGGGGGATGCCGTCGTGATTACCATGAATCCGTCGCGCACGCCTGCTGACCACAGAGGTATCCTGAAAAGCCTTCACCGGAAATCGGATGGGTTCGGGTGGTCGGGTCCCTCCGAGCGCGAGTAGCCGCCGGAGAGTGGAATGCGCGACAGCATCCGATCGAGGCGCAAGGTGCGGCCATGTGTCGTCATCGTTGTGGCAGCAGCGGCGCTTCTCGCTTCGATGGCAGCCCGTCTCGACGCTCAGCGCGGCCGGGGCGGCCAGACGCCCACGACACCCAGTGCGTCTGCTCCGATCGATCTCACGGGATATTGGGTTTCGGTCATCACCGAGGACTGGCGCTTCCGCATGGTGACGCCACCCAAAGGTCAGTACGGCGGCGTGCCGCTCAATGCCGAGGGGCGTCGAGTCGCCGACAGCTGGGATCCTGCGAAAGACGAGGCCGCAGGCGAGGAGTGCAAAGCGTACGGCGCGGCGGCAATCATGCGCGTGCCTGGACGCCTGCACATCACGTGGGAAAACGACAACACGCTGCGGATTGACACCGACGCCGGAACGCAGACCCGCCTGATCCGCTTTGGGGAATCACCTTCACAGGGTGGGGAGCCGACATGGCAGGGCGATTCGGCGGCCCAGTGGGAGCTTGCACGGGCCGCCCAGGGAGAAGGCGGACGCGGACAAGTCCGCAGGGGCGGATTGAAAGTCGTCACCACCCAGATGCGTCCGGGGTATTTGCGTAAGAACGGCGTGCCGTACAGCAGCAATGCGGTCCTCACGGAGTACTACGACCGCCACACGCCGCCCAACGGCGACGAGTGGCTGGTTGTCACCACGGTCGTCGAGGACGCCCGGTATTTGACGCAGGGTTTTGTGACGAGCTCGCACTTCAAGAAGCTTCACGACGCCTCCGGCTGGAACCCCGAGCCGTGCTCGGCACGATGACCTGAACATCACCACCGCACTATCCGCTGATCTGAAGAGGTTGGCGTCGTGCCGGCGGGAGCGATCATCTCGTCGGACATCCAGACCGCGAAGGAGACAGGAATGGTCATCGATGCACACGCACACGTGACGGCTCCCGAGAGCTTGTACGTGTACAAGGCGAACATTCTGGCGCATCGGGGTGCGCACGGCCGCGGTGCCGTCGGAGCAACCGATGACGACATCGTGAAGGCGCTGAATGCTCCCGTGTTCGGCGGCTCGTCCCACCTGGCGCAACTCAAAGAGGCGGGCACCGACATCCAGATCGTCTCGCCCCGCCCGTATCAGATGATGCACAGCGAGAACCCCAAGCTGGTCGCCTGGTTCACGGAGGAGACCAACACCATCATCGAGCGGCAAGTGAAGCTCTTCCCGCAGACGTTTCGCGGTGTCTGCGGCCTGCCGCAGAGTCCGGGTGTCAGTCCCAAGGCGGTGGTTCCCTATCTGGAGCAGTGCATCAAGGAGCGCGGGTTCGTGGGATGCCTGTTGAATCCTGATCCGGGTGAAGCCAGCGGCGTAGAGACGCCGCCGCTCGGCGACAGGTTCTGGTATCCGCTCTATGAAAAGATGGTGGAGCTGGACATCCCCGGTCACATTCACTCGGCCGGCTGCCGCTCCGATCGTCTGACGTACTCGCTCCATTTCATCAACGAGGAAAGCATCGGCGTGGTCTCGCTGCTGAACTCTCCCGTCTTCACCGATTTTCCATCATTGAAGATCGTCGTCTCGCACGGAGGCGGGGCCATTCCCTATCAGTACGCCCGATTCGAAGCGAGTGCGATCCGACGGGGCATCGAACGCTTCTCGGACCGGATGCGCCGCTTGTACTACGACACGGTCTTGTATTCGAAGGACGCGCTCGAGCTGCTCTTCAAAACGGTTGGCGCGGATCGGTGTCTGTTCGGCACGGAGCGGCCCGGCGTCGGAACGGTCAAGGACCCGAAGACCGGGCGGTGG
>Ga0137409_10002030_pt1 | contig 21800 bp, 14 predicted proteins | sample CZODoug1_16funga_FD_122059 | JGI IMG/M metagenome (GOLD analysis project Ga0137409, IMG submission 122059) | Vadose zone soil fungal communities from Angelo Coast Range Reserve, California, USA - CZODoug1_16fungal (Hybrid Assembly) | ecosystem: Environmental > Terrestrial > Soil > Vadose zone... | reverse complement strand
CTGCAACAGTATCTGAAGACGCTAGACATGCTGGGGATACCCGGGGAGGTAACACTTAGATGGATGACGCAGTTGCCAGTATAACTACGCCAGCGCGAACGATCGGCGTCGATTTGCCTCTAAGTGTCGATTTCGCTCTGATCGGGCATCAGGAGAGTTGGCGAGCGGCTGCGGACGTACTTGCTGTCCTGCGCGGACCGGAGCGTACGCCTCTGCCAGACGACGAGATCAAGGACATCCTTCCATGGATTCCGCCCAGAGTGGTCTGCCATGTCGACGTCGGATCGATCATCCGCACGAAGAACGGGGGCGCGAAGGCGCGCGGCCTCTACATCGACTCCTTCATTCCTCCCGACCGTCTGGAAGCCGCCTACGTGCACGAGAACATCTCCCGCGTTCGAGTGGCGGCGGCCTGCGCAATCAACGCAGGAGCGAAGATCGTGAGTCTCGGCGGATTCAGCTCCATTCTGATCGAGGGCAATTTCGACCAGCTTCCTGAAAAACACGATACTGTCTTCACGACAGGCAATACGTTGACGGTTGGTTTCGTCGTGCAGGGCATCAAAAAGATGTGCGCGCTGGAAGGTCGTGACCTCCGCAAGTCAACGCTGCTCATTATTGGAGCAACCGGAGACGTCGGTTCCGGGTGCGCCCGTTGCCTGGCTCCTATTGTAAGGCGCGTACAGCTTAGCGCGCGCAAAGTGGAGCGACTACGCAGACTCGCAGCAGAGTTGCAAGACGATGGAGTTGAGGTGGAGATCGCGACCGATCTCCTGGAGAACAACCTCCAGCCATTCTCCGCAGAGGCCGATATTGTGATCTGCGCAGCGAGTCTGGCGTCCCCTGCGCTTCTGTTGGGCCGTATCGCGCCGGAGGCACTCGTTTGCGATGCGGGCTACCCGAAGAACTTGCCTCCAAGAGCGGAGATGCCTGGCGCCAAAATCTTCTTCGGAGGTCTAGGGCAGATTACCGGAGGGCTGAAGTTCGCGCCGGATTTTCATGGAATTCTGAATCGGCATCCATTCCCCGATGTGGTCCATGGATGTCTACTTGAGGGCATGGCTCTTGCTCTGGAGGGGCGGTTCGAACCCTTCTCTCAGGGAAGAGGGTCCATCACTCCGGAGCGGGTCGAGGAGATTGAGACAATTGCTTCACGGCATGGGATCTATCTTGCACCGTTTTACAACGCCGATGGACCAGTGGAGGACAGACTTCATTGCCAGACGGAATGGTCGAGAGGAGAGTATATGGGCGAACGACCGGGTCGATTTGCCGAAACTTCTTTTTGAGATAAGTTGAAGGTGTGCGCGCGAACTCCAGCCCTTGACGCACGGCGAGCTCCGCCAACGCGACTCCTAGGCCGACGAACTAGTCGGCTCACAAGGTGAACGAAGCGCAGGCCGTTACCGGAAGCAATTCCGGGGCCTTGTGTTTTTTTGGGACTAGTCGAGGTCGAGTTAACCAGATGCGAACATTTCACTATCAGTCTTGGGGGTTGAGCGCCGCCGTCGCCTTGCGAGCAATGAGGACAAACCCTCTGTTGCGGGCATCGGTTTGGAGTTGGTGCAATCTGGCCGGGCCAGCACCGGATTTGCTGGAATGGAATTCAAGTTCGCCAAGGGCCAAGCGTGACTCGAATTCAATATTCGCGTAGCCATAGCGTCTGGATTCACCGACGACGGATTCCAGTGCTGGGATGGCTTCGGACGGTCGGCCCAGACGGGCTTTGACCGTGGCGGCGGACAGCTCAGATGCAAACCGCACCGAGCGATTGTGACTCCTCTCGGCGAGAGAAGCGGCATGTTGGGTAGCGGCTTGAGCATCCTTCGTATTTCCCTGGGCAAGCAGGGCGCTGGCCAAAACGCTATAGCTGATGGCCTCGTCGTCGTTACTCTTAAGGCGGTGGAAGACATCTGCGGTGCCACTCGCAAGGGACGCACCTTCAGCGGCCCGGCCCTGATCGATCACGATCTGCGCGAGTTGGACTTGACTCCGGGCGATATTGCTCTCATCTCCGATCTCCTTACGCAGTGTGATGGCCTCCTCGGCTGTCTTGCGCGCCTCGTCCAGCCGATCCTGGAGTCGGGAGATTTCGGCGAGTGCGTATAGGGAAAAACCGATCCCTCGCTTGTAACCAATCTGCTTTTGCAATGCCATCGCCTCTTCGATCTTGCCCTTGGCGGCGGCGAGCTCCCCTCTAGCGATAAGCACGTCAGCCCAGTTAGCCAAGGCCGTTGCTTCGCCGCGTCGATTCGCGATGTCGCGATAAGCCAGGAGAGTCTCCTCGTTGGTCTTCGCTGCGCCAGCAAGGTCGCCCATGCTATCGAGAAGGTTTCCCAGATTGCCGAGCGCAGAGGCGATTCCGGCTTTGCTCTCGGTTTCACGACTGATGCGAAGCGCCTCTTCATAGTTATGCTTGGCTTCTTCGAGTTTTCCTTGCTCAAGGAAGACGTTGGCAATACCCTCCAGCGCGCGCCCCGCATCGTTTTTGGCGCCCGTCTTGTTGGCGCCTTCGAGGCTCCGTTGGTAGGAGCCGAGAGCCGCTTCGAAGTCTCCCTTGTCATAGAAAACGTGCCCGAGATAGAGGTCCGCCCGCACCGCGACATTCGGGTTCCGACCTTGCGAGAGCTCATGGGACTCGGTCAGTTCCGCCTTCGCCTTCTCGCTGTTGCCGAGGTCGTCCCATGCCCAACCTTCCGCCAGCAGTGCCTCAGCCACAAGCATGGGGGCTCCCTGGACCCGTCCCTTCTCTGCGGCAAGTGCGGCGACTTTCTGCTGCTCGGCGAAGTTCGACATCCTTTGCAACGTTTTGGATTCTGTCAGGTCGACTGCTCCATCGGAAGCGCCGGCGAGAGCGGATTTTCGGATGCGCGCGATGGTCGCCAGGGAGTCCTTGTCCTGGCCTGCCGCGCCTTGGGCTCCGGCTAGACGCAGTCCGTAGTCGATGCGGTCGGGGAAGAAATTGTAGAGCGTCCGATAGATCTCGATGGCGCTGGGAAAGTCATGGCTGAATAAGCGGTATCTCGCTTCGACCGACAGACGATCTTCGCGTGAGAGATGTTCTGACAGGTCGATGGCCTTTTTTGCTTCAGCCTGAGCTTTCGTGTCATAGCCAAGTGCCCACCAACTCTGCGCCAACGCAGCGTGCGACAAGGAGTGGCCGGGATCGATGGCTATGGCTTTTTCCAGTAGATCGCGTGCCCCGAGAGCATCGAATGACTGCAATTTCGTCAAACCCGCTGCGTACATTCGCGCAGCTTGGGCGTTGGCTGGCAAAGCGGACTGTACTTGCCTGGTGTCGGCTGAAGAGAGGTCACCGATACCCAGTTTCTGCCGCAGGTTGGCGCCACCCTGCGACACCAGTTCGGCGAGATCGGATTCCGCTCCGTCTCGTGAGATGGCGACAATCGTGTTCCCGTTCTCAACATCCTGCAACTGCAAGTCGATACGGATTCTGCCTCCCTCGTCCTTTCCCAATGCCAGATAGGAACCGCCCACGACCATGTCGGTGCTCAAATGACTGCGAATCTTGTTTAGAGTGTCTCGGCCGTAGCTGTCGGCCACGGGCAAGGAAAGATCGAGTTTCATGCGCGCGACATCTTCGCTGGGAACGACGCGCAACTGTTGACCCGCAGCCAATTCGGCGCCCACCATCTCCGAAAGGGCGGTTGAGATCCAGGCTTCGTTGTCTCTGCCGGAAAGATTCTTGAAACCGATCACTGCGACCGAAGGGCGTGGCTTGATTACCACTGCCGAGTCTGACGACGATTCGCGGCGAAAAAGGCGGCTTCTGATTCCGCCGACATTACTCAACAGGAGCACTCCGACGACGAACAGAAGGGCGGCGGCAATCCGGGCTGCAACTCTGGTTGGGCGACGTAATACGGATGGCCCTCGCTTGCCTAACATAGCCAGATCGGCGCGGAGTGCGCTAGCGATTTGATATCTGCGATTCGGATCCTTTTCCAGACTTTTATTGATGATTCTTTCCAGCGTCAGCGGAAGGTCGGGATTCAGCTGGCGAGCTGGCACAACGGGCAGGTTCAAAACGGCGTCGCGAATGACAGTAGCGGTGTTTCCGGAAAAGGCGCGCTGTCCCGTGGCCATCTCATGGAGAACCAGGCCGAACGAAAACAAGTCCGTTCGAGCGTCCAACTTGTCGCGGCGTATCTGTTCCGGGGAAAGGTATGACGGGGTGCCGATGGATGCGCCAGTACGGGTCAGGTGCGCGTCGCCCGTGCTCGGAGCTCCGGACTTCAGGCCGCCATCGCGGCTCGCATCGCCAATCTCGATATCATCGAGGAACTTGGCTATCCCAAAATCCAGGATCTTGGCGTGTCCCCGGTTAGTAATGAAGATGTTGGCCGGTTTGATGTCCCGGTGGATGATGCCTTTATCGTGGGCGGCGCCCAGGCCATCCAGTATCTGAACTGCCAGTTCCAGCAACTGGGGGAGCCGTGTCGAATCGCTTGCTCCTTTCTCGATCCACTCCCTTAGCGTTTGCCCTTCCAGCAACTGCATGACAATGAATGGCTGCCCTTCATGCTCGCCGAGTTCATAAATCGAACAAATGTTGGGATGGTCGAGAGCAGAAGCTGCCCGAGCCTCGCGCTGGAGGCGCTCGAAGGCCAGTGGATCATGGCGCACCTCCGTGGGCAGAAACTTCATAGCGACCAGGCGACCCAGTTTGAGATCTTCGGCCTTGAACACCACACCCATACCGCCGCCCCCAAGCATCTCCAGGACTCGATAGTGGGAAACCTTCTTCCCCAGCAAACTGTCAGTTCCAGGCGTGTCAGTTTTATTGACAAGAGAAGGGGTGGGTGGGGGTGGACTTGCCTCCTCGACCGGGGCAACGAACCGATATCCCTTACCTGTGACCGTCACTACAAAACGAGGCCGGTCGGGGTCATCCTTTAATACCTGACGAATCTTGCGGATCGCCGAATTGATGCTGTTGTCGCTATCGAAGAAGACATCTTTGCCCCAAATCCGCTCGATGATCTCGTCGCGAGTGACGAGTTGGCCTCGCATCTCGACCAGCAGGACCAGCAGCTCCATCGGGATACGTTCCAGTTTCAGGGGCCTGCCGGAACGCCGAAGCTCATAGGCGCGTACGTCGAGTTCGTAGTCCTCTCCAAACTTGACTGGTTCTGTGATTCGAACAGGCTCGGACGACACGGCACCTACCCCAAGAGGAAGGAAGTCATTCTACAACGACTCTGCTTCAACATCACAACTTCAATATTTTCTGTTGATTAGGCCGTCAGGAGAACGTCAGGCGTTCTACAGGCCGCCGCTATTGGCCAAAACCGATACTTGGGGCAGTATCCGCCCACGTTCGCGGCTGGTATAAGCGCGACCGAAAGTCGGGGAGAACCCCAAAAGGAGAATATATGCCTAAGTCGAATCGAACTCTCGCTGCTGCTCTGCTTATCAGCCTCACTCTTGCTTGTTCCGCTTTTGCCGCTCAAACTCACAGCGCCAAGGCGGTGGCGGCGGTCACCGTAGTCACAGAAAACCAAACCACATTTATCGGATCCACGTCATTTCAGAACCTGGCCGGTGCCACCGCGACAATCACCGTCCCCGCCGGCAAGGTCCAGCTGGTGGAAGCCGCATTCACCGCGGATTCTACCTGTCAGGGTCCATTTGGTGGAAACTGGTGCAGTCTGCAAATTCTAGCGGACGGAGCTGAAATGACCCCCGTTGCCGCTGGCGACTTTGCCTTCGATGGAGTTGGCGCAGCCGACGATTTTTTTGAAGGTCACGCGATGCAACGCAGCATACTGCTCGGGCCTGGAACACATACCATCCAGGTTCAAGCGGCAGTCACCCTCTCCGGTATGAGCTTCTTCCTGGATGACTGGTCTCTCACCATCACCCAATACAACAACGGGCGGTAGAGATTCGCGCTAGGTCCATGGGCGCGGTCCACGAGGCTGCAGCCTGAACGGCGGCGCAACCGTCTTCTCGCTTGGCGATAGTTCAATTGTCGTCGAGCAAAAGTAACGCATTGGCGATGGACTCGTGAAGGGGAAAACACCTTCACCGTCTGTGGCGGAGGCTTGGGCACACCAATCAACATGACGATTCAACACGCTCTCCAGTCCAAATCTCCAGGTAACCAACACACTGTTTCCGGTCCCCTTCTGGGAGCGCGCTGCTGGAGAGCAGCGCGAATAGGGGACCGGAACAGCCCCGACGTTTATGTTCGGTTCGCCTGGAAGACATTGAACGCGGAAAGAAATTGAGCAATCTCCATCCCCATCTTTACAGATTACGCAGCGTGGAAGTGAGGGAACACGTGTTCACAGCATTGACGCTCCTGGCCGCGCTCTCTTTCAGTGTAGGCGGATATTTCATGAAGCTCTCAGCCGGCCTGACTAACTTTCAACCCACCGCATTGATGTTCGCCTTCTTCGGCGTTGGCGCAGTCCTGCAAACCGTCGCCATGAATCGGGAAGAAATGTCGATCACCTACATCGTGGTCCTCGGCTTCGAGGCCATCAGTGCGCTCTGTCTGAGCGTGTTCGTCCTGAAAGAAGGCAGCTCGATCACAAAGCTCGCCGGAGTTGGTTTGGTTCTGGTCGGCATCGTGATCCTGCGTGCCGGCAAGTCGTAGGTACCAGAGGATCAAGTAAGAATCCTGCTGTCTTGGGAGCATTGATCATGAAAGACACATCATCAATAAGAGAGTCGACCACGCACCAAACTCGTGCCGCCGAAAATACGGCCCCTGCATTGCCTGCTCGCTCGCCTGTCTGGCTGGATCCAGGTTGCTCCCCGCGCGCCAGGATCGCCTTCTCGGCGCTGGAAACTGTGCGAAGCGCGCGCGTTCTCTTCGGCAGTTTGCTCCACGCCTTGAAAAGCATGTTAGGAGCGCGAAGGGCAGTAAGAGCCGACCGCCAGGAAAAACTTCCTTTTCCTTGATCTCTTTTGCCTTCCGTTTCCGCTAATACAAATAGAGGCCGAGGTCGGCGTAGCGGGAGGGAGGACAGCTGAGGGCAACCCGATTGGGCAAGTGCGCGAATAGACGAGCTTTTGCAACGCTTGGAAGTCCGTAGTCACCATCATTTGGTGGGATAAGGAGAGTTGTCATGAAATTTCTGGGGAGACTAATCGGCTTCACAGGTAGCGCGTTGCTGCTCCTGGGGATTGGAGCGCCGGCGCAAATGATCGACAACACGCAAGCACCCAATACTGCAAAAGCGGGCATCAACAAATCGCTGCTGGATGAAATTGGCGCCGGACGTGGCGATGTGATGACGGACGGTTCGTCCATCTACATCATCAATCGCGATCCGTTCCGCTCCATTCGCCGTGGACGGCAGCTCTTCCAACGCAAGTTCACGCGCGCGCAAGGGCAAGGTCCCAACGAAGGCGATGGCGTAGGCGACATCAACAACAACAATGCCATCGGCGCCGGCCTGTCCGATAGTTGCGCCTCGTGCCACGGACGTCCCCGCGGATCAGCCGGCGCGGGCGGCGACGTTGACACCCGTCCCGATAGCCGTGACTCTCCACATCTATTCGGTCTCGGATTGAAGGAGATGCTCGCCGACGAGATCACCACTGACTTGCGATCGACTCGCGACCTCGCGATCACTTTGGCCCAGCAGTTGAAACGTCCCATAACCCTGAAGCTGACCAGCAAGGGAGTCAAGTACGGCAGCATCACGGCCAATCCGGACGGGTCCGTAGACAATTCGAAAGTGCAGGGCGTGGACACCGACCTGCGTGTGAAGCCGTTCTTCGCGGAAGGCAGCACCATTTCGATCCGGGAGTTCGTGGTCGGGGCCCTTCATAAAGAGATGGGACTCGAAGCCTCCACCGACCCAGACCTGCTGGCGGCGAGTGCCGGCGGCCGTGTAGTCACGCCCTCGGGTATGGTATTGGACGGGTCAAAAGACAAGTTCAGTCCGCCTCCTGACCCGGACAAAGAAAATGGAAACGAGATCGATACTGCGCTCGTCGATCATCTCGAGTTCTACCTGCTGAACTATTTCAAGCCCGGGCACGGCCAGCCGAGCGCAACGGCAGACCGCGGTCGCAGAGCATTCAATCGAATGGGCTGCTCGTCATGTCATATTGCCGATCTCACCATCAATCGTGACCGGCGAGTCGCGGATCTGGAAACTAACTATGACCCCACACGTGCCTGCGGGCCTCCGCTCGATGCATGCTTCTTCAACGCCCTGTTTGCGAGCGCAACCGCTTTCATTCACGAGGTCGATGACGGCTCAGGACTGCCGCACTTGAAACTGCCGCAAGGAAATTCCTTCCTGGTCAAAGACATCTTCACCGACTTCAAGCGGCACGATGTCGGGCCGAATTTCTACGAACGCAATTGGGACGGAAGCACACAGACACAGTTCCTCACGCGTCCGTTGTGGGGCGTCGGTTCGACCGGCCCATACGGACATGATGGACGTAGCATCACTCTGAACGATGTGATTCTGCGCCACGGCGGCGAGGCGAAATCGGCACGCGACAAGTACGCGGCGTCGCCAAGCGGCGAGCAAGTCGCGTTGCAGACCTTCTTGAACTCGCTCGTGCTGTTTCCGCCAGACGATACCGCGTCAAGCCTGGACCCAGGAGATTCGAGTAAACCTGGATTTCCGCAATACGGACATGGCAGCATCAAGTTAACGGTGTTGTTTAATAACCCTGCGGACCCGGAGTAAGAGAGGATTGAAGCTGTAGCGCTGAATGCCGAGTGCCCATGTTTGCGGGGGTGGCAAACATGGCACTCGGTCAATGTTTACGAGAAACCCACGCTATACTTCCCCGTTAGAGTTGGCGCACCCACCCGCCGTTCCCTGTTCATTCACGGACACCCCTCACTGAAACCGGACACCCGATTCCCTTCCCATACACCTGCAAGATCCCACAAGCTGTTTCATTCTCATAAAGTTGCGTGCACGACATTTTGGCTCTCGGATTGCCTTTCTTTCCATGTGGTCACATCATCACCCAGAGGCCGGTTATGACGACCTTGTTGCAGGACCTGCGATTCGCCCTACGTCAGATGCGCCGTTCTCCCGGCTTTGCACTCACTGCGGTCTTCACCCTGGCGCTCGGGATTGCCGCGAACGTTATCGTTTTCGGTGTGCTCCAGGCAGTGATCTTGCGGCCAATTGATGTACCTCATCCAGACCGGGTGATGACGCTCGCGCACACCAATGAGACCTATCCGAGTTTTTCCTATCCGGAAGTGCGCGATGTCCGAGATGGAAATTCGGTGTTTTCCGCTGTTGCCGCTTGGGACGTAGATAATTTTGGCGTGGAGGCCAACGGGGTCACCCGCCCTGTCTGGGGATGCAAAGTGAGCGGGCAATACTTCGAAGTCGTCGGCATCAAGCCGTTCCTCGGGCGTCTGCTACAACGAGCCGATGACGATCATCCCGGAGCCTCACAAGCTGCGGTACTTTCCTTCCCCGCATGGAAAAGTGATTTTGGCGCCGATCCCGACATCGTGGGAAGGACCGTCCGCATTGACAAGCATCCCTACACAATCGTCGGCGTTACGCCGGAAGGCTTCTACGGGACTGAAAAATTTGGATACCTTGACATCTTCATACCGATGGCGAATGAAGCATCGCTGGACGGGATCGACTGGCTTGAGACGCGAAGCGAACCGCATGTCTATTCGATCGTGCGCATCAAGGACGGCGTCACCATGCCCCAGGTGCAGGCCGACCTGGACACGATTGCTGCCAGCGTCACACGCCAGTATCCGAAGGAGGAAGAAAAGCTGTCGTTCAAGCTGGCCCGTCCGGGCCTGATGGGCGACTTTTTCGGCGCGCCGGCGCGCGGTTTTCTGGCCGCGGTGCTCGGGCTGGCCGGGATTGTGCTGCTCGCCGCCTGCGCCAACCTCGGCGGCCTGTTCGCAGCGCATACGGCAGACCGCACCCGCGAGATTGCCATCCGCATGGCCGTTGGATCGAGCCGTTGGCGCGTCGTCCGCCAGATTCTTGTCGAGGCCGTTGTGATCTCAATCTTCGGAGGCGCGTTCGCCTGCGGCTTGGTGTGGCTCGCCCTCGCCGGCCTGGCGAACTGGCATCCACCCAGCGAATACCCGATGAAGTTCTTCGTCGTACAGCCGCAGCCGTCGTTGATCCTGATGGGGTTGCTGATCTCGGTGCTCGCCGGCTTGGTGTTCGGAGTGATCCCACTGCGACAGATATTCAAGACCGATCCCAATGACGCGATCAAGGGCGGAAGCCAATCCTCCGCGGGACGCCGCTGGGCGCTACGCGATGTGTTGTTGGCCGCGCAGGTCGCGCTCTGCTGCGTCACCGTCACGGCTGCCTTTGTCTCGCTGCGTGGCCTGGGCAAAGCCATGACCATGAACATGGGAATCAATCCGAATCACGCAGTGCTGACGAAATTCGAGCTTAGCCAGGCGGGCTACTCGAGCGAGGCTGCCGACCATTTCCAGCGTCAACTGCTCGAAAGGGTCTCGCAGCTCCCGGGAGTGGAAGCGGCAGGCTACGCGCAGGCGACGCCCCTCTCCCTGGACACGTCTGATTCCAATGTCTACTCTCAACAAGCTACCGATTTCAGGCCCTCAAACAGAGCCTTTAGTGCCTACAATTACGAAGTCTCACCCGGGTACTTTACCGCCGCAGGAACACCACTGCTCGCGGGACGCGACGTAAGTTTTTCCGACACTTCGAAGACCCCGCCCGTTGCCGTTGTGAATCAGCTGTTCGCCCAGCGCCTCTTCCACTCCGACGACGTCGTCGGACGCTATTTCAAGAACAGCTCCGGGCAGCCGATCCAGATCGTGGGCATCGTGGCCGATGGAAAATACTTTTCGCTCACCGAAGATCCGCAAGAAGCAGCGTTCTTCCCGATCTCGCAGCAACCAACTACGAAAACATCGCTCCTCGTCCGGATGCCGCCAGATTCCTCCGACGAGGCCACGAAAGAGATGGCAGCCACCATTCGCAAAGTGGTCCGCGATCTTGACACCGCGATTCCTGTCCGGGAATCGAGCCCCTGGAAGAACCAGCTTGGATTGACGTTCTTTGTAGCCCAGGTGGCGACAGTCGCCCTCGGCCTGTTTGGCGCTTTTGGATTGCTGCTCTCGATCACCGGCACCTTCGGCCTTGCGTCGTATACCGTCAGCAAGCGGCTGCGCGAACTGAGCATTCGTGTCGCCCTCGGCGCGCAGGCGAAGCAGATTCTCTCGGCCGCGCTCGGTCGTATGCTGATCCTGCTGGCCAGCGGCTCAGTCGTTGGGATGCTGCTCGGTGTCGCCGCGAGCCGAGTCCTTTCGGCGATCGTCTACCAGGCGTCGGCACAGGATCCATTTGTACTCGCCGCGGTTGCACTCACTGTACTGCTCACCGGATCGCTTTCGGTCGCCGGTCCCGTGAGACGAGCCTTGCACATCGATCCGGCAAACCTGCTCCGCGAACAATAATTCTCAAGGCTACGCCGCCGATGCCCGCTCTCCTGACCGCTTTGCCGGAGCCAGCACAACCAGAACTACACCGATGAGACCAAACACAGCCGCGCCGATCTGCAAGTGTCCGCGATCGTTCGGAATGTAGACTGCCTGCACCGCCATAACCGCGGCGTGCGCAAGACTCGACCATGCTGCGAAGGCGATCATGCTGCGATTCGCCGACGGATTCCGCGCTGCCAGCAACACGAAAATCCCGAGCGTGATATAGACGCCAAGAAACATCTGTCCGAGCTCGAGTTCCGGCTCCATCGGTTTCGATAGAGATTCCACCAAGAGATAGATCCCAGCCGAAAAGAGCAGTCCCACCACCACCAACACAACTTTCAGCGCTCGTTCTCGCCACATGGTCCCCTCCCGCTAAATCACGCAATGTAGGAAAGACATAAACAGCCTTATCGACAACACTCATGCCGCCCAGCTTCTCGATGATGCGGTAGTGCGCAAATGTTCTGGTCGATATCGGGCTGAAATGTTAAGTGTAGAGGTGCAGCAAGTCAATAAAGATAGGGTTTGGCTAGTGGTGCAGTTTGAGAATCAACGGTTCGTATCAGGGCATCGCTTCAGCGGTGCCACGAAGTGCCTGGAAACGCAAGCGGCTTGAGCCGCTGGGGTTCCGGCTACACTCACCGCGCTAAAGCCGGTCCAAGGTTGCTCTTTGGCATGCCTGAACAGCTTGCGGAAAAACTCCGATTTTGATTTTGTTTTGAAGGGGCACGGCTTCAGAGGCTGCGGAAAAAACTCTGTTTCGATCGGGTTTCGGGAGGGCACGGCTTCAGCCGTGCCGTAAGCTGCCTCAAAATCAATCCGGCTTTAGCCGCTGAGGTACATTGTCTGACCGCTGAACGACTTTTTCCGCAGTCTCTGAAGGCATGCCCTGATACGCATCTCTTTTCAAACTGCACCACCACTAGGGATTGGCTCCAATGAGAGGTCGCGCTTGCTCAAACAAATCGTAGTCATAATCTTTGTTTGTATTTCTCTTGCCTCCGAAACCAAAGCTCCAGAGCGTAAGGTCAAAGGAAATGTAATCACCTCTGAGCGCGAGCCCAGCGTTCGAATCCAGTTGCCGGAATCAGTCCAGTATGTCGGCGCAGACCGATGGGTGCTCTATGGCATGGCCGATTGCGAACTGCACGCGTTCGTCGACACCGATCACCAGAAAACAAACCGCCAGAAAAATGTTCACCGTCTCTATTGGATACAGTTTGAAGGATACCTTCCTACCCGGCCAGAGTTGCACCACACCTATGATTCGCCTCGACATGCGAACATCGGCGGCATGGATTTTTATGTAGACACATGGGTCCGGCTCAACAACGCCGAGATCGAACCCGGTTCAGACCGCGAGCATATCGAGGCGCTCATCCGCGCCAAGGGATACAAGATGCCGGCAGGAATGATGTACGTGCGCTTCGTCCATCTGCTGGATGACCAGAAACGCAAGGAGTTGATGATCATCTATGGGGAGGACGTAGCCTCTACCGGACTGACCGCCGCACAACTCCGCGAGGGAGGCGCAGCATACAGCCGGTGGCCCGCAATCGAAAAGGACCTTATCGAACGGGCAAAGAAGGAGATCGCGGTTAAAGAAACTGGCGAGTAGCCAAGGTAAGCTGCGGGTGCCGCCGTGGTTTGAAGTTGTCCTTGTTTTTGGGTGGCGCAGCGGTTCACCGCTGCGGCAACGGCACTGCTTTGAATATGGCCTTAGCCGCTGAGGGGCGCCGCGCTTCCTCAGAGATTTTGACGGGAGGGCACGGCTTCAGCCGTGCCGCAAAGAACCTCACAGGCTCCGGCTTTAGCCGCTGAGGAACGACGCGAAGTCATGCAGCACACTCGGGTTGTGACGCGATCACCATCCGACTCGATACATTCCGAGTGTGCCCACACCCACTCGCAAAGTACGCAAATGAATGGAGCACCCGGTGTGACTTGGTTAGAGCTACACCTTGCGGGCGGAATCTCCACTGACGGATGGCGGCGCTGTTTCCCGATATCGTTCAAGAACACCATGGATGGCTGCTCCAGCCCATATCGGTACGAAGCTAACGAAGAGATAGTACTGTCGGAAAAGATAAAGGCACAGAACCCCTCCGCTCGCTACAACTAAGAAAAAGATCACACAAAACCAAATCCTATTCTTACTTCCGACGAAGAAAAGCAGCAAACCAACCATAAAATCAATAAAGAACGAATAAGGCTTGCTAAGCTCGGTCCTGGTATTGTTGCGCAGCGCAGACGACAAAGCTTGGCCGTTGATTTCGAGTCCTGTTCGTGCTCCCACTGGGGTCCCCCACAAATCCGCTCCGGCGTGAAAGCTACCGCCCACTATTAAAATCTTGCCTGCATATGCGGGCCTTGCACCCCAGCCACGCTCTCGCGATTCTGCAAGCAGGGTAGAGGCAGATTCGGAGAAAATCTTAGATGTGAAATTGATAATACGAGGGTCCACGCCTCCGTCTTTATCTTCAGGCGTCAGGCAGGAGGAATGATCTTGTCGATGAATGATTTGGTCTATGAACGAGGGTTCATTTGTAGTCTCAAACTTAGGAGTGCGATAAAATGACCGAATGATCCCCGCTTCCTGTATTAGAAATGGCACCCCGTAGCATTCTCGTTGTGATGTTTCGGTACCTGCTAGGAGACGATCGAGCTTCACCTTCAACTTACCGTTCTCTTTAGACTGATAGAACCCGCGCGCCCAGACGATAGTGGCATCGCGAGGAAGTCGTACCTCTTTTTCCCAGTCGGTTGGCCAGTCCGCGGTGTCAATGTCAACGGCGATAACTTTTGCACCCGCAGTATGTGCTGCTTGTATTAGTTCGATAATCTTAGCTGGAGCAAGCGGTCGCTTGCGCTCGAAAATCCTTTCATAATCTTGCTCAGTAATGTCGATGAGAACGATTTGATTTTCATCTATCGAAGGGGCCCATCGGATAAACTGATCCAAAGTCAAATAGGCAAGTACGCGGCCCACGACGCTATCCCCGATAGTAACGGAAAACAGCAACGCAAATGCAAACACCAACATTCCGTGCGGAGCAATCCGAGAGTTGTGAGCGAACCGATACCAACTCATTGGGGCGCTGCCTCAGGATCGTCCGCTAGTTTTTGCGAGTAACGAACAAGAAAATCTCGCGCAGCTTCCCGCGGCCACTTTTTGGTGTACTCCCTTGCCGTTTTATAAGAGGTCGTCAAATTCGACTTTGCTATTTGATCGCAGACCGACTCAGGCTCGATGATTAGCAGTACAGCGATTTCATCGTTCAGTTGTATTTTTTGTTCTTTCCTGGTGCCCTTCGCGTCGATGTGATAAAGTGCGGGCGCTTTAAGCGGGTGATCCATTGTCCAAAAACCATCGGTTTCAATACTCATCCAATCCAATTCAAATTCGTCAATGTTGTAAGGCCGCCAGTGTGTTCGATCAGCCTCTTCATTAAGAGCTACTACTGTCAGACTGTAGCTGAACCTTCTGTCGAAGATACCTGGAGCGATTATAGATTTTCCCTGTGAGCAACCTATTTTCAAAGTCGGAATTTTCCCCTGTAGAATTCCAGGTACCGGTTTTGGTTCATCTCTAAAGGGGGAGAAAAAGAAATCGAGAAGTTTATCGAGTCCTGAGGGTGGAGGGACCGCTATGACTGGTTGCTTTACTCGATATGCATTTCTGCATTCGGCTCGATCTTTACATTTCAAAGTATCGGGCTCCTTTGCGCCCCTGTGATAGATAATGGTAATCGAGCCTCTTTGAGACGTTCTAGCCAAGATCAACTCTTCTCCTTCATTGACACAAGACCATTTCGCGAGAGATCTTTCGTGGGAGATTCCATCGCTACGTGCGATCCATTCTCCCTCAATCGTTAGTATCTGAGCCCCACAGTTCTGAGTTGCTGCAATATTTGGTTGCGAATAACTCAAACGGCAAGTGAAGACGAAGAACAGCAGGAGCGCTAAAGAGGAGGACCGTTGCAAGACATTACGTTCGGTAGTGCTGATCAGCATTGTAGTCACCGACGGTGTCTATGAGTGCATCGCTGCCCTGCAAGTACACGGTCGGCCCCTTCGTCCTTATCAACCCAAAGTAGTCGAACCAGGTAAAGCCGAGTTTCAGAAGAATTGTGCAACATTTTAGTCGCCTTCGTCTGGCTGTCAAGAGAGGCGGGTGGCCCGCCCCTTGGGCATCTGGCCGTCGTCGCCCTCGTGGAGAAGGCCAGGCGCGCGCTGTAGAACGAGATTCAACGCATTTTCCAGTAGAACCACACTCCGAACAGCCACAGGATGTGGAAAGTCTCTATCAATCCCCCGATGCCTGCCGCGATGATCGACCATTTGATAAGAGGAGAATCCTCAAGTATCTGCTTGGTTAGGCTAAACATCTTCTGAATATCTTCGAATGTGTACCTAGTCTCAGGCGCCAGTGGGGGTGGACTGAAACTCTGTTTTCTAGGTGACATTTTGAATCACCTTCACAATCACAAGACCTTCTTCCGTCTCCTCTCTTACAAAGTCGTAGCCGGTGATCCGACCTCCGACTAGATGGGAAAGCGCGTTGCTTCTGAACAGGTCGATGTATCCCTGAACCTGCTCAGGATAGAACTCGGTCGCAAAGTCCTTGCTGGGAAACAGCGTGAGGACCTGCTCCGTCATTCCCTGCCTCATGAATGGAGTGTCGGTGCTGATGTGGACCAGGGGTATCACAGCAAGGTAGAGGTCAATGGTTCTGGGCATGCGCGGGATTGTAACACCGGATAAAACCTGGGCAGGACCGGACTGCGTGCAGACGGAACGTTTTCTCAAGAAACCCGGCACTTGGGCGGGTAGGGTTCGTTTTTTGAAACGTGGGTGCTGATACCGAAAACACCCTCGCGGGTTTTCATTTGGCAGCATCCCATTTCAGGAACAAATCCTCCAAGTATCACTTTAATATTGACTACCCCACACGCTCGCCACTACCTTCAAACTATAACCCAAAGAGAATACGTACATACATAGTATAACTACAATAGTTTCTATATTTTGCCCGCATCCCCTTTGGAATGAAAGATCTAGATCACAGTCCCCGCGTAACCTCATGATTCCACAAGATCAGGGGGAGGGGGAGGGGGGCCGTTTCCGAATGCGCATTTCGAGTTTTATCTATCCACCAAAGGCAACCGTCAACATTCAAGCAATGGCCGTGTGGCCCACGCATCGCAAAGTGCGCGATGCGTGGGCCACACGGCTTCTTAAGTCAGGCAGGTTTGTTGGCCGCCCCCGAAGATCTATTGTCCAAAGAGAGGTAAGGGCTGAACTATTACGTCGGCCGGACTGCTGATCGTGTAGGGCGAACCCGGAGCCATTCCATTCCGAGTTGGAGTGATGGTAAAGACGTACAGTTTGCCGGAATTGGGACTGATGGCATACAGATGGTTGTGGTTGTCCCAGAACATCTGGTTAATCGGATCGCTGGTCAACAGGCCCGTATAAGCTTTGATCGGGAGGGCCCCCCTGAAATGGAAAACTTGCAAACCCTCCTGCCCGGCGACTGCCAGTAGCTTGCCCGACGGCGACATCTTCATGTCATAAGGGTTTGCGATCGAAGTTGCTGGCATGTTCGCGTAGGTGTTGGTTGTGTTCAGGTTGCCGTTTGCATCTGCCGTGTAAGACGCAAGTTGCAGCGGCCCAGGCGCGCAGCCGGGCGGATTGGCGGGCTGCATGGTAAATGCCACGTGATTCGTCGGGTCCGCGGCGGCTAGGTTCTGAACGTAGCGGCTCACCCCCGGTGGCGGAGTAGGCAAATTTGCCTGGAAACTCAAGTCATTGAGCAGTCCACTTGGGCTTCGCTGGAATCCATAGAAGCTGTAGTACATGCAGGCAGAATTGACGGCCGCGTACGCATAGACGTTATTTCCGATCAAGTACGCTGCGGAGTTGAGGCCCGGAAATGCTCCCGTAACGTCGGTTCCGAGGTACGTCAGAGCTCCAGTAGCTTTTACGACAGCAAAGGAGGCGACGACAGTGTTCGTGCAAGCGTCGCTGCCATCGAATTCCTGGACGTATAACGTCGAACCAGTGTGATCAAAGAAGAGTTGCCCCGCAGAACCGCATCCGGGCGGAGGGGCGTTGTACTGCGCGTAATTGGTCGATGCCGCGAAACTAAGCGCCCCATCGGGGGCGATGTTGTACGCGTTGATGTCAGGGGCTGAAAGGCTCGCAGCCATCAGATATTTTCCGTTGACCGCCATGGAATAAATGTTTTCCGGGAAGGGCGAGCCGGGCATCGGGGTTAGGCTACCGTTTGCGGCCGCAGTGTAGGCGACGATCTGGTTAGTGTTGCTATTTGGGAGAGTGCTGGCTACGTAGACGTAAGCTACAGGCGTGCCTGTAGGAGCCTGTACATCTCCGTTTACATCTGAGGATAAAACCTGGGCCCACGCGGTTGCGGTGGTGAGCACCGCGCTGAAGAAAGCGGTAAGCATTAAGTTGCGCATTGTCACGTGAAGTCACCTTTCGAAGCAGCCCCGAACTTGTTTCGTTCTTTGAGGCTCGCCGGTCCTCGGAAGTTGTCCGCAGCCCACTCTTGACTGCCGCTGGATGACGGGTACCCGACACATTGCGTTCGTTGCAAATGAGGCACGCTTGTGTACGACGTGGCATGGATCGTGTGGGACTGAAAGCAGCGCCGTATAATAGTCGGTTCTTCACACTCGCCGAAGACCCGCCTGCTTTCACTGCGGTCCGACGCGCAGGAGATTCGACATTGTCGACTCATATCGAACCCGCCACCCAGTCCAAAGGCCACGCCGAAATTAAGACCCGCACCGAATCCGACAGCATGGGCAAGATCGAAGTCCCGGCGAATGTTTACTGGGGGGCGCAGACGCAGCGATCGCTGCTGCATTTTGATATTGGGCGCGACGTCATGCCTCCGGAGCTGATTCACGCCTTTGGCACGCTCAAAAAGGCATGCGCGCTGGTGAATCAGGACCTGGGCAAGCTTCCTGCCGACCTGGCGAAGCTGATCGCGCAGGCGGCCGACGAAGTCATTGCCGGCAAGCTGGATGACCAGTTCCCGCTGCGCATTTGGCAGACGGGCAGCGGCACGCAGACCAACATGAACGTGAATGAGGTCATCTCGAATCGCGCGATCGAGATTGCGGGCGGCCCGAATGGACGAGAAATGATGGGGTCGAAGAAGCCCGTGCATCCGAACGATCACGTCAACATGTCGCAGTCGTCGAACGACACGTTTCCGGCGGCGATGCACATCGCGGCGGCGGAGCGGGTGAAGAATGCGCTGATTCCGGCGATCAAGACGGTCCGCGATGCGATTGCGGCCAAGGCAAAGGAATTTGACGGCGTGGTGAAGATTGGCCGCACGCACTTACAGGACGCTGTGCCTTTGACCATTGGACAGGAATTTGGCGGCTGGGCCAGTCTGCTCGACCGCGACATCAAGCGGCTGGAGCAGGTGCTCGATGGGCTTTACGATCTGGCGATTGGCGGGACGGCGGTAGGGACAGGGTTGAATGCGCATCCGGAATTTGCCGAGCGGGCCGCAAAGAAGATCGCCGAACTGACGGGACTTCCCTTCCGCTCGCATCCCAACAAGTTCGCCGCACTTTCGGCGCACGATGAACTCGTGTTTGCGCAGGGGGCTTTGGAAACTTTGGCCGCTTCGCTGATGAAGATCTCGAACGATATTCGGTGGCTGGCTTCCGGCCCGCGATGCGGGTTGGGCGAGCTCTCTATTCCGGAAAACGAGCCGGGATCGTCCATCATGCCGGGCAAGGTCAATCCCACGCAATGCGAAGCGATGACGATGGTCTGCGTACAGGTTCACGGAGCGACGGCCGCAGTGGGATTCGCGGGATCGCAGGGCAATTTTGAGCTCAACGTGTTCAAGCCGGTGATCATCTACAACTTTCTGCACTCGGTTACTTTGATCACGGACGCGTGCCACGGGTATGTCGAGTACATGGTCAAGGGAATTGAAGTCGATCGCGCCAAGGTCGAGTGGTATGTGAAGAATTCGTTGATGTTGGTGACGGCGCTCGCTCCGCAAGTGGGATACGACAAGGCGGCGCACATCGCGCACACAGCTCATGTCGAAAAAAGCAGCTTGCTTGATGCGGCATTGAAACTGGGATATCTCACGCGTGAGGAATTTGACCAACTTATGAAGCCGGAGAGGATGACGCGTCCCTAGGAGATAGGCTATGCCGTGACAGCCGCGAAGCAGCGCAAGATTACAGCCCCACCGCGCAAGCCGTGGGTAAGATGCAGAAGAACGATCCAGCCCGAAGGGGCGAAGGAACGGAATGATCGTTCAGCTTTGAGCAGCGCACCCTCGGCGTGCTAAAGCCGAGGTTCAAAGGTCCAATTATCGCAGCGGTAAACCGCTGCGCCACCAAACCCAACTTCGACATCGGGCAGTCAAGCCCATCTGCGCAGCCGGCCTTCCTGAGATCCCCTGCAGTACTTCTGCCATTCTCTCTAATCGCACATATTTTCCCGATTCGGAACACTTACGGTAGTAACTGGTGAATGCCGCTTTCAGGTTACTTAGGCACCTAGCCATCCTATGATTTTCTTAATCCGGAGCTTATGTCTTGTTTCGTCTCACGCGCGCGGAAGGTGGCGATGCTATGCCTGTGGTGTGCCGCGCTGAGCGTTTCGGCAAGTAATCCCCCTCCTCCCATTCCGGAGCATCCCCATTACGCAATTGAGCATTTCGGTGAACGCTTTGGCCTGGGCTCCGCTACCGTTCTGACGATGGCGCAGGACCCACAAGGCTTTCTCTGGATCGGGACGCAAACGGGCTTGTTTCGCTATGACGGAAACGGAGTAACCCGTTTCGGACGCGCGGAGGGATTGCCGGGAGAATTAGTGGACCTGATTCTGGCAGCTCCGGACGGAAATCTTTGGGTGCGCTCGCGCAAGGGGATCGCCCGTCGCGTGCACGAACGCTTCGAACCCATCGTCCTTCCGTCCGAGGCGGGCGCGCTGCACGACTCGTACCAGTCGTTTGCTGTCGACAGTGCTGGAACGCTGTTTATCTCGACACAGAACGGTTTGCTGCGACTGCCGCGTGTTGCCGCTCAGCGACATCTGTTTACCACCGGGACCGGGGAACTGCCTGCGCCGGTCGACGCTCTGGCGCGCAGCGACGACGATGTCATATGGTTTGCGGCGGGCCGGAAAATTGGGCGAATTCGTCCGGGCCAGAACTATCTGGAACCGTTCGCGACACTCGATTGGGACGATGATCGCGTGATCGCGTTGCTTCCCGCTCCGCAATCGCGGCTTTGGGTGCGAACCCAGAATCGCCTCGGACTCATCAATCTGAATCATCCAGCCGCTGGAATCTCGTGGGGCACGGACGAACTTCCCGGTGCCAACAGCATGGGCGGTCCGAGTCTGGATAAGCACGGAGATATTCTTCTGCCCACATCCCAGGGCCTGTACTGGCACTCGGGCACAAACTGGCGCCTGATCGATCACAAGAGCGGACTGACCAGCAGCGCCATCGCTTCCGCACTGGAGGATCGCGAGGGCGGGATCTGGATCGGGACAACTGGCGCGGGGCTCGACTACTGGCCGGGCTCAAAACAATGGTCCGGATGGACCGACGCGGAGGGCTTGCCGGATGCGCTCGTGCTGGGAGTAGTCCGGGATCGTCGACAACGCTTGTGGACTGCCACCAACACCGCGCTGGCAGTTTGGGATCCAGCCGACGGGCAGTGGCGGACATGGACCGAAGGCGGCGCGCGGGGCGGCGTTCTCCAGATCAAACTTACTCCCGACGGTGCGGTCTGGGCTCTGTTTCCGGAGAAAGGAATTTTCCGCTTCGACGCCAATCTTGCTATTCCCCAAGCCCAACTCGTTCCGGCGAGATGGAAGCCGTTGCGAATCGCCGCCGCTCCCGACAATTCGATTTGGGCGGACGGAGCAAACGTGCTGCACGTCATAAAGTACGACAGGGGCCACTTCACGGTTGCGGAGATAGCAGCGCCGCCTGAAAACGTTGGCTCCACGCACAATGTTTCTGTTTCTCCTGGCGGAGTGGTTTGGAGTTCCGGCACGAACGGGGTCTCGCGCATGATTCGAGGACATTGGCAACACTTCAGCCAGCGCGATGGCCTTCTGGCCGACAATGTGGCGGATCTGAAAGCAGTCCGCGATGACGAAGCCTGGCTCGGTTATGCCGACGAAGGTCAAATGACTCGTCTGCGCGTTGCCGGCGACGGCAACGCCGAACTGCTGCACGTAAAAAAAGGCATGTGCGTCCTGGGCATGGATGATCGGCACCGGGTGTGGGCGGAAATGGAAGACGGCGTCGGGA
>Ga0137409_10002028_pt1 | contig 21832 bp, 21 predicted proteins | sample CZODoug1_16funga_FD_122059 | JGI IMG/M metagenome (GOLD analysis project Ga0137409, IMG submission 122059) | Vadose zone soil fungal communities from Angelo Coast Range Reserve, California, USA - CZODoug1_16fungal (Hybrid Assembly) | ecosystem: Environmental > Terrestrial > Soil > Vadose zone... | reverse complement strand
CTCCAGGATGAGCCTCTCCGTTTCGATATTCAAACCCGAATTGTCGTGCTCCTGAATGGCAGCATCAAAGGCCCGACGAGCGGCTCTGATCAATGCCAGGTGGAGGGCATTTCACCAACATTCGCGGTGCAGGCATTTCGTGTGGCTGACGGTAGCCTGCGATATTACGCGAAGGCGGCGTGGAGCACAGGGGAACAACACACCGAAAGCGAGAAAACTATATGCGCTCTCGGGGCATGGATTGCGCCATTGCCGGAGTTGCACATTTTGGCAGTGGAAAAACGCTCGTCTCCGTATGACGGTCTTAGGAGTGTCCTTCCCAGCCTGCTCAACGTAGTTGATCTCGGCGGCGGTAAAACCGGAATTATTGTCGACATAAGTGGCGAGGATAGCGGTTCGCTAGACTTGGTCGAGTATCACGATGGCATAGGCCTAAGACAGATGCGCACCCTGCAATCCATCGGAGCGGGAGAGTGATTGCAGACGGGACACCCATAAATGGCTCGCGATTGACTGTAGAAAAACATCATTGCACCGGTCATCGCTAACCAGACCTCCAAGAAACAGCTTATCCACCAGGGGCGAGCCCCAGTCGCCGGAAATACTTCTGTGCTCTCCCGACATCGCGCCCAATCTGCTCTCGTAGCACTTCGACCGATGGGAATTTGATCTCGTCGCGCAGGCGATCGAGAAAGTGGATTTCCACTTCCGTCTCGGCCGAAACTTCCAGAGGATGGAAATTCAGTAAATGGCTTTCGACGGCGAACGAATCGGCGCCGAACGTGGGTCGATTTCCAATATTTGTGACCGAATCAAAACACTCGTCGCCCACGCGTGTGCGAGTAATATAGACGCCGTCCTTCGGGACCAACTCTTCGTAACGCGCCAGGTTGATGGTGGGGACGGTGTATTTCGATCCGTAGCCGCGGCCGCGACCAGCGGTCGATAGGATGCTGAACGGGCGCGCCAGCAAATGTCGCGCACGGCTGACGCGTCCTTCCCGAAGAAGTTGCCGGATGTGGCTGCTGGAAACCGGTTCGCCGCGCAGGCGCATCTCGGGATAGTCGTGGACTTCAAATCCCATTTCCTGGCCAAGTTCTCGCAGGGTCTGAATGTTGCCCGACGCCTTATGTCCGAAATGAAAGTTGTAGCCTTCATGAATTTCGCAGGCGTGAAGACGGGCTTTCAGAATGCGATGGGCAAAATTGTGCGGGGTCATCAGCGACAGATCGCGCGAGAAGGGAAGCAGCAGGACTGCATCGATTCCCGTGGCGGCCAGCAAGCGCAATTTCTCCGGAGTCGGCGTGAGTAACTTCAAATTCTGATCGGGGCGCAGAATGCGAGTCGGATGCGGCTCGAAGGTCACAGCCACTGATTTGGCATGGAGCGTTTTCGCACGCTTTACAATCTCGCTGAGAACAAAACGGTGAGCACGGTGTACACCGTCGAAGTTACCGACGCTCACAAGCGTGGGCCCGATCCCGCTGGGGATGTCTTCGAGTTGGTGGAAGACTTGCATCGCGTGCGTACTCAGATCTCAAACTCCAATTTCATTCCGTCATACGCCAGTCGCACTCCCGGCGGCATGGCAGCTTCGGTCGCTGCGTGCGGCAGGTCGTGGCAGATGTGAGTGAAGAAAGCGCGCTTCGGTTTTACTTCATCCACAATCTTCAACGACTGTTCCACGGTGGAGTGCGTGGGATGCGGCTTGTAGCGGAGTGCGTCGAGGAACAGTATGTCGAGGTTGCGCAGCCGATCCAGAGACTCGGACGGCACAGCGCTGTGATCGGTCAGGTAAGCGGCCGATCCGAAACGGAAGCCCAGAATCGGCGTTTCACCGTGGATGACAGTCACCGGCTCAAAACGCGCTCCGAACAACTCAACCGGGCCTTCGATGGGCTTCATTTCTACCTGAGGCAGTCCGCCGAATTTGTAGTCGGCGTCGAAAATGTAGCGGAACATGTTGCGCAGAAATTCTGCTGCGCCAGGATCGGCATAGAGTGGCATGCGTCCCGGCTTGTGCGCGAAGCTCAGGGGGCGCAGATCGTCGATGCCAAGAATGTGATCAGCGTGCGTGTGGGTGTAGAAGACCGCATCGATGCTGGTGATTTTTTCGCGCAGAGCCTGTTCGCGGAAGTCGGGCGTAGTGTCAATGAGTACGTGATGCCCGTTGTAGGTGAGCATTACTGATGGCCGAGTGCGACGATCGCGCGGATCGGACGAACGGCAGACGGCGCAGTCACAGCCAATCGTGGGAACCCCCATCGATGTGCCGCTGCCCAATACCGTCAGCGTGGCCTGCATCAGCCGTTGGTTCCTGTGCTGGGGCCGGGAGGATGCGCCAGCGCGTTCGTGACTTCTACGTAGGCCATCCGGAGCTCGTAGAGAGCGTTCTGGAGAAAGGCCTGTTCCTTCGAACTGAGATTTCCTTTGGTCTTATCGCCCAGCATGCTGAGCGTGTCAATCGTCTGGCGAGCGCCGATCAGGTCAACCTGCGGACTGCCGCCCTGTTCCACCATTAATCCGAGCTGCATCATGGCAGTCATGTAGAGTGAGGCCATGAAGCGCTCGAAACTGACCTCGAGCTCTTTCGCCGAGTGGCCACTCAGTTCGACGCGCGCATCGAGGTCGCGGGCTGACTGTTTGTAGGCTTCATGCTGTGCCTGTTGCTCACTGCTGGTGGGCGCAGGCGGCACATTGTCGACTGGTACGTGGGCGGTAGCGACTTGAGTTGCTGTTTCGACAACCGAAGGGGAACTCTCCTCGACCGTGTCGGTGCGAAGATCGCCGTCGGCGGTGAACAAACGGCGGTCGTTGACTTTAATTTCAGCGTCTTTTTTGTGTTCTGGCATAGAGTGATCCGTCTTTTTCCTCGCCGTCGCTTGAACCGGGAGCGAGTCCCGCAGGGACGGCTGACAATAGTGCGGCGCTTCAGCGCCGGGTACAAGGTGTCTCCGCACACGGAGGGACGACTGAACCTTCCCGGCGAATTAGTCGTGCCTACGGCACTCGCGCACTTTACAGGCGTCTAAACCCGCCAGTAAACTGGCGGGCTATTTTCAGACGTTCCTCCGGAACTTTGTGTCGCCGGAACTCGTGTTGCTCCAGCATGCGTCTTACTTGATCGGCATCTGTGTTGTCGCCAACGTGGACTCTCCGGCATGCAATTCTTTTCCCGCTGCTTCGCGCCGCAGATACCCGAGCGCCGCCGGGCGGTCTCCGCTCGCCAAGGGCAGGATCGTGCTGCTGGTAATCTCGCCGACTTCTTTCCCATCAGCCTGAATCTTGCTGCCCGGCTCCGGCAATGGCCCCGCGACCGCAAACGCGGTGAATTGCCGATGCACGGCGCCCCGCGAACGAATACGTTCAACGATTTCCTGTCCGAGATAGCAGCCTTTCGTGAAATTCAGCGCTCGTGTTTGCCCAGTTTCCTGTGGCAAGTCGCGGTCGCGGATGTCCTGTCCAAACTGCGGAATGCCGCGCGAGATGCGGAACAGATTCAAAGCGGACGATCCCGTGGGCTTCGCGCCAGCGTTGACCAATGCATCCCAAAGTAGATTGAAGTGCTCCGAAGCGATCCAGACTTGCCACGATTCCTTGGCTTCTTCTCCCGCCCGCAGTACGGTGACTGCGATCTGCTGCCATTGCACATCCGCGAATTGCAGATAGGCAAGTTCTGGCAGAGTGATGCCGGCACGTGCGAGCACATTGCGCGACTCAGGACCAGTCAGGCCGAGTGCAGCAATCTTGTCGCTGACATCGGTCATTTCTACGTCGTCCGCAATGATGTAATGATCGAATACGCCCCAAACTTTGTCGCGCTGCCCGCGCTCCATGTCGACCAGCAGCGAATCGCCGCGATTAAAGGCAAACAGGTCGGCTTGAATATGTCCTTGAGCATTCAGCAGGAAAGCGTACACGCCGTGGGTGGGAGCCAAGTCGCGGATGTTGTTGGAGACCATCCCATTCAGCCAGCGGACGCGGTCGCCGCCGGTGAGCGCGATCTTGGAGCGCCCACTGAGGTCGTACACCCCGCAACTGGAGAGCAGCGCTTGAAATTCGGCGCGAACGTCGCCGAAGTCGAGGGCGGGGCTGTGGGTCGAATTGTCCTGCAAGGTGATGTTCACGTCTATTAACTTCATTATAACGGAGCAGAACGACCGTAGAGATGCTTGCGCGAATAGGATTTGGCGTGCGCACGACGTCCCGGAGGGCCAACTGAACCGTGGGAGAATGCCGGCCTGCCCGTCACCATCAGCCGTGCCTCCGGCACTTCATCCCTTGATTCTGTCTGAAACCCGCCAGTGAACTGGCGGGCTATTTTCGGCGGTCCCTCCGGGACCTTGTTCTAGATTCTAGGTGAGGTCTGTTTCAGGAAACAATACCCGGGCTACGGGAGCGACAGCCCTCCATGCCCGATTCTGATATCTTCGTGCGAGTGAGCGCAAAGAAACGGATTGCGGTAGTCCCCGGCGACGGCATTGGCAAGGAAGTGATCCCGCAAGCGGTGCGTGTAGTTGAGGCTGTGGGAGCCGACCTGGCTTTCACGCATTTCGACTGGGGCGCGGACCGCTATCTCGCCGATAAAACCACGGTGCCGCTCGACGGGTTCGCGATGCTGGCTCGCGACTTCGATGCAATCCTGGTTGGTGCATTCGGCGATCCTCGTGTCCCCTCGAACGTCCACGCCAAGGAAATCCTGCTTGGCATGCGTTTCAAGATGGACTTGTACGCGAACGTGCGCCCCGTACGCCTGATGGATGCGTCGCTTTGCCCATTGAAAGGTGTTGAGCCGGAGGATGTGGATTTTGTGGTGATCCGGGAAAACACCGAGGGTGTATACGGCGATCTAGGCGGAGTTTTCAAGCAGGGAACACCAGACGAGATTGCCATTCAGGAAGACGTCAATACTCGCAAGGGCGTGGAACGCATCCTACGTTATGCGTTCAAATATTGCGCTGCCAACAAGAAGTCGGACAGCTCACCGCTCCGCCGCGTGCTGTTGTGCGACAAGTCAAATGCCATGACTCATGCGGGTGGACTCTGGCAGCGCGTGTTCAAGGAAGTTGGCGGAGAATATCCGCAAATTGAAACGCAGCACATGTATGTGGACGCCCTGTGCATGCAGATGATCCGCGATCCGCGCGGGTTTGATGTGATCGTCACGAATAACATGTTCGGCGACATCATCACTGACCTGGCAGCGGGCTTGCAGGGCGGATTGGGAATGGCAGCCAGTGGCAATCTGCATCCGGGGAAGACATCGATGTTTGAGCCGGTACATGGATCTGCGCCGCCGATTGCGGGAAAAAACATTGCCAATCCGTTCGGGGCGATTTTGACCGCCGGGATGATGCTGGAGTATCTGGGGATGACTACTCAGGCCAAGACGATCGAAGCTGCTGTGCTTGAAGCAGTGCGGCAGAAAAAGACGACGGCCGACATCGGGGGAGCACTAGGCACACAGGAGGCGGGCGAGTGGGTGGCGCAGCGTGTGGCAAGGATCTGGGCGGAATGACCGGAAAATTCAAAGCCTATGTTGGCGATCCCGACTTCCACGACGGCATTATCAAACAGGTTCGGTCGGAACTCACGGAGGTATCCGTCGAGGTTGCCGGCTATAGCAGTGCTGTCTATGTAGTGCGATTCACCGGAGTCGAATCCGTCGTATCGCACAGTCCCGAAGGCATGCTGCTTTACGCGTTGTGTGAAATGGAGGCAGAGATGCCTTTGCGCGGGTTCCACTTTGTCAACTCCAATGAGCCACATGAAAAAGGCGGTGACTCCCGGCTGGAGATCAGTGCTCGAACCGTTTCGTTCCAGAAAATATAGGGTGCCCGTGCGGAGAATGCGCTTACGCCCGTCTACCCGCCAGCAGCGCCAGTTCCCGCCATTTCCAGTGACAGTCAACGTCGACGAATCCCAATTCGCGTAGCCACTGCAACTGGGTCTCCACATCCAGAAGCTTGTTCGAAGGATCCTCAGTCTCAAGTGTGTATTCGATGCGGTGCAAGAATTCTACGTGCAGCCTGGGCGTGGGTGAGGCGACGTGTTCCAAATTGCAGAAGACGCCACCGGCATTCAGTAGTCCGTGAATTTCGGAGTAGAGTGTGCGTTTGCGGTCGTGCGCGACATGATGGATTGCGAAGCTAGAGACGACCGCATCAAACTTACCTAGGTCAGGTAGAGGATCATCGAGGTTGTGGGGTACCACGGCAACGGAAGAATCGCCGGCAAAACGGTTCTTGGCAGCCTCCACCATGGCAGGCGAGAAGTCAATCGCGACCGCCTCCGTGTTCGGATGTTCACGTTTCACAAGCGCCAACAGTCTTCCGTCTCCTGTGCCCAGGTCGAGAATCCGGCGCGTAGTCTGGGGAATGAACTCGATCAGCGCCGATTCGCCTTCGGTGCGATGAGGAAGCGAGTCGGCTCGTTCAAGGTATTCGAGGGCGTGATTGGTTTGGTCCCAGAGATTGACGGCCATGGGAAAGTATAAACTCGAATTCACATGGATACTGTCAGAGTGCTCTCGCAAAGACCACGAAGATTTTGTTTTCACCTGGCGCTATGTGCACTGTTGGCGGGCACGCTCTGGGGGCAAACAGCCCCTGGCGTCGTTGCCACGCCTCAGGGTCAGACTTCCGCGGGCGAGGGCACCCGCGCCACACAAGCCGCGCCAGAAAAAACTATCTCTCCGCAGGAAGCGAAGGAACTTTTCAAATCGGTCGACGAGATCCTGGATTTCGCCAGCCAGGAAACAAAGCTGCCCATCAAAGAAGTTGTCAAGCGGCGGCTGGTGGATCGCAATGAGGTGCAGTCTTACATCCAAACCAACATGAAAGAGGACAAGGACGCGCAGCGGTTGGGGCGTTCGGAGATCGTGCTGAAGAAATTTGGACTGCTGCCGCGCAATTTCGATCTGCAAACATTTCTCGTCGCGTTGCTCAAGGAACAGGTGGCTGGATATTACGATCCCAAAACCAAAACTGTGAACCTGTTGAACTGGGTGGATGCGGAATCGCAGCGTCCGGTGCTGGCGCACGAATTGACGCATGCGTTACAGGACCAGTCGTTCGGCCTCGAAAAATTTATGCGCGCGGGCGCAGAGGAATCGAGCCACGCGGGAGATCCAACGCCAGACGACATTGCGACGGACGAAGTGCAGGCCGCGCGGCAGGCGGTTGTTGAAGGGCAAGCCATGGTGACGCTGCTTGACTATACCCTCGCGCCGACCGGCCAAACCCTGCTCGATACGCCGCAGATCGCTGAAGCTCTGAAACAGGGCATGCTGGTCGGTACCGCCGATACGCCGACGTTCCGATCCGCTCCCATATTTCTGAAAGATACGCTGACTTTTCCGTATCGTTACGGGATCGATTTTACCGCGGCTTTGCTCAACGCGGGCGGGAAGGACTTGGCATTTGGCGGAGCGTTCAAGAATCCGCCGCACACCACGCGCGAGATCATGGAGCCGCAAACCTATATTGCGCGCGAGAAGCTCGAGCCCATGAAGTTGCTCGACTTCGACAAGGATTTCAAAGGCTACGACCGCTTCGACATCGGCGCTATGGGTGAATTTGATGTTGCTGTACTGGTGGAGCAATATGCCGGTGGCGATGCGTCGCGAGAACTCTATCCGCATTGGCGTGGAGGATATTATTTTGCTGGGCGCCCCAAGGGAGACAAGTCGGCGCCGCTGGGAGTGCTGTATGTGTCGCGCTGGTCGAGTCCTGCGAAGGCGGCGGAGTTTGCGGCCGTGTATGCGAAGTCTTTGTCGCAGCGCTACAAACGGGCTCGCGGTCTCGGGGCCGACGGCAAAGTAAGCGACGACGCGCCGCCGGCGGATTCCTGGCGAACGCTGCGCGGGTATCACGCGTGGTTGACCGAGGAAGGACCAGTGGTGATCGACGTTCGCGGGGATACGATTTTGATCAGCGAGAGTTTCGACGACGACACGACGAAGCGGGTAGCGGCGGATTTTTGGGGCAGGTAGCGGACTAATGTAGCGCGGCCGTCTCGGCCGCTGTCGTGGAGGCGTCCCGCCGCCACAGCGAGGGCGTCTGCCCTCGCGACAGCAGGCAAGATACCGGCGCTACACTTGTTATAATCGCCAGTTCCACAATCATTTCCAAACCAATCAGGAGCAGGCTTGCCTAAGGCAGAAATTGGCATCATCGGCGGCAGTGGTTTGTACAGCATGCCGGGATTTACGGACGTACGCGAGGTTCAGCAGGAAACACCCTTCGGTGCTCCCTCCGATGCGTACATTCTTGGCACACTGGAAGGACGGCGCGTGGCATTTTTGGCCCGGCATGCGCGAGGCCACAAACTTCTGCCTACGGAGTTGAATTTTCGCGCAAACATTTACGGGTTCAAGCAGCTGGGTGTCGAACGCATCGTCTCAGTGTCGGCAGTTGGATCGCTCAAGGAAGAACACAAACCGCTCGACTTTGTGATCCCTGACCAGTTTTTTGATCGTACTCGCCACCGGGTGGATACGTTTTTTGGCGATGGGCTGGTGGCGCATGTCGGCTTTGGCGATCCAGTCTGCGGAGAGATGGCGCACGTGGTCGAAGACGCCTGTAAGAAGGTAGCGGTCAACGCCAAGCACGGCGGGACATACATTTGCATGGAAGGTCCGCAGTTTTCGACCAAAGCTGAGTCGAACGTGTACCGCAGTTGGGGCGCGGATGTCATCGGCATGACCAATTTGCAGGAAGCTAAGCTCGCGCGTGAGGCGGAGATCTGTTACGTCACGGCCGCGATGGTGACGGACTATGACTGCTGGCATCCACACCATGATTCAGTGACGGTGGATCAGATCGTCGCGGTGCTCGTAAAAAACGCCGAGAACGCCGCCAAGGTGGTGAAAGCGACGGTGGCTGGACTGCCCAAGACTCGGTCCTGCAAGTGCGGATCCGCCCTGGCGCATGCCATTTTGACGGAACGAGACAAGATTCCGGCGGCGACGAAGGAAAAATTGAAGTTGATCGTGGGGAAGTATTTGGGGTAGTCGTTTATCGCCTTGACGACAAACTAACAGCGACATGCCCCTGGGAGATTCATGAGTATTCTGGTAGTCGGTTCGGTTGCATTTGACACCATCGCCACGCCCTCTGGGAGTGTGGAAAATATTCTCGGCGGGGCCGCCACTTACTTTTCTCTTGCCGCTAGTTACTTCACAGAAGTGCGGCTCGTGGCGGTGGTTGGGGATGATTTCACTCCCGAATATGAAAATGTCTTGAAAAGTCACGGAGTGGACACTCGCGGAATCGAGCGGGCCAAGGGCAAAACATTTCGCTGGGGCGGGCAGTATCACGACAACTTGAACGAAGCGAAGACCGACTTCACGGAATTGAACGTTTTCGAAAAGTTTCAGCCCCGGATTCCGAAAGAGTATGGGGACACTCAATTTTTGTTTCTCGCGAACATTAACCCTACGCTGCAAACGGCGGTCCGCCGCGAGATGAATGGCGTGCGTCTGACCGGCGGCGACACTATGAATTTCTGGATAAAGGGGACGCCGAAGGAACTGGCCGAAACACTAAAGTTGGTTAACGTGCTCCTCATCAACGACACCGAAGTCAAGATGCTGGCGGGAGAGAAGAATCTTCTGCGCGCTTCTCAGAAAGTGCTCACGATGGGACCGCAGGCGCTGGTTGTCAAACATGGCGAATTCGGGGCTACGATTTTTTTCCGCGAAGATGCCTTTGGGATTGGCCGCCATCCGTTTCGAGCGCCCGCCCTTCCTATCGAAGAAGTAAAGGATCCGACGGGTGCCGGCGATTCTTTTGCGGGCGGCTTCATGGGCTACATCGCGTCGCAGGGCGAGGTTAATCGCGAAGTGCTTAAGCGCGCGCTTTTCTATGGCGGTGTGATGGGATCGTTTGCGGTGGAACAGTTTGGTACGGAGCGGCTCCAGAACCTGACGCGGGAAGAAATTGACGCGCGCTTTGAGGTCTTCCGCGAACTGACACACCTGGAATGAAGCCAGAAGTAAGAAATTAGATTGCAGAAATAAAAGCTGGCGGATCACAGTCGCTTCTACTTCTGCAATCTAACTTCTAACTTCTGCAGTTACTCGTGAGCACACCGATCCTACGCACTTCCGATCGCGATCTTAAGCTGGTGGCTGCACTTGCGTCTGTGGTGTCTTTGTTTTCCTTTCTCTATTATTTCCAGCGTGGGGAAATTCTTCTTTACGGCGACGCCGTTGCTCACATCAACATTGCCCGTCGCGTCTTCGATTCGCAAACTCCGGGACTGCTGCAATTGGGGACAGTCTGGCTGCCGTTGCCGCACCTGCTGATGATCCCGTTTCTGGTTTCGGACTGGATGTGGCGGACGGGACTGGGTGGCTCGATTCCATCCATGATTGCGTACGTGCTGGGCGCGACGGGAATTTTCCGGCTCACGCGCTGTCTGTTAGAGGACGACGAACGCACTCGCTCAGCAGCCCGCGCCGGAGCTTGGCTGGCAGCTCTGATTTACGGAGCGAATCCGAATTTGGTTTACCTTCAGGCGACGGCCATGACGGAGCCGCTCTACCTGGCTTTTTTCATCTGGGCCGTGACGTACTTCGTCGAATTCCGACGACTCTTAGCGAGCGAATCTGTGGACAGCTCAGCGTTACGCCGTCCGCTCAATCGCTGCGCCTGGTGCTTGGCTGGAGCGGAACTCACTCGCTACGATGGGTGGTTTCTCGCCGCTGTGATCGGAATGCCTGTCCTGCTTCTGCTGTTACGACGGTGGAACGACCGAGCCTTTCGCCGGCCTGCGATTAAGTTTGTGTTGAGCGTTGCTTTTGCGCCGGTGCTCTGGCTTTCCTACAACGCGGCTGTTTACAGGAATCCGCTGGAGTTCGCCGACGGCCCGTACTCCGCGAAGGCGATTGAGCAACGCACGGCGCAACCCGGATATCCGTCGCATCCCGGAGCGGGGAACATCGGCACGGCGGCGAGTTTCTTTCTCAAGTCCGCCGAGTTAGATATGGCGGAAGGAAACTGGGGCAGGATCTGGATCGTAATTGCGCTGGCTGGAACTTGGGTGGGGATGAGAGTCCGTACGCGAGGTGTTGTTCTGTTGCTATGGGTCCCGGTCGTGTTCTACGCGCTTTCGATTGCCTATAGCGGCGTGCCACTGTTTCTCCCGGCGTGGTGGCCGTTTACCTGGTACAACCTGCGCTATGGATTGCAGTTGCTGCCGCTCTTTGCGGTCTCTGTGGCGCTGGCAATTGCGGCCCCTAAAGGGGCTATCGAAAGAATGCGGCTTGTGCCATCGCTGAAGCGATGGCCTGATACGAATCTCCTGCTACGTGGGGGCACGGCGGTCGTATTAATCGTCGTCGGACTCAGCTACTTTTCTGTCTGGAAGGCGCAGCCGCTCTGCTTCAAGGAAGCCTGGGTAAACTCGCGGACTAAACTGGCGCTCGAATCATCAGTGGCAAAAGCGGTCGTCGACTTGCCGCGTGATTCCACATATTTAATGTACGTCGGCGATCATGTTGGTGCGTTTCAGCAGGTGGGAGTGCCGCTGCGGCAGGTCATTAACGAAGGGAATCATCGGCCATGGAAGAAGCCGGTGGACCCGCAGGGCCTGTGGGAGCAGGCGCTCGCCGATCCGGCGCGGCACGTGGATTTTGTCATCGCGTATGAGGGCGACGCGGTCGATCAGAGCGTACAGCGAACAGGTCTGACTCTTCTGAAGGAGATCCACACCACGGGACAGCAGCGCGCCCGAATCTATTCTGTCCGGGCGGCCCTGAATCAATCGCGTTAACGTCCGCCTGCAAGTGTTGCAAAAACAAGCGCGCCGCGGTGTTAGAATCCGCTCAAAATCAGTTTCCATGCCCACTCTCCATTCCATGATGGCTCCGCTGCTCAGTGAGATGGGGAGGGTGCTTTCTTCCACGCTGGTGCGATTACTAGTGGCGGCTGTGCTGGGAGGACTGATTGGTCTGGAGCGGCAACTACGCCACAAGCCGGCCGGACTGCGAACGAATATGTTCATCTGCTTTGGTGCGGCAATGTTTACGATCCTTTCAAAACAACTCGCGGGAACGGAAGCGGACAGCGCACGGATTGCGGCGCAAATTATTCCGGGGATTGGCTTCATTGGCGCGGGCTCGATCCTGCATGCTCGGGGGTCGGTGACTGGACTCACTACGGCGGCAACCCTGTTCGTGGTAGCGTCGGTCGGGATGGCGGTGGGCGGCGGCCTTTACATTACGGCGGTGTTTGCCTCGGCGCTCATTCTGATTGCGCTTGCTTTGCTCGGAAAACTGGAAGTCGGGTTCGAACTGAAGTCGGTGCCGACTACGTATGAGGTGTCCGGTAAGAACCTGGAAGCGATGCTGGACGAGGTAAACCGAATCCTGGAAGGGCAGAGGCTGGCGATGGAGAGAGTCCATATCGCATCCGCGGAAGGCCAGTCGCGCATCGTCTTTACGGTGGACTCGGTGCGCGACGAGCAGAGTGCCTTTGCTCTTCGACTGTATGAATCCAGCCTGTTTGCGAGCGTCGCGACTATCGGCAGCGCGGAACGCGAATGAGTCCCCTTCCGGCCCACGAGATTTCGTTTACCAAGACCTCCGCTTGCGGCAACGATTTTCTGATCGTCGATGGACCTGCGGCTCCTGGTGATTTTGGTGCGATGAGCCGTCGCCTTTGCGATCGTCATAACGGAATTGGGGCCGATGGAGTGGAGTGGCTGTTTTCCGACGGTCAGGCCGACACTCATGCCCGACTGTTCAATGCTGATGGCTCGGAGGCGGAAGTCTCAGGCAACGGCACGCGCTGCGTTGCTGCCTGGCTGTGCTCACAGAAGCAGAGAACGGTAGTGGTCATTCGTACCGGCGCTGGATTGAAGACTTGTCGTCTCATCGCGCAGCGGGGTGCAACATTCGAGTTTGAAGCCGACATGGGCGAGCCGATCGTGGCAGAAGAATTGGAAATTGAAACCGGGGGCGTCAGGGCAGTGGGGACGAGAGTCTCGATGGGGAATCCGCATTTTGTGATTTTCGTGGATGGATTTCAGGAAGGCTGGCAAGGCCAGGCCGCGCTGATCGCGATGCAGCCCGAGTTTCGGCAAGGGACGAATGTGGAATATGTGGTGGTGCGCGGGCCTGATGAAATCGAAACCCGGCTATTCGAGCGGGGAGTAGGAGAAACGTTGTCTTCCGGTACAGGATCCTGTGCGGCGGCGGTGGCGGCCATTGCCAGTCAGCGAGTGTCGTCGCCGGTGAGGGTGATCGCTCCGGGAGGAACGCAAACAGTGCGTTGGGAAGGTCGCGTTTACCTGATGGGTCCTGCAACGCTTGTCTGCCGGGGAGAGTTCTTCGTTTAAGATCGAATCAGCATGGCCTCGCACTCCGAGCGTTCGCGAATTAAGCCAGTGGCACTCCGCTCAGGAGACAAAATCGGCATTGTGGCTCCCGCTTCGAACATCAAGCGGGAGTTGCTCGAGCGCGGCTGTGAGGCGCTACGCGGCCTGGGATACGAGCCGTTCTATCTCGATTCGATCCTCGAACGAGATTTGTATTTTGCCGGATCGGTGGAGCGGCGGGCGCGTGAACTGGAAGAGATGTTCACCCGTGACGATGTGCGGGCCATTGTGTGCGCCCGCGGCGGTTATGGATCGAATTACCTGCTGAACGCTCTTGATCTGCGGAAGGTAGCGGCACATCCCAAGATTTTTGTCGGCTATAGCGATCTCACCAGCCTGTTGACGTGCTTTGCGGACGCGGCGAAGTTCGTAACATTTCATGGTCCGATGGTCACCAAAGATTTTGCCGGCGACGACGGTATGGATATCGCCTCGTGGACTTCCGCAGTGAGCGCGGCAGACGAGTGGGAGATTGGAGGCGATTCCGGCGCGCGAACATTGGTGGCTGGAAAAGCAGAAGGGATCCTGTACGGGGGATGCCTGTCGATCCTGGTGGCGTCGCTGGGAACTCCGTATGAGATTCGCACCGACGGGACGATATTGTTCCTCGAAGACGTGGCGGCCAAACCATTCCAGATCGATCGGATGCTGATGCAGTTGAAACTGGCGGAAAAGTTAACCTCAGTACGCGGGATTGTGTTTGGCGAAATGCAGGATTGCCGGCAGAGCGCTGACCAGGACTACACGTTAGAAGAAGTGGTGATGCGGATAGTTGGCGATCTGGGGATTCCTATTGCGTTCGGGTTGCGTTCGGGGCATGTGTCGCGGGCCAATGTCACGTTGCCGATTGGGGTGCGGGCGCGATTAGAAGTTGGGGGCGATGTGTCGCTTCGGATTCTCGAGTCGGCAACCACCAAAAAATCTTAACCACATGAGGTCACGGGGATTGCTGCGCTAACGACTACACTCATTAAGATCGACGATGGAAGCTAACTTAAAACACATTCATTTAATCGGGATCTGCGGTACCGCCATGGCGTCACTGGCGGGAATGCTGAAGCAGCGGGGGTTTCGCGTTACAGGTTCGGACGCCGCTGCTTATCCGCCCATGTCGACGTTTCTTCAATCGCTGAATATTCCGCTGGCGCAGCCCTTTGCCGAGGCCAATCTGACTCCGCGACCGGATCTGGTGGTGGTGGGGAATGCGATTTCGCGCCGCAATGTGGAATTGGAATATGTCCTTGATGAGCGTATTCCGTTCCGTTCGCTGCCTCAGATTCTTCGCGATCAATTTCTTTTCGGCAAGGAAGTGCTGGTGGTTGCCGGCACGCATGGCAAGACGACCACCACGTCCATGCTGGCTTGGATTTTTGAGAAGGCGGACTTGAAGCCGTCATTTCTAATTGGCGGCATCGCCGAAAATTTCGGCAGCAGCTTCGGACTGGGCGAAGGCCGCTACTTTATTCTCGAAGGCGACGAATACGATACGGCGTTCTTCGACAAAGGCCCCAAGTTCCTGCATTACTTTCCGGATGCGGTAATCCTGACCTCGATCGAATTCGATCATGCCGACATTTATAAAGACCTTGACGCGGTGGAAACGGCGTTCAAGCGTTTGGTGAATCTGATTCCGCGGCGGGGAAGGATAATTGCATTCGATAGCGGCGAGAGCGTCGACCGCTGCCTGGAGCGCGCGCTCTGTCCAGTGGAACGCTACGGTTCGACCGCTCGCGCGACCTGGCAGCTTGCAAACCTTAAGTTCGGCGCTGACCGAACCTCGTGGACGGTACTGTGCGAAGGCAGGCCGTGGGCCGATTTCGAGTTTCCGCTCGCGGGTGAATACAACGTGTGGAACGCCACCGCTGCGGCCGCGCTCGCCGCAGACTTCGGAGTTCCGAAGGAAGTGATTGCCGATGCCCTGCGATCGTTCCAGAGCGTCAAGCGGCGCCTTGAAGTGAAAGCGGAAATCAACGGCATAACGATTATCGATGACTTTGCCCACCATCCCACCGCCATCGAGCAGACACTTCGGGCGCTCCGGGCGCGGTATCCGTCGGCGCGTTTGTGGGCAGTGCTCGAACCCCGCTCGAATACCATGCGGCGCAACGTGCTTCAGGAAGCACTAGGCAACAGCCTGGCGTTGGCGGACGAAGTGATCATCGCCAACGTCTTCAAGTCGGAGGCAATTCCGGAAGCGGAGCGGCTCGATCTGAATCAAGTGGCCGCCGACATTCAGAAAAAAGGCCGTATCGTAAAAATTATGCCCGACGCCGACGTGATCGTGGCTGCGCTTGCGCCCCAGTTACGTTCCGGCGATGTGGTGGCCATCTTGTCCAATGGCGGCTTTGGCGGAATCTATGAGAAGCTACCGGAACGCTTGCGAAAGCTGGGGGCGGGAGCCTGATAGCGTGTGCAGAGAGAAGTGTTGAGATTTGTACCAGGGCATCGCTTCAGCGAAGCCGAACGGTTGCCCGCGACCGGCTTAGCCGCTGACCGCCTTCTAAGGAGACATGTTTCGTACCATCCTCATGCTGGCGTTCTGGGCGGCGGCTCTGCCGATCGCGGCGCTGGTTGGATTTCCCTGGACCTATCTCACTAAAGATGTCAGTTTTCTTTATCGCATGTGCATGTGGGCAGCGGGGACAGGAGTGCGTATCGCTGGCGTGCGCGTTCAGACCGTGGGCCTGGAGAAGATTGATCCCTCACGCAATTACATTTTCATGTCCAATCACATCTCGAATCTTGATCCACCAATTACTCTGCCGCTTATCCCGCGGCGGACCTCCGTTATGGTAAAGAAAGAATTGTTCAGTTATCCGATTCTCGGCAAGATTATGCTGATCGGCTCGCTGGTTCCGGTCGACCGCCGAAACCGCGATGCCGGCATCTCAGCAGTACGCGAAGCGGTCAAAGCGATCCAGCAGGGGCTAAACATGACCATCTACATCGAAGGCAAACGGTCCTTCGATGGCCGCCTGCTGCCCTTCAAGAAAGGCCCGTTCTACCTAGCGGAAGAGTGCAAAGTGCCGATCGTGCCCATCACGATTTCGGGAACGCAGGAAGTCATGCCGAAGGCCCGGTTCGCGATTCAGCCGGGGACAGTGACGGTCGAGTTTCATGAACCGATTGAGCCGGCGGACTTCGGGGATCGGGAGTCTCTGATGGCGAAGGTGCGCGACGTGATCAATGAAGGGTTACCGTCCGGGCTACGACACTGACTTCGGAGGCCGACTCTAGTAAGATCGTCATTCGCGAGGTGCGAGATGACGACCTGTTTTCGTCTCTTTTTTGCGGTGTCATTTTCGATAACTGTCTTGGGTCCCGCTTACGCCTCCGACCTAAAACCCGTCGAAAATAAAGCCAAGATGGAGTTTTTTGGCAAATCCCTTCTCATGAGCCATTACTACGTCAACAATAAGCTGCATTTCAACTCTTCTGGAATGCTCGTGGGAGAGTCAGAGGAAGGAACGTGGCCGACCAATGGGCTGATCCATGTCGACGACATCGAGGTGAAGCCCAATCTCGTCCGCCTTCGCGGCACACGCGAAATCCTGGCGCTGCGCACTCAAGATGGAAAACTGGGGCTACAACCCATCCTTTTGACCAAGCACATGGAGTTGGAACTGGAGGCAGCCAGTCCGATCGTCACGCTGGATGATGTTCATCACACGATTGCGCAGGTTCTCCACGAAGAAAATTACGGTCGCAAGATGAACGACTACTGGCACGGCCTTGTGAGGATCACGAGCGTTGACCCGAAGACTGGCCACCTGACCATGGAAGGCGGTGCCGACGGCATCTACGGATACCTTGACGAACGTCCCGTCTACTTCCCAGGTCCTTCGGTACAGGCTCCAAGGGCGACTCACAAAGAAGAAACGGACTACACCAGAGCGGCGGCGGTGAAACGAACGCAAGGCGTTACTTTTATGCTGGTGGTGATTAACGAGAAGGGATATCCGGAATTTCTGCATTTGATCAAGGACTTGGGCGACGATCTGGATGTTCAATCGATGGCGGGAACATCGCAGTGGCGGTTCCGTCCTGCGACGAAGGACGGAAAACCGGTTGCGAGCGTCATTCGAATCGGTTGGGAATTTACTTCGCTGTACTAACGCACCCGCCAATACCCAGCCCGTTTCATTCTTCCCGTGTGCGTGATCGCGCCGCTTTGACCAGTTCCGGCAACTTCGAGTACGCCGCCGAGCACTTCAGCCACAACTTGAAATCGATCGCGGGTGCGCCACTGATCATCTTCCCTGGAGGTACGTCGTGCGGGATGCCGCTCTGGGCGATGGCGATTACTCCGTCGCCGATCTTGCAATGGCCTGCGACTCCGACCTGTCCGGCGAGGACGACATTGTTTCCGACATCGGTCGTTCCGGCCAATCCGACCTGCGCGCACAACAGCGTGTCTTCACCCACGGTGCAGCTGTGGCCGACGTGGACCATGTTGTCGAGCTTTGCGCCGCGCGCGACGCGAGTCTCTCCGATGCTGGCGCGGTCGATGCAGGTGTTGGCTTGCACCTCGACGTCGTTGTCGATGGTCACGGTGCCGGACTGAACGATCTTGTACCAGTGACCGGAGTCGTCCTTGGCGAAGCCGAAACCGTCGCAGCCAATGACCACCCCGTTCTGTAGCAGAACGTTGTCGCCAAGCTGGCAGAACTCACGGACCACTGCGTGGGCGTGAGCGAAGAAACTGTTCCCGATCTTCGCACCGCGATAAACGACTACATGGGACAGCAGGACGGCGGCGTCGCCGATCTCGACGCCTTCATCGATCACCACGTACGCACCGAGATGGATATTCTTTCCGACCTTGGCGGTGGGATGGATCACTGCTGTCGGATGGACTCCGGGCGCGTACCGCGGCGCCTGATGAAAGAGTGCCAGCGCTTGAGCCCAGGACAGGTAAGGATTCTTACTGCGCAGCATCCCCGTCGCGATAGCCGGGAAGTCCTCGGCGACGATTACGGCAGAGGCTTTCGTGGTCTTCGCCGTGGCGGCATACTTCGGGTTGGAGACGAAGGTCAGTTGGCCGGTACCGGCTTGTTCGATGCCGGAGACGCCGGAGATCTCAGTGTCCGGAGACGCGTTTTCGAGCCGCGTGCCGAGGGTCTCAGAGATATGGGAGAGTTTCATAGGAGTGCGCCTGTGAGCAGAGTGATTGTAATGGAATGGCACAATGTGACAACGCCACCCAGGCCCCGGAAGCGGATCCGGTCGCGCGCGGGCACTTGAGCAAGCGCGCCCAACTTTCGTCGACAACAAGTCGACAGGGGAAGTCGGTCATCGAGCGATTCCCGTCAGCAACAAGTCGCCGACATGGTGAGGCAATCCCTTGAAAATCAAGACGGTTAGCAGTTGACCTTCAATTGAGTATGTGTGCATTGTCGCGATCCGATCACCATGGCACAAGAACGTCAGGAGGCACTATGAGACGCACACTGGTGGCGCTGGTTTTGCTGGCTGCATTGGCGGACGCACAGGTAATAACGACCTTCGGGAATTGTCGAGGGTCCAGATCCGTCCCGTCGAGTTGAGCGGCGGTTTTACCTTTGAATATGACAAGTTAAGACAAGGCACTGAAGAATATGCCGAAGTTAGCCTCTTCTCATCCCAAGGCATATTCCTGGGTAGCCCGAAACCCGAAGATTCTCGAATCAGTCCGACACTGATGGAATTCGCGCCGATAGAAGGCTTCCAGTTTTTCCCTGTGATCTACCAGAGCCCCCGGAGAGAGGTTCCTATTCTATGCGAAGCCCATCAAGGTTCTCCGGCAGGCGCAAGCGGAGCATCTACGATTTCGCTTCAAAGTCCGCGCGGCCTCGGACCTACCCGTCGGACGTCACGTGGTGAAAGCGAAGCTGAGTTTTCGGCTCGTCAATGGGTTCGGGCATTTCAGAACCGAAGGAACTCGCGATCGACATGCCGGTTGAAGTCGTGGGCCACAATGCAAAAGTGGAATCGTTCGATCGGAGTATCGCCGGCATTCGAGGAGTGAAACCTGACGAGTGGGCAGGGATCGTGCTCCTTGCGCCGGTATGGATACCATTCAGTCTTTTCATGATGCTGATTGGCTGGAACGGATGCTAGAACCTAGGGATCAAACAGCGTAACCTGGCGCGTATCTGGGGGCCCTTTGCGGCGCCGCTGGGCCGCGCCGACCACTGCGATCACTGTCACCGAAGTCAACGACGCGCGCGGCACAAAGACGCGCTGCGTATTCGAGCGCAGGTCTGGAGGGTTGATGAGGAATCCTTCAGCGGGATTTTGGGAGAGGTCGTTGGGCATGATGCCTTCAATGACCTCGTTGTCTTTGAACTTGAGGCGCACCCATAGGCCTTCGGTCCGTGGCCGAGTCGTAAAAGTCTTGCGGCTCATTACGTCCGAATCGGAAAAGTCGCGAACGAAATAGACGGCTTTGATGTCCCGCAGGTCGATCGCTACAACGTTGCCGGAGGTGTTCAGCAACTCGAGTTTGCCCTCAACCACAAAATTCGCGGGGGCCACATAGCCGCTTACCGAGTCGCGGTCGGACTTCCGGACGATCACTTTCTTGTGAGTCGAAGGCATGGTGGCTGGCATCTTCAGGGCCACGGGCACATCAGAAGGCCGCCCCGCAGGTTGAAGGCTTAGGTTGGATTCTCGCACTTTCCTGCTCAAATGGGCGAGTTTGTCCGTTCACAGTAGCCAAACGGTAAACGTTTGTGTTATTTTCTGTAGCTTGCCGTCACACAGGGCTCTTAGTATAAGTCTAATCTCTAGAAAGAGTTAGATTCTGCTGGCAGGGCAGTCTCACTAGGCCCCATACGCCCGCCTGTGGAAATCTTGTGCATAACGCCCCGCTCCAGCCGCGGTACGGCGACTAGGAAGGCATGGCCGATTACATCTATACCCTGGAGACCCGGCTCACCCCGGACCAGCAAAAAGCTGTCACCCTGGTACAGGAAGCCGCCAAAGTGGCGGACATGAACCTGTACCTCACCGGTGGCGCCATTCGCGACATAATTACTGGGTTCCCCATCCGTGATCTGGATTTCACGGTGCAGGGAAACGCGCTCAAGCTCCAGAAAGACCTGGAGCGTGTCGGCGCAGTGGTGGGTCATGCCGACGATGATACGAAATCCCTCCTGCTGACCTTGCCTGCCAATGTGCGCGCCGAGATCGCAATGGCGCGCTCGGAAAAATTCGAGAAGACTGGCAAGCCTCCGCATATCCTGCCGGCGACGATCATCGAGGATCTACGCCGGCGCGATTTCACCGTCAACGCGATGGCCCTGTCGCTCAACGAGGGGTCGCGTGGCCTTCTGATGGATCCCTTCAACGGCGCGGCCGACATCGAAGCCAAACTGTTGCGCGTCTTGCACAACTACGCGTTTTTGGAAGATCCATCGCGCCTGATCCGGGCTACCCGCTTTGCTGCCCGGTTTCATTGGCCACTCGAAGAGCGCACTCAGCAGCGCTACGATGCAGCCAAAGAAAATGGCTACATTGAGTACATCCGAAATTCGGCAATCGGGCATGAGATCGAGCAACTGGCGTACGAAGACGATCCTCTCAACATTCTGAAAGTCTACGAAAAAGAGGGCTGGCTGAAAGTGCTGAACGAGCACTGGAATTCAACTAAGGCCGATACCGCCGGGTTGGGCGCACTGATCAAGACGCGTCAGCAGATGAACGAACTTGGGTACACGCCGGACGTGGCTCCCGCCGTTCTTTATTTTCTGACTTCGCGCCTGGGCGACAAGGATGTTTCCGACATCCGCAAAGCGATTCCGCGCAAGGACCTGGTTGAAGCGTGGAAAGATATCGAAGACCACGCCAAAGACTTGGCCAAGCGGTTGTCGGGCAAAGAAGCGGCGACGCCGTCGCGGACTTGGCAGTTGTTGTCTTCGGCGCGGCCGGAGATGATTCTTTTCCTGGCCATTACCGCCCGCCAGCAGGCAGTGGTGCAGAAGATCAAGAACTTCTTCACAAAATGGCGCCAGGTACAGCAGAAGATTCCATTGCCGGAGATGACCGAACTGCTGATCACGCCACAGATACCTTCGTATCCCAAGATCGCCAACAATGTCTTCCTTCTTTTGCTGGACGGGAAACTGCGCTCGCGGACCGAGACTCTGAAATTCCTGAAGCCGCTGGCACCTCCACCTCCGCCGCCTCCTCCACCGCCGCCAGCCAAGAGGGGACGAGGGAAAGCTGCTGCCGCAGCCGCTGCGGCTACTGCTGCCGCCGCGCCGGCTGCGCCCGCGAAAGCGGGTGCCAAGGGCAAAGGGAAGGCTGCATCGGCTGCACCCGTTGCCGCTGCGGCTAAGCCCGACGCCGTGACCAAGTCAATCGCCGTGCCGAAGACTGCACCGGCAACCAAGGGCAAGCAGGAGAAAGTGCCCGTAAAAGCGGAGAGGGCGCCTGCCAAGAAAGTGGTGAGCAAGTCGGCCAACTC
>Ga0137409_10002027_pt1 | contig 21832 bp, 15 predicted proteins | sample CZODoug1_16funga_FD_122059 | JGI IMG/M metagenome (GOLD analysis project Ga0137409, IMG submission 122059) | Vadose zone soil fungal communities from Angelo Coast Range Reserve, California, USA - CZODoug1_16fungal (Hybrid Assembly) | ecosystem: Environmental > Terrestrial > Soil > Vadose zone... | reverse complement strand
CTCTTTCTTGGCTATGAAGATTTCTTTCATCAATTTGGTGGCTGATGCATGTGAAGCGGCTGGCGCGGACATCGCCAAGGTAGCCGAGGGCATCGGCAGCGATCAGCGTATCGGACAGTCGTTCTTGAATCCCGGTATCGGCTTCGGTGGTTTTTGTTTCCCCAAAGATCTTCAAGCTTTCGTTCGCATCGGCGAACGCCTTGGATGTGACTTCTCTCTGCTCAAAGAAGTCGAGAAGATCAATTTGCGACGAGCTGAGCAATTCGTAGCAAAAGTGAAGAAAGAACTCTGGGTCTTGCGTGGCAAAGCCCTCGCTATTTGGGGATTGGCATTCAAGCCGGATACCGATGACGTGCGCTTTGCCCCCGCCTTGAGCATCGCGAAACGCCTCATGGCTGAGGGCGCCCGCATTCGCGCATACGACCCACAAGCTATGCAAAAAGCAAAAGACGAACTTCCGGATATCACCTACTGTCTCAGCCCTTACGAGGCCGCTGAAAACGCCGATGCTATCCTCATTCTTACCGAATGGGCCGAGTTCCGGCGCCCCGACTGGACTGGTCTTGCCAAGACTGTCGCTCATCCGCTCGTAATCGATGGGCGCAATTTATATTCTCCCGATGAACTCGCGGCGCACGGGTTTCAATATGTCTGCATCGGCAAGCCTCATGTCCCTCAATCGCCCGTCCCGATCGCTGCGAAAGAATTCGTTGTTTCCCCGGTTATGGTCTCCGGTGCCTCTCCGCAGTCTGCTCCCACTTTTTCAGCTTCGGCGCAGGTTCAACCATAATAATACTGTTATCTATTACCAGTTCTGATAACACCAGCGCGGTGAAATTTCCTTGGGGCATCCTGAACACGTACCTGTCCTCTATTTGTTCCTATGTACAGTATCAATGGACTCTTTTCACGCCTAACCTCTACAGTACGGAAGTTATGTTTTCAATTTTTAAAGGTCGGAATCTCTCACTTTCATGTCCCAGGTCGGCTTTGCGGACAGGCTAGCCGCCCTATCCTCCTGCTCTCAAGAGAGCTTTCCATCGAGGGGGCAGAAAAACAATGCGCAGGTCGATTTTAATCTTGATTTTCTTGTTTACCGCACTACCCGCTGGAGCAAAAGACTTCTATATCGCAGCAAAGCAGGCTGGCACCGGATCTGGTACGGGCTGTTCAACCGCCAAGCCCTACACTTGGTTTAACAATGTTGCGAGTTGGGGAACTGGAGCAAGTCAGATCGGTCCAGGCACCACAGTACATCTTTGCGGCACATTTATAGGTACAGCGGGGCAACAGTTGCTATCAGTACGCGGAAGCGGCACGAGTACTAGTCCCATCACTATTAAGTTTGAGACGAATACGGTCCTCGCGGCGCCGTATTGGTCTTCGCAAGGCACGATAAACGAACTGGGCCGAAGCTACATTGTGATAGATGGCGGCACGAACGGCTTGATTAAAAACACGGCTAACGGCACGGGTCGCGGCTACGCCAAGGACAGCAGGGCGATCTATGCGGCCAGTTGCACCGGCTGCGTTGTCAAGAACCTTACGATAGCGGACCTCTATGTACGCACCTCTCCAACGGATTTGGCAGTTACGCAAACGGCGGAGAACTGCGTCTATTGGCTTAACGCAAACAATTTTACGATTACACATGTAACCTGCCACGATGCCGGCTGGGCATTCGCGGGGTACGGTAACAATTTCACTTTGTCTTATTCCAATATCTATAATATCGATCATGGCCTCGCATTTGGCCCTGCCGGTACCACCTCCGGCTTCCAGATCCACGACAACCACATCCATAACTACGTGAACTGGGATTCACCCACGAATTCTTATCACCACGATGGTTTGCATCTCTGGGGCCAACGTGGCGGCGTGATCACCAATGGTTCAATCTACAACAATGTTTTTGATGGCGATTCCGGGGTGAACATCACCGCTCACATTTACATTCAAGATTCGGTGAGGAATGTCGCTGTCTATAACAATGTCTTCTTGGTTCCTGCAAATCGCACCATCAATTCCCTCTGGTTTAGTGGCATTACCAGTGCAGGTGTCTTACCGGGCGGACCCGCAACTGGAAACTCCGCTTACAACAACTTCATACGAAATGGCGCACACAGACTTGGCGCAGCCATATTCGCCACTGCTCAGAACAACTTCACTGCGATCAATAACGTACTGTTGGGCGGCGCTACCGATATTTCGGTTCAAGGTGGCGGTTATCTGTCGTCCGCGGGAATCAACAACAATATCTACGAGGACTTGTTGGCGGATGCAGGAGCACTTAATGCGTTCGGTCATCAAGGCCGTAACTATCATGACCTAGCATCATGGCAAGCTGTGTGTCGCTGTGACACAAGATCGAAGTTCGTTCCGGCCGCAAAGATCAACGCCAGCAGTCTTGGTCAATTGTTATCGGGCTCTACGGGCATCAGTGCTGCAGCCAATTTGACGAACATCACGTCAGGCGGCTTAGCGTTGCTGTCCAAGGACATCGTGGGTGCGGTGCGTCCTGCTAGCGGGAATTGGGACGCCGGCGCCTACAAGTTTGGCTCGACGGCATTGCCTTCGGCCCCAGCCGGCGTTACTGCGACCGTGCAGTAGGCCAACAAAGCAGAACCTTGCACTTCTGATTTCTGAGTGACCAAACCAAACCAACCTTTGATTTGAATGCTTAACCAGAAGGGAGTGGACGCCGTTCCACTCCCTTCTGTCTGCATCTTTAGCCTTCACCATCCAAAATCGCGAAGTGGCACACCCCCAAAATGGACGATCAGAAGCAACGCGGTAGACGCCTAATCGCAAAGAATACTATTTTCAACCTTACCGGCCAGATCCTACCCATGGTCGCCGGTGTCCTCACAATTCCGTTCATTGTCAGAGGACTAGGCGCGGCTGAGTACGGCATCCTCTCCATCGCGATGATGCTGCTTGGTTATTTCAATATTTTCGACCTGGGCCTGAGTCGCGCCACTGTTAAATTTGTTGCAGAGAATCTGGATTCCGAAAACATTCACAAAGTTCCCGAATTGATTTGGACCTCGCTTTCGCTTCTTGTCGGGCTCGGAATCATCGGCGGTGCCGTCGCCGCGATATTCGTTCCAATTTCTGTCACTCATGTCTTTAAAATGCCGGCTGAGTTGGCGGGACAAGCTCGCATCGCCCTCTTTGTCCTCTGCGCCTCTATGCCTATTATGCTGGGCAACAATGCTTTGCGCGGTGTCCTTGAGGCCACGCAACGTTTTGATCTAGTGAACTATATCAAGGTTCCATCCAGCGTACTCTTCTACCTCGCTGCCGCCCTGGCCATTCCGTTTGGTGTGCACGTCGCTGGCATAGTCTCCCTGCTGGTTGCCATTCGCTTGATTTCCACATTGGCATATCTCTTCCTTTCGTTTCGTACTATTCCTGAGCTGGGCAGGGGCTTCCGTGTCTCCAAAGCATCCCTTGGGCCGCTAGCAACGTTCGGCGGCTGGGTCATGGTCACAAACGTCACTGGCCCGGTCTTCGGATATCTCGAGCGCTTCATGATTGCATCTCTGGTTTCCGTGAGCATGCTTACCTTTTATTCAGCACCCTACGAGCTTGTCTCTAAGCTCCTGATCTTTCCGATGAGCGTCGTACCCTCGTTGTTCCCATATTTCAGTTATCACGGCAGCAGAAAGAGTTCGGAGGTCGCGGAAGTAACCTCTCGGACGCTCAAATATCTGTTCCTTGTCCTCACACCTCTAACGGCGGTTTTCGTCTTTTTTGCTAGGGATATCATGCATCTTTGGCTCGGTGGCCAATTTGCCGAGAACAGCACACTGGTGCTCCAACTGACCACCCTGGTTTTCTTCTTTAATGCCTTCGCGTTTGTTCCGTTCACGTCGGTGCAGGCCCTGGGTAGGCCGGATCTCAAAGCTATTCTTGACCTGGTGGCCCTTCCGATATATTCGGCCGCGGCATGGTGGCTCATTAAGAATCACGGCATTAATGGCGCGGCTTTCGCAAAGTTATTGATCACAATGTTAGATTGCTCGGCTCTTTACGTCTTTGCATCCAAGCTAAAGGCATTTTCCCTGCGCGACTGCGTCTCGGGCCCTCTTCTCCGCGCGATTGTGGTAAGCGCAGGGCTCTTGGCGCTCGTTTTTGCGGTTGAACGCATGCATCTGAAATTGCTTCTCGCTGTGCCGCTCGTCCTTCTCAGTTTTGTGGGCTATGCATTGTTGTTCTGGGCTCTTGCCGTGGACGACGAAGATCGGAGCACGATCTCGGCTCTGCGCAAGAGAGTATCCGGAATACTGGCCGGTCGACGCACAACTCCGGCTATAGCCATCACGAGTAACAACACCGCCCTTTGACACCTTTTACCAACTCAGATTTCTTGTCGAACAGGGAGTCGAATGAGAATCACGTTCTTGATGCCTGGCTATATGTGGGGTCCATCCGGCGGTTACCGAGTCATCTACGAGTACGCCAACCGGCTCGTAGGGCGTGGGCATAGCGTCAGTGTAGTCCACCCTCGTCGACTGAAATTCCTGCCTGCGCTGAACCTCCCACTTCGTGAGCGGCTTCGCAGAGCGAAAGTTGGTCTCATCAATCTATTCTCCACTCCCGTGATCGATTGGCAGCCGATTGACAAAAAGGTTGATCTCCTTTTTGTGTCTAATTCCGGCCAGCGTTACCTTCCGGACGCGGACGTTCTCTTCGCGACTGCATGGCAAACCGTTCCCTCAGTCCTCCGAGCATCGCAAGCTAAGGGAGAGAAGTTCTACTTGATTCAGGGCTACGAAACCTGGATGGGTCCGAAGGATCTCGTCGATCAGACTTGGCTTGCTCCGATTAACAAGGTTGTCATCGCGCGCTGGCTTCTTGACCTCGGAAAGACCCTGGGTGCGCGCTCTCTAACTTATATTCCAAACGGCATTGATCACAAGCGGTACCGAGTGACTCAATCGATCGAAGGACGCCTGCGACAAGTAGTGATGGTATGTTCAACAGTAGGGCTCAAGGCTTCTAGGGATGGCATCACCGCTCTTGAAATCGTGAAAAAGGAGTTCCCCGACCTTCGAGTACTTCTGTTCGGTAATAGCCGACGTCCATCTTGGGTGCCGCAGTGGATGATTTATGAACACAATCCCCCGCAACAGCTCATTGTCGAAGAGTTTTACAACGGCTCGAGCGTTGTAGTCAGTTCCAGCATCGCAGAGGGTTTCGCGCTTCCACCTGCGGAAGGAGCGGCTTGCGGCTGTGCTATCGCCGCGACGGACAGCGGAGGCATTCGCGATTTTGCCAAGCACGGGGTCACGGCGTTACTTTCACCGCCCAAGGATCCGGAGGCGCTGGCCCACAACATCTGCCTGCTGCTGGGCAACGACGATCTCAGGATTCGATTGGCTCATTCCGCGAACGATTTCATCAAACAATTTACATGGGACCGCAGCGCCGATCTGATGGAGGAATTCCTTTTCCGATCAGTGCCGCGTAAGCCCCTCGGTCAGCCGTCGAGTTCATCGATCGAGGTAAGCCCCGCATAACCATGCGCTCTGAAACGGAGGTCTGGTAATGCCACCAGAGAATCTCAGATTTGGCGGGGGTGCATCGGAGACAGTTCTGCACCCTGTCGTCCTCGTAGCAATGCTCATCGCTATCACTCTGATTTTTCTGCTGCCGCGCAAGTACGTTATCTGGCCATTTCTCTGCAGCGCATTTCTGATCCCGCTCGGACAGTCGATCCTTGTCGGTGGGCTCCACTTCTTCGTCATCAGAATCATCATCCTTACAGTCGCTGTCCGCATGCTCGCTTCGAGGTTTACCTCTCCCGATGGAATATTCGGCGATCGGCTCGGCATCTTGGACTCTGTATTCCTCTTGTGGGCGTTCTGTCGCGCCGTCGCCGGTATCCTCGTTTTTTCGTTTAATTCTGGCGCTTTGGTTTATCAGGGCGGTTTTTTGCTGGACGCCATTGGCGGCTTCTTTGTGCTTCGATACCTCATTTGCGATGACGAGGATATCTACCGCACCCTCCGTGTGTTCGCCACTATCTCCATCATCATCGCTGGTTGCATGCTCTTTGAGAGAGTGCATCAGCTAAACGTATTTGGCCTTTTAGGCGGTGTTCGTGCTGCTCCGGAGGTACGCAATGGTTCCGTGCGGGCTGAGGGCCCATTCCAGCATGAACTCTTGGCGGGAACCTTCGCCGCCACTCTTCTTCCGCTTTTTTTTCTGCTCTGGAGACAAGGCAAGTCTCGCGTTCTCGCGCTCCTAGGAGTTATTGCTGCAACCGTAATGGTCATTACTTCCCATTCGAGCACCTCCTTAATGGCCTATGCCGCCGGCCTCCTCGGCGTCTGCGCCTGGCCACTGCGCAGGCATATGCGACTGGTTCGCTGGGGCCTTGTCCTCGCCCTGATTTCACTACATCTCGTAATGAAAGCTCCGGTTTGGTTTTTGATCGCTCGCATTGACATTGTCGGCGGCTCTTCTGGCTATCACCGGGCCATGTTGGTCAACGGCTTCATCACCCATTTCCGTGATTGGTGGCTTGTTGGCACCACGGAAAATGCTCGATGGGGAAACACAATGTGGGACCTTTGCAATCAGTTCGTTGCCGAGGGCGAATTAGGTGGCCTGGCAACGTTCCTCTGCTTTCTAGCTCTAATCTACATTTGCTTCTCCAGGCTCGGAACCGCTAGAAAATCCGTCGAAGGGGACCGTAATAAAGAATGGTATTTTTGGCTCTTCGGCGCCACCCTCTTTTCTCACATCGTGGGGTTCTTCGGAATCAGTTATTTTGATCAGACTCGCGTCTCCTGGTTTGCTCTGCTGGCCATGATCGTGACCGCAACCGCACCCTACATCGTCAAGGTACCTGTGAAACATTTTTCTCGCGCTCCGCTGCGCAATCCCAAACCCGCGTACGCTTCATCGTTCGCAAGACTTCGCTCTAATGAGCTGCTCGTCAGAGATCGGTCGCACCTGAAAACTCGGTTCTCCTGAAGCTAATTTTTTTCCGTATTTACATTCTCAAACCTGATCCTCAAATCCAACTAGAGACTCTTCGCTCATGACCCAATTCGCTAAAAATTATGTTGTCATTTCTCCCGTTCGCGATGAAGAAGCTTATCTTCGCTTCACCATCGAGAGCATGCTCGCGCAGACCGTTCGTCCCCTCGAGTGGATCATCGTTAACGACGGCTCCACCGATAGCACGGCGGCCATCATCGACGAATATGCCTCTCAACATTCTTGGATCCGTCCCGTGCACCGCCTTAATCGCGGCTTTCGCAAGGCCGGTGGCGGCGTGGTCGAAGCATTCAACGATGGTTATCACGCTCTAAGCACCGATAACTGGCAGTTTATTGTCAAACTGGATGGCGATCTGACCTTCGAGCCAGATTATTTCGAGAAGTGCCTCAATAACTTTCAGCGTGATCCTCACCTTGGCATCGGCGGCGGTGTCATTTGCTATATCGAACATGGCGCAAAACGGATCGAGTTCTGTCCCGAGTTCCACGTTCGTGGGGCCACGAAAATCTATCGCCGCGCCTGCTGGGAGGCGATCGGCGGATTTTGGCCGGCTCCCGGATGGGACACTATGGACGAAGTCAAAGCCAACATGCTGCATTGGAGCACAAGAAGTTTTCCGAGTCTACATCTGCAGCATCATCGCTATACCGGAACGGCGGACGGGATATGGGCAGGCATGGTGAAGAATGGCCGCGCGAATTACGTTTGTGGTTATCACCCGCTCTTCATGTTGGTGAAATGCTTCCTCCGTTTGCCGAAACGACCTTACTTCATCGGTTCCGTCGGTCTGCTGTACGGTTTTCTAAGCGGGTACCTCAAGCAAATTCCGCAGGTGAATGACATCCAAACGATTGGTTTTCTTCGTCGTCAACAACTTGGCCGCCTTTGGGGGCGCGAGACCATCTGGCGTTAGGCTTTTCAGGGAGTCTTTGATTCAAAAAACCTTAAACCAGCAAAGGAGTTCTCCAGCATGAAATACAGACTGATTGATTTGCTGCAATGTAGTTGTGGTCGAACCAATTTGACTGTAAACGGGGCGGTCGAACGAAGCGTATCTTTCAAGGACACTCTCCGCCAAGTCAAATGCTCGCAGACCTGCGCCCTCCGCAAACGTTCCGCAAACACCGTAACCCCTGCGGACTGCAACGAATGCTACACCCGCGAGGTTGACACAGGGACAATTTCTTGCGTCTGTGGTAAGACATACCCAATCGTTCAAGGCATTCCTCGCTTTTTGCCCGACGCGCTCGCTGCCGACCTCAAGAAAGCCCAAGAAACGTTTTCCTACGAATGGAAGATGTTCCGTTTCGGTGAGCGCAATTGGGGCCAGGACATTGAACACAGAAAGGGCCTCTTCCTCGATGCTATGGGAGCATCTCCTGACGAGCTTCGCGGCAAACTGATTCTAGATGCGGGCTGCGGCAGTGGTCTCTTGTCCATGGAAATGGCTAAGAGCTTCGGTATGGAGGTTGTCGCGCTCGACCTTGCCTTCGGCATAGAGAATGCCTATAAGACGAACACGAATCCTTACGTCTACTATTTGCAGGGCTCCGTTCTGAACCTGCCATTTCGACGTCAGCTATTTGATCGCATGTATTGTGCGGGAGTGTTGGTCGCCTGCCCAGACACGCATGCCGGTTTTAAATCCATAGTTCCGGTCCTGGCTAAGGACGGTCGGTGCTTCATATGGGTCTACCATCCGATCAGTAAGCAGTATTACCCCACCGAGCATCGCAAACTGGCGATTTACAATTGGATCCGCACGCGGATCACTTCGCGTCTGCCCATTCAGGTTCAATATTATCTTTATCTGTCCACTCTTCCGGCCTTCTTCGTCAAGCAATCCATCGAGCGCATGCTCGACAAGCGTCCTTCACCGCTCACGTGGCGGGAAAAGATGCAGGCGATTTTCGACTTCTTTTCACCTCTGTACCAACACCGTCATGAGCCTGTGGAAGTGTCCGCTTGGTTCGCTCAACAAGGTTTTAAAAATGTGGTCGTTTGCAACATCGGCGCCCAAGGGTTTGGTGTTCGCGGAGACCGAGTCGATGTCCGCCCCGAGGAGTCCCAGACTCTCACCGCGGACGTAGCCAAGTCACCGGAACGACGTTCCTCGTTGGCAGCTTCGGCGGCTGCTCCGAACTGATCCCTACGTGCCTGCATTGTGCTGTTCTCGAGGCCACTCTAAATGTGCGGAATCTGCGGAAAACTAGTCTTTGATCGAGAAGCGAGTGTCTCGCCCGCTCTCATTAAAAGTATGGCGGATACTATTGCCCATCGTGGCCCAGACGATGACGGCTATTTCGTCTCCGGGCCGATCGGCCTCGGCTTTCGTAGGCTCTCCATCATTGACCTTGGAGGCGGCCACCAGCCGCTATCCAACGAAGACGGCAGCGTTCACATCATTTTTAACGGCGAAATTTACAATTACCAGGAGCTTCGCCGGTACCTGATCGGTCACGGCCACATTTTTAAGACCCAAACCGACACCGAAACTATTGTCCACCTATATGAACAGCTCGGCGAGGCCTGCGTCGAAAAGCTGCGCGGAATGTTTGCCTTCGCCATTTGGGACGATCGCAGCGAATCACTCTTTCTCGCTCGCGACCGCGTCGGAATTAAGCCCTTGTATTACTCGCAATCGCGGAACTCCGTGGTATTTGCTTCTGAGATCAAAGCAATTCTTGCCGATCCGGAGATGAAAACGGAAGTCCGCACTTCCATGATCGACAGGTTTCTCACCTTCGACTACCTTCCCGGCGAAGAAACCCTTTTCAAGAACATCTACAAACTTGCGCCAGGACATTCGCTGACCTTCCGCGCCGGAAAGTCTTACAAACGCCAGTATTGGGACCTGCATTTCGAGCCGTGGCCGTCGACTCTTCGTCAAGCCAAATCTCGACTCTTACATCTCCTGGAAGAATCCGTTTCGCTCCACATGATCAGCGATGTTCCTGTCGGGTTTCTCTTGAGTGGTGGAGTTGACTCCACCGCGATGCTCGGACTTGCCAAAGGCAAGACTTCATTCCCTCTCAGCAGCTATACGATGGGCTTTTCCGATGCTCAAGTAACCGATGAGCGGCCCTATGCGCGCCTAGCTGCCCAGCAATACGGTTCCGAGCATCATGAGACCACCATCAACGCCACTCAATTCGCGGACTTCCTGCCCAGCTATATTTGGCACATGGAAGAACCCGTCTGCGAACCTCCGGCCGTGGCCTTATATTACGTCTCCAAGCTCGCCAAGGACTTCGTAAAAGTCCTGATTTCCGGGGAAGGCGGCGACGAAGCATTTGCCGGTTATTCTAACTACCGACATCTATTATGGATGGAACGCCTGAAGCGCTTGCCGACGCCAATACGCCAGCTAGTCACCTCCAGCTTTTCCGTGCTCATGCACCTCGCGTCGCCTGGTTCGTCGGCAAAATCTGCGCAATTCCTTTCCTCCTGTCTCGAGGATTCATACTACGGCCGAACATCGCATCCTGCGCGCTTCTTCAATCGACAATGGCACCAATTCTATTCGAGTGATTTCGCGCAAAGTGTTGATAAGAAATTTTCCTCGCACGTTGCCACCAAGCACCTCCGCAACGCGCAACACGGCGGACCGTTGGGCAAAATGCTCTACACGGATACCAAGACCTGGCTTCCTGACGATCTTCTCGTCAAAGCCGACAAAATGACCATGGCTAATTCCATCGAGCTTCGTGTGCCTTTGCTCGATCACAAAATCTTGGAATTCGCAGCGTCCCTGCCGCAAAATTTCAAGGTTCGCGGTTTCACCACCAAATACATCGCCAAGAAAACTCTCAGCGGCCTAGTCCCTCGTGAAATTCTCCAACGCAAAAAGGCTGGCTTCCCAGTGCCTTATGAAAGATGGCTTCGTCAGGACCTCAGGGACTGGGTCCGGGACCTTCTGCTCGATGCGAAGACAACCGCGCGCGGATATTTTCAGAAGAGTGCCGTAGAACGAATGCTCGCTGAGGACATTGCCTCCGGCGGGTATTCCAAGGAAATCTTTGACCTAACCGTTCTCGAGCTCTGGCATCGTCAGTTTCTTGACAAGGCTCAACCATCACAGTCTTCGCCCGACTCGCGCTGTTATTCCGCTGCTAGCACCGCAGCCTGACAATTTGCGCTTAGCTCAGAGAATTGACACGGGCTCAACGACACTTTCTAACGATTAAACTTGTGAGCGTTTACAAACTCAATCCGTTACAAGATCCACGTTGGCAGGACCTTGTCGACCATGATCCTAATGGTTCGGTGTTTCATAGCACTCCTTGGCTTCATGCTCTGAGTCGCACCTACGGCTATGAACCCGTCGTTTACACAACCACGCCTCCGGCGAACAAGCTCTCAAACGGCGTCGTCTTTTGCCGCGTTCGTAGTTGGGTCAGCGGTAATCGCCTCGTTTCTCTTCCATTTTCCGATCATTGCGAGCCCCTGGCCACTCCAGAGGAGATGAGCGAATTGATGAATTCCCTGAGGGCTTCGCGCCGTCTCACGCGATGGAAGTATATTGAACTCCGTCCACTGCGCCCCGATGCGGCCGCATACACTCCGGATCTGACCACGAGCGAATCTTATTCTCTGCAGATGCTCGATCTTAGCCCCGATCTTTACACGCTCTTTCGCAATTTCCATAAGAGCTGTGTCCAGAGAAAAATTCAGCGCGCTCAACGAGAGAACCTCACCTATGAAGAGGGTCGTTCCGATTCGCTTCTCAACAAATTTTATGACCTCCTGCTCCTTACGCGTCGCCGTCACGGTTTGCCGCCTCAGCCTTTAGCCTGGTTCCGCAATGCGATTGCCAGCCTTGGTGACCGCATTCTGATCCGCATCGCTTCAAAAAATGGTCAGGCCATCGCCAGCATCATCACCATGCAATACAAGGACGTCCTCGTTTACAAATACGGATGCTCGGACTCGCGCTTCAATAATCTGGGCGGAAACTCGCTACTATTTTGGAGAGCCATACAGGATGCTAAAAAGAATGGTTTGCTGAAATTCGATTTAGGAAGGTCCGAGGCAGACAATCGCGGCCTGATCACTTTCAAGGAAAATTGGGGCGCCGTCAGCAGGCCTCTCGATTACTATCGGCTTCCTGCTCGGCAGCCCTTCCATTTGCATTCGGGATGGCAGTCGCGCGTCGCTAAGGGGGTCTTCTCGGTCATGCCAGACACGCTCCTTGCCGCTACTGGAAAGCTTCTTTATCGTCACATCGGCTAATCGCAAGACTTACGTAAATGAACAACCAATTTCTGGAATATTTTCGTTGCCCCGCGAACTATGTGGATTTTCGTCTGCGGGGACAGCCTGTGTCTGATCCCGGATTCTTTCAGGTCGGGCCTGACTTAACCTGTTATGGCAGAGTTTCCGATGCTCATACCAGCCGTGACTCATCCGGTCCTCTGGAAGATGTCCTCTCGGCTGTCCGCGTGGAAGCGAACACCTGTGTTCTCCCCTTCGACCTTGATGAGGTTGTAGAAAATCTAAGATTCGAGCGCTATGACGGTGCCATGCCCGTGGTCCGTAGGTCCCTCACCAAAACGGTTGGTCGAAAGACCTATTACGCCATGCGGCCCTTCTTGCCTACCGGCATACGCAAGCATTTACAGCGCATGGCGCTTCGCGGTTGGGATCGCGCCCCTTTTCCTGCCTGGCCGATCGATCAAACTGTCGATCGTTTGTTCGATCGCATGATGGCGTGTGCTATCCGCGCCAATTCCGGCCGGCGCATCCCTTTTATTTGGTTTTGGCCCGACGGCTATTCAAGTTGCGCCACGATGACGCATGATGTTGAAACCGCCGGCGGCCGTGATTTCTGCGGTACACTTATGGATCTGGATGACGCCTTCGGCATCAAGGCGTCCTTTCAAGTTATTCCCGAAGTGCGTTACGAAGTTTCCGATGAATTTCTCCGCACCCTGCGTGATCGCGGCTTTGAAATCAATGTGCACGATTTCAACCATGACGGCGATCTTTTCCTCGATCGCGAGGAATTCCTTCGTCGTGTCGCCCGCATCAACGACTATGGCAGGAAGTTCCGGTCCGCTGGGTACCGTTCCGGCGTTCTTTATCGAAATCTCGATTGGTACGAGTTCTTCGATTGCTCCTATGACATGTCGGTGCCAAATGTCGGCCATCTCGACCCGCAGCGGGGCGGCTGCTGCACCACCAAGCCTTATTTCATTGGAAAGATCCTGGAAATTCCCGTTGTGGCCACCCAGGATTACACGCTATTTCACATACTACGCCAATACTCGATGGACCTTTGGGAGCACCAGATGGAACTAGTCCTCCAGCAAAATGGTTTGATCAGCTTCATTGTTCATCCCGACTATCTCCTCGAAGAACGTGCCCGCGACGTGTACACCTGCCTGCTGGCTCGTCTCGCGCAGCTTCGTGAGCAGTCAAAAGTGTGGATTCCGCTGCCCCGCCAGCTTAATGATTGGTGGCGAAGTAGAAACGAAATGCGCCTGATTGGGGAAGAAAGCACTTGGCAAATTCACGGCCCAGAAGCGCATCGCGCTCGCGTGGCGTTTGCTAGTTTCGAAGACGACCGCGTAGTTTACGGTTTTGATCCCGAAATTCAGGCTCACGAGATCCCAATTCTTGCGTCTTCGCAGACCAGCTTGTCCTTGAACCTCCATCGCTGACTTCCCGCCGCGATTCATAGCCTGCTAGGGGGACTCAGCAAACAATTGTCAGGAAAATGCCTTGTGACGTAGCCATCATCGGTGCTGGTCCTTACGGACTTGCCGCCGCCTCCCATTTACGCCGGCTAAAGGGCCTTAGTGTATCGATCTTCGGAGAACCCATGCGCTTCTGGCGGACCGCCATGCCCGCCGGAATGCTGCTCCGTTCCGCTTGGTCCGCGTCGCATATCGCCGATCCCCATGCCTCTCTCACCTTGGATGCTTACAAGATGAGCAGTGGCAATCACCTCGACGCTCCCATTTCTCTCGATCGCTTCATCGATTACGGATTGTGGTATCAGCGCGCCGCCGTCCCTGACGTTGATCGTCGCGGTGTATCCAGCATCGAGCCTCGCGCTGGAAAGTTCCAAGTCAAGCTTGAGGATGGAAGCGATTTTCTCGCTTCCCGCGTCGTCATCGCCGGCGGCATCTCCGCTTTCGCTGCCCGGCCTGCTGCGTTTGACCACATCCCTCACGCACTCGCAACACATACCTCCGAAGCGCAAGATCTGTCCCGCTTCGCCAATAAGCGCGTAATCGTCATCGGCGGCGGTCAGAGTGCTCTCGAATCGGCCGCTCTTCTTCATGAGATGGGTGCCAAAGTAGAAGTCGTGATCCGTAGGCCTCGCGTGCATTGGCTCGGTTGGAAAGACAGGCTGCGTCCCCTCGGCCCTGCCTCCCATGTGCTTTTCTCTCCGACAGATGTCGGCCCCGCTGGTGTTAGCCGACTGGTAGCGGCTCCAGACCTGCTCAGAAGATTTCCCCGTACACTTCGGACCCGCCTGCGTGTTCTTTCAACTAGACCTGCGGGTGCCCGATGGTTACGAGACCGTCTGAGCGGAGTCCCTATCTCCACAAGGACGACAGTGACTTCCGCCGTTCCCGTCAATGCACATCTCAAGCTCGCCCTCAGCGACAACACCACTCGCCGTGTCGACCACGTAATCTTGGGGACCGGTTATCGTGTTGACGTTGCCCGCTATCGCTTCCTGGGTCCTGACATTCTCCAGCAACTCCAGATTGTTGATGGTTTTCCGGTTCTCGGTCCTGCGCTGGAGTCCTCCATACCAGGATTACATTTTCTCGGCGCTCCCGCTGCTTGGAGCTATGGTCCCCTCATGTACTTCGTTTCTGGAACGAAATAAGCGGCAGATGCTCTCGTCCGCCATATCTCAGTACCCACACGAGTCGCCGCGTGAATATCTGCCGATCCATGGATGTCTTGCGTACCAGCACCATGCTTAATCTGGGACGACCTCCCGGAGCCGTTGTCATCGGCGGCGACTATCAAGGTCTCGGTATCGTCCGCAGTCTCGGCAAGATGGGCGTCCCTGTTTGCGTGATAGACGATGAGCATTCCATTTCGCGCTTTTCCCGTTACGCAACCTACAGCGTCCGGGTTCCCGATGTCCGTCAGGAAGAACCCACGGTGGAAACGCTCTTGGGCCTGGGTCGTTCCCTCAACCTGCAGGGCTGGGTTCTCTTTCCAACTCGCGACGAAATCGTGGCCACCCTTGCTCGCAACCGTTCAACTCTTTCCGAAATATTCCGTGTGCCCGTCCCTGAATGGGATACAGTCCACTGGATGCTCGACAAGCGCAACACGTATCAACTCGCCAAACAGCTCAACATTCCTTTCCCTAAGACCTGGTCCCCCCTCACCGAAGAAGCTTTAGATGAGATTGACAGCCCTTTTCCTCTCGTTCTGAAGCCTGCTATCAAGGAGCACTTCTTCTACGCGACAAAAGCCAAAGCCTGGCGCGTCAACTCACGTGCCGAGCTTCACCTCATGTTCCGCCGTGCCAGCGCGCTCACCGGCGCCAGCGAAGTCCTGATCCAAGACATGATTCCTGGGGACGGCCGCCAACAATTCAGCTATTGTGCTTTCTTTAAAGATGCCAAAGCGATCGGCAGCATGGTCACTCGTCGCCGCCGTCAGCATCCACATGACTTCGGTCGCGCCAGTACTTTTGTTGAAACAATCGACTTGCCGGCTCTTGAAGCACTGTCCGGCCGGTTCCTGCGAAATATCAAGTACTACGGTCTGGTCGAAGTGGAATTCAAGTTGGATCCGCGTGACGGCCAGTTCAAATTGTTGGACATCAATGCGCGTACGTGGGGATATCACGCGCTCGGTTCTCATGCGGGAGTCGACTTTCCCAGTCTGCTCTACCGTGATCAGCTTTCCAGCCCTGTTGAACCATGTCGCGGCCGTCCCGGTGTTTCTTGGGTACGCTTGTTGACCGATGTTCCGACGGGCCTAATCGATGTTGCTGCAGGACGGCTTCGTTTCCACGATTTCTGCCAATCCGTCCGCAACTATCACATTGAAGCTGTCTTCAACAGGGAGGATCCCGTCCCCGGGCTCATGGAATTCGCTCTGATTCCGTATCTAACGATGAAACGTGGCTTCTGATTTTTGCGCCGTCAGACCGACGCCAAGCCAGAGGTTGATTACACTTAGTTTCAAAAATTTACTTTGGCAGCGACGCGGAACTTTCAATCTCGACTGCAGGCGACCAGTCATAATACCTCAGGCTCCAGCCTTCGCCCGTGGCTACGACCGCCCCGGCGAATCCCGGTGCTGGCTTTAGCCCATAGCAACTCCACGCTCTCCCTACTTCATCCCGCAGTACTTGTTTTCCATTTACGAATCCTATACTAAAGTCCCGTAAGGGTAGGCTAAGGCCCTCCCCGCGCGCCTTCACGTAAGCTTCTTTCCCCGTCCAACACTCGAAAAAAGCCTTATCCGCCTGGTCCGGCGGTAGTTTTGCCAGTCTGGCAATTTCCTCGCCCGAAAAAAAATGAGACGCAATCTGCATTCCTTTAAAATCTGCCTTTATCTCCTCAATATCCACCCCGACCTCACGGCCTTCGGCAAACGCGAACAAGCCCATTGTTTGTGAATGCGAGACACTGAAGGAGACCTTTGAATTGTGCGTGGCTGAAAGAGATGGTTTTCCTTGAGGCCCATAGTGGAACTCGATCTTCTCAGGGTGAATCCCTAAGTACATCCCCAGCAGTTGGCGCAGCATCCCTCGCGCCGCAACAAAGCGTTCGCAAGCCTGGGCAATCAAAAATCTTCCCGCCCGTTCATTCTCATTAGCACTTAGTGTTTTGGCCAACCGTTGCAGCAGCGCAGGGGGCAGATCTAGACTCGCTCGCCAGACATGCAATTCTTGATCGGCAAGCGTCAACGGTGTGGCTGCACGAACCCACGGAAGGGAATTGCCCATACGGAGAACTAGCGGTTGATTCTACTGGCCATCGAGGCAGCTTGCTCTTCGGCCTTTCGCAAGCAGATGTTCATCTTGTTCGCTAAAGCGTCGACATTCGGCTCCATGTAGATTGTGTAGTGGTTGCCCGGAGTTTCGCAAATTTCCAGGTTCTGCCCGAGGATTTCGGACCATCCCAGATCCAAAACATGTCCAAATCCGAATGTCCGTTGCGTGCTGCGTATCAATACCACAGGTCCCGCATACGGTCTCGGACGGTATTTCGCCGACGCGGCATAGAGCACGTCTAGTGGATTCCCCGCCGCCGGATCTTCCAACTCTGGGTAAAACTTTGTTGCTTTCAAGACGCGACGCAAGGATTGCCTTATTCTCGTGATCTTCTGTGCTGTCCGTCCCGCGATGTAGTTCCTCGTTTGCGTCGAGGTTAACTGCTGCAGGTACGCATACTCAAATTTGAGGAGATGAAATTTCAGCTGTGTCCGCGCAATCAACCGCTTCCATCCATTGTACTGCTTCATTCTTACCGGATTCACCGTCTCTAACAGCAGCAGTTGCGCTACTTCTTGCCCCTGAGCTTGCAACTGACGTGCCGTCTCGTAAGCAAGCAGCCCGTGCGCACACCACCCAGCCAACGTATACGGACCTTCTGGGCAGCGCTCCCGAATGCTTTGCACAAACTGTTCCGCAATGCATTCCAGCGAATCCCGATCCTTCAGTTTTTCGACGAGAGACATTCGCAGACCCAGGCTGTGGAATTCACGCAACTCGCCTAGTCGCTGCGAGAGCGGCCGGAATGTGGGATCGCCTCCCAGAAAGAAAAACGGCAGTTGCCGTACAACTGTCTGGGGCTTTCTACCCTGATCTTCTGCGCCGGCCTTTCCTCTATATTTTCTGACCAGCTGTGCCTGTCCGCGTACCGTCGGCGCTTCCAGCAGAGAAGCAAGCGGCAATTCAACTCCGAGCGAATCCTCGATTCGCGCAAGTAGGCGCGCTGCCAAAAGCGAATGGCCGCCCAAGTCGAAGAAATCGTCAGTCGCTCGCACCGGCTTCGTGTTAAGCACCGTTTCCCAAATCGCAATCAATTCCTCTTCGGCACCGTCTTCCTGAATAGCCTCATCTTGCGCGGCTTGTATCGGCGCCTCTACTTCGGTTTGCCGTCCTGTCTCTACGGTGCGCTGAGTCGGCACATCGATGACCCGCACCTCTGACTGGCATACCGCCTCAAGTTCTGCAATCCCTCGCTCCACGTCTACCCGCTCGCGAAGCGCCGGATGCAAGCTCCACACCAACTCGCATTCTGTTTTACCAGTAAGAAGCAGAGCCCACCGCATCTGCGGAAAGCGTTCCCCCGATATTCCTTGCAAACCATCCGTTTCCAAAAAGGACGTGATCCACTTGTGCGCTTGCTCTTTCGGCAGGCTCCGCAAATCATGCTCTTGCCAAGGAATCCGTCCCCCTCTGCCTCCCGAGCCGTTCCCATTGCCGCTGCCGTTCCCATTGCCATTACCATTTGTGTGCTGGGTCTCCGGTCGGCAGGACCGCTCCGCAATCTTCAGCGATGCCGCGCGCAAACGCGTTGCCTCGATTTCTCCCTCAATCAGCAAACGAATCTGCACCGGAAATTGCACCCCAAGCGTTTCGTTCCGAGCAACCCTTCGATCTATTACTTCCTCATACACGGCTTCGTCCTTAATCTGCGTTGACCCCACGCGGGTTCTAACACTAAATCGCCTCTAAACCTCGGCCCTGAATTTTTGCCTGCGAGCCGCGAATTCGCACACACATCACACTGACAGGTTATGAGCTTTCGACGTTCGGAAACAATCCGGTCTTCTACCAATACTTATCGGGTAAAAGCTTGATGATTGGATGGAAATTAAGGCAATCCCAGGACCACTATTGCAAGCGAAAAACGATGGTGACGTCGGCTAGCGTTTCCGCCGGATCCCCATTCACATACGTCGGTTCGTAGCGCCACTCGCGAACCGCGTTCACGGCCGCCGGAAACAGCAACCAAGGGCCGCTCATGGGCGTAACCGAAATAACTCCCCCAGTTCGCCCCACGCGCGCCCGCAGTTCCACGCTTCCCTCGATACCGCGTCTTCTGGCCTCCGCCGGATAGAAAGGTTCGCTGTGCGATATCAGCTTCCCAATGACAACTCGCTGCGATCCGCTGGCTGCCATCGAACTCCGCGGCGGAATCTCAAGTGTCCTTCGCGCACTGATGGCGACTGCCCCAGACGCACTCACGGCTTCGCCGGGGAGGTTCACGAAAAATGGTCGACTCCCAGGTTCCGGTGCATTCACCAGGATCGCATGTTCCGTCCCCATCCGGCCGGGCTCGCCATCCATCCCACGGCCGCTGCGCGCCAATACATCTTCTGCGGCATGTCGGGATCGCGGCTCGTTAGCTTCTGGAACGGCCGCGCCAACACCGCTTGCGGGGCCGCCCTTCGACGACTGACTCTTGACCGGCTGTCTTTCTGCTTCGACATCACCCTTGCTTTCAATCCCTGATTTACCGCTGGCCGAACCTGCATCGGGCTCAGAAGTGAGATTCCCCCCGCCGGCTGTTCCTCCCAAGCTCTTCTCCTCAGCACCTCTCGCGGCCAGACGGTCCTCAGTCGTATCCTCGACGGCTCCAGTATTTTGATCCGGTGGGGCGGGAGGCGTTACCTTTGGAGCCGATGCAGTCGCGATCTGACTTAGTGTCCAGCCTCTTAGGTATGCAATCCATCGATCAACGCTTTCTTTTCCAACCGTCGCCCCCAGCGTGAAAAAGAGTCCCGCGACCAATACTCCGACCGCCGCGCGGCGCCAATTTCCCCCATGCCTCGCCGGTTGCTGCAACCAGACTCCTTCCCTTTCCGGCTCGGCAGCGAACATCGAGTAATCTGTGAAATGAAATTCCTGCGCAGGTGGCTCAGCCATCGCCACTCCCGCCGTTTGCCGCTCGGAAGCCCGCGCCGGTTCGCTATCCGGTCGCACTGTATTTACTGGCGGATTCGGCGCCACCGATGGCCTGCGTGTTTCCCCTCCTTCACGTTGTGTAACTGGAACTGAAGATCGCGGGGCTGGAGTCCTCTCTTGGGCTCTCTCGGATTCGCCATCCGCCGAGACCCATTTGTGAATCTCTCTCCGCGCTTCTCCCGGCAGTTCTGTAAATTGGATCCCTGCTTCTTTCTTCGAGTCGCTAATCCAAACAATGCGTCCGCTCGCCGTCAGCCATCCTTGGAGAGCAGGTACTTGAAACCGCAGCTCTGAAAATACGCGTGAGGTCAAAGCAAGCGCCGACTGCACCGCAAAACCTCCCTCGCTCAGGTTCAGGAGAATTCCTCCGTTGTCCTGACCCAGCTCCACATACGCCATTGGCGATAGCTTTCGCCGCATATGCGCTCGGTTTCCGTGTGGGCGTGCTTCAGCGACGTCTGGGAGTTGTTCAGCCTTTGACATGGTTGCTTAGGTTGCGCTGGATTGGGTGGGGCGCAACAATATCAACTACTTAGCTGCTTCAGATCTGCAAGATCATTCTACGCCCATTAGGGATGCCCTTCAAGGACTCAATGGTCGGCAGACCGATCCTTATCTTAGCAGTTCCTTCGCATACCGCGCCGGGACTGCCAAGTTCGATCCGCCAAACCCCTTCAAAATCGCGAAATTCACACCGATCACTTTTCCGTCTCGATTGAACAGCGGTCCGCCTGACCCGCCGGACGTAGTCGCTGCGTCGTATACAATCTTATCCTGCAGCACATCTCCGATATGCCCTTGCGTTGTCGTTGGACGTATAAGTTTCTGCTGAGCTAATTGTGAGACCATTTGGTTCACATTCTGCGTGCCATCCGCAATTTTTTGCGCAACATCTGTTCCTGCTCGCGCCAAAATCCCTTCAATTCCTGTCGGGTATCCGATGAGCACCACCGGTTCGCCCGATACGGTAGCCTCGCTGCGCTCGTCCAGCTCTAAGAGCGTCGTGTTCGAAGGCGTCGGCGCGTCCAGCTTTAGCACTGCCACATCTGCGCTCGAAGAAATCTTGTCCAGTTTCGCTGAAATTCCATCCGAGCCTCCTGGAAAATACGCCTTGTAGGACAGCACATAAGCCGCAGCCCCATGATCCAGCAGTTCCTTCAGTTCATCGTTGCTCCACCATGGCTCGGCGACATGATGGTTCGTCAAGATCCTTCCGTCCCGTCGTACCAAAAAACCCGTCCCGAATACGTCGATCTGTAGATGGGGACCCGCTCCGCCCGTGTCCAGCCGCACCATCCCTTTGTCATCCACTTGTGGCTTGCCCAGACCATCTAGCGCAATCTGGATCGGCTTCCCGCTTTCTTTGTCTAAAAACTCCACCACCACATGCAGCAAACACACGCTTGGCCCATAGCTATGTACGATGGTCTCCGCGATCTTCCCTTCGTTCTCCAGTAATTTCAGCCGCTTTTGCGTGTCCACCAGTTGTTGTTTCAGCGACTGCGCATCCGGGCCTTCCGCGCTCGCCATCTTCTTTCGCAAGTCTTCGGACTGCGCGCGCAGGTTCTCTCGCGCCGCGGTGTTCGTTTTTGCGCTCGCATCCAACGAGGTCCGCGCCTGCTCGGTGCGTTGCAAAAGTTGATCGTGAAGGCCCAGTCCGCTGTTCAGCCGCGCAATCTCCGACCGCAGTTGCAGCGTTTCCTTGCGGCTGCGCCCCGTCGAAAACACGATAAACCCTGCCGCTAGAATGGCCGCCGCGCTCACCACAAAAATCGCCGGTATCAGCCAAAATCGGTGCTTGCTCACCGCGCCGCCGCTCAACGATTCCACTGCGATATCCGCCATCTGCTCGCGTTGCACCGCGTACTTCAGCATCGTCTTCAGATCTTCTTCCGGCTGCCGTTCCCG
>Ga0137409_10002026_pt1 | contig 21842 bp, 20 predicted proteins | sample CZODoug1_16funga_FD_122059 | JGI IMG/M metagenome (GOLD analysis project Ga0137409, IMG submission 122059) | Vadose zone soil fungal communities from Angelo Coast Range Reserve, California, USA - CZODoug1_16fungal (Hybrid Assembly) | ecosystem: Environmental > Terrestrial > Soil > Vadose zone... | reverse complement strand
TCGGACACATACGCCACATCGAGCGCCGTCGGCGCATCGGCCGTCGCCGGGGTCGCGCGGGAAGCGCTCAGCGGCGACTCAACGCCCGCCCCGGGGCGGGCAGCCGGCAGGAGACTCCTTCCGATCCAGACGCCCACCGCGACACTCGCCACCACGGCCGCGGCCGCGAGCCAGCGCAGCGGCACGGCGCGCGCTCGCACCGGGCGCGGCTGCGCCGCCATCGCGCCGGGCGCCGTTCTGCGCTCCTCGTTGATGCGCGCCTCGATCTGCGGCCACAGATCGCGCGCCGGCTCGATCGCCGGCGACAGCTCGCGCAGCGAGCTCACTTTGCGTTCGTCACCACCGCGGGTGCCGCTCATGTCAGCTCACCTCCACATTCAATCTCTCGCGCAACAGTTTGCGCGCCCGGTGCAACTGGGCCTTGCACGTGCCCTCCGCCACACCCAGCATCTGGGCCGCTTCCCCGTGCGAATAACCATACAACGCGTGCAGCACGAGCGCATCGCGTGCGCCTTCGGGCAACGCGCCGATCGCGGCCTCGATCTCCCGCACTTCCACCGGGGTCTCGAGTGTCCACTCGAGAGCGCCGCGCGCGCCCTCCTCGTCCTCGAGGCTCGGCTCGACCGGCGATGCCTTGCGGCGCTTCGCGAGGCTCACGTTGACCGCGATCCGGTGCAGCCAGGTCGAGAGCGAGCTGCGCGTCTGGAACCTCGGCAGCGCCCGCCACGCGTTGATGAAAGTTTCTTGCGTACAGTCCTCCGCCAGGTGCACGTCCCGGGTCATCCGCAGGCACAGGCCGTACACCCGGCCCGCGTGCTCCCGATACAGCCGTTCAAACGCACGCGCGTCTCCGGTGCAGGCGCGCTGAACCAGCGCCGCCTCCCAGTCAACTTGCGTGTCCTCGGCCTGCGCCTGTGTCATCTGTACCTTAGAGAAGGAGCCCGCCCCGCGCGTTTGAATCGCGGAAGTCGCTGATCGGCAACACTTTTTACTGGAACTCGAACGCCACTGGAACACTCCCTTCATATAGACTCAATGAAGGGAAGGAGGGAGGATCGTGGGCACGGACAAGAGGTTGCGGAGCATTTGGAAGCCCTCGGGCGAGACGCTCGAGGCGATCGCGGCTGTTCTGGGTGAGCACTGGCGCGCCGCCACGCCCCACCCGGAGCAGCTGTTCTGGGCCGCATCCGTGAGCTGGCTGACCGTCCCCGACGTGCGGCCCCGCGCCCAGCGTGCGCCGGATCACCATCTCACGAGCGGGGGCAAGCTCATCAGGTAGGCGTCCGGGTCCGCATCGGTGCTGAAGCCGAACTTCGTGCCGCGGTCATAGACCAGGTTGAACTCCACGTAGCGACCGCGCTTCACGAGCAGGCGCTCACGCGCCGCCTCGTCGAAGGGCGTGTCCTTGCGCCGCGCGACGATGAGCGGATAGACCTCAAGCACCGCCTCTCCCACCGAGCGGACGAACGCGAAGTCGGCCGCCGGGTCCGCGCTCGCGAGATCGTCGAAGAAAATCCCGCCCACGCCGCGGGGCTCCTGGCGATGCGGCAGATAAAAGTACTTGTCGCACCACGCCTTGAACTCCCGGTACGCGTCCGGCCGGTAGCTATCGCAGGCGCGCCGCAGCGCGCCATGAAACGCCTCGGTGTCTTCCGCGAACGGAAAGGTCGGCGTGAGATCCGAGCCGCCGCCGAACCAGGCGCGGCTCGTGCACAGGTAGCGCAGGTTCAGGTGCACCGCGGGCACGTAGGGATTCACCATGTGCGCCACGAGTGAGATCCCGCAGGCGACGAAGCGGCCATCGGAAGCCTGCGCCCCCGCCACCTGGCCGTACGCCGCAGGCTGCAGCACGCCCCAGACGTGGCTGACGTTGACGCCCACCTTCTCGAACACCTCACCGCGCATCAGGCGCGACTCGCCGCCGCCCTGCAGCCGGTGACCTTCGGGCCTGGTCCAGCTGCGCGCCTCGAACCGGCTCACCGGCTCGAACGCCTCGAACGCGGCACACAGCCGCGCCTGCAGGTCGCGGAAGCAGGCGGTCGCGGGGACGGCAAAATCGCTAGCGCCGCTCATGCACGTAATCCACCAGGCGCGCGACCGCATCGGGGTCGGTGTCGGGCCAGATGCCGTGTCCGAGGTTGAAGATGTGTCCCGGCGCGGCGCCGGCTTCATCGAGCACCGCATCGACGTGCCGGTGCAACTCGGCCGGCGGAGCAAACAGGGCCGCCGGATCGAGATTGCCCTGCACGGCCTTGCCGGGCCCGAGCACGCGGCGTACCTCAGACAGACCCGACCGCCAATCGACCCCGATCACGTCCACATCGAGCTGCGCCACGGCCGGCATGAGAGCCGAGCCCTGGTTCACGTAGTAGATGAGGGGCACGCCGGCGCGGCGTAGCGCAGCGGCCGTGCGCCGCACCGCCGGCAACGCAAACTGCGTGAACTCGCGTACGCCGAGCAGCCCCGCCCATGACTCGAACAGCATGAGCGCCTGGGCCCCCGCCCCCGCCTGCGCCGCAAGATATTCCGCCATGGCGTCCGCGAGCCGCTCGAGCAGCCGCTGCGCGGCGTGCGGCTGCGCGTACAGGAAAGTGCGCGCCGCCGCGAACTCCTTCGAGGGCCTCCCGCACACGAGGTAGCACAGCAGCGTGAAAGGCGCGCCGGCGAAGCCGATGAGGGGCACCGCGCGCGGCACGTTCGCGCGCACCAGCCGGATGGTCTCCAGCACGAACGGCACGTCCCGCTGCGGCACGAGCGCGGGCAGTGCATCGATCTGTGCATCGGTGCGGATGGGTTCGCGCACCACCGGTCCGGGCTCGAAGGCGAGATCCACGCCCATGCCCTGGAGCGGCGTCATGATGTCGCTGAAGAGGATGGCGGCATCGAGCTCGAAGCGCCGCAGGGGCTGAAGCGTCACTTCCGCGGCGAGGTCGGGCGTGCGCGTGAGCGCCTCGAAGTTGACCTTGGCGCGCAGCGCGCGGTACTCGGGCAGATAGCGCCCGGCCTGGCGCATGATCCAGATGGGTCGGTGCGGGACCGCTTGCCGCCGGCAGGCGGCGAGAAACGCCGCCGTCTCCACGCGCGCGCCCGGTGCGCTCACGCGCGCAGCCACTGCACCACTTGCGGTGCGAAGTAGCTGATGATGAGATCCGCGCCCGCGCGCCGGATCCCGGTGAGCGTCTCGAGCACCGCGGCGCGCTCATCGATCCAGCCGCGCGCCGCGGCGGCCTTGATGAGACTGAACTCCCCCGACACCTGGTAGGCGACCACCGGCACCCGCACCGCGTCGCGCACCTGGCGGATGACATCAAGATAGGGTCCGGCGGGCTTCACCATGACCAGATCCGCGCCTTCCTCGACGTCCAGCAGCACCTCGCGCAAGGCCTCGCGCGCATTCGCCGGATCCATCTGGTAGGAGCGGCGATCACCGAACGCGGGGGCCGACTCCGCGGCCTCGCGGAACGGGCCGTAGAAAGAGGACGCGAACTTCGCGGCGTAGGAGACGATCGGTGTGCTGGCGTGGCCCTGCGCATCCAGCCGCGCGCGGATCGCCGCGACGCGTCCGTCCATCATGTCAGAGGGCGCCACGGCATCGGCCCCGGCCCGGGCGTAGTTCAACGCCACTTCGGCGAGGGTTTGAAGGGAGGAATCGTTGTCGATGGCGCCGTGCGCCAGCACGTGGCCGCAGTGCCCGTGATCGGTGGCGCCGCACAGGCACACATCCGCCCACACCAGCAGCTGTGGACAGGCTTCCTTGACCGCGGCGATGGCCTGCGCGGCGAGCCCCTTGGGATCGGTCGCGCTCGTGGCCCGGGCGTCCTTGTGAGCGGGCGCGGCGAACAGCAGCACCGCGGGCACGCCCGCCGCGGCGGCCGCCTTCGCGTCCTTCACCACCTCGTCCACCGACAGCTGAAAGATCCCGGGCATGCTCTCGAGCGCATGGCGCACGGCGCGGCCGGGCACGACGAACAGTGGATAGATGAACACATCGGGCGTCAGGCGAGTCTCGCGCACCATGCGGCGCCAGGCATCCGACTGACGGGTGCGTCGCGGTCGGTCTTGAGGGAATCCCATGGTCTTAGGCTCTCGTTTGCAACAGGCGAAGGGTCGTGCGCGCCAGTCCCTGCAGGGTCGCCGATTCCGCCACGACCGCCGTGTGACCGCGCGCGGAAAGCTCGCGGGCCGTGGTGCGCCCGATGGCCACCGCGGCGGCGCCCGAGAGCAGCCGCTGAAAGTCCTCCTCTCCAAGGGCGCGCGCGAGCTCGGTCACCGCGGAGGGACTGGCAAAAGTCACCGCGCCGATCGCGCCGCGCGCGATCCAGGCGCGACAGTCGGCCACATCGAGCGCCGCGCCTTCGGTGCGGTAGGCCTCGACCTGGGTGACCTGCGCTCCGAGCTGCGTGAGCCCGGCGGCGATGGTTGGCAGGGCGCGCGAGCTCGCCGGATACAGAACCTTCACGCCGGCATCGCGCGGCGCCCAGCGCGCGGCGAAGGCGTCGATGAGCGCGGCGGCACTGGCCTCATCCGGCACCAGGTCCACCGGCCAACCCCGCTGGCGCAGCACCTGCGCGGTCGCCTGCCCCACGGCCGCGACGCGCACGCCCTCGGGCGCGGCCGGCAGCCGCTCGAGCACCGCGGCGACCGCATGACGGCTGGCAAATACGATCCAGCCGAAGGACGTGACCGCGGCGAGTGCGGCGCTGAGAGGCCCCAGGTCCGCGGTCGTGACGCTCACCGCCGGCCACAAGAGCGCACGCAACCCGAGGCTGCGCAGCTCGCGGCTCAACGGACCGTCGCTCGATTCGGCGCGCGTGACCACGACCGGTTTGATCTGGAGGCCCGCGCTCATGGCTCCTCCACCGCACGCGCCTCGCGCTCGCGCGCGATCAGATCGGCGGCGCCGCGGGCAAGCAGCTCGTCCGCGATGCGCTCGCCGAGCGCGACCGCGTCCTCGGGCGAGAGCTGCGCGCCCGCGGCGGCGCTCGCCACATCCCCGGCGCTCAGGTGTCGTGAGCCATCGAGCGAACACACGCTCGCCGACAACTCGAGCGTGTCCCCGTGAAGCGTCGCCAGCGCACCGAGTGGCACCTGGCAGCCGCCTTCGATCTTCCTGAGCAGCGCGCGCTCCGCAGTGCTGGTCAGCCGCGCCGCGCGATCATCGAGCGGCGTCAGCCAGCGCAGGGTCGCCGCATCCCCGGCCCGCGCACACACGCCGATCACCCCCTGCGACACCGCCGGCGGGAACGCCGTGGGTGCCAGATATTCGCTGACCTGGTCCGCAAGTCCCAGGCGCCGCAGTCCCGCGGCGGCGAGAATGATGGCGTCGTAGTCGCCCTCCCGCAGACGCTTGATGCGCGTGGGCACGTTACCGCGCAGCTCGGCGAGCACCGCATCCGGACGTGCGCGCGCCAGAAAGGCGCGGCGTCGTAAGCTGCTGGTGCCGATACGCGCGCCACGCGGCAGTGCGGCCAGAGCCGCGCCGCTGCGGCTCACGAGCGCATCACGCGAATCCTCGCGCGGCAGGGTCGCGGCGAGCTCGACACCCGGCTCGATCTGGGTGGCCAGGTCCTTGAGACTGTGCACCGCGACATCCACCGTGCCGGCGAGCAGTGCGCGGTCGATCTCCTTGGTAAAGAACGCACGTCCCCCCGTCTGCCACAGCGGCACATCGCTCTGCACATCCCCTTCGGTCTTGATGTGCACCAGCTCCACGGGCGGTGCGCCCGGCTGCGCGCGCACCAGGCTCTCGACGTGCCGCGCCTGCCACAGCGCGAGCGCCGAAGCGCGCGTGCCGATGCGCAGCGCCTGCGGCGCGCTCATGGCTCGCCCTCGGTCAGGAAGCGGTAACCGACGCCCCAGACGGTGAGAAAGTGGCGCGGCCGGCCGGGATCTTTCTCGAAGCGCTTGCGCAGCCGCAGGATGAAGTTGTCCACGGTGCGGGTCGAGGGGAACACGTCGTAGCCCCAGACGCGCTCGAGCAGATCCTCGCGCGAGACGATCTCGCCGGCGTGCTCGGCGAGCACCTTGAGAATCATCGCCTCCTTCTCGGTGAGCTCCTGCGCCTCGCCGTTCCAGGCGCGGGCGCGGAACACGCGGAAGTCGACTTCGTTGCCGCCGAAGCGCAGTACCGCGGTGGCCGCGGTCGAGGAGGCGCTGCGGTACCAGTCCCAGCGCCGCAGGATCGCGCGCACGCGCAGCAGGAACTCCTGCAGATGAAAGGGCTTGGCGAGGTAGTCATCGCCGCCGGACTCCAGGCCCTGCACGCGATCCACCGGGTCCCCGCGCGCGGTGAGAAACAGCACCGGCGTGTTGTTCCCCTGCTCGCGCAGGGTGCGGCACACGCCAAAGCCGTCGATCCCCGGCAACATCACATCGAGCACGATGAGCGCGCAGGCCTGCTCGCGCAGCCAGGCGAGCGCCCGCTCGCCATCACCCGCGGTGCTCACCTCGTAGCCCTCCGCGCGCAGGTTCTCCATGACGCCGGCGGCGAGGTGCGGATCATCCTCCACCACCAGCACGCGCGTGGCAGCCAGGGTGGCGTTCATGAGCGCTGTCCCTGCGCCGCCGGCCAGGTGAGCACGAAATGCGCGCCCTGGCCCACGCCCTCGCTGTGCGCGCTGACGCGGCCCTGCCCAAGGTGCATGAGGCGATGCACGATGAAGAGCCCGAGGCCGGTCCCGTAATGGCCGCTGCCGCCACGGGGATGCAGCCGTGTGAACCTCTCGAACAGCCGCGCGCTGTCCGCGGGGCGAAAGCCCACGCCGCTGTCGCGCACCGACAGCTCCACTTCGCCGTTGTGTGCGCGCGCGCTGAGCGCGATGCTGCCGCCGCCGAGCGGCGTCACCGCGGCGAGCGCGTTCTCCAGAATGTTGCGCACCACCACATCGAGCGCCAGCGGATCACTCGCCACGTACAGACCCGGCTCGATGTCGCAGGAGATCCTGATGCGCTCCTGGCGCGCACGCTCCTCCAGGTGCGCCACCACGCGTGCGACCGCCGCGCCCAGCTCCAGCGGCTCGGACTTGAACTCGACCCGGCCGCGCTCGAGTCGCGCACTCTCGAGGATCTGCGTGACCATCGCCTCCATGCGGGCGAGGTCGGCGAGCATGCGATCGATGAGAGTGCGTGACTGTTCCGGCGACAGCGTGCGCAGCGCCATGGTCTCGAGCGACAGCTGCAGGCTCGCGAGCGGGGTCTTGAACTGGTGAGACACCAGCGCGAGGAAGCTGTCCTGCTGCTCCAGCACCCGCGCCTCGGCGCGCAGCGCGCGCGCGATCACCGCGATGCAGGCCCCGAGGGCGAGCAGGAAGAACGAGCCTTCCCAGGCGTATTGATTGTCGCGGTGGCGCTCCTCGGTGCGCAGCGCCTCGTTGACCTGCGGGGCGAGCGCCGCGTGCCCGCCGGCGACGACGATCTGCGGCAGCAGCTCGTGCACGCGCGGCGCGCTCACTCCCGCGTCGATGAGCGCCTGCGCGGCGGCCGTCTGTTCGGCGTATGCGGCGCGGGCGGCACGCACTTTCTCGTGGGTCTGGGCGTGCCGGTCGAGGACCCACCAGCCCACCTGCACGACGGACACCACCACCAGGACCAGCGCGGTCAGCTGAAAGACGCGCGTCGCTTTCATTCGATTGCCGCCAGTGCCTCGCGCAGCGCCTGCGCGAAGCGCGTGAGATCGGCACTGGTATGCGCCAGCGACAGGAAGCAGGCCTCGTAAGCGGACGGTGGCAGGTAGATGCCGCGCTCCAGCAGGGCGTGAAACAACGCGCCAAAGCGCGCGCTCTCGCGCGCCGACAACGCCGCCGCCGTGCGCGGCGCGCCCGCCTCGTGCAACGACATCCAGAAGAGCGAGCCGACGCGCACCAGCTGCACCGGAAAGGGCGCCTGCGCCAGCACCGGTTGCAACAGGGCTGCGAGCTCGGCGCCGCGCGCCTCCAGGCGCTCCCATCCCGATTCGCGCTGCAGGAGCTCGAGCGTCGCGAGTCCCGCCGCCATCGCCACCGGGTTGCCCGACAGGGTGCCGGCCTGGTAGGTGTCGCCATCGGGGGCGAGCCGCGCCATGATGCGGCGCGCGCCGCCAAATGCCCCCACCGGCATGCCGCCGCCGATCACCTTGCCGAAGGTTGCCAGATCCGGGGCGATATCAAAGAGCTCCGCGGCGCCGCCGCGCGCCAGCCGGAATCCGGAAATCACTTCATCGAAAATGAGCAGCGCGCCGTGCTCACTCGTGAGCTGGCGCAGGCGGGTGAGGAATGCGCGCCGCTGCGGCAGCAGGCCGTGATTGGCCGGCACCGGCTCGATGATGAGGGCCGCGATGCGCGCCCCCTCACGCTGAAACAACTCTTGCAGCGCCGCTTCATCATCGAGCGGCAACACGCGCGTGCAGGCCGTGAACGCCTCGGGCACGCCGGCGGAGGACGGGCGGCCAAACGTCGCGAGTCCCGAGCCCGCCGCGACCAGCAGGTGGTCCGCATGACCGTGATAGCAGCCGGCGAACTTGACGATGAGATCCCGGCCCGTGAACGCGCGGGCCACGCGGATGGCGCTCATGACCGCCTCGGTGCCTGAGGACACGAAGCGCACCTGCTCGGCGGCCGGGTAGCAGGCCACTACCCGCTCGGCGAGCTCCACCTCGCCGGCACACGGCGCCCCGTAGGTCATGCCGCGCGCCAGCGCCTCGGTCACGGCCGCGAGCACCGCCGGATGAGCGTGCCCCGCGATCAACGGACCCCAGGAGCCGACGAAGTCGAGGTAACCGCGTCCATCGGCGTCGAACACCTGCGCGCCCGCGCCGCGCGCGATGAACAGCGGCGTGCCGCCGACCGCGCGGTATGCGCGCACCGGGGAATTGACGCCTCCGGGAATCACGCGACAGGCGCGCTGGTACAGCTCGGCGGAGCGCGGATGGCGGGACTCGCGCAGGGTGTCGGGCCGCGGATTTGTCATGAGTGTCTCTTGGATTACTCGGTGCGCGCACGGCCCGTCTTGGCCGCATCGAAGAACGCGTCCATCGCATCCGGGCCATGCACCGCGGCGGCACGCAGTCCCGCGAGCGGCAGATGCGCGAGCCGGTGCGCCACCGTGGAGGCGAGCCGCTCGAGTTGTCCGCGTTGCTGGTCATCCAGTGTACGCAACTCCTGCCTGAGCGCACGCGCCACTTCCTCGGCGGCAATCTGTTCGAAGGCGCCGCGCAGGTCCGCCAGCCGCGGACCGATGGCGCGCGTCGCCAGCTCGGAGCGCAGGCGGGTGAGGCGCTCGTCGATCGCGGCGCGCACCGGTGCCAGGCGCACCAGCTGGGCGAGCCGGCGCCCCTGCGCCGCCTCGATGAGATCATTCATGCCGACGCGCGCCACTCCGGCGCCCTGTGCGGCCGCGGGATCGATGTTGGGGGGCACGCCGAAATCGATGATCAGGGGCGCGAACGCGGCGGCTGCCTTGAGCTGCCCGAGCGCCTGGGCATCCAGCACCGGCTCGCCCCCGCCCGTCGCCAGCACCAGCGCGCAAAGCGCCGGGGGCTGCGCGCGGAACCGATCCAGCGGCAACGCCTCCCCGGACACGCTGCGGGCGAGCTCCTCCGCCGCCTGCAGGGTGCGATTGACGATGAGCAACGGAATCCTCGCCTCGTGCAGGATGGCGGCACAACGGCGCGTCATGGGCGAGACGCCCAGCAACGCAACCCGCCCGGGACGGCCGCCGAGGTGCTGCAGCACGCGGTCGGCCGCCAGATCCCCGAGGGACGGGGAGCGCACACCGGCGCTCAGGCGGCGCACGCGCCGCGCCATTCCCAGAGCCTCGCCCATCAGCCGGTCGAGGAGCGGTCCGCAGGTGTGCGCCGCGCGCGAATCCTCCCACGCGCCGCGCAGCTGCGCGGCGATCTCATGCTCGCCGAGCTGCGCGGAATCGAGTCCACAGGCGAGCAGCAACAGGTGCTCGACCGCCGCTTCACCGGTCCAGGCGCGCAGGATGCGCGCTGCCTCCCCGGGCTGCGGGTCGCGGCCGGTCAGAATGCGGAAAACGTCCTGGCGGGAATCCCCGGCCGCACTGCCGTCATCGGTGGCGTATACGACTTCGACACGATTGCAGGTGCCGACGTAGAGAATCTCCGCGGCCTTCAACAGCGTGCGCAGCTCCGGCAGGCGCGCCGGGACCTCCGTCCTCGGCACGGCAAAGCGGGCCACCTCCTCGACACCTGCGTGGCGATAGGACAGGCCGACCACACCGATCTGGTGCATGGCGGGAGCTTACCTGCCGGGACCCGGGGCGAGTGTCACGGAACGGTCACAGGCTGCGGGAACGCTGCCAGCCAGCATAATCAGTGTTATTTTCCCAAAGGGACACGCACCCGAAGCGAGGCAACACATGAGTGGATGGCACATAGCCCAACTCAACGTCGGCCGCATCCTCGCGCCGACGGACAGTCCGCAACTGGCCGAATTCATGGCCGCGCTGGATGAGATCAACGCCCGGGCCGAGGCGACGCCGGGTTTTGTGTGGCGATTGCAATCCGACAGCGGTAACGCCACCGATATCCGGGTCTCCGAAGATCCCAGTTTTCTGGTGAACATGTCGGTGTGGGCGACGATCGAGTCGCTCTTTGAGTTCGTCTATCGTTCGGCCCACACCGCCGTGATGGCGCGGCGTCGCCAATGGTTCGAGAAGCCGACCCAGGCGTACCAGGTTCTGTGGTGGGTTCCCGCCGGACAGGTCCCGAGCGTGCGCGAAGCGCTGGAGCGGCTGGATCACTTGCGCCGGCATGGGCCGACGCCGCAGGCGTTCACGTTCAATCGGCGCTACCCGCCGCCGGGCGAGCTCGGTGCACCCGAGGATATGAAACCCGAACCCTTCTGCGCCGGCTGGCGCTGAACGTCCTATTCCCCGACCTTGAGCACCACGCGAAAGCGCGCTTTGCCGCTCATCATTCGCTCGTACGCCGTCTGGGCCTGCTCGAGAGGATAGATCTCGTTCGTCGAGACGACACGGTTGCGTTGGCTGAAACGCAGCGTGTCCTCCGAGTCCACGGCCGTCCCCGAGTACCAGCCCTTGACGGCGGCGCGCTTGCCGAGCAGTTCGAGCGAGTTGACGGTGAGGGCGCCAACCGCGCCAATAACCATCATCGTTCCATTCACACCCAGTCCGCCGACTATCCCCTGCATGGACTCGGCGCTCGTGACCGTGGCGATGATCGCCGTGGCGCCACCCAGCGCCTGCAGTGCCCCCGCGGGGTCGCTGCGCTCGGCGTCGATATAGTCCTGCGCACCCAGCGAGCGCGCCAACGGCTCTTTCTCCCGACCGCGATTGACCGCCACGGTACGGAAACCCTGGCGGGCGGCAAATTGAATGGCCAGATGGCCCAGTCCGCCCACGCCATGAACGGCAACCAGATCCCCGGGACGCGCACCGCAGTGCCTGAGCGCATTGAATGTCGTGATCCCGGCGCACAGCAAAGGCGCCGATTCGACGGAATCCATCTCCTCGGGCACGCGTGCCAGAGCTGAAGCGCGCGCCAGCATGTGCGTGGCATAGCCCCCGTCGCGCGTGATGCCGGTCGCTCCCTGAACGTTCTCGCACGCGAACGTGTTTCCGTGCCGACAGCGGCCGCAGTGACCGCAGGCACCGCTGTGCCAGCCGACCCCGACACGCGTGCCGACCTGCCAACCCTCGATATCCGCACCGATCGCATCGATAGCCCCGATCACCTCGTGCCCCGGAATGCGCGGGTATACCAGTCCCGGCATGTGGCCCTGCACGACCATCGAGTCGCTGTGACAGACGCCGCAGGCGTGCACGCGAATTCGAACCTCGTGACGCCCTGGCTCGGGCACCGCGCGCTCCTCCACGCGGAATCGACTGCCCGGCTGTGCAATGACCATCGCGCGCATTCCTGGCATGGCTCTCTCCTCGGCTGCTGAGGGGCGAGCTTTGCGCGTCGAGGCGGGCCGGTCAAGCAGACCGCATGCTGGGCCGTGCTGACACCTGCGGCGCGCGAGCCGAACTGCAAACTGTCGGCCACGAATCTGTCACAACCGAGTGATAGCTTCCCGGCGCGGCCCACGGATCTACCTGTTACAAAGCCGCCAACGCTGGAGGTCTTACCCGATGAGACTGAATAGACTCGCGGCCGCGATGTCGCTCGCGGTGTCGCTGTCCGCGATCACCGCGCAAGCGCACGCAGAGGGGCTGGAAGACCAAACAGAGCGCGTCCTGCTGATCAGCGTGGACGGACTGCACGCGCTCGACGTGGCGCGCTACCTCGACAGCCACCCGTATTCGACCATGAAGCAACTGGCGGGGCACGGCATCACCTATAGCAACGCCCGCACGCCGGCGAATTCGGACTCCTTTCCGGGTCTGCTGGCGCTGGTGACCGGCGGCTCGCCCGTCACGAGCGGCCTCTTCTATGACGTGAGCTACGACCGCAGCTACTTCGCGAACGGCGACTCGACGTGCTCGGGCATCGTGAACGACCCCGCCCCGGGGGCCAGCCACACTGCCGGCAAGGGCAGCGCGATCGCTTTCGACGAGTCGATCGACCTCTATGGGACGGACCCTGTGACCGGCCTGCCGTTGTCAAGGAACGTGATCAATCCAAATTCCCTGCCATACCAGATCGATTCGAACAGGCAGTGCGTGCCGGTCTATCCGCACAATGCGCTAAAGACGAACACGATCTTTGAAGTCGTCAAGCGGCATGGTGGCGTGACCGCCTGGGCAGACAAACATCCCGCCTATGAGCTGGTTCGCGGGCCATCAGGCGCCGGCCTGGATGACCTCTACACCCCGGAGGTTACCAACGTCGGCGGCCTCGACAACACCGTCAGCGTGATCTGCACGCATGAGAACGACCACCTCAAGACGGTCGGTATCATCAACGAGATCCATGGGCTCACCCACGACGGTCAGCCGGCGCGGGGTGTCCCAAAGGTGTTTGGCACGGACTACCAGGCTGTCAGCGTCGGCCAGAAAATCTCCCACGACACACCGGATCGCTCCTGCATCAACTCAACGACCGCCGCCGATGCCGCGCGCCTGTCCGGTCAACCGGGCGGATACATCGACGGCTCCGGTACGCCGACCGAGGTGCTGAGTTACGCCCTGGACGCCGTTGACGCTGATCTGGGGCTCATCGTCGAGGCGCTGAGGCAGCGGAACCTTTACGAGTCGACCCTGATCATCGTCACCGCCAAGCACGGCCAGTCCCCGATCAACCCGCTCAAGATCAACAAGCCCGGCCATTTCGCCGATCTCGTGGCCGGCCTGACCGCGGCCAACAGCGCTGAAACGGCCGCCAAGACGGCCTTGAACGTCGCCAATAACTGCGGCAGCGGTCCTTGCGGCCTCGCGCAGGACGACGACATCGCGTTGATCTGGCTGCAGGACCAGACGCAGACCGCGAACGTGGCCGCACTGATCAACAACCACGCCCAGGAACTGTTCGTCGACGAAGTCATGGCCGGCGATGACATCAAACTGAAGTTCAACGACCCGATGCACGACAATCGCACACCGGACATCATTGTCCAGCCGCAGTACGGTACCGTGTATACGGGTTCGACCAGGAAGAACGCCGAGCACGGCGGCTTCAGCTTCGGCGACACCAACGTTGGACTGATCGTCTCGAACCCGCGCCTGCGGGCGCAGACTATCAGGACTCTGGTGCTGAGCTCTCAGGTTGCACCGACCATCCTCTGGTCCTTGGGGATCGACCCAAAGGAACTGAAGTCGGTGCACGTCGAAGGCACCCAGGTCCTTCCGGGCCTTTGATCTCGGCTCGTTGCTTCAGGATGGAGCGGGCGATGGGAATCGAACCCACGTTAGCAGCTTGGGAAGCTGCAGTTCTACCATTGAACTACACCCGCTGAGAACTCTGATTCTACGATGCCGGCGCGTACCTCGGTAGGGGGCTCGCACCGGCGCGCCGCAAACGGGCTTGCGTGCACGCACGGGCATTCGAGGCTATAAGGGAGCCTCTGCACTCAACTGCTGGTCTTGTGTGTATCTCGAGAAGTGGTACGGCGATGTCGTCGATCAACGCTCGGTCCACGTTCACTATCGTGCCAATCTGAGGATCGGACCGCTGGTCGTCGGTTACGCGGGGAGCCTCGCGTCCGAGGGACGCACGCACTGCCGATTCGTGCCTGGCGGCATCCCGCTGCCACAGCTCGCGAGCGGCATCGTCGAGTGGCCTTCGTTCGGTCAGCACGCGGCGCTGACATTTGGCAAGAGCGCATCGCGGGAGCAGCGGCTCTGGCAGCAGCGCACTCGGCTCCTCACCTGGAACCCGCTCGTGCTCAATGGCCCGGTGACAGGCGCGGGCGTCTCGGGCGCGGCGCGCGGCTACGCGGAGCGGTTGACGCTCAATTGTGGCCCGTGGCGCCTCGGCCTCGAGCGCCTCAGCTGGGGACGCTATTGCGGGACGCGGCACAGCCTGACGTGGATCCGGTGGTTTGGTCGCCATCCGTTACGGCTCGCGCTCTTGAACGGGGAGCCCGTACCGCTTGAGGACGTGAGCCGGGAGCGGATCGAGTGCGCCGGCGCGACGCTGCGCATCGGCGGGCGGCAGGTGCTCGTGCACGAAGCGATGGACGAGGGGGCGCTGCGGGGGCTGGCGCTACCCCGGCGGTTGCCGGCAATGCGCTTCTTCAAAGGGATCGAGACCAAGTGGTTTGCACCCGCCGAGCTCGATATCGGCGGGCGCGCCGCCGATAACGGCCACGCCGTTTTTGAGGAAGTCGCGTGGAGCTGAACGCATTGCTCGGCAGGCTCGCATATGGGGCGGTCTTCTGTGCGCTCTGGCCCGCGCTCCTCGCTGCACTCGCGATCCGACTGGATGACTCCGGCATGGGATTCTGGCCGCAGCCTTTTCCCGGCTGGGCCGGCGCTGCGGTGATCGCGGTGGCGGCGGCACTTATGGCGGCCTCGATTTGGGCGCTGTGGCACGACGGGCAGGGACTGCCGATGAACGCCTACCCGCCGAGATACTTCGTGACGAGCTCGACTTACGCACTGTTCGCCCACCCCATTTACGTCGCGTTCGTGCTCGCAGTGGTGGGCGCCTCGGCACTCGCGAACTCTGCGGCGGGAGTGTGGCTGGTCGCTCCGCTTGCCGCCCTCGCAGCCACCGGACTCGTCGCCGGGTACGAGGCGCCTCGGCTCGCAGAACGGTTCGGCGACCGCCATCTTGCGCCACTCTTCGGCGTGCCGGTCGGCGGCGAGACGCGTCCCACGCTCGGCCGGCGCATCGCCGCAGGCCTCACCGCACTCGGTCCGTGGGCGCTCGGTTATGCGGTCCTCTCGCGAATGCCCTCGCCCGAGCAGGCCATCGACCTGCGCGCCGCGTGGGAGGAGCGGCTGCCACGACCGGAGTTTGCGATCTGGCTCTATACGCTCGCCTACGGGCTGGTCGCCGCGAGCCCGCTCCTCATCCGCTCGACTGCGAGCCTGCGCAGGTTCGTGCTCGGCGCCTGGCTTACGACCGGGGTCGGCTTCTTGGTGATGCTCACGCTGCCCGGAAAGGCCGCGTTCCTGCCTATCGACGACCCAGGTGCCGCGGCCTGGCTCGTAAGCGCGAACCGACGGTTCGACGCCGAGTGGCTCGCGCTCCCGTCGTTCCACACGGCGTGGGTCGTGTTTGCCGCGTACGCGCTGTCCGACAGCGTGCCCCGGCTCAGGGTCATGTGGTGGTCGCTGGCGATCGGGATCTCGGCGAGCTGCGTGCTCACCGGCTCGCACGCGGTCCTTGACGTGTTCGCCGGAGTCGCGCTCGGCGTGTTCGGCTGGCATTACGACGCGTGTTGGCGTCTGCTCTTGCGGATCGCCGAGCGCCTGAGCAACTCCTGGGCCGCGCTCGAACTCGGCCCCGTCCGGATCATCAGCCACGCGCTGTGGTCGTTTGCGGCCGCCGCTCTCGGAACCTTGTTGGTGCTGTGGCTCGCAGGGCGTGCAGCGCTGTTGCTCGCCCCGCTCGTCATAGTGACTGGCCTCGTGAGCGCGGGCGTCTGGGGGTACTGGCTCGAAGGCGGCCATCGGCTGTCGCGGCCGTTTGGCTACTACGGATACCTCATCGGTGGGCTCGCGTCGCTCGCCATGATCGCGATCGCGGGCGTGCCGGAGAGCGGCGCGCTGACCGCCGCGTTCGCGGCCGCTGCTCCGCTCGTGCAGGCCGTCGGGCGGCTGCGTTGCCTCGTACAGGGATGCTGTCATGGCCGGCCGGCCCCGGTCGGGCGCGGCATCCGCGTAACGCATCCGCACTCGCGCGTGACCGCGCTCGGACAGCTGGCCGGCGTGCCGATCCATCCGACGCAGCTCTACTCGATCGTCGGCAACGCGGCGGTCACGCTCGTGTTGGTCAGGCTCTGGAACACGGGCGCGCCCTGGCCGGTGATCTTCGGGCTCTACCTCGTGCTGACCTCGCTCGCGCGGTTCATCGAAGAGCGTTACCGCGGGGAACCCCAGACCGCCCACTGGGGCGGGCTCGCGAGCTACCAGTGGCTCGCGCTCGCGTTCTTTTTGCTCGGGACCGCGTTCATGATGATGCATGGGACACCGGTCAGCGCCGCGCGCACGTTCTCCTCCGCCACAATCGCCGAAGCGATCGCGGCCGGGATCGCGGCGGCGGTATGCATGAGCGTCGACTTCCCGCGCTCGTCCCGGCCGCTCTCGCGATTGACCGTGACGAGTCCCTGAACTCAGAACGGATAGTCGATGCCGCTGAACACCGCGGCCTTGCCGTGGGCAAAACCGATATCCACGTAGCCGACGACGAAGGGACTCGCCACGCCGCGCACGCCGAACCCCGGGGTGGCGTGCAGTTTCGAGAAGGGGCTGGCGCCGGGCTCTGCAAACACCTTGCCGGCATCGACGAACGGGGCCACCTCCAGGCTCACCTGGGTGCCGAAGGCGTTCGAGCTCGCGACGCGCGTGCGCAGCTCTATGCCGGTCGCGAACATATTGCGGTCGATGAAGCGATCGGCGCCGTAGCCGCGCAGCGGCTCGCGCTCGGCGGTCACGCTGCGGTCACCGCCGAGGCTCGAGAGTGCCCAGAACGGCGCGTTGCCCGCCGCAGGCATGTAGCGCGCCGCCGCGTGCCAGGCCAGCGTGACGTCCGGCCCGAACGCCCAGTAGTGACGGGCTTCCGCGCCGAAGAAGCGGTAGGAAACCGAGCTGCCAAGGGCGCGGCTGACGAAGCCGTCGTAAATGATGTAGCGCGCCCCGCTGTGCGGGATGACCAGCGAATCACGGGTGTCGTAGGTGAGCATGGCGCTGTGCTGCAGCTCGTGCTCGCTGCCGATGCCCTCGAGTGCCGGAAACAGTGTCGCGATCGAGGGCAGGCCGCGCAGCACCGCCGGCAGCACCTCGACATAGCGCGGGCGCACCACGTAGGCGAGCTGCAGCCACGGGGTGAAATTGCGCCCGATCGATGCAGCCACCAGAGCCTGGTTATCCACATAGGAGGTCTCGTTCGCTCGCACCGACTGGTTGCCGAGACCGAAGAAGCGCCGCGTGCCGCTGCGGTCGTAGATCGCCTCGACCGACCAGGAAAACTCGCCGCTGCGCGTCTGACCCGTGAGGTAGCGACCGTCGAACTCCCGCTCGACGCGCTGCTTCAGTCCCCCCACCACTGACCATTGCGTGTCCGCGGATGGGTAGCCCAAAATCCGCATGCGGCTGCCCCAGCCGAAATACTGGCTGTGGATGATGTCGGGAGCGATGATCCGCTCGATCTCGTCGCGGGTGTTGGTGCGCAGCCAGGTTGGAATCACGCCCAGCGTCAGTCCGCTGTGCGGCGCGGTGTCGATCTCCGGGATCGGGATGAAGGGCGCATTCGCGGGGTCGAACCAGCGCTCCAGCCTGGAAGGCGGGGGTGCGACCGGGGCAGCCGCACGCGCGCCGTATCCTGCGACCAGCAGCGCGAGCGCGCAGGCCGCGGCGCATCGGCTTGGCGCCTGACGCCACTGCACGGGCGCGATCGCGGTGCGGCACGCACCCGGGCGCCGTCCCCGCCGGCAGATCTGCGCTGCGGCCCCGGCGGCCTGATGGTGTCCTTGATGCGTGGTCCCTCACCAACCCGCGCGCGGCGGTGTCACAATGTTACAGAATGTGGATCACGGGATGATGATAAGGTACGCGGCACAAAGGCATGAACGGCGGTGACCCACGGCCCGCATGCACTCTGGCTCATTGTCGCGAGTTGATGCCCCTCGCCCTCGCGCTGGGGCTCCTCATCGGCACTACAGACTCATCGCCGGTGTCCGGCCGATCTCACTGAACTGACGTTTCTCTGGGAGGTTGCGATGGAATCCGTGGCTGTCCTGCACCCTCATCTGCTCATCTGGCGCGACCCGCCGGTCTGGCCCTTCGTGTGGCGCGGCCTGTTGCCACTGCTCGCTCTGGCGTTGGCGGCCACGTTCGCCTTGGGTCCCGTGGCGCGCAACTGGATCGAGGGCCCCGTGCGGCGCGAGACACGTGCTCAGCTCGACGCCGCGAGCTTCGGCTGGGTGGGTCTTGCGGTCTCCGGGCAGAACGTCACGCTCTCGGGCGAGGAGCCAGCGGCCGGGGCGGGCGAACGCGCCATCGCACTGGCGAAGGCGGCTACCTGTGCCACGTGGATCGGCCGCCACACCTGCGCCGTGAGCGTTCGGGGCCGGTTCACCGCGCCCGCGCCGCTCGGCGCCGCCGCCGCAGCGCCGACACAGACAGCCGCGCAGGCCTGTGAGCGCTCGCTGGCGGGCACGCTGGCCGGCGAGCAGATCGAGTTCGCCAGTGGCAGTGCCGCGATCGACACACGCAGCGGTCCGCTTCTCGATCGACTCGCGAAAGAAGCCAGAACCTGTCCGGGCACGCTGCGCATCGAAGGCCATACCGATCCCGTCGGGCGGTCGGCGTTCAATCGCAGCTTGAGCCAGGCCCGCGCCGCCGCCGTGCGTGATGCACTCATCGCCCGCGGTGTCCCGGCTGAACGACTGCGCGCGCAGGGATTTGCGGCGCGGCGACCGATCGCCGACAACCTCACCGAGAGCGGTCGCGCACGCAACCGCCGCATTGAATTTCACGCTGTGTCTGCCAACTGACACTTCCCTAGGGGAGGGGCACCATGGGCTTTCTCTTGGCGAAAATCCTGTTCCTGCTGGTGCTGGCCGCCGCCTGCGGCGCCTTGTTCACCTACTGGTGGTTCCGCCGTCACTACGAGGACGTGACGCTCGAGTACGCGCGCTCGCGCGATGAATGGGCGAGCTGGCGCCGCGGCTTCGAGGCGCGCCTGGCGGAACGCCCGGATGTGGATCTGCAGCCGCTGCGCGAGCAGGTGGCGGCAATGGACGAGGTGGTGCGCAATATCGACGTGCCCATACCCGAGCGCGTCGATCTGGCGCCGCTGCAATCGCGCCTCGATGACATCGAGCGCCGCATCGGCGACATCCGCCTGCCGGAAGCCTCTGATCTCACGCCGATGCAGGAGCGGCTGACCGCTATCGAGCATGCGCTGTTTCCCGTGCAGACCCGGCTGGATGAGCTCGCGAGCGCCGTGCGGGCGGTCCACGTGCCGGCGCCGCAGACGCTGGACTTGACTCCGGTGCTCGAGCGGCTCGGCAGGCTGCAGTCGCATCTGGAGAATCCGCCGGCTCCGAAGGTCGCGGTGCGTGAAGGCAGCCGCAACCTCCTGACACACCCCGGGCACGGCAGGCCGGACGATCTGACGCAGATCAAGGGTGTCCCCAAGGTGCTCGAACGCAAGCTGCATCGCGTCGGCGTGTTCTACTTCTGGCAGATTGCCGAGTGGTCCCCCGAAGACGTCAAGTACGTCGACGGCCAGCTCACGGCTTACAGGGGTCGTATCGAGCGCGATGACTGGGTGAACCAGGCGAATGAGCTGGCGGCGACGCCGAGCGCCGCGCACCGGCCCACCGAGCACTGATCCTCGAGCGGGCGCGCCCGTTTCAATGCTGCGGCGCGCGCAGCTGCAGGAACTCCTGGTAGACCGCCTCGATCGGGATGGCGAAGCCGATGCCCTGCGCCCCCTGCAGCACCAGGGTGTTGATGCCGACCACCTCACCGTTCTCCCGGATCAGCGGGCCGCCGCTGTTGCCGGGATTGATCGGCGCGTCGGTCTGCAGGAACCGCTCCTGACCCGCACCGCGATCGCCGGAGAAAATTCCCGACGTCACGCTGTAGGCAAGTCCGGAGGGGTTGCCGATGGTGTACAGGCGTTCCCCCTGGGCGAGCGCGCCCGAGTTCCCGGGTTCGAGGTGTGGACAGTGATTGGCGGGCAGTTGAAAGATCGCCAGATCCCGATTGTCGGCGTACGCGGCGTGCAGCGAGTTGAACTCGGTGCCGTCCACCACCATCGCCGTGAAGCCGCTGCGGCCCGACCCTTCCACTCTCTGGCTGATATCGCGGTTGACGCGCTCCGGCAGATCGGCGAGCTCCTCCTTCATGGCCTGGACGCGCTCATCGATTTCGATCACCTGCAGGTTTGTGCCAGGCTCCCCGACGAGCGAGCGCCGCAACTGCAGTTGCTGCACGATATTCGCGCGTAGCTGCTGCTCGGCGACGGCGATGCGCGCGCGCATCTCGGCGCTCGAGGCGACCGTGTTCGCCACCCGTGCGCCGTCGGTCTCCACCACGTGCCGATTGGTAATCACGTGACAGTCCGCATCGATGATGAAGCCGGATCCCATGCCCCAGCCGGTCTTGATGAACACGGTGGCATTGCGCGCGGTTTCGATCGCGTTGCGCGCCGGAAAGGTTCTTGCCAGTTGCGCTTCAAGACCCCTGAGCGCGTGCGCTGTCGGCCCGGCCGATGACGGCGCCTGCGGCGCGGCCCCGATCTGCGCGGCGCCAGTCGCCGCGGCAGCCGGTGCTGCGAGCGTGGCGGGAGCCATCGCGCGCCCGCGCAGGAAGTACCAGGCGAGTGCCGTGCTGAGTATCGCGGTGAGGGCGAGCGCACCCCAACCGAAACCCGTGTCAGGACTCTCGTCGCTCGGCCCGCCGGAGCGGCTCGCGATCCACGCCTGCTGTTGGGCGAATTTCGCGAAATAGATCCCGCACGATGCACATTTGACCGTGTCAGTCTGCTGATGTCCGCACTTCGGGCAGTCCATGCCTTGAGGCTTATACGCCCCTCCCCGGCGGGCCGGCCTGGGGCCAGGTCCCAGTTTTGCCCCCGCCGCCGCCTCCGGTGAGGCCCCGGCACCCCGACCGCCGGCGGGCGCCCTTTATAATGAGGGCATCGCACGGAAGGACCCCGTCCCATGAGATCACCAGCCGAGCGTCCCATCGAGCGGGCCGTCTGCGTGTACTGCGCATCGAGCCGCCTCGCCCACCCTGACTATCGGGCCGCGGCCCGACGCCTGGGTGAGGTGCTCGCCGGACAGGGAGTTGGGATTGTCTACGGGGGCGGCGCGGTCGGCTCCATGGGCGCGCTCGCCGACGGTGCGCTCAGCCACGGCGGCCGCGTGATCGGCATCCTGCCGCGATTCATGGCGGACCTCGAGTGGGGCCACAAGGGACTGACGGACCTGCAGCTGGTCGAGGACCTGCGCACGCGCAAGCACATGATGCTGACGCTCAGCCAGGCGGCGATCGCGCTTCCCGGCGGCTCCGGCACGCTCGAGGAACTGCTCGAGGCCATCACGCTCAAGCGTCTCGGGCTGTACCTGAACCCCATCGTGTTGGTGAACACGCGCGGATTTTTCACCCCGCTCCTCGATGTGCTCACGCGCGCGGTCGAAGAGCGCTTCATGGACCCGCGGCACCTCATGATGTGGCAGGTGGTCGCCACAGCCGAGGAGGTCCCGGCTGCGCTCGCCAGCGCGCCCGCCTGGACGGCGCAGGCCCGCAGCTTTGCCGCG
>Ga0137409_10002025_pt1 | contig 21845 bp, 18 predicted proteins | sample CZODoug1_16funga_FD_122059 | JGI IMG/M metagenome (GOLD analysis project Ga0137409, IMG submission 122059) | Vadose zone soil fungal communities from Angelo Coast Range Reserve, California, USA - CZODoug1_16fungal (Hybrid Assembly) | ecosystem: Environmental > Terrestrial > Soil > Vadose zone... | reverse complement strand
CCCCTACCGAACCAAGTGGCTCTGCGGACGGGGCTTTTAACCAAGGCCGCGAATTCCATATTATAGACGCAGGCCCCCGGTGGGTCCGAAACCCGGGAGTCGGTTGCGAGGAGATGAGCGACAACGACAAGACCACGAAGGACGACCGCGAGACCGGCGTCGTCGTCAAGAGCAAGCCGAAGACCAAGAAGCCCTCGATGTACAAGGTGCTCCTGCTCAATGACGATCGCTCGGGGCGTCTTGGCACGATCAGCACGCTAAGCAGCCTGGCAGCGAGAGGGAATGATATTCAACCGATTCTGCAGGAGCTTGCCGGAGCACAACGGTCGCCTGACGAGACGCTAAGGCAGAGGGCCACAGCCGCGCTCACACACCACTACTTGCTGAAGCGACGGTGGGACTGGTTTCGGGAGCATCTGCTCAGCAATGATGCGTCTGTGCGTCTGGCCATCATCGAGGTGATAGACCATCGGGTGGTGGACGAACCAGCAGCGAGCACGAGAGATATCATCGAGCCGCTTGTGCCAGCTCTCCTTTCGCTCCTGGAGCAGCGGGATGATTCATTCAAGAGCACACGAGAAGCGGCAGCGGGTCTGCTGCTCTACCTCGTACCCAACCTGGATGGATCGCACATTCCAGAGCCGTTCGTTTTGAACGGCGTCAACATAATGAAGATTCCCGAGGTCGAGGCGCAGCTCAAGAACCTCCAGCAGGAGATGAGGGACAATAAGTAGGCGCCAGCTGGCGCGCCTCAATACGGGCTACAGGCAGACCGCTGCAGATCTTCCAAACGAAAAAGGGCGCAGTCGCCGCGGCGGCTGCGCCCTTCGATTGTAGGTCCGTGGACCTTAGTTCGAGTTCGACGGCAGGATCTCGACCAGGCCGATTGCGCTGACGCCGCTCAGCGCCATCGCGATCTTGTTGTCACGCGTCACAAACATATGACGCACGATGCCGCCGCCGAGTGGCATCTCCCAGGTCTGGAACTTCTCGGTCTTGGGGTCGAAGCGCACGAGCGTGTTCGGGCGCACGTTCGACTCCGTGTACCAGATGACGTCGTCGATCACGGCCATGCCGTAGGGCTGCGCAAGCTGCCCGCTGGGGCCCTGATATTCCTTCGTGTTGCCGGTCTTCGGGTCGAAGCGCACGAGCTTGCCGTTCGACCAGTCGCCAAACCAGATCATGTCGTCGGAGGTCACGACCATCCGACGGATCTTGGTCTTGGCATCAGGCAGCACATATTCCTTCAGCTGCAGCGTATCGGGATCGATGGTCGCGATCTTGTTCGAGCCGAAGTAGCTGAACCAGGGCCGGCGGCCATCGGACAGGAACTTCAGCGCATAGGGCTGCTGGCCAGGCGCACCCACCGGTGTGAACAGCTTGATGTCGCCAGTCTTGGGATCAAGCCGGCCCATGAAGCCGCCGTTCTGCACGCTGAACCACAGGATGCCGTCCTTGTCGAACAGCGGAGTGTGCGGATCCTTCGCCTTCGGATCGGGCATGTTGTAGTACTTGAACTCGCCGGTCTTGACGTCGAGCTTGCCGATGTGACCGCCCCAGTTGCCCGCGTACCAGATGTTGCCATCCTTGTCGTTGATCAGGCCGTGCGGTCCGCCCCTCACCGGGATCGGGTATTCCTTCATCTCTCCGGTCTGCGGATCAAGCCGGCCGAGCCGGTTGGCAAACTGACCGGCCCACCAGATCGCACCGTCGGGAGTCGCCAGCGGATCATGCGGACGCGAGCCGGGCGTCGGCGTGTTCCAGGTCTTGAACCGCACATTGGCCGGACCCTTGATCAGGACCGGCTTCGGTCTCTCCAGACCCAGATAATTCGCGATGAAGTAGTCGGAAAGCTGCTTCACCTGGTCGTCGGTGATGAGCGCGCCCGCCGCCTTCATCATGTGGACGGTCTCGCGCCACTCTTCGGCGTCCTTGTTGGAGTTCACGACCCGCCGCAGGTCATGGCAGGCCACGCACTTCTCCTGGATGACCGGCTTCGCCGCGCCGTCCTTCAAGGGAAAGCCGCCGGGCTGGCTGGGGTCGGGCTGCACGACCTGAGCCTGGGCCGGTAGGACGGTGCAGAGAGATGCAAACGCTAGCAATGCGGAAAACGAGAGATTCTTCATTGTATCTCCGTCAGGCTTCGGTGTGCGGCGCTACCCCCGGGTCGCGCCCTCCATGGGAAACAACGCGGTGATTGTAGGGACAGTCTTCCTACTTTGCCATGGGGCTCAGGCGGCCCCGATGAACTTCTTAACGCTCGCGATCAGCGCGTCCGGCGCCATGCGGGCGACGTCGTGCTGGGACTGGACCGGCACTTGCTGAATGTGCGGATAGTCCTTGGTCAGCCGCTCCACCGTCGCGGGCGGGTAGCGGTTCGACTGCAGCCCGCGCACCAACAGGATCGGCACCTTGACCATAGCCAGCTCCTCCCACATCTCGCGCACCGGCCGGCGCGGCAGCTTCGCGCCCTCGCCGATTGGCTGGCGATTGGAGTTGTCGGGGTCGCGCTTGAGCATATAGCCGTTCTCGAGCTTGATCAGCGCCTGCACGGCGCGCTCACGGTCGAGCCCGAACCGCGGTGGGTTGTTGATCTTGGCGAAGTTCTCCATGGCGGCCTCGATCGAGGGGAACACCAGCGGCGGATTGCCGATCGAGCTGCCAGTGCGGGCGGCTTCCTCGCGATTCATCTGGCTGTCGACCAGGACGAGCTTCTCGGTACGATCCTGAAAGTTGACCGCGAACGAGATCGAGGTCGGACCGCCGCCTGAATGCGCCATCACGATGACTTTTTGCCAGCGCATGTTGGCGATCACCGCCAGCGCATCGTCGAGGAACGCGTCGTAGGAATAGTCCTTGCTCGGACTCCAGGTCGATTCGCCCCAGCCGCGCTTGTCGTGCACGACGACCTCGCGATCCGCGGCGAGCGCGGTCGCGACGTTGATCCAGTCATAGGAGTCGTAATAGTTCGATCCGTGCAAGATGATGATCGGCGTCGCGCCCGGCGAGCCGAACACGCGATAGAACAGCGATACGTCGCCGGAATTGATCCGGCCGGTGCGTTGTGCAACTGCCATGGGTCGCTCCTTATTCGAAAGGATTAAGTCGTTGCGGTGAACTTGCGCACGTGCGCGATAAGCGCGTCCGGCGCCTGATCGGCCACGTCGTGCTGAGCATCGACGGTGACGATCGCAACCTTGGTATAGTCCGCGGTGAGCCGCGCCAGGATCGCCGGGTTGTCCCAGCGGTCGGACCGCAGGCCCCGCACCAGCACGGTCGGCGTTTTAACGGCCGCGAGGTCGTGCCACACGTCGGTGCGCGGGCGGCGCGGCATCTGCGCGCCTTCGCCGATCGGCCGCGCATTGCCGTTGTCGGGATCGCGCTTGAGCATGAAGCTGCCGTCGATGCTGACCAGCGCGTTGAGCGCGCGCTCGCGGTCATGCGCGACCCGCGGAGGATTGTTGAGCTTGGCGAAGCTCGCCATCGCGGCCTCGATCGAGGGAAATACCAACGGCGGGTTGCCGGTCGCCGGACGCTGACCACCACCGGCGGCCGGTGCTTCGATCTGCATGAGCGGATCGACGACGATCAGGCCGGCGAGCTTGTCAGGGAAGTTTGCGGCGATCGACACCACCACGCGGGCGGAGGCGGAGTGCCCCATCACGATCACCTTGTCCCAGCGCATCGTAGACGCGACCGCCAGCGCGTCGTCGACATGCGCGTCGACCGAATAGTCCTTGCTCGGGCTCCAGCTCGACTCACCCCAGCCGCGCCGGTCGAAGGCGATCACTTCGCGATCGGCCGCAAGCGCGCCCGCAACCCCGATCCAGTCGTAGGAATCAAAATAGTTGGCGCCGTGCATTACCAGGATCGGCGTGCGGCCGGGGTTGCCAAAGCGGCGATAAAAGATCGTTACGTCACCGGACGTAACTCGTCCGGTCCGATGCGGGACGTTTGGCAACGCCATGACTTTGCTCCCCCCAATCGCACGCCGTGCTGCGGCGCTTGTGTTCTATCTTAATCCACCCGACCGGCGGTGTCAGTGCAGCCGCGGGCCCTTCAAGAAGCGATTGCGATCGCCCGACGGCACGCGCAGCTCGATGGTGCGGCCATCGCGATAGATTTTCATCGGCACCTCGACGCCCGCATTGCCGAGCGACCAGATGCGCCGGAACAGCCCGGCCAGATCCTTCACTTCCGCGCCGCCCACCTCAAGCACCACATCACCAGTGCGCAGGTCGGCCTTGCGCGCGGGCCCGCGGTTCGACAGCCCGACCACGACCACGCGGTTATTGACCTCGGTCGCATAGAGTCCAAGCCAGGGACGAGCCGGGCGATTGCGGCGGCCAAGCGTGAGCAGATCGTCGAGGATCGGCTTGAGCAGATCGATCGGCACGATCATGTTGAGATGCTCGGTGCCATTCTCGCGCGGCTGCTCGAGCTGCAGCGATCCGATGCCGATGAGATCACCCTTGGGCCCGATGACGGCGGTGCCGCCCCAGTTGGGATGCGCCGGCGCGGTGAAGATGGCCTCGTCGAGCACGTATTCCCAGTAGCCGGCGAATTCCTGGCGGGCCGCGATATGGGCCGCGACCGAGTGATGCCGGCCGCCCGCGCCCGCCACCACGACCGACTCGCCGACCGTTGCCGAGCTCGACTGCCCGAGCGACAAAGCCGGCAGTTCGATGCGCGCGAGCGTCTGCACCAGGCCGAACCCAGTCTCCTGGTCGTAGCCCAGCACGTGACCAGGCGCGACGCGTCCGTCGCTGAAGGTCAGCCAGACCTGCTCGGCCTCGGTGATCAGATAGCCGATGGTGAGAACGACACCGTCGTCGCGGATCAGGACGCCGTTGCCGGCGCGCTCGGTGCCAAGCGTCTCCGCCGAGAAAGCGTCTGCAGGGACAATGGTGTGCACGGCGACCACCGCCGAGAGCGCCCGCTCGAGGTCGTAGGTGTAGTCCTGAGGCTTGGGTTGGACTGACGAAGGAACTTTCCAGTCGGCCGGCTGCGGCATTCCCGAATTCCTTGAATCTCGTCGACGTCAAATCTCGTCGACGTCAGGCCAGCTTGCAATCTCGCGCATCAGTTGCACATATCTTGCACACACCGCCGCCGCACCGGGGCGGCCACGGCAAGCGTAGTCATTTTCAATTCGCGATGCCAGTCCCGCGGGATCATGCCCACGCGATCTTATGTTGCCGCGCGATCTCGCGTCGCCATGGTGGCGCCAATGCCGCACCGCCGCACACGTCGAGAAAAAGTGGCGACGATCAATGCCGAAAGCAAGGCAATCGCGATGTGCCGCGATGCCGCGGCGAGCCAATCGGAGAAGGCGGCGCGCCGCGCTGGCGATCGAATGCCACCCGCAGCACGCCCCTTGAGTTCTTCATTGGCGTTCGGACCAGCGGCTCTCGCTGGTCCACAAGCTTGCCCCCGGTGGGTCGCAGCACAGGCCCAATAGGTTCAGAGCAACAGCCAAAGGTCTGATCAGACGCTTAACGCGGCGCCTCACGCGCTTGATCCGCAATGTGGGGGCAGCAATGAAGAAATGGTACAGCTGGGTGGCTTCGAACCACCGACCTCCGGTTCCACAGACCGGCGCTCTAACCATCTGAGCTACAGCTGCACAGGGCTCGGATGTCCATATCGTTTGCACCCGGCGAGCGGCAGGAAACTAGGAGCAAGCCCTGCTCTTGGCAAGGGCGGCGCAAGAGCCGCAAATTGCGTCCCGACGCACGTAAATTGCGTCCGGACGCACGTAAATTGCGTCCCGACGCAAAAAAGCCCAGGCCAACCGGACCCGGGCTCGCATTCCAACTGGAACAAACTTGCGCGCTTAACCGACCTTCTTGAAGGCCTTGGTCATGCTGTCCTTCACCGGCTCGGCGGTCTCGGTCATTACCCTCTGAGCGATCGCCGCCAAGTCCTTGGTCTGCGCGGTCATCGCCTCGAACTGCTTGCGCGCATGCGAGGTCGACAGCTCGACCAGCTCGGAATAGGACTTCACCTTCACGAAGTCGGCGTAGAAGTCGAACGTCGCGTTGGTATTGGTCCGCACCGCCTCGATTACCTTGAGGCCATAGTCGGACGCACCCTTGGTGGCGGTGGCGTAGGTGCCCTCGAGCACGTCAGTCGCCTCCTCGGCGGCAGACTTCATGCGCTCATAAGTGTCCTTCGCCTGCGACACGCTCTTTTCGGCGAATTCACGAAACGCCGCCGGCACTTCCATATGCGGCATCTCGAACGAAGGCATCTCGAACTTGGGGAGCTCGAACATCGAAGCGGACGGCGTGGCAGCCTTGGCTTTAGCCTTGGGGGCCTGGGTAACCTCGGACATGACAATTTTCCTGCATTCGGGCGGCATTGACTGGCATTTGCGGACCGCGCCGCCCGGCGAGGGCCCGAGCCTGTTAATAGGCCGGCTTGTCGTGCATCACACCGGCCAGAATGTTGCCTACACCACATAGCATCGATCATTGTGCATTGCAATAGAATTTATTGCGATGCACCAAAAATTAACCTTCCCGACACGCGAAATGTTCCCTAGGCGACATTGGAGCGGCCCCTTATTCACAATTCGGATCAGGGGCCGAGGTTCCCCCTTATCGGGACGTTGTTGCTGTTTTCAGCCATGTTGCTGTTTTCATTCGCGTGACGCGTGCACTTTTATCTGCGAACTGGTGTCCACTTTGCTGGCACATGCGTTAGACATCGCGCGCACAGAGCTGTGATTCCCGGGCGGGGGCGTGGACGGGCATCTGATGAGCGAGGCCATTTCGGGGCTGTTCTGGCTGCGCGATCCTCGCCTGGCGCCGCTGGCGCTTGGACCGTGGCCGGCCTGGGCATGGTCGCTCGACGGCACGCGGATTTTCTTTGCCAACCTGACCGGCGCGGCGATTTTCGGCGCCGAGACACCCGCCGCGCTCGCAGCCTGTCGCTTCGAGGGCAGCGATGTAGCGGCGCAGGTCGTGCGGCTTGCCGCCACCCTGCCCGAGGATGGCGCCAGCCGCTTCGAGCGCCTGCGCGGATTTGGCGCCGGCCTTGAGCGAACACTGACCTGCCGCTGCGCACGCACGCAGCTCAGCGACGGCACCGACGCGATCCTGATCGCGGCGACCGAGCAGGCCGGGCCCGACCTTTCGCTCGCCGAGCGGGTTGCGTACCTCCTCGCCGAAACGGAGGCGCCAGTCGCAGCCTTCGCCCCCGACGGCACGCTGATCGAGGCAACCGCAGACGCGCAGGCCCACCTCGCAGGTGCCCGCACGCTTGCAGCACTCGGCGCCGAGGCGTTGGCGGCTGACGCCGACAGCCATGCCGAGGGCAATACGGTCGCCGGCAGGCTCACCCTCGATCGGGTTGGAGCCGTTCTCTTCGCAACCTTCGGCGCGGCGCCCGCGCCAGCGGGGCGCCGGCAACCGTTGCGGTTCGTCTGGCAGATCGATGCCGACGGGCGTTTCACACTCGACTCGGAGGAGTTCGCGACGCTCACCGGTGCGCACGCGGTGCTCGGGCTAGCCTGGACGGAGCTATCCGAAACGCTGCGGCTTGATCCCGACGGAGAGATCACGCGCGCGCTCGCGACCCGCGATACCTTCAGCGGGATCACGATCGGCTGGCCGGTCGACGGCGATGGCGCGCCGCTCGCGGTCGAAATCTCGGGCTTGCCGGTGTTCGATCGCGAGCGGCGCTTCCGCGGCTATCGCGGCTTCGGCATCTGCCGCGATCTCGCCCGCCTCAATGAGCTGGCGGAGCGCGCCGCCATGCGCCCGCCGGCGCCCGCCGCACCGATGCAATCCACGGAGCCGGCGCCCGCGGCGCCCACTCTGGACGCAAGCCCCGATTATCGCGACCCAGCCGCCACCACGGCGGAGGAGACGGAGCCAGCACCGTCCGACACCGCCCGCGCGATCGGCCCGGTGCTCGATCGGCTTCCGGTCGGCATCCTGATCTATCGGCTCAATGAGCTGATCTATGCCAACCGACTGTTTCTGCGCTGGACCGGCTACGCCTCGGTTTCGGCGCTCGCGCGCGCCGGCGGCATCGAGAGCCTGCTCATCGGCTCCGGCTCGGTCGAGCCGGGTGAAGCGCCCTTCACCATTACCAGCAGTCAAGGCGAAAGCGTCCCCGTCGCGGGGCACCTGTTCTCCGTGCCGTGGGAGGGTGACAAGGCGTTCGCCCTGATCACGACGCCCGTCGCAAGCGCGCCGACCCCAACCGAGCCGCCCGTCGAGAGCGCCGCGCTTGCGGACGCGCAAGCCGAGATCGCCGAGTTGCGCGCGATCACCGACATGGTGGATGACGCCATCGTTGTGCTCGACGGGGAGTTGCACATCACATCAGCGAACCGCCGAGCGGCTGCGCTGTTCGGCGGCGACCCGCTCGTTGGCGCGCCCTTTGCCTCGTTGTTTGCACCCGCAAGCTGCGACAGCGCGCTTGCTCAGATAGCCAAGCTCAATGAAGGCGGCGCCGGCAATGCCATCGAGGTCATCGGACGCGGCCGTGAGGGCACGGAGATCCCTTTGGCGATGACGGTCGGCCGGCTCGGCACCGATCGCCTTGGCATCGTCCTGCGTGACCTCTCGCTGGCGCGGAAACACGAGACCGAGCTCGTTGCGGCGCGCCTCAGGGCCGAACGGCAGTCGGTGGCGAAGTCGGAATTCCTTGCCAAGGTGAGCCACGAGATCAGGAACCCGCTCAACGCCATCATCGGCTTCTCCGAGCTGATGATGGAGGAGCGCTTCGGCGCCATCGGCAACGACCGCTACCGGCAATATCTCAAGGACATTCACTCCTCCGGCGGGCACATCATGTCGCTGGTCAACGATCTGCTTGACCTTTCCAAGATCGAGACCGGCCGGCTCGAGCTCGCGTTCGCCGGCGTTGCACTCAACGATCTCATCGAGCAATGCGTTGCCCTGATGCAGCCGCAGGCGAACCGCGACGGCATCATCCTGCGCACGTCGCTCTCCCCGCGCCTGCCGGACGTGATAGCGGATGCGCGCTCGCTGCGGCAGATCGTGCTCAATCTGGTCACAAGCTCGATCAAGCTCACCGGCGCCGGCGGCCAGGTGATCGTCTCGACTGCGCGCGCCGAGAATGGCGCGCTGATCCTGCGCGTGCGCGACACCGGAGCCGGCATGAGCGCGCAGGAGCTTGCCGATGCGCTCGAGCCGCTGCAGCAGGTGTCGTCGCGCTCCGGCGGCAGCGGGATCGGCCTGCCGCTCGCGAAGGCGCTGGCGGAAGCCAACGGAGCGAGCCTGCGCATCGAGAGCAACCGAGGCTCAGGCACGCTCATCGAGGTGATGTTCCCGCGCGAGCGGGTGGTGGGATGAAGCGGCGCCGGACGCGCCGGGACTTCAGTCTTGGTACCACCGAGGCAGCGCGATTTCCCGGCAGCCCTCGCCAAACCCTGTGTTTGCAGGCGCTTGCCGACCGCTGCAGCAAGGTGACCCGGCCAATCGACCATCCTCCCGGATGATTTATCGCTCGTCGCCGCTCCTCCAAGACATGCGCGGCGGGGCTGAAGAGTCGCAGCGCAGGAGGGCCACGTGGCCGAAACTTCAATCACCGCGGATGTCGCATCAGCACGACCAGCCGAGCGGCCGCTTCTGCGCAAGCTCCGGAACCTACTGTTGCGCCTGCGCGCAGCCAGCCGAGCGCGCCGGCTTGCGATGACCGAGCGCATCAGGCGCTTGGGCCTCTCGCATATTGACTAGGCTTGATCGGCGAGGACGGCTGTCACGTGGACGTGCCCCCGCGAGCTAAGCACTATCGAAGACGAGCGCGCCGCTATGTGACGGCGAGAACACATAGAGCCGATCCGGTGCGACAAGCGCTGTGGTGTGAGCGCCGGCACCGGTCATGGTCTGCACGCTGGCGCCGCTACGGGGGTCGATGGATTGGACCAGGCCCGGCTTGCCAATAGCAACGTGGATGATGTCGTTTATCGGATTGAAAAACGTGACATCGGGAACTCCGGCTAGCGGCCACTCGTTGCTGGTCTCACCCGAGCTGCAATTCACCTCTGCCAGAACTGCGTCGTCGCACGCGACGTACAGCCGGCCACGCTTGTGATCGATATCGAGCCCGTGCGCACCGCCAGGTGCAAGTTTCCAATGCTCCACCTCCTTCAGGTCGGGCAGCCGGGCGACCAGGACCATGGAAGGCTCGCGGATCGCGAGAAACACGCGCGTGAACGCAGCGTCCGTCACGCACCATCTTGGAGCCCCGGGAAGCTCGATTGAATATTGCTGCCGTCCGTCGATTGCTTGAACGTGGAGTCGCGGCCCTTGGCCCCCGCCACCGATGCTGGCGGCAATCGCGAGGCCCCGCGGCGATGCAATCGCCACACCATTCGGTTTCGGCCCGGTCTTGAAGACGGCCCGCGTTTCGAGGCTGGTCGCATCGACCCAGGCCAGGCTTGCCGCTCCACGATTTGTGACCAGTACAATTCCATCGTCGGCGACAACGCCGGCAGCTTCCGGAAATCCCGGCAGCGTTGCGACGTGGCGTCGCGTGTCGTGGTCGATCACCTCGACGCAATCGCGCCCGGTGTGCGCGACGAAGATACGGCGGCTCTTCGGATCGAAGGCAGCATGATCGAAGGGGCTGCCCGTGGAGTTCGGTATCTCGATTGTGCCAATTGGTTTGAGCGACATGGGATCACCTTTTCTGGCCGTGCAATCGGCACCACGTGTAAAGCGCGTCATAAATGATCATGCCGTGTTTCAGCATCTCGTGGTCATCAGGATGATTGGCTGAAAGACCGTGCGAGATTGCCAGCAGGCCTTCGCATTGGGGGGTGAGCCCGGGTCGTGACGTATCAGCACCTCGAACGATCGTCGCCAGATGGTCGAGCGCCGGATCCTTGATCTCGAAGATTCTTATGATCGCGTCGAAGGAGCAATGCTCGCCCACGTGACCAAATTCAGCGTCCTTGATGTCGTAGGCGGTCGCGCCCTTCGCCTTGGCAACGGCGAGGACTTCGGTCACTGGCACGTAGAGGAACTCGGCCAGTGGATTGATGAAACGACTGATCAGCCACGGGCACGCGATGCGGTCGATCTTGGGATGTTCGCGGGTAACCCACTTGTCTTCAACGGCGCCAAGGTTTTTGCGGGTCGGCCGCCCGGCTGCTCGCCACCCCGCGATGCCGCCCTCGAGATACGAGGCTTTGATGCCCGCCCAATGCAGCCTTGCTGCGACGCCCTGGCTCACTTCGTGCCCATGCACACAATAGGCTACGACAGGGTGATCAGGAGCCAGATATTTCGACCAGGGCTCGACCTCCTCGGGAGAGCGATGAAAGGCGCCAATGATCAGGCCGTCGTCTTTGCTGAAAGCCTCGTTACGGCGAACGTCCAAGAGCACGGGTGCTGATGCCGTACCCAGACGGGCGTAGAGTTCGTCAGATGAAACTGAAGGGATTTCCGGGTCCATGCGCAATCTCCTCGACAAGCGAGCGTTGCGCAGAGCTTGGACGGTACGCCGTCTGACGGGGAGCCTGCATTTCCCCGCACGCAAGAACTAACGCATTCACTACGTCACGCAATCTCACCGCGACAAATCTGTTCGCCACGCGATCATTGCGGCCGCACCGATGAGCGCTATTCGTCGTTCAAACGATGTTTCTTGTACGCGGTGCGTCGCATTTCCAGCGCTTCTCGAAAAGCGTCGTGAATTGCGACGATCGTCGTGATGAAAGCCGGCCAACGCGACGCAAGGCGCGATGGCACGATGAGAACGACCAGGGAATGGTCGGCCGTGTTTGCGCAAGACATTTCTCACCTCCAATGGGAGTGAGACAACGCTTGACTGCCTGGCAGCTGACCGGGCGGCTGTCGAATGCCCGGAACATCTCAGCTCGCGCCGCCGATCGATGATGAAGGTTGAGAAAGTGCACATCCCACCAACAGCTCTCGGCCCGGCGAGCGGGCTAAGTGCAGTGCTTGGGCGGGGATGCCTTGGGATAGCCGGGCGACTGCGATCGAGCCCGACGCGGCATGATGTGAGGCATAAGAGGCGGAACGTCAAGCAAGCTCGGGGATCTGATCCTTCACAATCTTGTGATACGTATGTTTCTTACAACTTCTGTGATTGATACATATGTATCAACAGGGAAATGACGCGGCTGACCAGCCGCCGCGGGGATGGGAAATATGCCGCTGAAAGGATGAAACGTTGGTGTTAGCTTGACCACGCTTGCCTGGTACCGGGCTGAGCCAGTGTGTCCGGGCTTGTGCCAGACCGTGAGGCAATCGCTACCGCTACGGCCGCGTGGCCCGGGCCTGCTTTTGCACTTCACTCACAATGGCGTTGTATGGGGTCATGACAGTGGTAACCAATGTCATCACCTGCTCAACATTGGGCTTCTCGGTCATTAGCAATGCATCTTCGACCGCCAGCATGCCGCGTTCGATGGTCACATATGCATCGAGCGACTGCGCTCTGACAAAGTCCTCGATATCGAACCATTGGTCGTTGAAGGCCTCGAAGGATTTCCGCGCTTTGGCAATGTTCCCGGCCTTCAAAGCAGGATTGACCTCGCGCAGGTGAGCCCGGACGATGCGCAGACGAGCGAGCTCATCGTAGATGGGATTAAGCGGCGCCGCCTTGGTGACGATGTCGATCGCTTCGTCGTACTTCGCAAGCATCATCTGCGCATCCGACAGCAGCGAGGCCATATCCGGGCGAGGCGCGTCGAGAGCCTTGCTGATCTTGGCCTGCAGCTCAAGCTCCAGGATCTGGTACAAGGCTCTGCTCCGGATATTGACGTACACCTCGATGCCGTTCCACGCCGAGTCATAGGCGTCGAACGCTTCTTTGGCTCGGGCGACATTGCCCTGTTGAATGGCCGTGAGCGTATCCACGAGGAACGGCCGGGCAGCCTTGACGGCAGAGACCTCAAATCGCTCCGGCGTTGAGCTGGATTCGGCTGCTGCGCTTGCGGCCCACCCCGTCACGCTGACCAGCGCCAAGAATGCGACCAAGCCAATCCGGCAAATCACTTGCATCATCGGCGTCGCTCCTCTTGCCCGAACGTCTCTGCAACAAGTCAATCGGGACGCCATCTGATCAGTTGAAGTCCTCGCACTCGTCTGGCCGATCGTCGTAGTACGCAAGGCATTCCTGCTTGGTGATGCGGCCACGGCCGATGATGCGCGCCTGCAGATAGACGATCACAGCGTCGATCTCCGCCGGGGTCAGCGTGACACCGGCCGGATACAAATTGTCTGGCGGAGCGCCCAGCGGTCGCCCGTAGCAGGCACGCACCTTGTAGGCGCCTTCATCAAACGCGGGCATTCCGGCGCCGCCTGGCTTGCCGCAGCTGATCACCACCTTGAGCTCCGCTGCATCAAGCCTGGCGGTCCGCAGATCGGCTCCGGTGGGCGCTTCGTCGCGTTGCTTCTCGCCATTCGCGAAGGAGCCATGGCAATCCGCGCAACCCGTCTTCTTCCAGACTTCCAACCCGGTTTTCACCTTGTCGTTATCTTGCGCAACGGCGGCAGGGTTGTTGGCGAGCATGCCAACGATGCCAGCCAGGATGACAATCCAGACACCGGCGCTGCGGAACATTCCATGTGAGCACCCAACCATAGTTTCCTCCGTCAGCGTCTCCTCCGACAGCAGCGGTATTCGCCTCCACACGCCCCGTGAAAGCTCCTTCGTATTGCCCGCTTCAAAATCAGGTGATACACATGTTTCTTATCATTGTCACGCCTGATACATGATGCTTCTATGAATGTCGGAGCCTCAAGAACGCTGGCCCTGAGTTGGCTGCTCCTGATCCACCAGCTGCCGGCGAAGCCCGCCTATCTCAGGGTCAAGATCTGGCGCCGGCTGCAGGGGATTGGCGCGATCGCGGTCAAGAATGCCGTGCATGCGCTCCCCATGAGCGAAGGGACCCAGGAGGATTTTGAATGGCTGCTGCGCGAGATCGTCGAAGGCGGCGGTGAAGCGTTCCTGTGCGAGACCCGCCTCATCGACGGGCTTTCGGATGACGAGGTCCGCAAGCTGTTCGATCAAGCCCGCGACGCCGACTACGAGGAGATCGCCAAAGACGCACGCGCCGTGAGCAAGTCGCTGCGTCCCAAGCTGAAGCGGGAAGCGGTCAATGAACGTCGCGCGCAGGCCGCACGCCTGCGCAAGCGCCTCGCCGAGGTCGCCGAGATCGACTTCTTTGGTGCCATCGGCCGCGAGGCCGCTGAACGCTCGCTCAAGGAATTGGAGGCCCGGCTGACCGAGGATAAGCCCGTGGTGAGGACCGAGAAAGTCGACCCAAAAGCAAACGCGCTTGCAGCGCTGCGCAACAGAACCTGGGTCACGCGGCAAGGCGTGCATATCGACCGCATTGCGAGCGCGTGGCTGATCCGCCGTTTCATCGACCCGGAGGCGCGCTTCAAGTTCGTCGCCGGCAAGGGCTATCGAGCCGCCGAAGGCGAGTTACGCTTCGACATGTTTCAGGCCGAGTTCACCCATGAGGGCGACAAGTGCACGTTCGAGGTCCTGCTCGATCGTGTCGCGAGCAAAGACCCGGCGCTCCGCGCCATCGCAGAGATCATTCACGACGTCGACCTCAAGGACAATAAGTTCGCTCGCGCTGAAGCCATTGGCATCCGGACATTGATCGATGGCATCGCGTTGACGACATCGGATGATCTGGAGCGCATCGCGCGCGGCACCGAAGTGTTCAACAACCTCTACGAAGTGTTCGGGAAGAAGCGCCAATAAGCGCAGGAGAATGCCATGGACGGAGCCGTGCCTTCCATTTCTCCGCCTGATCTTGCCAACATCGTCGGCACGGCCGCGGCGCCGATCATCGTCGATGTGCGATCAGTGGCAGAGTTGGCCGCCATTGATCGGCTCATCCCGGGCGCAATCCATCGGCCGAGGGACGATCTCGAACAGCTGTGGAAAGCGTTACCGGCCAAGCGGCCGGTCGTCGTCTGCGATCTGTCCGGCAGCCAAGCGAGCTGGATGGCCGTCGATGCACTCCAACAGTTCGGTGCTGATGCGAGCTATTTGATGGATGGCTTCGCCGGGTGGTACGACCGCGGCTTTCCCACCCGCCGACACGTCGGCTCGCTCCTGGACAAGTGGGTGACCCGCGAGCACCCCAAGATCGACCGCATCGCGTGCCCATGGCTGATCAGCCGTTTCGTGAATCCCTTGGGGGAATTCATCTATGTCCCCCCAAGCGATGTCCTGACCGTCGCAATGCAAACGGGCGCCATTCCCTACGATATCAAGGGCGTGGACTTTGGTCACGTGGGCGATCGCTGCTCGTTCGACGCCATCATCCGCATTCTCGACATCAAGGACCCCGCGCTCGACCATCTCGCCACCATCGTCCGAGGTGCAGACACGTCACGACCGGACCTCGCACCGCAATGCGATGGCTTGCTCGCGATTTCCTACGGGCTATCGGCCAATTTCCCCGACGACCACGAGATGCTGAGGCATGGGATGGTCATCTATGACGCGCTCTACACCTGGTGTCGCAATCGACAGGCATGACGGCCGCCGGCACGGCACAGAGGAGACAATGAGTGGCTGAGCTTTCAATGGTTCAAGGCGAGCGAGCCGAGCCGAGGCCCGGCAAGCCAAGTCATGGCGTCTCGTTGCGCGAGGCATTCCATGTCTGGCTGCGCGTCGCACTGCTCAGCTTCGGTGGTCCGGCCGGCCAGATCGCGGTCATGCATCGCATCCTGGTCGATGAGAAGCGCTGGATTTCCGAGTCTCGTTTTTTGCATGCCCTCAACTACTGCATGCTGTTGCCGGGTCCCGAGGCGCAGCAGCTCGCGACTTATATCGGCTGGCTCATGCATCGGACGCTGGGCGGGCTCATGGCCGGCGGTCTCTTCATCGTTCCCGGCATCATCGCGATCATGGCGCTCAGCTATGTCTATGCCGCCTATGGCAACGTACCGCTGGTGGTGGCGCTGTTCTTCGGACTCAAGGCAGCCGTGCTGGCGATCGTGCTGGAAGCGGTGGCCCGCGTCGGCAGGCGCGCACTCAAGAACAACGCAATGCTGGCGCTCGCCGCCGCTGCGTTCGTCGGCATCTTCTTCCTGGGCATCCCGTTTCCGATCATCATTTTCGGCGCCGCAGTGATCGGCTTTGTCGGCGCCCGCAGCGGGCTGGCAGTGTTCCAGATCGGCAGCGGTCACGGCAGCAGCAAGCAGGACGGCGCCGTGGTCGAAAGCCTCCTCGGCGATGAGCTTCCCGCCCACGCCCGACCGACCGTTGCGCGGGCGTTGCGTGCATCCGCCATCTGGCTGGCGCTGTGGCTCACGCCGGTGATCGGGCTCCTTCTCATCCTGGGAAGTGGAGACGTGTTCAGCCAGATCGCCGTCTTCTTCAGCAAGATGGCCGTGGTGACGTTCGGCGGCGCCTATGCGGTCCTCGCCTATGTGGCGCAGCAGGCGGTCGAGAACTACGCCTGGCTCAAGCCCGGCGAAATGCTGGATGGTCTCGGCATGGCGGAGACAACGCCAGGCCCGCTGATCATGGTGCTGCAGTTCGTCGGCTTCATGGCGGCCTTCCGCGATGCAGGCGCACTGCCGCCCATGCTCGCCGGCACGCTTGGCGGATTGCTCGCCACCTGGGTGACGTTCATCCCTTCCTTCCTCTGGATATTCCTCGGGGCTCCGTTCATCGAGTCGCTGCGCGGCAACAAGGCTCTTAACGGGGCGCTCTCCGCAATCACCGCCGCGGTGGTGGGCGTGATCCTGAACCTCGCGGTCTGGTTCGCGATCCACACCGTGTTTCGCGCGGTTGATCCGGTACGCATCTTCCCCCTGTCGTTCGACGCACCGAGATTGAGCAGTGTGGACCCGTGGGCGCTCTTCTTATCGATTGCGGCCATCGTTGCGATCTTCCGCCTTAAGGTCGGAATGATTCAAACGCTGATTGGATGCTGCTCCGCTGGGTTGCTGCTTTATTTTGCGGGAGCTCTGACGTGAGCCGCAATCTCGCCAGATCTGCTGCGAGGTTTGTCGCGCTCGTCGGAGTAACTGCGGCGCTGGCGTGGGGCGGCACTGGGTTAGCAGCCGAGGACAGCGTCACGACAATCGACTTTGCCAAGAGCGCCATCGGATCAGCCCCATCCGGCTTCGACTTTCGGCGAACCGGCCAAGGCGATCTCGGGCAATGGACGCTGGTGCGTGATCCGACCGCTGCCGAAGGCCTGGCGATCGAGCACGTCAGCACCGATGCGCATGACGATCGCTTCCCGCTCGCGATCTACCGGGCAATCGTTGCCGAGAATCTCGAGGTGAAGGTTCGTTTGAAGATCGTTTCGGGGCCATCACTGACCGCGGGCTTTGCGGTCAGCCTGCGCAATCCGAAAAGCTACTACGCGATCAGCGCCAATGCCTTCGAGCAGCGCGTCGACCTCCTTCTCTTCGCAGACGGCAAGCCCTCGCGTGTCGACAGCGCGGAAGCCGATGTCATGCCGGACCGCTGGCACACATTGGCGGTCACGCTCAATGACGACCACTTCAAGGTGTCGCTCGATGAGAAAGTGCTGTTCACCACCTTCGAGCGCACGCGCAGGAAGGACGGCCATATCGCGCTGTGGACGCAGGAAGACACCGTGACGCGATTTGATCGCATTGATGTTCGCATGCTGCCGCCGACGGAGTGGCGCTGATGAGCAATAGTTTCGGAAGATTGAAACAAAACATCCGGGACGGAATTGTTTTGCGGGGCTTGGGTCAACCTAAGGAGAAGTAACATGCGTACTCTTAAACTACTGACGCTCTGCGCTGCGGTGGCAAGCGCCACGGCGGCGAACGCCCAGGACATCGATTGGCAGAAGGTCGATGCCGCAATCGGGCGAAGCGGGGCCGTAACCAGCGACGTCCATCGCTACGGCTTCCCGCGCACCGACCTGCAGGTCACGGTCGACGGCGTCACCATCCGACCCTCATTGGCGCTCGGCGGCTGGGCCGCGTTCAAGCCGGCGCACGGCGGCGCGATGGTGATGGGCGACCTCGTGCTGCTCGATACCGAGATCGCTCCGGTCATGAGCAAGCTGATCGAGAACGGCGTCGAGATCACCGCCGTCCACAACCACGTTCTGCGCGGGAACCCGGCGACGTACTTCATGCATATCGGCGGGCATGGCGATCCGGTGAAGCTCGCGACCGCCATCCGCACCGCGCTTGCTGAAAGCAAGACGCCGCTCGCGGCGCCGACGCCCGGAACGCCGCCCGCGATCGATCTCGATACGGCGCAGATCGACCAGATCATCGGCGCGAAGGGAGCCAACAACGGCGGCGTCTACGGCATGGGCGTGCCGCGGAAGGACCCGATCAATGAGGGCGGCATGCAGGTCGCGCCGGCCGGTCCGATGGGGGTCGCAACCGCCATCAACTTCCAGCCGACCGGCGGCGGCAAGGCTGCGATCACCGGCGATTTTGTTCTCACCGACACCGAAGTCAATCCGGTGATCAAGGCCTTGCGGGCAAGCGGCATCGAGGTCACGGCGATCCACAGCCACATGCTGTCCGAGCAGCCGCGCCTGATCTTCATGCACTTCTGGGCCAATGACGATGCCATCAAGCTGGCCAAGGGATTGCGCGCGGCGCTCGACAAGACCGCAAGCGCAATGAACTGAGGCATCGAGCGCTCGGGTGTCGGGCCGCGGCGTGCGGCCCGATCCCAGCATCACGCATCGCTACTGTCGGTGACCCAAGCTACTGTCGGTGACCCAAGATGAACACGCAATTGGCATTGCTGGCACTCTCAGGAACATTGGCGCTGCTCGCCGCACAAGATCAAACGACCACGCAGGGCGACACAGCTGGGCTCAGGCTTGAGGCCAAGATATCGATCGGCAATGTGAGCGGCCGAATCGATCACATGGCGATCGATCTCGCGCGGCAGCGCCTCTTTGTGGCCGAGCTTGGCAACAACACCGTCGGGATTGTCGACCTCAACAGTCGAAACGTCATTCGCAACCTGGCCGGACTGAAGGAGCCGCAGGGCGTAGCTTACCTGCCGGCCACGGATACGCTTTACATCGCGAGCGGCGGGGACGGATCAGTCCGTCAATTTCGCGGGCCGGACTACACCGCCGCAGGGCAAATCGATCTCGGAGACGACGCAGACAACATTCGGCTTGACATCCCGGCCAATCAAATCGTTGTTGGATATGGCAGCGGTGGCTTGGCCGTGATCGACGCGGCAAGCTCCAGAAAGGTCGCCGACATTCCCTTGAGCGCCCACCCGGAAGGTTTCCAGCTCGATCAAGGCCGCAACCGAATCTTTGTCAACCTTCCAAGAGCGCAGGCCATCGCTGTGGTCGACGGCCGGTCCGGCAAGCAGACCGCCAGCTGGCCGACGAAGATCGCCGGCGGCAATTTCCCGATGGCGCTTGAGCAAGACGCTCGACATGCTCTCGTCGCTTTCCGCAACCCTGCGAAGCTCGGCGCGTTCTCGATGGACGACGGCAGCGTGATCGCGAGCCCGGACATCTGCGGCGATGCCGACGACCTGTTTGTCGATGCGAAGCGGCGCCGCGTCTACATCAGCTGCGGCGAAGGCTTCCTGGATGTCCTAGACTCGGCACAGGGCGCCTATCGCCGCGTTAGCCGCATTGCCACGGTTGCCGGCGCACGCACCTCGCTCTTCGTGCCGGAAATGGATCGATTAATGCTTGCGGTGCGCGCGTCAGGCCAGGAAGCGGCCGCCATCTGGGTTTTCCAGCCAATGCCATGATCGGCAGGTGAGCGTCATGAACAAACTCTACTCAATCTCCGTATCAGCGCTCATTCGCCACGGCGCCCGTCCCTGCCTTGTCTGTTTCTGCATGCTGATTGGCGTCGAAACCGCATCGGCCTATCGGCCGTTCGACGGCACCGACGCCGCCGTTGCCGAAAAGGACAAGGTGGAAATCGAACTGCAGCCTGCGGGCATCCTCAAGGACGCATCGGGAAAAACGCTGATCGCGCCCGCAGCGCGCTTCAATTACGGCCTGACGGAAGCGTGGGAAGCCGTTCTGGAAGGCCAGTTCGAGAACCCGCTCTCACCTTCGGGGCCTGCGAGCCTCAGAGCCGCCGGGGCATTCCTGAAAGGCGTGCTGCGGGAAGGCAGTCTTCAGGACAAAACGGGTCCGAGTGTTGCAACCGAGTTCGGCGTGCTCCTGCCGGACACGACGCACGGGTATTGGTGGGAGCAGTTCAACCCGATTGTGCAAGTATGGAACGGATCCGCCCAGGCTGTAGTCGGAATAGGCTACTTTTATCGAGTCACCCACGACTTGGAGGTCAAAAGGCTCTTTGACCGAGGAATAGAGGCGTTGAAGTACTACACGCCCTACTACGACACTGGGAGATGGACGCTATACTCGCGGACACACGGTTACAACAGTATCGCGTACCACCGGGGATCAGTCGAGATTCTCGAAGCTCTCTACTCTCTCTCGGGCGACATCTGGTTTAAGGCGACAGCAGACCGGTGGCGGGGGTATGCGGCGCCGCCCGGCGTGCAGGCCATGTATCAGGCCCACCCCGACGTCCCAGTGTACGCCGCCGCCCTGGACCGCGAGCTCAACGCCAAAGGCTACATCCTGCCGGGGCTGGGCGACGCCGGCGACCGGCTGTTCGGCACCCGTTGACAAAAAACGTCAAATCACTATAATTGACGTAATTCGTCATATCTGGAGATTGTGACGAAAAATGTCAAAACTCTATGTCGCCGTCATCGCCGATGCGATCGACTCGCGCGGTCTGGCGCCCGGCGACCGCCGGCGCCTGCAAACGGCGTTGCAGCACGGGCTGCCGGAGCTGAATCACCGCTACCGCAAGGCGCTGGCGGCGCGCTTCGACGTGACCCTGGGCGACGAGCTGCAGTGTCTGCTGGTCGACGCCCGGAGCGCCTGGGACGTTTCCCATTTCATCCGCTACGCGTTTCCGGAAGTCGACTGGGTGGTGGCCTGCGGCCGCGGCCCCATCACCACGGCCCTCACGGCCGGCATCACGGCGCCCAAGGTCGACGGCCCCTGCTTCCACGCCGCCCGGGCAGCGCTCGAGGCGGCGAAACGCGACCACCAGGTCCTCACGCTCTCCGGTTTCCCGGGCGAGGACCTTGCCGCATTCGCCGCGTATTACTCGGGACTGTATTGGAGTTGGACCGCCCGCCAGCGCGCCCTCGCCAACAAGTGGCGGGTGTGGGGCGACGCCGAAGGCGGCCTCCCCAAGAAAGTCCAGGAAGGCGGGCACCCGAGCGCGGTGTCGCACTTGCGCCGCCGCATGGCCTGGCCGCTCGTCGCCCAAGGCGATAGGATGTTTCGGAACCTTCTGGAGGCCCCGTGAATCCGCTGCTCGTGCTGCCGTTGCTCGCCTATACGATCGTCGCCGTGCTGTGGCCCACGCAGGTCTCCGCGCAGCGGCGCGGGCCCGCGCTGCTGCTGCTCGAAGCCGCAGTCGTCGCTGTGGCCTGTCTCGCGGGCTACCTGCTGGCGCGCCTCGCGCAACCCAGCTCGGCCGGCTGGCGCTGGGGCGCCGTGCTCCTGCTCGTCACCGGCTACCTCTACGTGTGCGGCCGCGGCATCACGCTGGTGCGGGCCGTGCTCGACGTGCCGTCGCTCAACATGCGCCGCGAAGACGACCGGACCATGGGCGCCATCGAAGTGGTGCGCGGCCGCTTGATCGGCGTCCTCGAGCGGGCGATCGCCCTCACGCTCGTCCTGCTGGGCCAATTCGGGGCGCTCGCCCTGATCGTCGCCGCCAAATCCCTGGCCCGTTTCAAGGCGCTGGAGGACCGCGATTTCGGTGAGTACTTCCTGATCGGCACCCTCGCGTCCTTGCTGCTGGCACTGCTGGGGGGCGTGGCGATGC
>Ga0137409_10002024_pt1 | contig 21851 bp, 21 predicted proteins | sample CZODoug1_16funga_FD_122059 | JGI IMG/M metagenome (GOLD analysis project Ga0137409, IMG submission 122059) | Vadose zone soil fungal communities from Angelo Coast Range Reserve, California, USA - CZODoug1_16fungal (Hybrid Assembly) | ecosystem: Environmental > Terrestrial > Soil > Vadose zone... | reverse complement strand
GGCGTGATGTCGAGCTTGGCGATCACCCGCAGGATGTTTTCGCCCGTCAGGTGCGGCGTGGTCCCGGAGCCGGGCGACGCGAAGGCGATCTTCTTGTCCTTCGACTGGCTGATCAGCTCCGGGAGGCTGCGCGCCGGGAGACCCGAGTTCACGAAGATCATGTTCGGTTGCGAAGCCGCGATCGCCACGCCGATGAAATCGCTCTCGGCGTTGTACCCGGGGTCCGAGTACAGGCTGACGTTCACGACGATGGCCGACGAGGTCATCAGCACCGTGTAGCCATCGGGCGCCGATTTCGCGACGGCCGCCGCGCCGATGTTGCCGCCCGCGCCGGTGCGGTTCTCGATCACGAATTGCTGGCCGAGCGCTTCGTTCAGCTTCGCCCCCAGGATCCTGGCGATGATATCGACCGGCCCGGCCGGCGCGAAGGGGACGATGATGCGCACCGGCTTGCTCGGCCACTCCTGCGCGAGCGAGGCGCAGGCGAAGGCACACGCCGCGGTGAGCGCGAGGGCGCGAAAGAGTTTCTTGTGCATGGCTCGATCCTCCTCGAGGCATCTTATCACCGGTCATGCGGCGCCACGCGCCCTGCGCTAAAGTAGCGGCTCGCTTTTTCACATCGAAGGAGAAGGACAGGCCATGCCCGCGCGCAAGCTCACCCGGCAAGACCTCCGCGACGCCGCGGAGAAATACAAGAACTGGGGCAAATGGGGCCCGAACGACGAGATCGGGACGCTCAACCACACGCAGCCGGAAGACATCGTCGCGGCGGCGCGCCTGGTGAAAAAGGGCAAGGTCATCTCGCTCGCGCTTAACTTCGACAACGCCGGCCCGCAGGGCGCGAAGAGCAAGTACCCGTCGATGGGCCGCATCAACCCGGTGCACACCATGCTGCGCACCGGCACCGACGCCTACTCGGGCGTGCTCGATCACCGCGGCATCCGCGCCGCCGACGACATGGTGGTGATGCCGCTTCAGTGCGGCACGCAGTGGGACGGCCTCGGCCACGTGTTCTACGAGAACAGCATGTGGAACGGCTACGACTGCCGCGAGGTGACCTCGGCCGGCGCGCAGAAGTGCGGCATCGAGAAGACCAAGAGCCGCATGGTCGGCCGCGGCGTGTTCCTCGACGTGCCACGCGCCCTGGGCATGGACATTCTCCCCGACGGCCACGCGATCACCACGGCCGAGCTCGATCTCACCGCGAAGAAACAGAGCGTGCAGCTCAAGCGCGGTGACTTCATCGTCGTGCGCACGGGACAGATGGAGGCGAAGCTCAAGGCCGGCAGCTGGGACGGCTATCCCGGCGGCGACGCGCCCGGCTTCGCCTTCGAGACGCTCGAGTGGATCCAGCGCACCCAGCTCGCCGCGCTCGCCTCCGACACCTGGGGCTGCGAGGTGCGGCCGAACGAGACCGAGCCGGGGATCAACCAGCCCTGGCACTGGATCACCATTCCCATCATGGGGATGACCATGGGCGAGATCTTCTACGTGAAGGAGCTCGCCGAGGATTGCGCCGCCGACAAGACCTACGAATTTCTGTTCGTGGCTCCCGCGATCCCGATTACGGGAGCGGTCGGTTCTCCCACGAATCCTCTCGCCATCAAATAGCCATGGCGAAGATGACAGGGGCGCAGTGCCTCGCAGACATGTTGCAGGGCTACGGCGTGAGTCACGTGTTCATGGTGCCGGCGGTTCTGCGCCGTACCTTCGCCGAGATGGAGCATCGCACCAAAATCAGGCGAATTCACACGCACGGCGAAAAATCCGCCGCCTACATGGCCGACGGCTACGCGCGCGCGTCGGGCAAACCCGGTATCTGCATGGCGCAGGTGATCGGCGCGCTCAACCTCGCGGCCGGATTGCGCGACGCGCACCTCGCGCACTCGCCGGTGATCGCGTTCACCGGCGGGCGCGATCCCAAGACGAAATTCCGCAAGGTTTACCAGGAAGTGGACGACGTGCCGGCGTTCGAGCCGGTGACGAAGTTCAACGCGACGGTGGACGACGTGTCGCGTTTTCCTGACATGGTGCGTCAGGCATTCCGCGTCGCCGTGTCCGGGACGCCCGGACCGGTGCACCTGCAGTTCCGCGGCAACGAGGGCCAGGTCGACGGCGAGGAGGCCGACATCGAGCCGCTGGTCGAGCCGCAGTTCGCGAGCGTGCCGCCGTTCCGTCCGGAGCCCGACGCGAGGAGCGTCGCGGCCGCGCTCGCGGTGCTGCAGGCGGCCGAGCGGCCGGTTATCGTCGCCGGCGGCGGCGTGCGCGCCTCCGGCGCGGGCAAAGAGCTCGTCGCGCTCGCGGAGAAGCTCGCGATTCCCGTGGCGACCTCGCTCAACGGCAAGGATTCCATTCCCGGCGTCCATCCGCTTTCGGTAGGCGTGTGCGGTACCTACTCGCGGGAGAGCGCGAACCGCGTCGTGGGACAGGCCGACCTGGTGTGCTTCGTCGGCAGCGAGACCGGCGGCATGACCACGCATTTCTGGGCGGTGCCGAAGATCGGCGTCGCCGCGATCCAGATCGACAGCGACCCGGAGGCGCTCGGGCGCAACTACCCGCTTAAGGCAGCGGTGCTGGGCGATGCGAAGGTGGTGCTCGCGAAGATGGCCGAGCAGGCCGATTCGAAGACCGCGGCGAAGAGAAAACCCTGGGTCGAGAAAACGCAGTCGATGTGCAAGGAGTGGTATGCGAAGTACAAGCCGGCGCTCGAGTCCGACGCCGTGCCGATCCGCCCCGAGCGTTTGTGCGCGGAGTTTACGAAACACGTACCCGACGACGGCATCGTGCTGGTCGACACCGGTCACGCCGGCATGTGGATGGGCGGGATGTACGACCTGCGCACGGCGACGCAGAGCTACATGCGCTCCGCCGGCCACCTCGGCTGGGCGTTCTCCGCGGGCCTGGGCGCGAAGTGCGCCTGTCCCGAGCGGCCGGTGGTGGTGTTCACCGGCGACGCCGGCTTCTGGTACCACGTCGCCGAGATCGAGACCGCGGTGCGCTGGGGGATCAACTCGGTGACGGTGGTCAACAACAACGCGAGCGGCAACCAATCCAAGCGCGGCTTCGACCGCGTCTACGGAGGCACCCAGACCGAGCAGGCGAGGGAGCTGTGGACCTACCGCATGGTGAATTTCGCCAAGGTCGCCGAGGACATCGGCGCGCTCGGCATCCGCGTGGAGAAGCCCTCGGATCTGGGGCCGGCGATCCAGCGCGCGCTCAAGGCCGGCCGGCCGGCGATCGTCGACGTCGCCACCGACATCGACGCGCTCGCCCCCGTGGCCGTGACCTGACGCCGTCATTCCGAGGGCGAAGCCCGAGGAATCTCCGCGCGCCTGGAGATCCCTCGCTTCGCTCGCGATGACAATGTTAAAATTCGCGTGTTTCGGTCGTTTCCACGCAGCAAATCCGGCTCAAAGGGGCGTTAGCTCAGCTGGTAGAGCAGCGGACTCTTAATCCGTTGGTCGTAGGTTCGATCCCTACACGCCCTACCAACATAATCAGGTACTTAGACTAGAAACCGGCCCCGGACAGGTCGAAGGTCTATGGTCGAAAACCCCTCAAAAAACCGACGGGCCTGGGTTAGGCCCGAGGCGACGAGCCGTTTTGCGGGGCGGCAGGCTCGACAGCGCGGCCGATCTTGCGCACCTGCAGATCGATCCACTCCTTGAAATCCTGGTAGCTGGCCGCGCTCATCTTGCTGGGCCACCGCAGCACCACCTGGCCCTCGTCGAGCGAGAACACGTCCTGCTTGATTCCCGCCGCAGACGCGACGGGCGCGGAAGTCATAGCGCCCATCGCCTGCATGGCGTCTTCACCCTCGCCGGTGTCGGCAAAGAAGGGCGCCTCTTCCGGCTGCGGGGCCGGCTGCGCCGCACGCGGCTGCTCGTTCAGCTTGGCGTACGCGACCGTCGCTCGGAAATCCTTGATGAAGTCGACGACCGTGCCCGGGTTGAAGTTCCGCTCCCTCAGGAGATAGAACGTCAGCGTCGCGTCCGAAGGTAGCTCCTGCGCCGTCCACTTGTTCAGGATATCGCTGTAAATCTTCGGCGATACCGCCGCCTCGCGCACGCAGGTCATCCAGATATCGGAGCCGGGCTCGCTCAGCACGATGTTGAGCGCGCGGTCCGTGAGCTTCACGGTCCGGGTGGTTCCAGTGATGGCATCGCTCATCAGACTGAACTGAATCAACGCGGCGACGGCGCGCTTGCCGCCGCTGCTCTTGTCACCGTAGCCCCAGTGACTGACGGCGGCGGAGACAGGGGCGGCGTTTTTCTTTTCCGACTCCCAGAACTTTCGAGCACGCGCAAGAGCTTCTTCCAGAGAGAAAGCTGGGTAGCCGACTCCGCGGCCGGTGGTGGTGGTGCTCGCAGCTGAGGCAGTGGTGGTTTCGGCCATGATGGGCGCTCCTAGGCTAGTTCTGGGTGACTTTACCTGAAGTCGGAGGCTTTTGCAACTCAAAGTCTCGTTACTGTGCTCGCGCGCGGCAATCCGGCAGACAGCGTTTATACGCTTAGCGTATAGGAGTGCGGCAGGTCGACGGAGCCGCGGCAGATCAGAGGAGAACATGACGGAGACCTTACAAGAAAAAAGCCTTGCCGCCGGTCTGAAATCCATGCAAGAATGCGCCACGCTCCGGTGCTGCACGCAAGACCTGGGCGTTGGAGCGGGTGAAGGCACCCTCGCCGGGCGGAAAATGCTCGGCGAGGCGCTGCTGAGAATCCTCACACCCCCGACAGGGCGACGCGCGCAAGCCCCCGCGACTCCCGCAGGCACCCGTAGCGGACCGCGTCAGCGGCGTGGTCGGGGCCGCGGGAGTCCACGTCCTCCACCCGTCGGGGGTCGCGGCCGAGGTACGGCACCGTCGCCCAGAAGTATTCGCAGTGCCGCGCGACGTAGAGGCCCGGCACGTCGGGCTTGCCCGCGTCCTGCAGCAGGCGGCGCATGACCTGCCAGCCGGAGATCCGGTCGGCCTTCTTGGCGGGGTAGAACGTCACGCCCGCCGCGCGGAACTCGTCGCTGATGCTGCCGGCGCCGTGCCCGCCCTTGGCGAAGATCGCGTCGTCCGCGACTCCCTCCGGGCGCACCTTCCAGCGCGCGCACATCTCCTTCAGGTGCTCGGATAACACGGGGACGGTGTAGCCCATCCCCTTCGAGACGTTGCCCGGCTCGTTGGTGGCAAGCTCGTCCACCAGCACAAGCGAGCCGCGCGCGTAGAACTTCTCATCCGGCCCTTTCGCGCCCGGCGACCGCGCGACCACGTAGGTCACGCTCGGGGCGCTGCTGCCGAAGTCGTGGCAGAGGTACGTCAGCCACTTCTCGCCGCGGTGCGTCGGGATAGCCTCCCACCGCGCGACCGCGTTTCGTGACTCCTCGAGGACGGCGGCGAAGTACGCGCCGCGCGCCACCGTCCAGTCGCCCTCCAGCCACGCGCGTAGCAGCTCGGGGTCGGTGGGGCACGACGCCTCTAGTTGCCGCCGGTAGGCGTCCTGGTCGATGAACGGGTTGTCGAGAAACGTGCTCGGCGCGTAGATGAATGTGCGCCCGCTGGTCGTCTCGGCGAACGGCTCCCACGGCGCGGCCTTGAACACGTAGCGCGCCGCGATCCACGCGTGCCCGATGTCACCGGGGTTCGCGGCGATTGCGCACCGGACGGGAACACCCTTGGGGCCGCGCAGGTTCGAGCGCAGGAGGTCGAGCAGCCCCGGCGTCGGGAACTGCTCCGCTTCGTCGATGAGGAGGAGGGTGAAGCTGCGCCCTTGAAACTTCTGGTAGTCGCTCGCGCTCTCGATCTGGTTGACTTCGAGCGTGCCACCGTTCGGGAAGCGGAACAGCCCCTCCTGCGCGTTGAACCGCAGCGCCGTCCCGTAGATCGGGCCGAAGAGGTCGAAGCACAGCGCGACGAAGTCGGCGCAGCCCTTGTGCGAGCGGCGGAGGTAGAGAACGCGTGCCTTGGCGCTGTACTGTTCGACGTGGCGCAGCGCGAGCAGCGCCAGCGCGTAGCTCTTGGCGCCGCCTCGACCTCCGCCCAGAAAGAGGTCGAACGTCTCAGGAACGAGTAAGACTTTTTCCTGGACCGGGGAGATTTTCAATTTTTGGGGCATGCTCGATCGTGAATTGTTCGGGGGTCAGCGCGCCGGGGAGCGCGAACGTGATGCTGACGCGGTTGGCCTCGCCGCCCTGGTCGCCCTCGCGGTACCCGTGGCGTGCCTTGAGCAGGAACATTGCGGCGATGATGTTGCCCTTCCGCGCGGCGCGGTACAGGACGTTGTGCAGCGTGAATCGCTCCGCCTCCCGGCCCTGCGCGAACGCTTCCGCAAGGGTCGGGTCCTCGTCGAGCCAGCGGCGGAGGGTGTCGGCGCTGGTGTTAAGCCCGCGCGCGATCCCGACCACCGAGTGACCGATCGCCGCGAGGGCCGCGATCCGCGCCGCCGCGCTTGCGGGCGGAAGCTTGAGCGCGCGGCCCCGCTTCTTGTGGGGGCGGTTGACGGGTTTGGTCACGCTTCGCCCCTTGCCTGAGCGGTGGTCGCGGTCGAGTAAAATGATTCGCTATGGATAAGCAGGAACTCATCGACCGCCTCAGGGAATTGGAGGGAATCCCGGAGCTTGAGGTGGGTTTTGACTCGCAAGAGGACGCCGTGCGTTGGGCCGCAGAGGTGGCACCCCTTTTGCGGTTCGATGGGGGGTATCACGGGGAATTCAGGCAACGAGCACAGACCTTGAGCATGAACCTGTCCGGATATACTCAGGGTCCCAACCTTCACCGGATGACCGCGATCCTTCACGAGGCGATCGCAGACCTCGAAGCCGGGGTCGGTCCAGAAGTTCACGCAGTTGTGGAGGCCCAACCTCAGCCCAACGCAGGGTTGGAGGTACCCCAACATCTGACGCTGGCTTGGCTTTGGAATTACGTGCCGTGGGCGGTATGGGTGTCGCTGGCCGCGGCCCTCTGTGTAGTGTTCGTCGCGGGCATCACCTTCGGTCGAAGCGATTTGTATGAGCGGCTGATGACCCCTCACACCACGACTCCGAGCGGCCCCGGCAAAGCAGAGTCGACGAAGTAGCCGCACCGTAGCAACCGGGCGGGCCAAACCCGGCGGCGAGGAGGTGCGCCCGCCCGCGCATCCCGCGCGTGCGCCTCGCAGCGACGCTCTCCGTGAGAAAGAGCGCGCCTTGGTCACAACGTCGCCTCTCGCTCCGCGACCGTTTTACACTGGTCGGGCGGAAGTCCGGTGTACACGAAGTATCCGACCGCGGCGCCCTTCGAGTCGCGGAGCGCGTCGGGCGGCAGGGTCGGCACGACGTCGCGCATCGCGCGCACGCGCAGGGCGTCCACCGCTTCGCCGGGGAGTCGGTTGAGCACGACGTCACCGACGCCGAGGCCGGTGACGAAGTCGCCGCCGCCGTGGATGCCCCACACGACGAGCCGCGCCGACGCCGGTTCGGAGTGGACGCCGCCCATCTCGACTCGCTGAACGGGCTGCCGCGCGAGCTGGTCTGCTCTCACGTCGTCACCTTGGCGTCGATTCGCGCCTGCGCTGCGACGGCGGCGTTTTCTGCGCGCTCGATCTCGGCCAGCTTGGCGGGGTTCGCGTAAGAGGCGGCAAGCCCGCGCGCTTCGCGGTGAACGACCAGCGCAGTGTCGAAGGCCTCCTGCAACGCGTCTCGCTCGCGGACCTCGTCGGGTGCGTGGTGGGAGATGAAGGCAGCCTCGTAGTTCCTCCGCTGCTCATCGGGTAGGCCGGTCACAGCCTTCGGTGCCTTGATGATCGCGGCAAGCTCAGGGCCGCGGCCCTCGTTGACAAGTTCGGTGAAGAACCTCGCCTTCTCGCTCGGCGACATCCGCCGGTACAGGTCGCGCACCTCGGCCGCGTAGGCGTCGGGTCTGAGGTTCACCTTCGCCGCGATCCGATCCTCGATGTTGAGAATCCCGGTCGCCCAGCCCTTGTTCAGGCGGTCGAGGACCGCTTCGGTGTCTTTAGCGAACTTGGCCGCGCCGGTCAGGACGCGCTTCTGGTGCGCGGCGTCCGTCTGCGTCGGATCGCGCGTCGTGCGCAGGTCGTGCAGCGCCGTGGCGAAGTCCACGAGCCGTTCCACCTCGCCGATGAGCGCTTGGTGCTCGCGGCGTCCGTCGCCCGTGGGGGTCTTGGCGATCATCTGGTCGCGCATGTGAATGAGCGCGCGCAATCTCGGTTCGAGTACTGGGGATGGCATGTCTCTGCTCCTTTCAAATTAGCGATCGGGTGATTACTTTCTCTTGCCGGTCACCATCGCCGGCAGCTTCGTGCCGCTCTGCCGGGGGATCGGCGACGGTGACGCCACTCCCTTGGCCGTCGCGCCCTTGCCCGCGTGCTGCGTTCGAATTTGCGCCTCGGCCTGCCGCGCGGTTTGTCTTGTCTGGGTCTTGTTCATCTGTTTGCTCCTTTCAAAGTTCAACGATCGGGGGACTTCCTCAGTAGCGCTCGTACCTGCGCGCCGAACTCTTCCTCCCGCTTACGTCGCGCGACGTATCGGCGCCAGAGGGCGACGACGCCGAACAGGGACGCACCGGGGACAACGATCGGGTGGGCTGACGAGGGCGAAGAAACGCCCTGTGGGGGCATCTCAAGGGGCCTCAGAGCCGCTCGCGAGGCGATCGACCGCCCGGAACCCGCGCCGGGGGCGGGCGCCCCATTTGCGCCGTGGCCGGTTTTCCGAGGGTTTTTCGGGTGCGTAGTGCTCATGTGTAGTTCACCTCTCTCCGTCGAGAACCGGGGCGACGACCAGCGGACTGGATATCCGATGCTCGGCCGATCCGCGCGGGGCGCCTTTTTAGCGGGCGGGATAAACGGGCAGGGCGAGTGGTTACCGTGGTTACCGGGGTTACCGGTTCCCACCCGTGGTAACCGTGGTAACCAAGGGAACCGAAGGAACCGTAGATACCGGAGGGAACGAAGGGAATAGAGATACCTTGAATCATTCCTTCTTCCCGACTAACACGTACTTTCCATCCGGGGTCCAACGTAGTTGCCCCTGATGCGCCATCGTGAGCATGAGTTTCTTGGTCGCCCCGCGTTTCTTCCCGATGAGGTCCGCGACCTCCGATGGCAGCGCGGGACGGCCGAGCGCGGCGAACGCCTCGATGATCTGCCTGCGTTCCTGACTCATGCGGAAGTCGGCGGCGTCGCCGCGCGAAGTCCAGCGCATCGTCCTTGGGTCCATCGAGAGCGCGAGTTCCTGCTCCTCAACGTCCCGGCCCGTAATGCTCAGCACCGCGTCCATCTGCCCGCGATCGCGGCCGAGGGTCAGGATCGTGTCGGCGGCGCCGGTCAACCCGGTGCTCCCGCTCACGCGGTCGAGGTGGTCGTCGGCCGTGGCCTTGCGCTCGTGGTGCACGACGACAACGGCGAGGCCGTACTCGTCCGCGATCCGCTTCAGCGCCTCGATCGCTTCGTAGTCCGCGGTGTAGAGGTTGTCTTTGCCGTTGAGGCGGGGCCGCATCTTCGCGAGCGTGTCGATGACGACGAGCCGCGTGCCGGGGTGCTTGTCGAGCCAGCGCCGCAGCGCGGTGAGGCCGTGGTCCTCGACCCTCCGCCACTCGTTGAAGAAGTGCGCGCCGTCCGGAGCGGGCGCACCGTCGAGCGTGCGCTTGAGCCGGTCCTGGAAACGGCGCTCGGTGTCCTCCAGCGCGAGGTGCAGCGCGCCGCCGCGCTTCGCGTCGTAGCGGCCGAGGACCTTGCCGCCGCTCGCGACCGCGAGGCTCAGGCCGAGCGTCAGCCAGCTCTTGCCGATCTTCGGCTTGCCGGCGAGGACGGAGAGCCCGGCGGGGAGCAGACCCTCGATGGCCCAGCGCTGGGCAGGGAGTTTTTTCGCGGCGAGTTCTGCGAACGTCGCGCCTGTCGGGACGAGAAGCTGATGCTCGGGTAGCGCGCGGAATCGTTCGAGAGCCTTCGCGCCGCTGCCGTGGTGGACGAGGAAGTCGTCCACGCCGGTCTTGGCGCCCGGTAGCGCGGGTAGCTCGACCTCTGACGGAACGGCGCCGCGCTTGATCAACTCGTCGGCGAGGCGCTTGAGGGCGCGCTGAACGTCCACCTTGTGGCGGATGTCGGAGTCAAAGACGATCTTGACGACGCGCCCGGTCCACGCGAACAGGTTGAAGTCGTCGAGCGTGTGCCCGTTCTCGAAAAAGTTCCAGACCCCGCCGAGTCCTATAGTCGGAATGCCGAGCTTGCACGGCGCCGCGGACTTCTTCTCGCCCTCGGTGATGTAGATTGTGATCGTCGAGTCCTTCGCGACCTTCTTCCAATCCACCCCGCCGAGGTGCGGGTAGTAAAAGCGCGGTGCAGACCCCTTCGGCTGCGAGTACCGGATCGGGCGGCCCTTCGCGTCCTTCTCAAGCTTGTCCGGCGCGCCGAGGTAGCGGACCCGGTAGTGCCCCGTGGCCTTGCCGTCGAGCGCAGGGTAGGGGATCGCGTAGCAGGGGCGACTGTCGCCGTCGGAATACTCGAAGCCGAGCGCCGCGGCGTCCTTCGGCCCGAGGCCGGACCTCCTCAGATCGGCGAGCATTGGCTTGGGGAAAGCCCCGACGCTCATAAACCCTTCGCGTGCCGCGCACACACCCAACGGAGGCGTCGCTGCCCAGGAATACCGACGACGGCAGGTTGCCCGCAGCGATGGCAGCGAGTAGAAGTCGTAGCGGGATTGACGTAATACAGCCGACCCCGTCGGGGTAGGGGCCTTGGCGCGGCGGCGGTCACTTCGGCTTCCTCGCGTGCGCGCCGATCCACGCATCAATCGCCGCGCGCGAGTAGCGGATCGCGGTGCCGATCCTGATGGTTGCGGGGCCTTTGCCCTGAGCGCGCCAACCTTCGAGCGTTGAGACGCCGAGCGCCAGGAGCTGCGCGGCTTGGCGCGTCGTTAAATACTCGGGCTGCTGCGGCACCGCGATGGGCGCGGGCGGCGTGGGGATACGTTCGGCGACGCGCTCGGCGATTCTCGTCGCGATGCGGTCGATCAGGTCTTCAAAATCTGCGCTGCCCGGCATGGCCTGCCTCCGTCGTCCAACTTCTTGACGACGGATTCTTACGCAGGCCCCGTGCCGTGAAAAACGGGGTTACGTGCTGCTAATTCACGGCGTGTTCTTGCTGGTGGCGCGACGGCGTAGGAGCGAGCGGCGGCTGAATCTGTAGGGCTTGCTGGAGGATGCTCGCCGTAGCGGGATTAACGGCTCAAGCCGCTTCGCCACTAGGTCTGCGGCGTGCGAGCGCTTGTAACCTATGCCGGTCAACTTGTCGACCGCGTCATCCGCGAGAGGGTTGATGTAGTCAGGAAAACTTCTATTCCCGCGACCGCCCTTTCTCGGCTCTAGGTTATTTCGCAAGGACAGGAACTGCTCGGTGTCGAGCCATTCGGGCGATTTGGAGTTCCAAAAGTCCAGCTTCTGTTGAACGTCCGCGCGCGCACTTTCGACGTGCTTGGCTATAGCACTGACGCGAATCGGACCGGAGGACGAAGCAATTCGCTGTAGCACTTTGGATGCCCTGGAAAGGTGTGCCTTGACTCGGCCGAGCTCACTGAGAACAGGGCCGACTCTCGGCCCAGGGTCACGCTCAACTTCTTTCTTGATATCGTCGCGCTTCTTCTTCTCGGCGATCACGTCCTCAACCAGCTTGCAAAGAACGGGTTCCGGATCGGGCAGCACCACCCTCGCGTAGCGTAGCGTTGCGGATGACGCCGTGCGGCGCGCCTTGCTCACCGCGCTCCCTTCGCACGCTTCCGTAGCGGCACGACCGTAGTCTTGGTGGGCGGCTGGCACAGTGCGAGCAGGCGGTCGGCGATCGTCTGCATGTGCGCCCGGAGCGCGTCTAGTTCAGGCACGACGTAGCCGCCGTGCACGTCGGACTTCGGTGTCGCGTGGTTCACGAGCAGCTGACGCGCCTCGCGCGAGATGCCGAGGCTCTCCGCCACGCTGATGAACGTGCGCCGGAGGTCGTGCGGCGTGTAGCGCGGCAGGCCGTCCGCCACGCCCTTCGCGCGCATGGCGCCCCCCGCCGTGCGCACCTCGACGAGGTGACCCTTGCCCCAGGCAGCGGGGAAGACCCACGGCGAGTCCGGCGCGAGCACCTTGTTCTCCTCCTGGCGTCGCCGCAGCACGTCGAGCAGGAAGTTGCTCAGTGGCAGATCGAACGGCTTCTGGCTCTTCGGCTTCGGTACGTGCAACGCGCGCCGCTCCCAATCCACGTGCTCCCAGCGCGGTTCGGCTGCGTTTTCCTTCCGCAGCCCGGTGAACAGCGCGAACAGGAGGTAGTCGCGCCGCACCGGATTCTTTAGCGCCTGCACGCCGTCGTACCACGCTTTCAGCCCGGCCTCGGGGATGCGGCTCGTCCGGCGGTGCTCCGGGTTCCAGTCCACGTTGATGATCGGATTCCCCGGCAGCTCCGGGTGCTCGCGCACGGCGCGGTTGTATACAGCCCGAAATGCCCGCATCACGTGGTTCGCGGTGAGCTTACCCGCCCCCGGCCGCTTGGGTCCGTGCTTCCCGCGCGCAATCTCGCGGGGAATCTCGTCGTGGCGTTTGCGTACCTCGGCGCGCGTGATCTCGGCGAGCGGCCGATCGAGCCAGCCCGCGAGATATTTCTCCAGCAGGTAACGGTAGTCCTCGATCGTGCGCGGGGCGCGGCCGTTCTTGCGCAGCGTGCCCTCGTAGAGGGCTACCGCATCGCGCAGCGTGACGCCACGCACTTCGACGCGCTTAGCCTCGGCGCGATCGCGGCGGCGCTTCTCGTTCAGGCTCACGCCGTCGGTCATCTGCGGGAGGAGCTTCTCGGCCTTGGCCCGCGCCTCCGTCACCGTTAGCTCGGTCGCCCGCCCGAAGACGTGCCGCTCCTTCTTGCCCCGGACGCGGCGCATGACGAAGAAGCTCTTGACGCCCGTCGCGGAGACCGCGAGGCCGAAGCCCCGGAGCTTCGTGTCGAGATAAAATTTTGCGGCGGGGTGCCCGCCCGATAGCTTGCCGGCGGGCTGCGCGGCGGTTATGGTGCGTTCGGTGAGGTTAACGGAGGTGCTGAAGGTTCCCACGGTGTTCTCCCTTGAAAAGAGGTCGAGGCTGAAAAACCACCAAAAAACCACTCGGTTTGGGTTTCGCCGGGACCGGGTAGGGCGCGGCGGTACCGATTCCTATAGGGATTATCGACCTTCTCGGGGGAGAATGACACTAACGAGGGTTTGGCGGGGCGTCTAACGGGTAACTCTTAATCCGTTGGTCGTAGGTTCGATCCCTACACGCCCTACCAAACAATCAAAGGGTTGGCTACGTGCCTGCTCTTTGCTTTTCAGAAGCTTACCGTTGGCGCGACGGCTTGGGCGGCTCGCGGCGCGAGCGCACGCGCTACCCGGAAGCACAGATCTTCGCGCCAAGGCGCGGCGATGATCTGCATGCCCACTGGCAGGCCGTCCACCTTGCCGACCGGCGCGCAGATCACCGGCAGCCCGATACAGGAGATCGGCTGAGTGAGCAGTCCTGCATTGGGCCGCGCGAGTATCTCCCGGTTGCGTACGATGATCGTGTCCTGGCCGATTCTCTGGGCCGGCCGTGGCGTGGCGGGTGCGAGGATCACATCCACCGATTCGAAAAGCCGCTTCACCCTGCGGTAGTACCAGCGGCGCACGCGTTGCGCCTGTAGGTACCAGGCCGCCGGCATCAATGCCCCGGCCATCAGGCGCTCGACCGTGAGCGGCTCGAAGTCCCCGGCCCGCGTTCTCAGATTCGGCAGGTGCAGCTGCCCGCCCTCGGCCGCGGTGATGATGAAGGCCGCGCCGCGGCCGCGCTCGGCCTCGGGAATCTCCACGGTTTTCCTCACGCCGAGCGAGTGGCAGGCCTCGCGCACGCGCTCCACGACCTGGGGCTCGGCGTTGTCCTCGAAGTAGCCCACCGCGCGCGCGAGGCGCAGCCCCTTGAGGCCGCGCTGCCCGGCGACGCGCTTGCCGTCCTGCATAGCGTCGTAGGCGCGGGCGAGCAGTTCCACGCTGTCGGCGAGCGGGCCGACGTGATCGAGCGAGTTGACAAAAGGAAAGACGCCCTCGCGCGACAGGCGCCCGAAGGTGGGCTTCAGGCCCCAGACGCCGCAGAAGGACGCCGGCACCCGGATCGAGCCGTTGGTGTCCGAGCCGAGCGTAAGCGGCACCATGCCGGCCGCGATGGCCGCGGCCGAGCCGCCCGAGGACCCCCCAGCGACGTGCTCGAGATTGTGCGGATTGCGTGTTGCGCCGTAGTGCGAGTTCTCCGTCGAGAAGCCGTAGGCGTATTCGTCCATGTTGAGCGTACCGACCAGCACCGCGCCCGCTGCCTCCAGGCGCGCGATCAGCGGCGCGTCGCGTGTCGCCGGCGGGAGCTCGCGATTGATTTTCGAACCGGCGAGCGTCGCGAGGCCCTTCACGTCGAAGAGGTTTTTCACCGCGAAGGGCACGCCGGCGAGCGGCCCGCGGCGGGCGCGTGCTGCCGTCGCGCGCGCACGCCGCTCGAGCACCGCGGTGAAGGCGTTGATCGCGCCATCGCGCGCCTTGATCGCCGCCAGTGCTCGCGCTACGGCTTCCATTCCGGTCCCAGCTCGTCCTCGGCTTTCAGCTCGACCTCGAGCACCACTTGCGCCAGTCGCGCGATGCGCTGCAGATTGCCGAGCACCGCGCGCAGGCGCTCCTGGCCGAGCTCGAGTCCGGCCTGGCGCGCCGCCTCGATCACGTATTTTTCGTCGATATCCATCGCCGGATTCTAGCCCGCGCCCAGATAGGCTTTTTCCAGCGCGCCCTCGGCCGCGATGTCCGCGGCGCTGCCGCGCGCGGTGATACGCCCGCCCTCGATGACGTAGGCGCGGTCGGCGAGCGCGAGCGCGAGGCCCGCCATCTGGTCGACCAGCAGGATCGTCACCCGCTCCGCGCGCAGCCGCTCGAGCGAGGCAAACAGCTCGTCGATCACCGCCGGCGCGAGCCCGAGCGAGGGCTCGTCGAGCAGCAGCAGCCGCGGGCGCGCCATCAATCCGCGCGCGAGGGCGAGCATCTGTTGCTCGCCGCCGGAGAGCAGGCCCGCGCGCTGGTGCAGCCGCTCGCGAAGGCGCGGGAAACGATCGAGCAGCACCTCGACTTCGGCCGCCTTCGCTTCCTTTCGGAGGTGAGCGCCAAGGCGGATGTTGTCGAGCACCGAGAGCTCGGGGAACACCTGCCGGCCCTCGGGCACCAGCACCACGCCGCGCCCGACTACGCGGTGCGCTGGCAGGGCCGCGAGGTCTTCGCCTGCGAAGGCGATTTCGCCGCGAACCGGGCGGTGCAGCCCGGCGAGCGCACGCATGAGCGTCGATTTGCCTGCGCCGTTTGCGCCGAGGACGGCGACCAGCTCGCCCGAGTTCACGCGCAGGTCTATCCCTTTCAGCACGGGCTCAGCACCGTAGCCCGTTTCCAGTTTCCCGACCTCCAGCAGGGGTTTGCCGGAACCGGGCCCCACCGCGGCGCTCCTCGCCGCGGTTCGCTCACCGCCCAGGTAGGCCTTGCGCACGGCGGGATCCTGCTGCACCCGCTGCGGCGTGCCCGCGGCGATCGGCATGCCGGCGTCAAGGACGACCACTTGGTCCGAGATGCCCATCACGATCCCCATGTCGTGCTCGACCAGGAGTACAGCGATGCCCGATTGCGCAATGCGCCGCATCAGCGCGGCGAGCCGTTCCTTGTCGGTGCGCGACAAGCCGGCCGCGGGCTCGTCCAGCAGCAGCACCGCCGGCTTCGTCGCCAGCGCGCGAGCGATCTCGACCAGTCGCCGGTCGACATGCGGCAGGTCGGAGGCGCGCGCCTGTGGATCGCCCCGGTAGCCGACGAACGCGAGCAGGCCGAGCGTTTCGCGTTCCGCCCCAGAGCGGCCTGGCGTAGCGATGACGAGGTTCTCCAGCACCGTCAGGCTGCCGAAAAGCTGCGAAGTCTGGTAGGTGCGCGCGAGGCCGGCGCGCGCCACGCGCCAAGCGGGCAGGCCTGCGATCGGCTCCCCTCCCAGTGTCACTTCGCCGGCGTCCGGACGGTAGAAGCCGCCCAGCATGTTGAGCACCGTGGTCTTGCCCGCTCCGTTCGGCCCGATGAGGCTGGTGACTTCGGCGGCGCGGGCTTCGAAAGAAACACCAGTCGCCGCCTTCACTCCACCGAAGGCGATAGTGAGGCCGGCGACCCGGAGGGAGAGATTCTTGCCCTTCAGCTCGATCGAAGGGTCGCTCGCGGGCAAGACCCCTTTCGTGCGCTTGCGCAGCCATCTCTGCACTTCGCCGACGATTCCCTCGGGCGCGAGCCAGAGCACGATCAGCATCAGCGCGCCGAAGAACAGCAGGCGGTATTCGGCGAGGCCCGCGAGCGCCTCGGGCAGGAGCACCACGATCACCGCGCCGACCAACGGGCCGCTGACGGTGCCCGCGCCGCCGACGATCACCACCAGCACGAAGAGGATCGACTGCAGGAAGGCGAAGGTAGACGGTGTAACGAAGCCCGAGAGCGGTGCGAACAGCGCGCCGGCGAGTCCCGCGCAGGCGGCCGACAGCGCGAAGGCGAGCGCCTTTATCGCCACCGGGTTGAGGCCCACCGACTCGGCCGCGACTTCCGAATCTTTCACCGCGCGCATCGCCGAGCCCCAGGAGGAGCGCGACAGGCGCCAGAAACCGAACACCAGCAGCGCACACAGCGCGATCGCCAGCAGCGCGACGCCGCGTTCGCCGAAGCCGGTGCCGAAGGCCTTCACCGTCGGCACGCTCATGATGCCGTTCTGTCCGCCGGTCAGCGTCTTCCATTCGGAGGCGCCATTCTCGACCATGAACCCGAAAGCGATGGTGATCATCGCAAGGTAGGGACCCTTGACGCGCAATGCGGGCAGCGCGAGCAGCGCCCCCACCAGTCCGGAAAGGGCGACCGCCAGCGGCATCGCGAGCCAGAAATCCAGCTTCGCCGCGGTGGTGAGGATTGCCACCGTGTAGGCGCCGATGGCGTAGAAGCCGACGTGCCCGAGGGAAACCTGGCCGGTCAGCCCGAGCAGTATGTTGAGGCCGATGCCGGTGATGGCGGTGAGCGCCAGCGTCGCCATGACGAAGACGTAGTAGCTGTTGGCCTGGCTGGTGAACAGCGAGGCGGACAGGAATGCCGCCGCCAGAATAACGAAGGCAAGATATTTCATACTTTCTTCACGCCAGCGCGGCCGAAGAGACCGTTAGGCCTCGCCGCCAGGGCGACGATGACCAGTGCAAAGGTGAGGATCTGCGTGTAGGTCGAGCCGAGCAGCGCCGTGATCAGCGCCTCGACGCAGCCGAAGAGGATGCCCGCGAGCATCACGCCCCAGGCGCTGCTGATGCCGCCGAGGATCGCGACGGCAAAGGCCTTGAGCCCGAACAGCGTCCCCATGTCCGAGTGCACGTTGAACAAGGGCGCGATGAGAATGCCAGCGGCGCCTGCGAAGACGGTGGACAGGGCGAAGGCGCCGAGAATCGCCGCCGGCACGTTGATGCCCATGAGGCGGGCGGCGTCGGGGTTCTGCACCACTGCGAGCATCGCCTTGCCTGCGCGCGTGCGCGACGAAAAGAAGTGCAGCGCGGCGGCGAGCGCGAGCCCTGCCGAGGGAATCACGAGATGCAGCGGCGAGAGCGTAAGACCGCCGATGTCGAACGAGCCCGTCGCCCAGGACATCTGGAAGCCTCGCGGTTCCTTGCCGAAGGTGAAAAGGACCGCGTTGTCGGCGACGATGCCGAGCGCGACTGTGGCCATCAGCCAGGCGTTCGAGCCGCGGCGCGCGAACGGACGCACGGCGACGATCTCCACCAGCGCGCCGTAAGCCGCGCACAGTGCGAGCGCCGCCGCCGCGGCGAGCGGCAGCGGCCAGCCCAGGCGCATCGCGAAGGTGTACGCGAACACCGCGCCGAGCATCATCGAGCTGCCCTGCGCGAAGTTCACCGTGGCAGACACGGCGTAGGTAACGTGAAAGCCGAGCGCCAGCAGCCCGTACATGCTGCCCAGGCCCAGACCGGTGATGATGGCGGAGGTAACGAGCATATAAAACGAAGACGGCCGCCGCGGCGGCCGTCCCCATGATACGTCAGTCGCAGGTCAGTTCTTCATGCTCACCGGCAGGATCTGGTTGTCGATGAACTGCGTCCAGACGTAGTCGTTCTCGTTGATGGCGTCGTGCTTGTCCGCCGCAAACGGCTTCGTGTAGGTCTTGATGAGGCCGTCGTAGGTGCCGATCTTGTAGAAGCCCTCGCGAATCTTGTCACCGTCGGTCGAGCCGGCGTTCTTGATCGCCAATGCCACCAGGTGCATCGCGTCGTAGGCGTTCGCCACACCCACCGCGGGCGTCACGTCACCCGCGCTTTTTATGTCCGGGTACTTGGCCATCAGCATCTTCAGCACCTTCTGCCCGACCGGGCGCTGGTTGCCGAAGAAGCTGTAGGTCTGCACGAAGTGCACCTCCTTCGCGCTCGGCCCGGCGAGCTCGGTGAAGCGGCCGCCCGCGGGGCCCCAGTGCGACACCACCGGCACCTTCCACCCCATGCGGTCGAGCGACTTCACTACTTGCGCCGATGGGCCGACGTTGCCGACCAGGAACAGCGAGTCTGCGCCGGCGGCCTTCAGCCGAGTGAGCTGCGGCACCACGTCGACGTCGTTGCCCTCGAATTTCTCGATGCCCGCTGGCGTCACGCCCTTGGCCGCCATCGCCGCCTTGAGGCCGGCCTCGTTCGACTCGCCCCAGGGATTGTTGACCAGGATCAGGCCGGGCTTTTTCGCGTCGAAGGTCTTCTGGGCGTACTGCAGGATCGCTTTGTCGACGATCTCATCGACGGCCGAGACGCGGAACACGTAGTTCGGGTTGGCGCCGTTCTTGGTGATCGCGGTGCCCGCGGCCCAGGGGCCCATGTACGGCACCTTGGCTTCGTTCATGACCGGCACGATGGCCATGGACACCGGCGTGTCGAGGCCGCCGAACAGCACCGTCACCTTTTCCTTGTAGACGAGCTCGCGCGCCGCGATGACGCCTTTCGCCGGAGTCGCCTCGTCGTCGCGGCGCACCAGCTCGAACTTGCGGCCGAGCACACCGCCCGAGGCGTTCAGCTCGTCGATCGCAACCTGCAGGCCGCGGGTGATGGCTTCGCCGGCACGCGCCGACTGACCCGAGAGCGCGGTGACGAGGCCGATCTTGATCGTGTCCGCCGCCGTGGCGGGCAGGGCTAGGCCGAGCGCGGCGGCGAGCGTGGCGCCGACGACGGTGCGGCGTGTCCGGTTCTGAGTCATTGTGGATGTCCTTCGGTTGGGTAACGCATAGGTTATAGCAATCGATGTGCCAGTGGCACGCCGCGTGCTAATCTCACCGCATGTCCGCGAACCCTTTGCCTCCCGCCGATGATCCCGCCTCGGTCGTGGAGGCGTATCTGCGGCTGCACATGATCCCCGATCCGGACGCGGCGCGCGCCTACTGCTCGCCCGATCTCGAGATCCGCTTCACCGGCAACCGCCGGATGCGCGACCCCGCCGAGGCCACGGCTTTCAACCGTTCCCGCTATAGGTGGGTGAAAAAGAAATTCGGGCCGACGCACGTTGTCGCCGGCGGTACCGGCGAAGAAACCATCGTCTACCAGACCGGCACCCTGTACGGTGAATGGCCGGACGGCACGCCTTTCGAGGGCAACCGCTACGTCGACCGCTACCTCGTCCGGCGCGGCAAGATCGTGAAAATGGAAGTCTGGAACGACAGCGCCGAGTGGCTGATGGTCCGAGCTGGTCTGGCTCAGCCCTGAAATCGCGCCCCAGACCGGTGCAGCGCGCACTAAAACAGCACAGCCGCTATCCGTATTCGCCGATTCGCGGTCGCCCCGTCTACGACTGGCCGGGGGGCCGGCGGCTCGCAGTCTATCTCGGCTTCAACATCGAGCATTTCGATTTCGGCGCGGGCTTGGGCGCGGCGTTGGGGCCCAGGAGCCCGGAGCCCGACGTGCTCAATTATTCCTGGCGCGACTACGGCAACCGCGTCGGCGTGTGGCGCTGCCTCGAGCTCTTCGACGATTTGAAAGTACCGGCGGCGGCAATCGTCAACACCGCGCTCTACGACACCTGCCCCGAGGTGGTCGCTGCGTGCGTGAAGCGCGGCGACGAAATCGTCGGCCACGGACACAGCAACTCCGAGCGGCAGGGCGAGCTGCCCGAAGCCGAGGAAAAGAAGCTCCTCGAGTCGTGCCGCGAGCGCATCGCAAAAGAATCCGGCCGCGCGCCGCGCGGGTGGCTCTCGCCGTGGATCTCGGAGAGCGCGGTCACACCCGATCTCCTTGCCGAGACCGGCTACCGCTACACGCTCAACTGGTGCCACGACGACCAGCCGACCCTGCTCCGCACGCGCTCGGGAAAGCCGTTGTGGTCGGTTCCCTATCCGCAGGAGCTGAACGACATGCCGATGATCGTCGCGCGGCAGATGGACGGACGCGACTTCGCCGACCTGATCGTCGACAACTTCGACGAGATGCTGCGCCAGTGCGAGTCGCAGCCGCTGGTCATGGGCATCGCCCTGCATCCGTATCTCGTCGGGCAGCCCTACCGGCTGCGCCACCTTCGGCGGGCGCTCGAGCACGTTTCTTCCCGGCCGGAGCGCGTGTGGTGGGCGACCCCCGGCGCGATCCTCGATGCGGCGGAGGCCGCCGCCGCGCGCTAGACGGAGCGAGTCGTTCACTCGGGGTCATCTCGGGAGAGCTGTGAAGGGACAGTGCTGCACCTCAAGTCGTGAGCGCACTCGGGCTGTAAGCGCGCTTGCCTCCTCAGGGCGGGGCGAGTAGCATCGGCTCCCTTGCTGGGAGGGAAAGAAGGCAGATGGGAACAGGCTGGCAGTTGTTGGAGGGCGTCGCCGCTTTGCTCGTCTCGGTCGCCCTGTCGTGGTGGATCTTCGTAGCTCCGTCCCGCCTCAAGCGCGAACGCCGTCGCATCGCGCGCGAGATGAAGGACCCTCGCCGTCCTTAGGCTTCACCGCAAGACCGTTGAGCTCCTAGTGGGGTAATCCTGAGTACGCGCGCAGGCGGCTTACTATTGACTTTAATAAGCATAATCAATATATTGATGAGATATATTCAAGTGATTTATAGATCATGCCCGTAAGGGAGCCGAAAGGGCAATCGGGTAGTCTAAGCAGGGAAGAGGCCCTAGTAATTGAATACAAAGTCTTTTAACTGCTGTAGCGAAACGGTAGTATTAACCCGTGCGGTGCTGCGAAATGAAAAACGGCAGCGTCCGTAGAGGGGAATAGTTTTGAAACCGACGGACATCGCCGCACCCGCGTACTTCCACAAGGTCGTAGATTGCCAATGGGCCTGCCCGGCCCATACCCCGGTTCCCGAATACATCAGGTTGATCGCGGCGGGTCGCTATGACGACGCCTACATGGTCAACTGGCACTCCAACGTCTTCCCCGGCATCCTCGGGCGCACCTGCGACCGCCCCTGCGAGCCCGCCTGCCGTCGAGGGCGCGTCGAGGAAAATAACGGCGAAAAACCCGAGCCCGTCGCGATTTGCCGCCTGAAGCGCGTCGCCGCCGACAACAAGGGCGACGTCAAAGGGAAGATGCCGAAGCCCGCGTCGGCGAAGAACGGCAAGCGCATCGCCTGCATCGGCGCCGGTCCCGCCTCGCTCACCGTGGCGCGCGATCTCGCGCCGCTCGGCTACCAGGTCACGGTGTTCGACCAGGACCCGCGCGCCGGCGGCATGATCTGGTCGCAGATCCCGCGGTTCAGGCTGCCGATGGAAGTGATCGACGAGGAGGTCGGCTACGTGCTCGACCTCGGCGTCGAGTTCAAGGGCGGCGTGAAGATCGACAGCATGAAGAAGCTGCTGTC
>Ga0137409_10002023_pt1 | contig 21864 bp, 19 predicted proteins | sample CZODoug1_16funga_FD_122059 | JGI IMG/M metagenome (GOLD analysis project Ga0137409, IMG submission 122059) | Vadose zone soil fungal communities from Angelo Coast Range Reserve, California, USA - CZODoug1_16fungal (Hybrid Assembly) | ecosystem: Environmental > Terrestrial > Soil > Vadose zone... | reverse complement strand
CAACGGGCCGGGCGGCGGTGGCGGGGGTGGTTATGGCGGCGGCGGCGGCGGCGGCGGCTACGGCGGGGGCGGCGGCGGGGGCCGTGGCGGGTACGGCGGCGGTGGCAGTGGCGGCTACGGCGGCGGCGGTGGTGGTGGGTACGGCGGCGGCAACCGACGCTAGCCCGACTCACGCTCGCGATCCCGAATAATCCCTAGTGCTCGCCCGCGCGGCTCGAACCCCGCGCCCAATCGAGTCTTGATGGCGACGCGGACGCAGGTCGATGCGTCGGCGTGCCCGCTCCTGGCGGCCGGCCGTTCGTGGCGGCGGCGATACCCTTGCGCTACAGTTCCGCTCGACGCCGCCGCTCGATTCGGCGTCGGACGTTCGGTCAAGAACAGCGGAGACAGATCAATGTTGCGCGTGCTCGAAGTCGCGTTCGCTAGGATTCTCGCCGCCGCGGCCGTCACCCTCGCGCTCGCTCCGGCGCTCGCCGGCGATGCGCCGACGGCTGCGGAGCTCCTCGACCGGGCCGCAATCCAGAATCTCGTGGTGAAGTACGCGATCGCGCTGGATACGCTCGACGCGGACATGTACGCGAGCGTGTTCGCCGAGGACGCCGAGTTCACGTTCGGCGGCAACACCTACAAGGGCCGCGCCGAGATCCGCAAGATCGTCACCGGCTTGCAAGAGCGCAACGCGAAGCAGCCGGCCGACGCGCCGAAGATGTACCACGCGCTGTCGAACACCTACGTCGAGTTCGTCAACGACCACGAGGCGCGTCATCGCTCCTATTGGCAGACGATCCGCGGCCCGTCGAGCGGCCCGTTCACCGTGGGCGCGATGGGTCGGTACGAGGACACGCTCGTCAAACGCAACGGCGAGTGGCTGATCCAGAAGCGTCAGATCGTTCAGTAGACCAGTGTCTCGCTGTGGCATCGCGTGCGCGACGCGACGCTGCAATCCGCGCGCCTGTCGTGAAAATCGCAGCGCGTCCGCAGCTGTCGCGTGTTGTTACAAAATCGGTCGCAAACCCGCGCTAAGACCACGCCGAGCTTGACAAAGGGCCGGTTTGGTTCAAGCTACGGAAGCTAATTGCCGCGCTGCATGCTGCTGCAACTAGACAGAGCGCCAAGAAGAAACAACCACGAGCGGCCGATCAGCACGAGCGCCGGATGGCTAGTATCGATCCAGATCATTGGTTGCGCCCTATTTCCGGGGACTCTCCGGCTGGGGAAAACCTCGAGTACGACGCGGGGTTCGGCGAGCTCGAGCGTGCCGCGCGGGGCAAGGAAGAGCGCCGTTCCGGCGACGAGGTCCTACCCGCCGAGCCGCCGCGGTGGCGCGACGTGGTCGACCAGGCGTCTACCCTCCTCGAACGCAGTCGCGACTTGCGGATCACGTTCTACTTAACGCACGCGGCGCTGAACATCGACGGCATTGCGGGTCTCGCGGCTGGACTGCGCCTCACGCACGGACTGCTGGAGGCCTTCTGGGACACGGTCTATCCGCAGCTCGACAAGGACGACAACAACGATCCGACGTTGCGCATGAACAGCATCGCGCAGCTCGCGGGCGACGATCTGCTCCGCAGCCTGGTCAGAGTGCCGCTCGCGGACTCTCGCGTGGCCGGTCGCTACGGTCTACGCGACGTTCGGCTCGCGAACGGCGAGATCACTGCCCCCGAGGGCGAGAAGGTGCCTGACTCCGCGCTCGTCGACGGCGCGTTCATGGACTGCGATCTCGACGCGTTACGCGCCACGGCTGCCGCGACCCACGAGGCGTCGACGGCGCTCGAGTCGATCGGTACGTTGCTCGCCGAGCGTGCGGGCACGCACAACGTGCCGGACCTCGACGGTCTCGCCAAGGAGCTCCGAGCGATTCAAGCAGTGCTCAAGCCGCGCCTCGAGCAACGCGGCGTCAGCGCGCCGGGGGGCGAGCAAGCCGCTGGCTCCGCGGCCGCGGCCGCGGGCCAGGCCGGCCCGGCGACGATCGCGATCGGCGAGATTCGCAGCCGCGACGACGCGGTGCGCGCGATCGACAACATTTCGGAGTATTTTCGCAAGAACGAGCCGTCGAGCCCGGTGCCGCTGTTGCTGCAACGTGCGAAGCGGTTGGTAGCCAAGGACTTCATGGAGATCTTGCGGGATTTGACGCCGGACGGCGTTTCTCAAGCGGAAGCGATCGGCGGCGTCCGCAGCGAGGAGTAGCGCGGCGAACGGGCCATTCATCGGCATAATGAGGCTGCCTATAGGCAGCCGGGAGTAGGGTCGTGGCAAAACAAAGCAGTCAGAAGTTCATCGCTAGAAATCGCGCGCCGCGCGTTCAGATCGAGTACGACGTCGAGACCTACGGCGCGCAAAAGAAGATTCAGATCCCGTTCGTAATGGGCGTGCTCGCGGATCTCGCGGGCAAGCGAGAAGATCCGCTCCCGCCGATCGAAGACCGCAAGATGCTCACGATCGACGTCGACAACTTCGACAGCCGCATGAAGGCGTTGAAGCCGCGCGTCGCGTTCGCGGTGCCGAACACTCTCACCGGCGAGGGCGATCTCAAAGTGGACGTCACGTTCGAGAACCTCGACGACTTCTCGCCGGCGGCGGTGGCGCGCAAGGTGGGGGGGCTCGACAAGCTGCTCGAGGCGCGCACCCAGCTCGCCAATCTCGTGACTTATATGGACGGCAAGGGTGGCGCGGAGCAGCTCATCGCCCGCGCGATCAAGGACGAGACCTTGCTGCAAGCCCTGGCCTCACAAGCGAAGAAGGGCGACGGCGACGCGCCCGCTAAGGAGTAACGACAGTGGCCGAAGCAAAAACCCAAGGCGGAGCCCAAGGGCAAGAAACGCTGGAAGTGACCGAGTTCTCGGAGCTCTTGAAGAAGGAGTTCCGGCCAAAGTCCGACCGCGCCCGCCAGCAGGTGGAAGAGGCGGTCAAGACGCTCGCGCAGCAAGTCTTGACCGACCAGGACTTGATCCTCGATGACGCGACCAACTCGATCAACGCGATCATCGCCGAGATCGACCTGAAGCTCACGCAGCAGATCAACCACATCCTGCACCACCCGGACTTTCAGAAGCTCGAGAGCGCCTGGCGCGGCCTCCACCACCTCGTCAGTCACACCGAGACCGACGAGATGTTGAAGATCCGCTTCATGCCGGTATCGAAGCAGGAGCTCGGCAAGACGCTGAAGAAGTTCAAGGGCACGGCCTGGGACCAGAGCCCGTTGTTCAAGAAGATCTACGGCGAGGAGTACGACCAGCTCGGCGGCGAGCCGTACGGTTGCCTGGTCGGCGATTACTCTTTCAGCCATAGCCCGCAGGACGTCGAAATGCTGCAGGGCATGGCGCAGGTCGCCGCGGCCGCGCACGCGCCGTTCCTCACTGCCGCCGATCCCGGCGTCATGCAGATGGACTCGTGGCAGGAGCTCACCAACCCGCGCGATCTCACGAAGATCTTCACCACGCCCGAGTACGCCGCATGGCGCTCGCTGCGCGAGTCAGAGGACTCGCGCTACCTCGGGCTCACGATGCCGCGATTCCTCGCACGCCTGCCCTACGGTGCGAAGACCGAGCCGGTCGAGGAGTTCGACTTCGAGGAAGACATGGCGGGCGCCGACAGCAGCAAGTACACCTGGGCGAACTCGGCCTACGCGATGGCGGTCAACGTCAACCAGGCGTTCAAGGCGTTCGGCTGGTGCACGCGGATTCGCGGCGTCGAGTCGGGCGGCGCCGTGGAGGGCCTGCCCGTGCACACCTTCCCGTCGGACGACGGCGGCGTCGACATGAAGTGCCCCACCGAGATCGCGATCGGCGACCGGCGCGAGGCCGAGCTCAGCAAGAACGGCTTCCTGCCGTTGGTCCACCGCAAGAACTCGGACTTCGCCGCGTTCATCGGCGCCCAGTCCTTGCAGCAACCTGCGCAGTATGACGATCCCGACGCTTCGTCGAACGCCGAGCTTTCTGCGCGGCTGCCGTATCTGTTCGCGAGTTGCCGCTTTGCACACTATCTAAAGTGCATCGTGCGCGACAAGATCGGCTCCTTCAAAGATCGCGGGGCGATGGAGAAGTGGCTCAACGATTGGATCCTGCAGTACGTGGACGGCGATCCGGCGAATTCCAGCGAAGACGTCAAGTCGCGTAAGCCGCTCGCCGGCGCGCAGGTGACTGTCGAGGAAGTCGAAGGTAAGCCGGGCTACTATCGGTCGGTATTTGCGCTCAAACCGCACTATCAGCTCGAGGGTCTGACGGTGTCTTTGCGCCTCGTCTCCAAGCTGCCGAGCGAGAAGGCCGCGTAACGCGACGAATTGTTTTCTAGTTGCACTCATGTAAGTAAGCCGACAAGAAAGGAGAATTCTCATGGCTGTCGATGCATTTTTGAAATTGGGCCCTCTCAAGGGCGACTCTCAAGTCAAGGGTTACGAGAATCAGATGCAGCTGCTCGCCTGGTCATGGGGAATGTCGCAGAGCGGCACGACCCACCTGGGCACCGGCGGCGGCGCCGGCAAGGTCAACGTGCAGGACCTGTCCTTCACGAAGTACGTGGATAGCGCGTCCGCGCCGCTCGTCCTGGCCTGTTGCAAAGGCACGCACTACGACGACGCGACGCTCACGCTGCGCAAGGCGGGCGGTGACCCGCTGCCCTACCTCATCATCACGCTCGGGGAAATAATCGTGACGTCGGTGACGACGGGCGGCAGCGGCGGCGAGGATCAGCAGACCGAGAACGTCACGCTGAATTTCGCGGCCTTCAAGTACTCGTATCAGCCGCAGGACAACAAAGGCGCGAAGAAGGGCGGAGCCATCGAGGTCAGTTACGACATCGCGAAGAACACCTAACAGCGATTCGCTTCGTTCGGTTGCTGCACCGGAGGGCGCAGGCACGTGGATGCTCGTGAGCACTTGCGCAACGGTGATATCGGCGCAGCATTGCTAGCATTGCAGGCGCAGGTTCGCTCTGAACCTGCGAATGCCAAGCTGCGCGTATTTCTGTTTCAGCTGCTCTGCGTGAACGGCGAGTGGGACCGCGCCCTCACGCAGCTCAGCGTGAGCGGCGACATGGACGCCGGCACGCTCGGAATGGTGCAGGTCTATCGCGAGGCGCTGCGCAACGAAGCGCTGCGCCGTGAGATCTTCGCGGGGCGCAAGACGCCGCTGATCTTCGGCGATCCGGAGCAGTGGATGGCGCTCTTACTCGAGGCCCTGAAGCTCACGGCCGCGGGCGAGCTCGCCAAGGCGCAGGCGCTGCGCGCGCAGGCCTTCGAGGAAGCGCCCGCGTCGAGCGGCAAGCTCAACGGCACGCCGTTCGAATGGATCGCGGACGCCGACACGCGCTTGGGGCCGATGCTCGAGGCGGTCGTGAACGCGCGTTACTATTGGATTCCGCTGAGTCACATCGCCAACGTCAAGGTCGAGAAGCCCGAAGACCTCCGGGACCTGGTCTGGATGCCCGCGGAGTTCACGTGGATCAACGGCGGTCAGGCTGTCGGCTTGATCCCGACGCGGTATCCGGGCTCCGAGGCGCACTCCGACCCGAGCGTTCGGCTCGCGCGGCGAACGGAGTGGCAGGATCTCGGCCACGACACCTACATCGGGCTCGGCCAGCGAATGTTCACGACCAACGTGGACGACTACCCCCTGATGGACGTTCGCGAGCTCAGCTTGGGGGAAGGCGACGGCGGCACCACTCCGGCGGTCGGCAATGGCTGAGCTCACGGCCCAAGAACGGCTACAACCTTCCCTGCTCGACCGGCTCACCGACACCGATCGCAACAACACCACCGAACCGCGCGAGCGGCGCGTGCTCTCGGGGCAACGCTTGAAGGCCGCTGTGCTCCGCGACCTCGCGTGGCTGCTCAATACCGGCCACTACGAGGCGATGGAGGATCTCAGCGCGTACCCCGAAGTGCGCAATTCGGTGCTGAACTACGGACTGCCGGACCTCACCGGGCAGTCCCTCGTGGGCATGGACCCGTCGCGCCTCGAACGCGTCGTGCGCGAGGCGATCATCAGGTTCGAGCCGCGCATCAACAGCCGCACGCTGAAGGTCACCGTCAGCGTCGACAGCGATCGGGTGAACCGCAACGCCATGCGGTTCGACATCGAGGGCGAGCTTTGGGCGCAGCCGACGCCGATGGCGCTGTTTCTCAAGACGGAGCTGGACCTCGAATCGGGCACCGTCAATGTGACCGAGCGCTGACACCCGGAAGGACCCGACGTGGACACCCGACTGCTGAGGTACTACAACCGCGAGCTCCAGCACGTGCGCGAGATGGGCGCCGAGTTCGCACGCGAATTTCCGAAGATCGCGGGTCGGCTCGGCATGGAGGGAGTCGAGGTCGCCGATCCGTACGTCGAGCGCTTGCTCGAAGGCTTCGCGTTTCTTGCCGCCCGCGTGCAGCTGAAGATCGACTCGGAGTTCCCGCGATTCACGGAGAGCCTGCTCGATCTCGTCTATCCGCACTACCTCTCGCCGGTGCCGTCGATGGCGATCGCGCAGTTCATGCCGATCTTGGGCGACGCGGCGCTCGCCGACGGCTACCGCTTGCCGCGTGGGTCAAGCCTGCTGACGCCCCTCGCGAGCGGCGAGAAGACCGCGTGCGAATATCGCACCGGTCACGACGTCACCTTTTGGCCGCTCGAGATCACCGAAGCGAAGTACTTCGGCAGCGCCGGCGCGCTCGCGACGATCAAGATCGAGCAATTGCGCGACGTGAAAGCAGGCCTGCGGCTGAGCCTGAGGACGACCGCCGGTGTAGCGTTCGATCAGCTGAAGCTCGACGACCTCTCGCTGTATTTGCGCGGCACGGGCCAGACGGCGCCGCGTCTGCTCGAGCAACTGCTCGGCAACGGCGTGTCGTTTGCGATTCGGCCGAAGGGCGGCTCGCAGGCGTGGATCGACTACCGTCCCAAAGCGGATCTGCGCCCCCTCGGGTTCCGGCCCGACGAGGCGCTGCTGCCGAACACCGTGCGCAGCTTCGAAGGTTACCGGTACCTGCAGGAGTATTTCGCGTTCCCCGAGCGCTATTTGTTCGTCGGCCTGCACGGCCTGCGCGCGTCGCTCGGGAAATGCCGGAGCACGGAGCTCGAGATCGTGTTCCTGTTCAACCGCCGCGATCCGGAGCTCGAAAACATCATCGACAAGGACAACTTCGCGCTCAACTGCGCACCGGTCATCAATCTGTTTCCGAAGCGTGCCGACAGGATCCATTTGAGCCAGGGGCAGCGCGAGCTCCACGTGGTCCCCGATCGCACGCGTCCGATGGACTTCGAGATCTGGTCGGTCACCGGCGTGCAGGGATTCGGTACCGGCGTCGAGCCCGAACAGGAGTTCGCTCCGTTCTACGAATGTCATGATCGCACGGCGCTCGGACAGACCGCGTTCTACACGATTCATCGCGAGGCGCGGCGCATGTCGGCGCGGCAGCGCCAACGCGGCGCGCGCTCCAGCTACATCGGCAACGAAACTTTTCTCTCGATCGTGGATCCGAACGAAGCTCCGTTTCGCAGCGATCTTCGCCAGCTCGGCGTGCAGACCCTGTGCACCAACCGCGATCTGCCGCTGCATCAGTCGGTCGGCAAGGGCTCCACGGACTTCACGCTCGACGTCGGCGCGCCGGTCGAGACCATCCGCTGCCTACTCGGGCCCACGAAGCCGCGCCCCTCGGTCGCGCACGGCGACACGACCTGGCGGCTCGTCAGTCATCTGTCACTGAACTACCTGTCGCTGGTCGACAATGACCGAGCGCACGGCGCGATGGCGTTGCGCACTCTGTTGACCCTGTACGCAGATCAAAATGACGCCGCGACGCAGCGCCAGATCGAGGGCGTGAAATCGATCAATGCGCGCCCCGTGAACGGCCGCCTCCCGACCTCCGGACCGATCACCTTCGGCCGCGGCGTCGAGATCACTTTGACGTGCGACGACACGGCGTTCGAAGGCATCGGCAGCTTCCTGTTGGGACTCGTGCTCCGCGAGTTCTTTGCGAAATACGTTTCGATCAACTCCTTTACCACGACGGTGCTGCGCTCCACGGAGCGCGGCGAAGTGATGCGATGGTCGGCAAATCTAGGACGAGTGCAGACGCTGTAGCGACGTTGCAGGCGATCGAAGAACGGCCGTTCGCGTTCGACTTCTTCGCCGTGCTCCGCCGTCTCGAGTGCCTGCACGCAGACAAGCCCCGCTTCGGCGAGGGCGCGCGGCCGGTCGACGAGCCCGTGCGGTTGACGCAGGAACCGTCGCTGGCCTTCGCGCCCTCGGCCCTCGCGTCGTTTCGCGCATCTGCAGGGTCCGAGCCGCACCGTCTAACGGAGTACTTCTTCGGGCTGTTCGGCCCGCACGGCCCTCTGCCGTTGCACATGACCGAGTACGCGAAGGACCGCGAGCTGAATGCGGACGACCCGTCCTTCCGGCGGTTCGCGGACATTTTTCACCACCGCCTGCTGCTACTGTTCTACCGCGCGGTCGCGAATGCCTCGCCTGCCACGAGCCTCGACCGGCCGGCTTCGGGCCGATTCGACGCCTACGTCGGCAGCATATTCGGCATCGCCGGCTCCGAGCTGCGCGGCCGCGACGCGGTACCCGACTCGGCGAAGCTCCACCTGGCGGGCTTGCTGAGCTTGAAGACTCGTCCTGCGGTCGCGCTCGCCGCCCTGTTGAACTCGTTCATTCAGCTACCGTTTCGCGTCGTCGAGTTCTTCGGCGCCTGGATGAAGCTCGCCACCGTCGACTGGTCGATGCTCGGCACGCGGTTGCGGCCGTCGACGCTCGGCTCCGACACAGTGCTCGGCAGCTCGGTTTGGACTTGCCAGAACCGATTTCGCCTCGTGTGCGGGCCGGTTCCGTTCGAAGCGTTCTCGCGTCTGCTGCCCGGACGCGAGAGCCTCACCAAGCTCCGCGATCTAGTGCGCAACTACCTCGGCGACGAGTTCGAATGGGACTTGAATCTAGTGCTGATCGCGAACGAAGTGCCGCAGCTCGAGCTCGGCGTCGCCGGCGAGCTCGGCTGGACGACGTGGCTCGGACGGCGCCGGTCGGCGGCGGACGCGGCAGACGTAATCGTGAACCCGAATACCATCCACCCTTGAAACTGTTTTTGGCCGTCAAGAGCCAGCCCCCCGGAAAGAGGTTAAGAAAATGGCGGAAATAAGTCGCGCAGCGCTGTTCGGCAAACTGAACCAAGTCGGCTACAAGGCCATCGAGGCCGCCACTGTGTTCTGCAAGATGCGCGGGAACCCCGAAGTCGAGCTCGTGCACTGGATCCATCAGATCCTGCAGCTGCGCGACTCCGACCTCCATCGGATCATCAAGCAGTTCAACATCAACCCGTCGGTGCTCGCGGCCGACATCACCGAGAGCCTCGACAAGCTGTCGCGCGGCTCCACGTCCATGACCGACCTCTCCTCCCAGGTCGAGGAAGCCGTCGAGCGCGGCTGGGTGGTCGCGACGCTGGTGTTCGGCGAGTCGCAGGTCCGCACCGGCTACCTGATCGCCGGCATCCTGCAGACGCGCAGCTTGAAGAACGCCCTGTTCGGCGTGTCCGAAGAGTTCGCCAAGCTGAAGTACGACACGTTGACCGATCGTTTCGACGAGGTCGTGGGCGGCTCGCCCGAAGACCAGATGAGCGCGAAGGATGGCTTCCAAGTCGGCGGCGGCGTCGGCCCCGGCGAGACCAGCGGCGCTATCGCGCCGGCGCAGATGGGCAAGAAGGAGGCGCTCGCGAAGTTCACGGTCGACCTCACGGCGGACGCCCGCAGCGGCAAGATGGACCCGATCGTGGGCCGCGACAGCGAGATCCGCCAGGTCATCGACATCCTGATGCGCCGCCGGCAGAACAACCCGATCCTCACGGGCGAGGCCGGCGTGGGCAAGACCGCGGTCGTCGAAGGCTTCGCGCAGCGGATCGTGCGCGGCGATGTGCCGCCGCCCTTGCGGAACGTGGAGCTGCGCACCCTCGACGTCGGCCTACTCCAGGCCGGTGCGAGCATGAAGGGTGAGTTCGAGCAGCGGTTGCGGTCGGTGATCGAGGAAGTGCAGTCGTCGGAGACGCCGATCATCCTGTTCATCGACGAGGCGCACACGCTCGTCGGCGCCGGCGGCGCGGCCGGAACGGGCGACGCGGCGAATCTTCTGAAGCCTGCGCTCGCGCGCGGCACGCTGCGCACGGTCGCCGCGACCACCTGGGCCGAGTACAAGAAACACATCGAGAAGGACCCTGCCCTCACGCGGCGTTTCCAAGTCGTGCAAGTCGACGAGCCGTCCGAGGAGCGCGCGATCCTGATGATGCGGGGCGTTGCTTCGAAGATGGAGCAACATCATCGCGTGCAGATCTTGGACGAGGCGCTCGAGGCGTCCGTCAGGCTGTCGCACCGCTACATTCCCGCGCGGCAGTTGCCGGATAAGTCAGTGAGCCTGCTCGACACCGCGAGCGCGCGCGTGGCTGTGAGCCTGCACGCCACGCCGGCCGAGGTCGACGACAGCCGCCGGCGCATCGAGGCGCTCGACACGGAGCTCGCGATCATTGCCCGCGAGAAGGCGGTCGGCGTCGACACCGACGAGCGCGAAAAAGCCGCGACGGAGAAGCTGGCCGAGGAGAAGAAGCGCCTCGCCGAGCTCGAGACTCGCTGGCATGAGGAGAAGGGCCTCGTCGACAAGATCCTCGCGTTGCGCGCGCGATTGCGCGGCGACAGCGCGCCGGTCGAGGGCACGTCGAGCAAGCTCGAGAAAGCCGCCGGCAAGGCAGCGCAGACGGCGCCGCCGCCGAGCGCGCCGCCGCTCACGGATGCGGAGCGCGCCACGGCGCTCGGCGAGCTCAAGGAGCTGCAAGGGCAGCTCGAGAAGCTACAAGGTGAGACCCCGCTGATCTTGCCGAGCGTCGACCAGATCGCGGTCGGCTCCGTCGTGCAGGACTGGACCGGTATTCCGGTCGGCCGCATGGTCAAGGACGAGATCGCCACCGTGCTCCATCTCGACCGCGAGATCGGCAAGCGCGTGATCGGCCAGGACCATGCGCTGAAGATGATCGCGAAGCGCGTCCAGACGTCGCGCGCGAGCCTCGACAATCCGGGCAAGCCGATCGGCGTGTTCATGCTCGCGGGCCCGTCGGGCGTCGGCAAGACCGAGTCCGCGCTCGCGCTTGCCGAGGTGCTCTACGGCGGCGAGCAGAACGTGATCACGATCAACATGAGCGAATTCCAGGAGGCGCACACGGTCTCCACGCTCAAGGGCGCGCCCCCCGGTTACGTCGGGTATGGCGAAGGCGGAATCCTCACCGAAGCCGTACGCCGTCGGCCGTACAGCGTGGTATTGCTCGACGAGGTCGAGAAGGCGCATCCCGACGTGCACGAGATCTTCTTCCAGGTGTTCGACAAGGGAATGATGGAGGACGGCGAAGGCCGGCTCATCGACTTCAAGAACACGCTGATCCTGCTCACGACGAACGCCGGCACCGAGCTCATCATGAACATGTGCAAGGATCCGACGCTGATGCCGGATCCCGAGGGTCTTGCGAAAGCGCTGCGCGAGCCGCTGCTGAAAGTTTTTCCGCCCGCCCTGCTCGGCCGCATCGTGACGATTCCGTACTATCCGTTGAGCGACACGATGGTGGAGTCGATCGCGCGGCTGCAGCTACGGCGTATCGAGCGGCGCGTGCGCGATAACCACGGCGTGCCGTTCACTTATACCGACGACGTCGTGTCGTTGATCCGCAGCCGCTGCACGGAGCTCGAGAGCGGCGGGCGCATGATCGATGCGATTCTCACGAACACCGTGCTGCCGACGATCAGCGAGCAGTTCCTGACACGGATGATGGAGGGCGTCCCGGTGAAGGGAATCCGAGTCAGCGTTGCCGACGGTCAGTTCGCCTATGCGTTCGACTAAGCCGGCGTTTGATTGAAGAGGGTTCGACTAGGCCGGCGTTCGACCGAAGAGGGTCCGAGATCGAGTGCGCGTCGGAGTGACGCGCCTCAGGAGCTCGCAAAGCTCTGCAGCATGCCGACCGCGATCCGGTTCGTGTTTCGTCCGCCCGCGATCGGGATCAGTCCGCCCTCGGAGACGGCGTGGCGGGCGCGCTCGCTGAGCAGAATCTCGAGCGGCGGCTGGATCGCTTCGCCGCCGCGGTCGTGGTAGATCGGCATCGGCAGGTCGGACACGTCGCCGCCCGCCGTGCTGGGCCACACAGCGGCGCCGTCGCGCGCGCGACCTTGCGCCATCAGCAGGGCGCATGCAAACGCCGGGTTCGCCCACAGAAACGCGTCGCGGTCGGCACGCACGGGCAATTCCTCGAACGTGAAGCGCTCCACCGGATCCGTCTTGGCGCCGTACGGCTGCCGCAGCAGGAACCGTGGCGCGGCGAGCCCGATCCAGCGCGCCGCCGGGTGGTGCCGAAACTCGTCCCAGACCGCGGCGAGCTCCGCGTCGGCACTACCCCAGGTTGCGGGTGCATCGGCGTCGGCGCCCTCCCCGCAGCCCACCAAGTCGAGATCGCCATGCGCCAAGAACGGCAGCGCGGCCCGCGCGGCCATGGCACCGACCGTGGCGAGCAGCGTCAAGTCGTCGGGATCGAGCGCGAACGAGTAGTCCCCCACGAGGGCATCGAACCGCTCGTCGTCGTTCCCCGCGAGCAAGCGGGACAGCGGCGAGTTGTCGAGCCGGCCGCCGAACGCCGCGACATGCCGCGCGAGATCCGGTTTCGACACGTCGACGACGTGGATCTCCGCCTGGTCGTCCTCGAGCCTGCTCGCGAGCCAGCACACGCTGCGCCAAGCCCGCTCGACCGCGCGGAACTGCGGATCGAGGAGCAGCGCGCGGCAGCGATCGTTCAGGAGCTGCGCGACGCGCGCCCGCGCGTCGGTCGCTCGCGGGGACAGCGCCGGTTGCGTCTGCGGCTCGAGCGCGCTCTGGATGAGCTGGCGCACCTGCTCCTTCGCCCGATCGTTGGAGTCTGCGCTTCGCTTTGCGCCGCCGAGCAAACGGCTCAAGAGTTGGTCCTGCGACTCCGAAGCGGGCGCGCGGTTCTCGGCCGCGGGCGGCGCCGCGACGGCGAGGCTCGCGGCGCCCGCGATGGCGTCGAGCTCGTCGAGCGCCTCTCGCGCCGTGGCGGGCTGCTCGAGCTTGCGTGCGATCTCCAGCAGCTGCCGCAGGTACGGCACCGTGGCGACGAGCGCGTCGGGATGGAATTCGTCGAGCGAGCCGACCGTGAGCCCCTGCGCCGGCCCCGTATCGTCGGGACGCGAGATTCTGAGCACTGGCGAGAGCTTAGCGATCGAGGCGTCGACTTCGTCCAGCACGAAACGGTGTGCGGCGAACGCCGGGGACTCCTGCCGGCGCCCGGAGAAATCGGCCAGGATCAGGAGGCGCAGCGGCTGTTGCTGCCTCGCCCGCTCCCCTTTCCGGCCGGTTCCCAGCGCAATCTGAAGCTCAGCTCGCCCGCTCATTCGAACCGCGATTTGAGACTTGTGTCCCGGTTAAGTTAACTTACAATGCGATTCAATAACCTAGATGGGATTCTTGATGTACCGAGGTTGGTCACCGTCGTGGCAGGGTTGTTGTTGTAGTCGAATTCGATGATGAACGAAGACGCGCGAGGAGTCACGCATGGCCCGGCCACGCATCGTTGACGTCGATTATTTCCAGTTCCTGCAAGCGTTGCGCAAGGCCGCCGACAACGGTCAACGGATCGACGCGTCGCAGAGGGACCGCTGGCTCGCGTGGGTACGCGAGAACCACGTCAAGGAAGCCGCGTTCAAGACCTTCGCCCAGGGAAAGTACGAGGGGCTCGAGCCGGTAATCATCGACGCGGGCGGCGAGTGGCACGGGTACTATCTCGTGTCGAAGCAGGAAGAGGCGTGCCTCAAGTGGGAGCGCCAAGTCGACGACGTCGCCACGTCGTGACCCGCGCGCACGGAGCGTGACCTCGCTCTTGCCGGCCTGCGACGCTTCCGCGGTCCGACCTCGCCGCCAATCCCGTTCGCTTGTCAACGGAGCCCGACGCGTCGCGGACGCGCGCGAGCACCCACTATCTAGAGTTCGCCGGGCGCGCTATCCTCCGCGCAAGCAAAGGCACAAGAACAAGAAATCAGCGCGCGGACATTAATGGCCAAAGCCCAGCCAGCCAGAATCACCACGCCTCTGCCCGCCGACGACCTCCTGTTCCTAGCAATGGATGGCACGGAGGAGCTCGGGCGCCCGTTCACGTATCGGATCGACCTGTTGAGCCCCAAGGACGACATCGATCTCGAAGCCGTGCTCGGCAAGGAAGCGTGCGTCGCGCTCGATTTGCCGACAGGCGGCGCGCGCTATTTCCACGGCTACATCACCGACGTCGCGCTTACCGGGTACGACGGGCGGTACGTGAGCTATCGCGCCCACCTGCGGCCGTGGCTGTGGTTCCTGACGAGAAGCGCCGACTGCAAGATATTCCAGGCGAAAACCGTTCCGGACATCATCAAGGATGTCTTTCGCGAGCACGGGTTCTCCGATTTCAAGGACACGCTGAGCGGCACGTATCCGACCTGGGAGTACTGCGTTCAGTACCGCGAGACGGCCTTCAACTTCGTCAGCCGTCTCATGGAGGCCGAGGGAATCTACTACTACTTCCTCCACGAAGACGGCAAGCACACGTTGGTCCTCGCGGATTCGTATTCCGGGCACGAAGCGTTGCCGGGGGGGTACGGCAAGATCCCGTTTCATTCGCAGTCGGAGTCGGTAAGCGAGGAGCACGTCTCGGAGTGGCACTTGACGAAGTCGGTGCAACCGGGCCAGTTCGCCATGGTCGACTACGACTTCCGCAAGCCGAGGGCGAACCTCGCGGTCAATTCAACCGTCACGCGCGACTACGCGCATGCGGACTACGCGATGTTCGACTATCCCGGAGAATACGACGAGCGCGGCGAAGGCGACGCGTACGCCCGAGCGCGCATCGAGGAGCTCCACGCACAATACGAGCGCGTTCGCGGCGGTAGCGACGCGCGCGGCATCTGCGCAGGCGGGCTGCTCTCGCTGACCGATCATCCGCGCACCGACCAAAACCGCGAATATTTGATCGTCGCTAGCCATCAGCACGTCTCGTTGGGCGGCTACGAGTCGGCCTCCGAGGCGGGCCTGCAGTATCAATGCCAGTTCGAGGCGGTGGAGAGCCACACGCCGTTTCGTGCGGCGCGCCTTACACCGCGGCCGGTGATCCAAGGCCCGCAGACGGCGATCGTCGTGGGCAAGTCGGGCCGCGAGATTTGGACCGACGAGTACGCGCGGGTCAAGGTCAAGTTCCACTGGGACCGGATAGGTAAGGAAGAGAACTGCTCGTGCTGGGTCCGCGTTTCCCAGTCGTGGGCCGGCAAGACCTGGGGCGGGATCCAGATACCGCGCATCGGCCAAGAGGTCATCGTCGACTTTCTCGAAGGCGACCCCGACCAGCCGATCGTCACGGGCCGCGTGTACAACGCCGACAACATGCCGCCCTACGCACTCCCGGACATGGGCACGATCTCCACGCTCAAGAGCAACTCGAGCAAGGGCGGCGGCGGCTTCAACGAGCTTCGCTTCGAGGACAAGAAGGGCGAGGAGCAGGTGTTCGTTCACGCGGAAAAGAACCTGGACATTCGCGTGAAGAGCGATCGTTTCGAGACGATCGGCAACAATCGGCACCTCGTCGTCGAGAAGGACAAACGCGAGAACGTCAAGAATGACCGCCACGAGATCGTGGGCAATCACCACAGCGAAGAGATCGGCGGGGACTACAACCTCAAGATCAAGGGCAAGGAGGCGAAGGCCGTCACCAAGACCTTGTCGCTGACCGTCGATGGCGAGGTCGTCGAGGTCTTCAAGGACAGTCATTCCGAGCAAGTCACGAAGGACTATTACCTGAAGGCTGCCAATATCGTGATCGAAGGCACTTCGAACGTGACCCTCAAAGTTGGCCAGTCCTATATCGCGATCGAATCCGGGGGCATCAAGATCGGGACGACCGGCAAGATCGTGCTCGAGGCAACCGACAAGCTCGAGGCGAAGGGCACGGCCGGCGTAAAGATCGAAACGCCCGCGAACATGAACCTCGAGGGCATGCAGGTCGAGGTCAAAGGCAGTGCCCAGGTCGCAGTCAAGGGCAGCGCCATGGTCGAGGTCTCGGGTGGCCTCGTGAAGATCAACTGACCGAGTCGATGTATGAACCCCAAGAGTGGTAAGGCCGGCAACGCCGTCGCTCCCGCCGAACCGGCGAAGGCCGACGATGCGGACGATGCCGATCCGGGCAAGGTCGAGGAAGCGAAGACCGCTCAAGCTCAAGAGAAGACCGGCAAGTATGGCGCGGCCCAGGCGACACCTCACAAGCCGCCGGAAGAGGACGACGAGACCACCACGAAGAAGTCGTGGATAGAAATCGAGCTGGTCGACGAAGCGAAGGCGCCGGTGCCGGGCGAGAGTTACGAGATCACGCTGGCCGACGGTAGCGTCGCGAAAGGCACGCTCGACGGCAACGGTTTCGCGCGCGTCGACGGAATCGAGCCGGGCACGTGCAAGGTCACGTTTCCGGACCTCGACAAGGACGCCTGGGGGCCCGCCTGAGGAATCGGCAGTAGCGACCTATCCCCCGCCCCCGCCGCTCAACGAGTCAGCGTTCGGATTCGACCGAGCTCGTCGTCCGAGTAGATCCGTTCGGGTCCTGTTTCGAAGCCCGGGGTCAAACGCCGGAGTAGAACGATCGTATCCACGGCCTGATCGCAGACCCGTCGGTAGCGGCCGGCGCGAAGCACGCCGATTGGCAAAGCCGAGGCTTTGTCGCCCAGCAAATCGAGCGCCCGGGCCGCGAGCGACTCCTCTCCGATATAGGTGAGCGCGGCGAGCGCGTCATAGCGGGCACGCGGCGCCGCGGCGCCCAGGTTGGCGAGCACCGCCGCGCGCGCCGCCGTATCGCCGAGCTTCGCAAGAGCGAGCCGCGCGGTGCCCGCGAGCGGCCCCCCTTCGCGCTCGATCTGCTTCAAGGCGGTCGACGTTCTGGGACCGGGAAGATGCCCCGCCGCCGCTATCAGAATCTCGCGGACGGTCTCATCCGGCGAAGTCGCGATTTGCTCGAGCACGGCGTCGGTCGCCGCGGGGTAAGGCCGCGCCGCCAATGCTTGCGCGGCCGCGAGCCGCACGTTGATGCTCTCGTCTTGCAGGCCGCTTGTCAGGATCTGCGTGGCCGCGGGATCGGCAAGGCCGGCGGCCGCGGTAACCGCCCTCTCGCGAACGCGGTAGTCCGGGTCCACGGCCCGCTGCCGCAGCTCCACGATCGAGTCACTCGCGGGGCCCTGCGCGACCCGCGCGAGCTCCGCAGAGGGGTCTTCGATCTGTGCGCGCTGCTCGTCCGCCGGCGGAGGTGCCGGCCCGCAGCCGCAGACGACAGCAGCGGACGACAAGAGCACGCTCCACTGCATTGCCCGGCGACGGGCGCGCAGCTCGGCGGCCCGCGGCTCGATCAAGCCCGGCCCGCCGTTAGCCGCTCGGCCTCGGCTAGCTGCGCGTCGCCGTAGATTTGCTCGGCGTTGACCACGAACCGCACTTGCAGCTTGAGCAAGAATACGAGCGTGTCGAGCGCCTGGTCGCACACGCGGCGATAGCGCGGCGCGTGCTTCACGCCGATCCGCTGCGCCTCAGCCCGGTCCCCGAGGAGCCTCCGCGCATGTGCGGCGAGCGCGGGATCGCCGACGTATCGCAAGTGCCCGAGCGCGTCGTAGCGCGTCCTTGGCTGCGGCGACGCCAACTCCTGAATGATCGCCTGCCGTGCGGCGGCGTCGCCCAAGCGCGCGAGCGCCATGAGCGTGTTGACGGCGAGGTCTCCGCCATCGGCGGCGTACGGCCTGAGCCGTTCGATGGTGCCCGGATCAGGCGGCAAGCGGCCCGCGGCGAGCGCTAGGGCCTCGCGCACGACGTCGTCAGGGCTCTTCTCGAGCTGCTCCAGGATCGCCTGCGCGGCGGCCGGATAGCTCTTTTGCGAGAGCTCGGACGCGGCGGCGAGCCGCACGTTGACGTTCGAATCCCCGAGGCCCGCGGCGAGGATGGCGGCGCTTTCGGGAGCTCCGAGCTTGCCGGCGGCAGACATCACAATCTGACGCGTACGATAGTTTTCGGCGGAACGCAGCTTGCTCAAGATCGGCAATACGCGCGGATCGTCGGGCTGTGCCAAATCTACGGCACGCCAGTCGCCTTGTAGAAGGAGAGTTTCGAGAGAGCCGGCTGCTGCGCTCATGGTTCCTTCACGGTCCCGGCGGCCGGCCGAGACGGCCCGCCGTCTTACGAACCTCCTTCATCTCGAGATCCGTCTTGTCGTTGTCCAGCTGCTTTATGCTCAACATGCCGCCGGGAGTCAATGGCGTATATCCCACGTCGTCGCGATAGGCCCGATTCGGATCGGGGAGGAAATTCGTGAAGGCGTACATAAGGCGCCGGCGCGAGACGATGTCGTCCCGGACGACGCGGCCGGTGCCCGGGATTGCCGGATCGGCCTTCGTGTTGATGTGCAAGAACTCGTTGGTCGGATCGTTGACGACGTTCAGCAGGTGGCCGGACTCGTGCGCAATGACTTGGCCGCTCGTCGTAAAATCCGCGACGAACAAGCCGAAGCTGACCGAATCGGTGATCGCGCTCGTCGCGACGCCCGCAGTCCGGTTGATCGGGTTCGCAGCGGTGCCGTCCGCGATCTGCGGTACGAAATACGCGTTCACCACGTTCGCGACGCGGTTCAGTGCCGTGGCTCGGTTGAACTCGTTCGACAGGTCGTCGACCATTCCTTGGTTCTTGAATCCGTTCAAGACGCCCGCGCGGTCGATCACGGCGTCGAGCACGAACCTGATTCCGTAAGGAAAGTAGATCACGTTCGCGGTCGCAATCAGTGCGCGAATCGACGCGTCGGATCGGTTCGACGTGGCCGCAAACGGCGCTCCGGTCGCAGGGTCGATGAACGGGGCACCGTTGATCGTCGGAACGTGGCCCACGGTGCGAACGTCGATGAGCGGATTCACGACGACTTGCAACCGGTGGATGATCGGCCCGCTGGCGCTGCCGAAGCGAACCTCGAGATGCGTCGTGCCGGACGCGACCGGCCTCAGCTTGATCAGCATCTCCTGCGTGCTCGGTAGTGCGCTACCGCTCGCGGGCGATGTGACCGCGAGCACCGCGGGATTCGCGGACGTCACGAACAGCGTGCCGGCGGTCTCCATGTCGACGCGAATCAGCCGAACGCGCGATTCCGGCCGCGCGGCGAGCGCCACGGCCTCGTCGAGCCCGATCGGCAGCACCGCGCTTCCGGAGCTATGTGGCACGAATCCGCGATTGTCGGGCTCCGGTGCGAGCGGATCGTAGGTTCCCGAGCTCACGCTCGGATTGGCCGCATCCGGCGCTCTCGCAAACACGACCGGCGTGACGCGCTCCCACTTGTGCACGAGCTTCGTGATCGCCATCGGCCTATTCTCCGCCCGCGCTGCGTACGATCTGCTGAAGCTTCGGCTGCGTTTGGGTGCCGGCGATGCCGTCAATGAACAGCGACTTGTTGTCCGATTGGAAGTTGATGATCGCCTGCTCCGTCCCCTGGTTTTGGTTTTGCGACGTGGCGGCCTGAACGGGTGTTGCGCCCGCGGCCGGCGTCTCGAGCGGTCCGGCGTTATAGCCGAGCATGTTGAGACGCTGCTGCACGCCGCGCAGCTCCGCTACCGGATGCAACGCCCCGGAGAGCAATCGCACGTCATATTGCGAGCCGAGAATCTCGAGCACCGCGGCCTCGCCCGCACCGAGGAGAATCTCGACCTTGCCGTCGGCCGGAGTCGTTCCACTGGCAGCCTGCACGCCGTCGATGGTGACGGTGAAATCGAGCCCTTGAATGCCGGAGGCGGCGTTCGTGCCCGGGAAACGCTGGAAAAACACCTGGACGCGCTTGCGATCGATCGTCGCGAACTCGGCGCCCGTGATACGGCTGATATCTATTCCGGTCGGCATGCAGCCTACCTGCGCCGCTCGAGGCTCGGCCCGGGCGAGTCGAGCAGCTCAGCTTCCATGCGATTGCACGAGCCGCTTTAACGTCTGCTCGCTCAGCGTGCCGTTGGCGGTGAGTCCGAGCTTCTTTTGAAACGCGGCTATCGCTGCATCGAGCTCTTCGGAAGGGGCACTGTCGATCGTTCCGCCGAAGTAGCCCAAGTTCCTCAGGCGCTGCTGAACGCCGGTGTTCCGGTCGACAGGTTGAAGGCCCCCCAAACGCAGCACGAAGCCGTCCTGCGCGGTGACGAGGCGGGCCTCGGACGCATTGGCCGGAATCTGGTGCTCGAGCTTGCCGTCGCCGTCGGTCTTACCAGAAAAGCTGAGCGTATCGACGTGCAGATCGTACTTCAGGCCTTTGCGCGGCTTGCCCTCCTCGAGCAAGCGCAAACGCAGCTTGACCAGGCAGTTGCGCTTGACGAAGCGATGCTTCTGCTCGGCTGCGCATGATTCCGCGCGGAGCTCCTTGTCCGGGATGTGGACGATGTCGCCCGGTGCAAGGATATTCGGACTCGTTCTGGTCCGTTTGAGCTCCGCGTTATCCGCGTGGTGCCAAAGCTTTTCCCACGTGAACCCTTGCTCCACCGCGATGCTGACGATGCAATCCTGCTCTCGAGCTTTGTAGTCCATCCGCGGTTTGTTATTTCTTCGTCGTCCTGCGGAGCCTGCCCGCCCCGGTCCGTCCCGCGCGCCGGCGTCGGCGTGTTCTCGAGCGGTGAAGCAGCGGGAGCGACTATCGCCCCGGGGCATGGTAGGCAGAAAGAAGCGGTTCGAGCAATGCCCGATGCGGTCACGCGGCGCGTCTTGAGCCCGTCGGTCGATCTAGGTATGGTTGCAGCCGGCTTGCGAAGAACAAGACTCCCGAGCCGCCCGATTGACGGCGGCCGAAGGGCCGCACGGTCTCGCACGCCTTCCCGGCCGCAGTCACGCTCTGTTCACCGTCGCGCGACATGAAGACCCACGTCGTAGAGCAAGGCGAACGGCCTCGACTTACACGCGCCGGTTGGCGCGAATCCGTTCGCGGTCCGCGGCGGCAGGATGCCGGCATCGCGCGGCAGCCCCCGCACGAGCGGCAGCTCTGCGACCGGGCGACCGCCATCGAGCGCATAGATGTTGTAGCCGTCCTCTTCGAACACGCTGAACGCGACACCGCCGGCGCTGGCGGACATCGCGGGACTGAGCTCGGTGATCCCCGTCGCACCGGTGTAGAGATTGGTGATCTGCGACATGGCGCCGGTGTCGACCGTCATGTGGTAGATGTTCGAGATGCCCTCGCGATCCGAGACGAAGTACAAGGATCCTCCGTCGTCGCTCCACTGCGGGTTGATGTTCTTCGCATCGTCGAAGCCTCCGAGCGGACGAACGTTGCCGTTCGCCGCGTCGGCGATGGCGAGCCGGAGGTTGCCGAAGTCCAGGTTCATGAGGTTCGTGCTGAACCGATCGGTGCTGAACGCGATCGCGCGGCCGTCGGGCGACCACGCGGGATGCAGTTGCGCGTAAGGATCGTTCGTCAGGCGGCGGAGCGTGCCCGCTGCGATGTCGTAGGTGAACAGATCGGTGAATCCACCGACCAGCGCGGAGAACGCGAGCTGGTTTCCGTCGGGCGACCACGTCGGGTTCAGGATCTCGTCAACGTCCTTGAAGGTGATCTCGCGATCCTTCTCTCCCTTGTCGGCGTCGACGATCGTCAGGACCGCGGCGCCGCCGGCGATGCCGGGGAACACCAGCCGATGGCCGTCGTGCGACCACGCGCCGGTCGAGTCGATGAACTCGATGCTGTCGAGATGCGGGTTCGTTGCGGTATCGGTGATCCGGTGCAGGACCTTGCCCGTCGCGGCGTCGGCGACGTAGAGGTCGATCGAGAACAAGTCACGCGACGAGAAGAACGCG
>Ga0137409_10002022_pt1 | contig 21876 bp, 15 predicted proteins | sample CZODoug1_16funga_FD_122059 | JGI IMG/M metagenome (GOLD analysis project Ga0137409, IMG submission 122059) | Vadose zone soil fungal communities from Angelo Coast Range Reserve, California, USA - CZODoug1_16fungal (Hybrid Assembly) | ecosystem: Environmental > Terrestrial > Soil > Vadose zone... | reverse complement strand
AAAATGGTTCAGCGCAATATCTTGGAGAACGCGGCGACCGTGGCATCCTCTATTGCCCCTCTAACTGCAGCTCTTCCGGCAGGGATTGAAATCCGCGCGCCCGCCTTACCCGGCGCGGCACGGGTTCTGACACTCGCGGCCTTGAGCCTCATCGCCAAGCTGCATCGCACCTTCGAGTCGCGCCGCCAGGACCTGCTCGCGCGGCGCGCGGCGCGCCAGAGAGAATTTGACGGCGGCAAATTCCCCGATTTCAATCCGGAGACCGCGCCGCTTCGAGCCAAGGAATGGACGATCGCACCGCAGCCGAAAGATTTGCTCGACCGTCGCGTGGAGATCACGGGGCCGACCGACCGCAAAATGGTGATCAATGCGCTCAACTCGGGTGCTTCTACTTTCATGGCGGACTTCGAGGACGCCAACTGCCCGACCTGGGCCAACATGATCGAAGGCCAGGTCAACCTGTGCGATGCCGTGCGCGGGAGCATCAGTTTCGTACAAGAGGGAAAGTCGTACCGTTTGAAGAACAGGGTGGCAGTTCTGATTCCGCGCCCGCGCGGCTGGCATCTGGACGAAAAACATCTGCTTGTGGATGGAAGGCCTGTTTCGGGAGCGATATTCGACTTTGCGTTGTATTTCTTTCACAACGCCGAAGAATTGCTTGCACGCGGCACGGGGCCGTATTTCTACCTTCCGAAGATGGAGTCGCACCTCGAGGCGCGGCTCTGGAACGACGTTTTCAAGCTCGCCCAGAAGGAATTGCGCGTACCGCAGGGATCGATCAAGGCTACCGCGCTGATCGAGACCGTAGTTGCCGCGTTCGAAATGGACGAAATCCTGTGGGAGTTGCGCGAACACTCCGCCGGTCTCAATATCGGTCGATGGGACTACATCTTTTCCTGCATCAAGAAATTCCGCGCGAACCGCGGTTTTTGCCTCGCAGACCGCGCGCAGGTAACAATGACCGCGCCGTTCATGCGGACCTACGCGCTGCTCCTCGTGAAGACCTGCCATCGCCGCGGTGCCCCGGCAATGGGCGGGATGGCCGCACAGATTCCGATCAAGAATGATCCGGCGGCCAACGAAGCGGCACTCGAGAAGGTTCGCGCCGACAAGCTGCGCGAAGTGACCGACGGCTGCGACGGAACCTGGGTTGCACACCCAGGGCTGGTGCCGATCGCTAAGGCCGTATTCGATAAGCACATGCCGGGACCCAACCAGTACGAGAAGCAGCGCCCGGATGTAATTGTCGCCGCCCAAGATCTGCTCGACTTCCGGCCGGAAGGACCGATCACCGAGCCCGGCCTGCGTAACAATATCTCAGTCGGTATCCAGTACTTGGGGGCTTGGCTCGCAGGCAACGGCTGCGTGCCCGTATTCAATCTGATGGAAGATGCGGCCACGGCAGAAATCTCGCGCTCCCAGATTTGGCAGTGGATGCGTTCGCCCAAGGGGAAACTGGAAGACGGCCGCAAAGTCACCCGGGAGCTGTTCAGAAGGCTGCTCGCCGAAGAATTGCCTAAAGTGAAGACCTACCTCGGCGACGAAGCTTGGGAAGCGGGCAAATACGAGGAAGGCGCCAAGCTCTTCGACCGCATTACGACTGACGATCGCTATGTCGAGTTCCTTACCTTGCCGGCGTATGACTACGTCGATTGACTTATCGCTGCGGCAATCCGTTCGTGTGTGAGCGGGAGATCGCGGATGCGCAAACCGAGCGCATGCGCAACCGCATTGGCGATTGCCGCCGCCGTGGGGCCCTGCGCGGCTTCGCCCGCGCCGACGGCAGGCAGTTCGGGGCGGTCGACTAACTCGACTTCTACCGCCGGTGCCTCGCTGAATTTCAGGATCGGGTAATCCTCCCAGCCGAGGCTTGCGATGCCGCGTTCACCAAGCTTCACCTGCTCCTTGAGCGTCCAGCTGGTCGACTGAACTGCGCCGCCCTCGATCTGATTGATCACCCCGTCCGGGTTGATAACGAGCCCGACGTCGACGGCGAGGATTAACCGTTCGACGCGCACCTCATGGCCGACCTCTACCTCGGCCACTGCGGCGCAATAAGCGCCCAGATTCTTGTACCTCGCGAATCCGATACCGTGACCGCGACCCTCGGCGGGTTTCCACCTGTTCCAATCGGCACGCCGCACAGCTGCTTCTATGACGGCGCGACCGCGCGGATCCTTAAGGTGCCGCAGGCGGAAAGCAATCGGGTCAATCCCCGCAGCCTGAGCGAGCTCGTCCATGAAGGATTCGATCGCAAACACGTTGGCGTAGGCACCCAGCGAGCGCAGCGCCGAGGTCCGCACGGGCATCTCGCGTACGTAGTGGTTGACGACGCGCTGGTTCGGAAAATCGTATATCGGAATCGCGTTGCGATCCGCCGCGCCTGCGGGGAGCGGTATGTTGATTGCCGAAGGCCGCTCATGCGGCCTCGCCAGGTGCCAGGCCGCCGCGAGGGCCGGACCCTCCGCGCGTCCGGGTCTGCTGCTGTGCCCGTTGCTCCAAAGCTCGTGATGCCAATCGACGATGTTGCCGTGAGCGTCGAGTGCCGCGCGCAAGCTCAGGGCCATGGCCGGGCCGCAGGGAGCCCACGCGAATTCGTCGTCGCGCATCCATTGCACCTGCACCGGGCGGCCGCCTGCCGCTCGCGCGAGCAGGGCCGCGTCGAGTGCGGCATCGTCGGCGCCGTTGTGCCCGTAGCAGCCTGCTCCTTCAACATGCCTTACGACGATCGCGTCCTCGCGCATCGCCAGCGCCAGCGCCAAGTCGCGGCGCAGATTGAATATCCCCTGGCTGTGGCTCCATACCATGAGTTTGCCGCCTTCGATCTGGGCGATCGCGCAGGACGGACCGATCGAGGCGTGCGATATATAGGGTTTGGTATAGGACGCCTCGAGCACCTTCGCTGCGCGGGATTTCACGTCGGCGTTTTCCTTCTCGCTGACGACGCGGTGCTCGGCCGCGTGCTCCTTGAGCCACGCATGCACGTCCCGCGGTGGCGGATCGATCTCTTTCCAGGACGTAGTTAATCGAAGGGTGCGCTGGGCGGAGATCGCGACCTCCTCGCGCTCGGCAAGGACTCCGATAAAGCCGCCGTCGCGCACGATCGCCGCCAGCCCCGGCATCGACCTGACTTTGCCGTCATCGAGCGAGATCAACCCCGCGAAATTGTGCGGAGGCCGAACTATGCGGCCGTAGAGCATTCGCGGCAGCGTCATGTCCTGGATGAAGCGCGGCCGCCCGGCGATTTTGTCGGGCAGGTCGCGCCGCGGCGTTGGCTTGCCGACCACCCCATAGTCGCCCGGCGATCTCAATGCCGCTGTCTGGTCGATCTCGCGGTCCAATAGCGCGTCGTCCGCGCATTCCCAAAAGCTCGTGCTCCGGCCGCCCCCCTGCACGGCCCCGTCCGCTACCTGCAAGTCGCGAGCCGGCACGGCGAGACGCGCCGCAGCGCTCTCGAGGAGCAGCGCGCGGGCCTGCGCGCAGGCACTGCGTAGTGCGACACCGGAATCCTCGATGGAGAGGCTGCCTGAAGTGACGCCCTCGTCGGGGCTTACCGCGGTATCGGCTGGAACCATGCGGATGCGTTCAAGTGCAATTCCAAGCTCGTCCGCTGCGATCTGCGCAAGGGCAGTCAGGATACCCTGGCCGATTTCGACTTTACCGCTGTAGATCGAGACCGTACCGTCGCGGTGCACACGCAACCACTGCGAAAGTCTCGGGTTTTTCTCAAGGCTTCCGGGCCGCTTGAGTCGTGTTTCTGCAACGGTGTTCATGGCGCTATTCCTGAGCCGCGCGCAGCACTGCGCGCACCATTCGGTTGTGCGATCCGCAGCGACACAGGTTGCGGTCGAGCGCCTCGCGAACTTCGCTCGCTGTGGGCCTGGGTTTTTTCAATAGGAGCGCCGCGGCACTGATCAGGATGCCGCTCGTGCAGTATCCGCATTGGGCCGCCTGCTCGGCGAGAAAGGCTTCCTGCAGGAAATGCAACTCACCACCTGCGCCCAGACCTTCGACGGTGGTGATGCTCTTGCCGGCCACGCCCCACAGAGGAGTGTCGCATGCGGGGGCCGGATGGCCGTCGATCAGCACGAAGCATGCTCCGCACTGGCCGCTGCCGCAGCCGAAGCGCGTACCTTTCAGCCCGAGGTCGTTGCGGAGTGCGTAGAGAAGCGGCGTATCCGGACTCGCCTCGAGCTCAGATTCGACCCCGTTGACGGTGAGCCGGAGAGGTTCGGTCACGGGCTTTGACGTCCTTCAGGCAAGAAGATCGCGCTCTACACACCCGTCCTAGTCGATTTTCGCCCCCGAGAAGGCCACGACCTTCGCCCACTTCTGGATGTCTTGCTCCATGAATTTCCCGAATTCAGCAGACGTCATGTACATCGGAACAGCGCCCTGCTTGGCCCAGATATCCTTCACTTCCGGCAAGCTCGCGATTTTCCGGATTTCGGAGTTCAGATGATCCACGATCGGTTTAGGCGTGGATACGGGCGCCATCATCCCCAGCCAGATCACCGCGTCGTAGCCGGGTAGGCCGGCTTGGTCCAAAGTAGGCACGTCGGGGGTGATCGAGGAACGCGTCTTGCCGGAAGTTGCGATGGCGCGAACCTTGCCCGCCTGCGCGAGCGGAACCATCGTCGTAATTGCATCGAACATCATCTGCACGTTGCCCGCGAGGACACTGGTGCGCGCTTCGGCGCTCCCCTTGTGCGGCACGTGTACGACGTCGATTCCGGCCATCGCCTTGAACAACTCGCCCGCCATGTGGTAGGGCGTGCCCGGCCCGGAAGAAGCGTAATTGAGAGCTCCCGGCTTCGATTTGGCGAGCGCGATAAGCTCCTTCAGGTTGTTCGCCAGTACCGAGGGGTGAACCACGAGAAGGAGGTCGGAATAGTTGACCGGCGAGACCGGCGCGAGGTCCCGCATCAGGCTGTAGGGCTTCTTCGTGAACAGCGATTCGTTTGCCGTGTGCGTGTTCGACATCATGAGGAGCGTGTATCCGTCGGGGGAAGATTTCGCCACCGCGTCGGTGCCGATGATCGCACCAGCGCCAGGCCGGTTCTCGATTACGAAGGGCTGTCCGAGAGTCTTTTGCAGACGGTCGCCGATAAAGCGTGCGTAGATGTCGGCCGGCCCACCGGCGGAATAGGGCACGACGATTTTCACCGGTTTCGTCGGGTAGGGGGTCTGCGCCAGCACGCCGGGCGCGAGGCAAGCCGCCGCAACCGACCCGGCGATTTGACGCAGCAACTTGTTGAAAGCCATGGTTCCTTTCCTCCTGACTCAGATGCCGCGATTTTGGGCGAACTTGACGCGCTGCTCGGAAAGAGACAACGCCCCCGATCTATCTGGCGGTGGCGTCGCCCGCGGGCTGCGTGCCGGCGCTCGCGCCCTGCTGCGGCTGCGCCGGCGACGCGGGATTCATCTTTCGTAGCGTTTCGATCGACGCCGGAGGTGCGGAGGACGGATAGCCGGCCGAATCGAGCAGGCCGTTAAGGAGGCCTTCGTGAAATCCGGTTTGCACTTGGGTGCCGACGACCAGCAACGGCAGGTCGTTTTTGCCGGACAGCTTCTTCACCTCATCGGCGTCCTTTTGAGTGAGGACGCTAGCTTCCGTGAAGGGTACCGCGCGCTTGACCAGCAACGCGCGAGTTTGGTCGCAGGGGGATCCGCAATTCGGGAGGGTGTAGAGAGTTACGGGAAAGTTCCTCGCCGCCACCTGGGTCGCGTAAGGCAGATTGGAGGCATCGGCTCCGCCACCGCGAAAATTCTTTCGTTGTACGTTTTTTGCGTTCGGTGGCGGGGGCGTTTGCGTGTAGTGGACCCTGCCGTCTTGATCCACCCAGCGATAAGCCTGCCCGAAAGCGTCGGCGCAGAGAGTCGAGAGGATCGCTGCAGCAACGAGCAGTATGCGCATGCGCTAAGGCTCCTCAGGGAGCGATCATACCATTGTGACGCAGCAGGGCATCGATTCTCGGCTCGCGGCCTCGAAAAGCCGTGAACGATTCGAGCGCCGGTCGGCTACCGCCGACGGCGAGGATCTCCTCGCGGAATCGTGTCCCAGTGCGCGAGTCGAGCACGCCGTTCTGTTCGAAAAGGCTGTACGCGTCGGCCGAAAGCACCTCGGCCCACTTGTAGCTGTAGTAACCGGCTGCGTAAGCTCCCGAAAAGACATGTGAGAAGTTGTTGAGGAAGCGGTTGTACTCCGGTGGTATCGCCACGGCGACTTTCGCCCTGATTTCTCGCAGGAGCTGCAGCGGCGTCTTTGTTCCCGCGGGGTCGTAATCATGGTGTAGATGCATATCGACCAATGCGAACTCGATCTGCCGAACAGTCTGCATGCCGCTTTGAAAATTCTTTGCCGCCAGCATCTTGTCGAACAAACTGCGCGGTAAAGCCTCTCGGCTTTCGACATGAGCGGTCATGCGGGCGAGAACGTTCCATTCCCAGCAGAAGTTCTCCATGAACTGGGAAGGCAGCTCGACCGCATCCCACTCTACGCCGCGTATTCCGGACACACCCAGATCGTCGACTCGCGAGAGTAGATGGTGCAGCCCATGACCGAATTCGTGAAACAAGGTCATCACTTCGTCGTGCGTGAATAGCGCGGGTTTGTTCCCGGCCGGTGCGGGAAAATTGCAGATGAGATGGGCAACCGGAGTCCGGAAGCCGCCGGGGATCCGCTGCCGCGTGATCGCCTCGTCCATCCATGCCCCGCCGCGCTTGGTCTCACGCGAGTACAGATCCAGATAAAACTGACCGATCAGCCTTTCGTCCGAGTCGGTGATCCGGAAAAAACGCACATCCGGGTGCCAGGTTTCGGCCACATCGGGAAAAATGCGAATGCCATAGAGGGTTTCGACAAGCCGGAACATGCCTTCCAGGACCTGCGGTTCCGGGAAATACCGCTTCACTTCTTGATCGGAAAACGCGTAGCGCGTCGCGCGCAGCCTTTCCGATGCGAACGCGATATCCCAAGCCTGCAGCTCCTGGATTCCGAGCTCCGTGCGTGCGAACTCCTCCAGCTCAGCATAATCCCTGCGTGCGTGAGGCAGCGCCCTCGCGGCGAGGTCGTTGAGGAAGTCGAGCGCTGCCTCGGGTGACTCGGCCATTTTCGGGACGAGCGAAAATTCCGCAAAACTCTCATAACCGAGCAGTCGCGCCTTCTCTTGTCGCAGGCGAAGCTCACGAACGATGATCGAGGTATTGTCGAGTTCCGGCTCTCCGAGTTCGCTCGCTCGTGTGGCGTGCGCGTGGTACAGATTTTCCCGCAGCCCGCGATTTTCGGCGTATTGGATCAGAGGTCCGTACGACGGCGCTTGCAAGGTGAACTTCCACCCCTCCTGGCCATCCCGACGCGCAGCTTCCTTGGCGGCCTCGAGTACATCTTCGGGGACGCCGAGCAGCTCTGTGCGATCGGCGATCAACGCCGAGAAAGCATTGGTTGCATCGAGCAGATTCTCGGAAAACTTGGCTTCGAGCGCAGCAACTTCTTCTTGGATTTCGCCAAAGCGTCGCTTTTTCAGAGGTTCCAGTTCGGCTCCTCCAAGACGATAGTCGCGCAAGTCGTTCTCGACGATCTTGCGCTGAGCTTGAGACAGATCCTCAAAACCCGGTGAGGCGCGCAACGCCTTGAGCTTTTCATAGAGCTGAAGGTTTTGTGCGAGTTCAGTACGGTACCGCGTGATTTTCGGCAGGTTCGCGTTGTAGGCATCTCGGATCGCGGCGCTGTCGTCCACTGCGTGCAGGTGAGCGACCACGCCCCAGGCGCGCCATAGCCGTTCGTTCGCGTTTTCCAGCGGTTCGGCAAACCCGTTCCAGGACGCTGCAACACCCTCCTCTGTGAGCCGAGCAATCAGAGCGCGGTTTTCGGCGAGCAACTGATCGATGGCGGAGGCGACGTGCTCCGGCCGGATCGATCTGTAGCGCGGCAAGCCCGAGAAATCGAGCAGCGGATTGACGGTGTCTTTCAGGTTCAACTCCTAATCTCTCGAATTCAGGTCACGGACTTTGCACTCCCGTCTCAGGACCTGCCGCCGCTGGCGGAAGCCCGCTCGGCGGACATGACCGTGTTCTCAAGCAACATCGCGATCGTCATGGGGCCCACTCCGCCGGGCACCGGCGTGATGCACGAAGCGGTTCCGAGCACGCCCTGGAAATCCACGTCCCCGGTGAGTTTACCGTCCGCGAGCCGGGTGATACCGACGTCGATGACGACCGCTCCGGGCTTCACCATGCCAGCTGTAACGAGCTTGGGTCTGCCCGCTGCCACGACGAGAACGTCCGCTTGCCCGGTCATCGCTCCCAGATCGGGGGTTCGGGAGTTGCAAATGGTGACCGTGGCGCCCTTTTGCAAGAGTAGCAGCGCCATCGGTTTGCCCACGATGTTGCTGCGGCCGACCACCACGGCGTGCCGGCCCTGCACGCTGATTTCCTCGTGCTCGATCAGCTTCATGACTCCGAGGGGCGTGCAGGGCACGAAGCGCGGACTGCCGGCTGCGAGCAGGCCCATATTGATCGGATGAAATCCGTCCACGTCCTTCGCCGGGGCCAGGGCGTCGAGCACCCGCTCCGCCGAAAGTCCCGTCGGCAAGGGGAGCTGCACGAGGATGCCATGGATACGACTGTCGCGGTTCAGGGTCCGGATGCGCTCGAGGAGCGTCGATACATCCGCGTCGGCCGGCAATTCGATGTGCTCCGAGTAGAGCCCCACTTCGCCGCAGGCCTTCATCTTGTTTCGCACATAGATTTTCGAAGCCGGGTGGTTCCCGACTTGCAGCACCGCGAGACCGGGGCGCACACCCATCGCCGCAAGCGCAGCGACACGTCGAATCAGCCCGGCGCGTAACTCGCGCGCAATGGCGTTGCCGTCAATGATGCGGGTCTGCACGGGCAAGAATCGGCGGGCGAGCACGGAAGGCGCGCATTCTAGCATCCGCGGTTTCCTGGCTTTGGTTTGCCGGCTGACGCGGTCTCTTTGATTGTGCGCGGCGCGTTTTCGTATAATGCGAAATGCTCTTTCATGATATCAGACAGGGTGCAATTGATCCTGTAAGGCTGGCAGGTAAGCTGCAAGCGATTCCCCGCACTCCCGCCCATACCTTCGCGCAGAGAGGCAAATGTCATGTCCGCGCTGCCTGAATTCCCCTCCGCCAACGATCCCGACGCCCTGGAGACGCAGGAATGGCTCGATGCGCTCGAGTCCGTTCTCGAACGCGAGGGCCCTGAGCGCGCCCATTACCTGCTGGAGAAGCTCGTCGACAAGGCGCGCCGTTCGGGAGCCTACATTCCTTTCTCGCTCAATACGGCCTACATGAACACGATTCCCCCGCATCTGGAGGAACGTTCGCCCGGGGATCATGCGCTGGAGGAACGCATCCGTTCTTTTTGCCGCTGGAACGCGATGGTAATGGTGGCGAAGGCGAACAAATCCGACGACGAGCTGGGCGGACACATCGCGAGTTTCGCTTCGGTCGGGACGTTGTTCGGCATCGGCTTCAACCACTTCTGGCATGCACCGCACGAAGGACACGGGGGAGATCTCGTCTACTTCCAGGGACATTCCTCGCCCGGCATCTATGCGCGGGCCTTTCTCGAGGGCCGGTTCACCGAAGAGCAGCTGCTTTACTTCCGCCGCGAGGTCGACGGCAAGGGAATTTCTTCTTACCCGCATCCGTGGCTGATGCCAGATTTCTGGCAATTCCCCACCGTCTCGATGGGGCTCGGGCCGATCCAGGGCATCTACATGGCGAGGTTTCTGAAATACCTGCAGGCGCGCGGGCTGGCGGGTACGGACAACCGGAAGGTGTGGGTGTTCTGCGGCGACGGTGAGATGGATGAACCCGAATCCCTCGGCGCGATCGGCCTCGCGGCGCGTGAAAAGCTCGATAACTTGATTTTCATTGTGAACTGCAATCTGCAGCGCCTCGACGGTCCGGTGCGCGGCAACGGCAAGATCATTCAGGAGCTCGAAGCCGATTTCCGCGGCGCCGGCTGGAACGTCATCAAGCTGATATGGGGCTCGTACTGGGATCCGCTGTTTGTGCGCGACACCGAGGGGCGGTTGCTGCGCGTGATGGAAGAAACGGTCGACGGCGAATACCAGAACTACAAGGCGAATGACGGTGCCTTCGTGCGCAAGCATTTTTTCGGCAAGGATCCCAAGCTCCTCGAGATGGTCTCGCGCATGACCGATGAGGACATCTGGCGGCTGAACCGCGGCGGTCATGACCCGCATAAAATCTACGCTGCTTACGCAGCGGCGGTGAAGCATAAGGACCAGCCCACGGTGATCCTCGCCAAGACCATCAAGGGCTATGGCCTGGGCAAGCAGGGTCAGGCGAAAAACCCCACTCACCAGTTGAAGAAGATGGACCTTGCGACGATCCGCGAGATGCGCGATCGCTTCAACGTGCCGATTCCCGATGATAAGCTCGAGGAGCTCCCGTTCTATAAGCCTAAAGACGACGACCCGGTGATGGTGTACCTGCAGGAGCGCAGAAAAGCGCTCGGCGGCTACTTGCCGCAGCGCCGTCGCAAGGCCGAAAGTGCGCCGGCAGCGCCGTCGCTTTCGGCGTTCGAGGCGGTGTTGAAGGGCTCCGAGGGACGCGAAATCTCGACTACCATGGCGTTCGTGCGCATTCTCACGGCGCTGGTGCGCGACAAGAACATCGGAAAGCACGTCGTGCCCATCGTTCCGGACGAGGCGCGCACCTTCGGCATGGAAGGCATGTTCCGGCAACTCGGCATTTATTCCTCGGAAGGACAGAAGTACGAGCCTGTGGACCGCGACCAGGTGATGTACTACCGCGAGGACAAAGGCGGGCAGGTCCTCGAAGAAGGCATCAACGAGGCGGGAGCCTTCTCGTCGTGGATTGCGGCGGCGACCTCCTACAGCACCACCAACGTCGTCACGGTACCGTTCTACATTTTTTATTCGATGTTCGGTATGCAGAGGATAGGTGACCTCGCCTGGGCGGCGGGCGACCAACGGGCAAGAGGGTTCCTGCTCGGCGCCACGGCGGGCCGCACCACACTGAACGGCGAGGGCCTGCAGCACGAGGACGGCCACAGCCACGTGCTGTCTTCGGCGATCCCGAACTGCGTTTCCTACGATCCGACCTTCGGCTATGAGCTCGCGGTCATCATCCAGGACGGCCTGCGGCGCATGGTGACGGACCAGGAGGACGTGTTCTACTACATCACCGTGATGAACGAGAGCTACGAGCATCCCGCGATCCCGGCGGGTGCCGAGGAGGGGATTCTCAAAGGCTTGTACTTGTGGCGGGAGTCGAAATCAAAATCCAAGAGCCGCGCGCAGCTCATGGGCTCGGGGACGATCCTGCGCGAAGTCATCGCCGCGGGCGACCTGCTCGAAGCGGACTGGAAAGTCGCGGCCGATATCTGGAGCGCGACCAGCTTCACCGAGCTTCGCCGCGAAGGGCTCGCCGCCGAGCGCTGGAACCTGTTGCACCCGGAGGGCAAGCCGCGCACGCCGTACGTGACCGGGCGTCTGGAAGAGCGCGCCGGCCCGGTGGTGGCCGCGACCGACTACATGAAAACGTTCGCCGACCAGATCAGGCCGTTCATGCCCAAGGACCGCGTCTATCGCGTGCTGGGGACCGACGGCTTCGGCCGCTCGGATTCGCGCTCAAAGCTGCGCCACTTCTTCGAGGTGGACCGCTACTTCATTGCGATCGCAGCGCTCAAGGCGCTCGCCGATGTCGGCGAAGTGAAGCCCAAGGTCGTGGCCGAAGCGATCAAAAAATACGGCATCAATCCCGAAAAATACGATCCGGTGACCGTTTAATCCGTTCAAGAGCCAGGATGGGAGCGGGTACCCGGCTCCTGGCCTGGAACGAAAACAAGCATGGGAACCCTCAGAGAGATTGTCGTTCCCGACATCGGCGACTTCAAGGACGTCGATGTCATCGAGGTATTAGTGAAGCCGGGCGACGCTATCCAGCCGGAGCAGTCTTTGATCACGGTGGAATCGGACAAGGCGACGATGGAGATTCCATCACCCGCCGCAGGTACAGTGAAGGAGCTCCGCATCAAGGTTGGCGACAAAGTGTCCGCCGGTACCTTGCTCCTGATGCTCGAGGCGGCCGAAGGCACGCCTGCCGGGGTGGCGAAACCCGCCGCGGTTCCGCCGCCGGTTCCTGCTCGTGCTCCCGCTCCTGCACCGGCGCGTGCCGCGCCGCCACCTGTGGTGTCGCTGGTCGGCAAGCACGATCCGGTCCCCTACGAGCCTGCGCCGGCTCCGGGATCGACGCCCCACGCGAGTCCGTCGGTGCGCAAGTTTGCGCGCGAACTGGGCGTCGAACTCGCCAAAGTGAAGGGCTCGGGCCCGAAGGGCCGAATCACACAGGAAGACGTGCAAGCGTTCGTCAAGGGCGTGTTGAAGGGCGCGCAAGCGGCACCTGCGCCTGCCGCGAGGGGCGGGTTCGGCTTCGACCTGCCCGAGTGGCCGCAGGTAGATTTCTCGAAATTCGGTCCGGTCGAAACGAAACCCTTGTCGCGCATCAGGAAGCTCTCCGGCGGGTTTCTTCATCGCAACTGGGTTTCTATTCCGCATGTCACACAGCACGACGAGGCCGACATCACCGAGCTCGAAGCTTTTCGCAAGGAAAACGCGCAGGTCGCGGAAAAGGAGGGCTTCAAGCTCACCATGCTCGCCTTCCTGGTCAAAGCTTCGGTCAATGCGCTGCGACAATTCCCGGATTTCAACGCTTCGCTCGACAAGACGGGCGAGAACCTGATCGTCAAGAAGTACTACCACATCGGCGTCGCGGTGGACACGCCGGATGGACTGGTGGTACCAGTGATCCGTGACGCTGACCGCAAGGGCGTCTTCGATCTTGCCCGCGAGCTCGCGGAAATCTCCAAGCTCGCGCGGGAGAAAAAGCTCAAGCCTGACAGCATGCGCGGTGGCACCTTCAGCATCTCCAGCCTCGGCGGCATCGGTGGCACGGCGTTTACGCCGATCATCAACGCGCCCGAAGTCGCGATCCTCGGCGTGGCAAGATCGCAGATGCGGCCGGTATACAAGGACGGCGCATTCGTGCCGCGGCTGATGCTGCCGCTGTCACTCGCTTACGACCACCGCGTTATCGACGGCGCCGCCGGGGCGCGCTTCACGACCTATCTGGCCTCGGTCCTCTCCGACATCCGCCGCACCCTTCTATGAGGACGGCGTGGCGCAGATGATTGAAGTAAAAGTACCGGACATCGGCGATTTCAAGGACGTCGAGATCATCGAAGTCTTGGTGAAGCCCGGCGACCGGGTGGAAAAAGAGGCCTCTCTCATCACCCTTGAGTCCGACAAGGCGACGATAGAAATTCCGTCGCCGCAAGCCGGGGTTGTGAAGGAATTGCGCGTCAAGCTTGGCGACAAGGTCTCGCAAGGATCGCCGATTCTCGTGCTCGAAGAGAGCGCAGGTGCTGCCGCGGCCCCGCCGCCTAAACTGGCTCCCGCTCCGGCCGCTGCGGCAACACCCGCACCGACATCCACACCCGCGCCAAAACCCGCGCCCGCACTCGCGAAACCCGCCGCGCCCGTGCCTGCGGCAGCAGTATTCAAGGGCGCGGTTGACTTGACTTGCGACATGCTGGTGCTGGGCTCCGGCCCCGGCGGTTATTCGGCGGCGTTTCGTGCCGCCGATCTCGGCCTCGCCACGGTGCTCATTGAGCGCTATCCGGCGCTGGGTGGCGTGTGCCTCAACGTCGGCTGTATCCCTTCCAAGTCGCTCCTGCACACCGCGGCCATCATGGACGAGGCGCGCGCGATGGCGGCGCACGGCGTCACATTCGCCGAGCCTTCGATCGACATGGACAAGCTGCGCGACTTCAAGAATAAAGTCGTCGGCAAGTTGAGCAGCGGCATCGCCGGCATGGCGAAAATGCGCAAGGTGACGGTGCTCACAGGCGTTGGCGGCTTCGTGGGTCCGAACCACATGGCAGTCGAGACGAAGGAAGGCCGCAAGATCGTCGCGTTCAAGATCGCGATCATCGCCGCGGGTTCGCAGTCGGCGAAGCTTCCCGCCGTTCCCGAAGATCCGCGCATCGTCGATTCCACCGGCGCGTTGGAGCTGCGCTCCAAACCCAAACGTCTGCTGGTGATCGGCGGCGGCATCATCGGCCTGGAAATGGGCACGGTGTACTCGACGCTCGGCGCACGGCTCGATGTGGTCGAGACGCTGGACGGCCTGATGTCCGGGGTGGACAGGGATCTGGTCAAGGTATGGCAGACGTTCAACGCGCGCCGCTTCGACAACGTGATGCTCAAGACCAGGACCGTGAAAGTCGAAGCGTTGAAGGAAGGGCTGAGGGTGTCTTTCGAAGGCGAGAAAGCGCCGGCAAAGCCGCAGCTCTACGACATGATCCTGGTTTCGGTGGGCCGCGCGCCCAACGGCAGGAAAATCGGGGCCGAAGCCGCGGGCGTCGCGATCGACGAGCGTGGTTTCATCCCGGTCGATTCGCAGATGCGCACCAACGTTTCGCACATCTTCGCCATCGGCGACATCGCGCGCCCACCCATGCTCGCGCACAAGGCGGTCCATGAGGGGCATGTCGCCGCCGAAGCGGCGGCCAACCAGAAATCCCACTTCGATGCCCGCGTCATTCCTTCGGTAGCGTATACCGATCCCGAAATCGCCTGGGCGGGGCTGACCGAGGAAGAAGCGAAGAAACAGGGCGTCAAGGTGGGGATTGCGAAATTCCCCTGGGCAGCCTCGGGGCGGGCCATTGCCAACGGGCGGGACGAGGGATTCACGAAGCTCATCTTCTCCGAGGAAACGCACCGCGTGGTCGGCGGAGGGATCGTCGGCGCCGGAGCGGGTGATCTAATCAGTGAAATCGCGCTCGCCATCGAGATGGGCGCGGATGCAATCGACATCGGAAAAACCATACACCCGCATCCAACCGTAAGCGAGTCCATCGGCATGGCGGCGGAGCTCTACGAAGGCGTTTGCACGGACCTTCCCCCGGCGAAGCGCCCATGACCCAGGACGAGCTCAAGCAGGCAGTCGCCCGCGAGGCGATCAAGCACGTGGTGGAGGACGCCGTGATCGGCGTCGGCACCGGGTCCACGGCCAATTTCTTCATCGACGAGCTCGCAAGAATGAAGAATCGCATTGCCGGGGCGGTCGCGAGCTCGGAAGGGTCCGCCGAGCGGTTGAAGAGGCACGGCATTCGCGTCTTGGATCTCAACAGCGTCAACGAGCTGCCGGTCTATATCGACGGTGCCGACGAGATCACCGAACACCTCGCCATGATCAAGGGCGGGGGCGGTGCGCTCACGCGAGAGAAAATCATCGCGGCTGTGGCGAAGAAGTTTGTTTGCATCGCGGACGAGTCGAAGCTCGTTCCGGTGCTTGGAAAGTTTCCGCTGCCGGTCGAAGTGATTGCGATGGCGCGCGCCTATGTGGCGCGCCAGATGGTGAAGCTCGGCGGCCAGCCCAAGCTCCGCGAAGGCTTTGCCACGGACAACGGAAACATCGTGCTCGACGTGTGGGGGCTCTCGATCCTCGACCCTGTCGAGCTGGAAACGGCGGTCAACAATATCGCCGGTGTCGTTACCAACGGATTGTTCGCCCGGCGCGGGGCGGATGTGCTCCTGCTGGGAACCAAGACGGGCGTGAGAACGATCGCCCGGAAGTAGAGGACCTACTTGTCCGGCGGCACGTAGCCGGAAGCCACGTCGGCTCCGGATCCGAAGAAATGCTTCTCCATTTGCTCGGCGAGATACTTCCTCGCACGCGGGTCGGCGAGGTTCAATTTGTTCTCGTTGATGAGCATGGTCTGGTGCTTGATCCAGGCCTGCCAGGCTTCCTTGGAGACGTTCTCGTAGATGCGCTTGCCGAGTTCGCCCGGGTAAGGGGGGAAGTCCAGCCCTTCCGCGTCGCGGCCGAGCTTGATGCATTTCACCATCCGAGCCATTTTCGTAACCCTCGATTCCGGTATCAGGTCGATTTTAAGTCCGCTTTACTAGGATTTTCGAGCGCCGTTGATAGTTGTACAGCGCTTTCCGTTCCCCCGGCAACGCGGCGATATCCGCTTCGGCGAACCCGCGCTCTATGAACCAATGGGTCGCCCGCGTCGTGAGTACGAACAGCTTCTTCAGCTTGCAGGCTCGCGCCTGTGTTTCGATATGGTGCAGCAAGCGCTCGCCGTAGCCTGCGTCCCTGTAATCGGGCTGTACCGCGAGGCAGGCAAGCTCGCCGGCGCGGGCGCCGGGGAACGGGTAGAGGGCCGCGCAGCCGACGATCACCCCGTCGTGCTCAATCAACGAAAAGCGCCCGATCTCGCGTTCGAGCAGTTCGCGCCCGCGGCGCACGAGCGTCCCGTCTTCCTCGAGCGGCTCGATCAGCTTCAGAATGCCCCCCGCGTCGTCGATCTTGGCCGGCCGTAGCTTCACCACCTTGTCGGCGGTGATCATGGTGCCCGAACCCTCGTGGGTGAACAATTCGATCAGCAGAGCGCCGGGTACTGTCCGGCTGATGATATGGGCGCGTTGCATCCCTCCGCGCACGGCCTCGACGGCGTGTGCGAGATAGAGCCGCGTATCGTCTGACAGGCGGTTGCTGCGCGCGAGCAGCCCGGCCGCCTCCTCCGCCGTGAGCTCCGGCAGCAACTCGCCTTCCTTGTCCTGCACGGGCGCATCAGAGAAGAAGATCAACTTTTCGGCGTGGATGGCCGTCGCCGTTGCCACCGCCACGTCTTCCATGGCGAGGTTGAAGACCTCGCCTGTGGGCGAATAACCGACGGGTGATACGATTGCTATGTTGCCGGCGTCCAGACATCCCGCGATCGCCTGCGCATCGACCTTGCGCACCGAGCCGGTGTACTGGAAGTCGATGCCGTCGTGCACGCCCAGCGGCTGCGCCGTGATGAAATTTCCCGAGACGCTGTTGATCGCAGCGCCCGCCATGGGTGAGTTGGGAAGACCCAGGGACAGCAGCGCGTCGATCTCCACGCGCAACAAACCGACAGCCTCCTTCACGCATTCGAGTGCAACAGGATCCGTGATGCGCAGGCCCTTCGCGTAGCGCGAACGGAGCTTGCGGCGCTTGAGCTGCGCCTCGATTTGCGGACGTGAGCCGTGCACCAATACCACGCGCATGCCCGTGCTATGAAGCAGGCTGATGTCGTGTGCGAGGTCGACGAACCTGCGCTCGGCGAATATTTCTCCGCCAAATGCGAGTACGAAGGTCTTCCCGCGGAACGCGTGGAAATACGGGGCAACAGAGCGAACCCAGCTGACGAACTGGGTGGGATGGGACGGCATGGTGGTGTTGTTCTAAAGGAACCCCGATTCTAGCCAGTTGCCCCTGGCAGATACAGCGTATCCGGCGTGCAGAGTGCTAACAATCGCCCCACAGCGCTTGCATCGCCGCGATGACTGCGAGCGGCGCGGTCTCCGTGCGAAGCACCCGCGGCCCGAAGCGGACTGGAAGGAACCCCCTCTTTTCCGCGCGCTGCCGCTCCTCGGGTGCGAGCCCTCCCTCCGGTCCGACCAGCAACGTCACCTTGCGAGGCGGTTCAAGCTGCTTCAAGTCTCGATCGGCATCCGGCGCCAGAAGCAACCGTAGCCCGTCCGCGGCTGCCTGGCCAAGAAACGCATCGAAGCCGATGATCGCCCCGACCTCGGGCACCTGGTTACGCCCGCATTGCTCACAGGCGGCAATCACCACGTTGCGCCAGTGTGCGACGCGCCTGTCGGCACGATCGCTCGAGAGTTTCACTATAGAGCGCTCGCTCGCGATCGGCACTATCCTGTACACGCCAAGCTCGGTGGATTTCTGCAAGGTAGCGTCCATTCGGTCTCCGCTCGATACGCACTGCGCGAGCGCGATGACAAGAGGCGACTCGCGTTCCGGCCTTTGGCTCGATATCACACGGGCCCGCGCATCGCCGCGGGATACCCGCGTCAGCTCCGCAGAGGATTCCCCGCCCTCTCCGTTGAACAACACGATCGCGTCGCCGCGACGCAGGCGCAGGACGGCACAATGACGCGCCACCCGCTCCGGCAAATCGATCTCGGCACCGAGGGAAAGCGGCATCGGCGCAAAAAACCGCGGGACGCAAGAGGGAGGGCCCTTCATGCCTCGATTTTATCCAACGCGGACCCCGGCCTTGCCCTCTCGTGTAACCCACTGATTCCAAGGAAACTACGGCTTTTTTCGGTGCGGCGCTGTTATAATTCGGGCAATAAGAATAGTTCTGGGGAGAACGGCTTACGTAGGAGACCAGCCGCACCAATTGCTCTCGTTGCGCTGCCGCCCAGGCAGGGAATGGGCGGCTCAAGACTGCGACGATATCGAGCACCCTAGCTTGCACCCAGCTTGCGCTTGCTCCAATTTGGTAAAGCGGCCGCACGATGATCTGGAAAGGAAGCCAAAAATGAAGCTTTGTCGTTACGGCAGGAACGGGTTCGAAAGACCGGGCGTCATCGATGCGCAAGGGCAGTTGCGCGATTTGTCGGGGATCCTGTCCAACATCGACCAGGAAACAATTTCCTCCAAAGGCTTGACGAAGCTGCGCAAGATTCGCCCGGAATCGCTGCCCTTGGTGCGCGGCAACCCGCGCTTCGGCGTGCCGTATACGGGCATCTCCAAGTTCGTCGCCATCGGCCTAAATTACGTCGATCACGCGCACGAGGCGGGTCTGCAAATACCCGCCGAGCCGGTGGTTTTCATGAAGGCGACGACGTGCATAAGCGGGCCGAACGATGATATCCAGCAGCCGCGCAATTCCACCAAGCTCGATTACGAGGTCGAGATCGCGATCGTGATCGGGACGCGCGCAGAATATGTGCCGGAGGACGAGGCCCTGGACCACGTTGCCGGCTATACGATCGTGAATGATGTGTCCGAGCGCGCTTTTCAGCTGCAGTCCTCGCAGTGGGACAAAGGCAAGGGATGTGACACGTTCGGGCCGATCGGACCATGGCTCGTCACGACCGACGAGATCACCAATCCCCAGGTGCTCGACGTCTGGCTCGACGTCAACGGCGAACGCCGGCAATCCTCCAATACCAAGAACATGATTTTCTCCTGTGCGAAGCTCGTCTCGTACGTGAGCAACTACATGACGCTGCTCCCGGGTGACATCATTACCACCGGAACACCCGCCGGTGTGGCGCTGGGGATGAAGCCGACCCAGGCGTGGCTGAAGCCTGGTGATGTCGTCACTCTCGGCATCAAGGGGCTCGGTGAACAGCGGCAAAAAGTGATTCCTTACACGGGAAAATAAGCAAGCCTTCCCGTTTCGCGGTGCACGGACGCGGCCGAAGGGCTTGCTTGCCGGGCGAAAGTCAAGAGTGTAGATTCGTTTCCAAGGGGGATACAGCGCGAGCTTTCCCCCTTTTGTTTTCTATCGGAGGCGGGCATGAGAGTGATCGTTCTCGGCGCCGGTGTCATAGGCACGACGAGCGCGTGGTATCTCGCGCAGAGCGGCCACGAGGTCATGGTGGTGGACCGTCAGGCCGAACCTGCCCTTGAGACGAGTTTTGCAAATGGCGGGCAGATTTCGGTCAGCCACTCCGAACCCTGGGCCAACCCGACCGCTCCTTTGACGATTCTGAAGTGGTTCGGGCGTGAGGATGCCCCGCTACTGTTTCGGCCGCGCGCCGAGCTCGCCCAATGGCTTTGGGGCCTGCGCTTCCTCTTTGAATGCTTGCCGGGCCGGACCCGCCGCAACACAGACTCCGCTTTCACACTCGCGCTGTACAGCCGCGAGCAACTGCGTCAACTGCGCCGCGATACCGGTATCCGCTACGATTTTGATACTCGGGGCATCCTGCACCTGTACGAGGACGGTGACGAATTCGAGCACGCGAGGAAACAGGCCGAGCTGCTCAGAGCCCGCGGCCTAGACATCGAGATCAAGACGCCGGAAGGGTGCCTCGTGATCGAGCCGGCGCTCAAGCATTCGATAGCTCGGGTCGTGGGGGGAGCCTACGCCGCTTCCGACGAATGCGGCGATGCGCAGGTTTTCACTCGAGCCTTGTCCGATCTTTGTGCGGCGCAAGGCGTGAGCTTCCGGTTCAACGTAAGTGTGAAGCGCCTCGAAGCCGCGCGGGGAGCGATCGAGCGCGTGGTCATAGACGACGAAAAAGGAATCGAGGAGTCTTTGCGCGCCGAAGCTTATGTTGTTGCGCTGGGAAGTTATAGCCCGCTCCTGCTCGCGCCGGTCGGCGTCTCGGTACCGGTGTACCCGGTGAAGGGCTATTCGGTTACTTTGCCCCTAGAGCCCGGTGACGAGGCCCCGTACACGAGCCTGACCGATCACGCGCGCAAGATCGTGATCTCGCGACTGGGCGATCGCCTGCGCGTGGCAGGCACCGCGGAATTGAACGGCTACGACACCGAGATGAACGAGCCCCGCTGCGTGGCGCTCGTCAAGCGCTGCTTCGAATGGTTTCCGAACGCGGGGCGTCCGGAGCGCGCTCAGTTCTGGACGGGGCTGCGACCAGCAACACCCAGCAATCTTCCCCTCATTGGACGTTCGAAGTACTCGAACCTTTTTCTCAACACAGGCCACGGCACGCTCGGGTGGACGCTTGCGTGCGGCTCGGGTCGGGCCCTTGCCGACATCGTGAGCGGCCGAAAACCGGAGCCCGAGTTCGGTTTCCTCGGGTTCGAGACCAAAACGAAAAGGGCAGCCCTCTCGGTCACCCCGCACCCAACGGGCTGACGCCCGCGTCTACTTTACGCCGCCCGCGGCCCGCTTTTTCGTCGCCACGAGCCTGGGCTTGGGTACGGCTTCGACAGTGAGATCGCGCACGAAGTTCGGCAGCGCGAACAGCGCCTGATGGGCGGCGCCGTTGTAGTACTGCAGATGGCTGAGACCGCGGTTGCCGATTCGTATATCGATCTCCCCGCTACTCACGGCCGCGACGTCTGTGGAATCCGAGCACGCGCACATCGACCACAGGCAGCCGTACAAGGGAATGAACATCGTGTACGGCCGGGCGATCTTGAACATCTTGGCCAGACGCCCATAGAGCATCTTGACCCGGTCGGGGCGCGACCAGGGGGAGCCCATGTGCAAGGTGAGCACACCGCCTGCGGCAAGAGCCCGCTTGCAGTCGCGGAAAAACGCCTCCTCGTAGAGCGCTGTGGCAGGACCGATGGGGTCGGGCAAATCAAGGGCGATGTAGTCGAACTTTTCCTTGGTCTCCGCGATGTATTTCAGTCCGTCCTCGATCAGCAGCTTAAGTTTCGGATTGTCGAATACACCGTGGTGAATCGTTCCGAAATGCTCCTTGGCGATCTCGACCACCTTCCCGTCCAGCTCGACCATGACGAGCTGCTCGATCGACGGGTGTTTGAGGGCTTCTTCCGCCGCGCCGCCATCGCCCCCTCCGATCACAAGGACTCGCTTGGGTGCAGGATGGGCGGTGAGCGCGGGGTGGGTTAAGGTTTCGTGGTAGACGAATTCCTCGCGCTCGGAAGTCATGAAGCACCCGTCCAAGCGAAACAGCTTTCCAAATTGGGGCGTCTCGTGGATTTCGAGGTCCTGGTAGCGCGTCTTCGAGGACTCGATCAGCTTGGAGGACCGCAGGAAGAATCCATAATCCCCGTTCAGCGCTTCGTACATGAAGCGCTTGTCGCGCGGCACATCGTGCTGCACGTGCTCCTCAGGGCGAAAGAGCTCCATCAGGTCGGTTACGACCTGGCGCGCCTTGGCGCTGTTGTCCTGGGTGTAGTTGCACACGTAGACGTCGAGGGTGACGCTCTGGAGTTCCGGCCAGGTATGGATGGCGAGATGCGACTCCGCCAGGACCACCGTGCCCGTGACTCCGCCACCGTCGAACTCGTGGAACAGGTCGCCGAGTATCGTGAGACCGGCCCTGTTGATGGAGTCGTGACA
>Ga0137409_10002021_pt1 | contig 21885 bp, 14 predicted proteins | sample CZODoug1_16funga_FD_122059 | JGI IMG/M metagenome (GOLD analysis project Ga0137409, IMG submission 122059) | Vadose zone soil fungal communities from Angelo Coast Range Reserve, California, USA - CZODoug1_16fungal (Hybrid Assembly) | ecosystem: Environmental > Terrestrial > Soil > Vadose zone... | reverse complement strand
ACACGCTCAGTGTCGTCGAGAACGTTGAACTGCCCTTGCTCCTCGGGAGCAATCCGAACGCGCGCCTGCTAGCACTCGAGCGCCTCGCTTCCGTCGAACTCTCAGGGCTCGAACATCGCATGCCCCATCAGCTTTCCGGCGGCCAAATGCAGCGCGTCGCCATCGCCCGGGCGCTTGTAAACAATCCAAAAATCCTTCTGGCCGACGAACCTACCGGAAATCTCGATACATCGACCGGAACCGTCATTCTCGATTTGCTCAAACGTCTCACGCGTGAACAAAACACCGCAACGCTCATGGCTACGCACAGCATGGAAGCCGCTGCCATCGCCGATGTCGTCGTCGAACTTCGCGACGGAAGCATCGCGGCGATCAAACGCAAATGAACGGCCGCGCAAAACTTTTTTGGCGTTTGATGGTCCGCCCCCTCGGCCGTGAACCGGTGCGCATGGGCTTGACCATTTTCGCCGTCGCCCTCGGCGTAGCCGTCGTCCTTGCAATTGACTTGGCGGGAACAGCGGCCACCGGTTCGTTTCGTTCTTCGCTCGAAACGCTCACGGGCAACTACAATCTCGAAATCACCGCCACCGGCGGCGTCCCCGAAGAGATTGTCGGTCGCATCGCGACGCTTCCAATAAATCTTGCCATCTCACCGCGCATGGAGGACTTCGCAGTCGTCGCGTCCACAAAGCAATCCGTCGTTCTGCTTGGCCTCGACCTCGTCGGCGAATCGAACGCCTTGTTAACGCGGGACCCAGACGGCACGTCGCAAACATCTGTGGCGAACGCGGGTACGCCACAAGGCTTCACTGTCAACGACGGCTTCTGGGCTGGAAGCAGTCTCGGCTGGAAAATAGGGCAACGGATCTCGCTTATTATCGGCGACCGTGAACGTACGTTCACTGTTCGCGGCATCTACGATGACCACAATCAGCCCGCCATTGTTATGGACATCGGGGCCGCGCAACGCGCCGTCGGTCGAACGACAAAAGTCGACCGCATCCTTCTAAATATTCCAGAGCGCGAAAACATTGAGGCCCGCACAAAACAGATTTCCGCCCTGGTTCCACCGGGCATCGAGATTCGCGCTGCCGGAACTTCCACCGAAGAAAATCGAAAAATGCTAAACGCGTTTCGATGGAACTTGAAGCTGCTCAGCTACATCGCCCTCATTGTCGGCGCTTTTTTAATCTACAACACCATTTCCGTTTCGGTCGTGCGTCGCCGCGCAGAAATTGGTATTGCACGCGCTCTTGGTGCCAGCCGCACGGACATCTTGCTCGCCTTCACCGGCGAAGCCGCAGTGATTGGAGTTGTCGGCGGGGCAATCGGCATTCCGCTCGGCCGAATCATGGCCAGCGGTGCGGTCCGCTTGATGGGCACGACCGTAAACGCACTGTATGTAAGCAGTCGTCCAGGCCCTATCGAACTCAGCGCCGCCTCCATTTTCACGGCTCTTGCTGTTGGAGTCAGCGTTGCCGTCGTTGCCGCCTACGCGCCCGCACGCGAAGCGGCTCAGATCACTCCGATCGAAGCGATGGCCCGCGGCCGCCGCGAATTTCTCGCCCGCGTCCATTCTTTGCGCGATCTGATCGTAGCTATCGTTTTGGCCGCTGCAGCCTGGGCCGCCGCCCGGGCGCCCGCAGTTGGCGGCAAACCGCTCTTCGGCTATCTCGCCGCGCTCTTTGCGGTTTCTGCCGGTACGCTGGCGATTCCCGCCGCAATCAGCGCCGTCTTGAAAATCTCCGCGACGACCTTGAAACGCACCGGCGTCGCCACCTTACTCGCTTCCCGCAGCCTTCTCGGCTCGCTTCGCCGCACGTCTGTACTCGTCGGAGCGCTCGCGACCGCCATCGCCATGATGACCGCCGTCGGCATTATGGTCGGAAGCTTTCGCACCACCGTCATTCAATGGATGGAAGGCGAAGTCCCTGCCGATTTCTATCTCCGCCCAGCCGGAAATCCATCCGTCGACAGACACCCGACAATTTCGACCGAGCTCGCCAACAAGCTCGCTGCCTTATCCGGCGTTGAAGCTGTCCATCGTCTGCGCGCGTATCAAGTGAGCTTCGACGGTGTTCCCACAACGGTCGCGGCCGCGGATCTTCGCGAATCGCGCAAGCGCGGACGCAGTGACTTCTTCTCCGGCCGCCCAGCGGAAGAAGTGTGGCAGGAATTGCGGAGCGGCGACGCCATCGTTGTCAGCGAACCCTTTACCTACAAACACAACGTTAAGCAGGGCGATATGATTACGCTCCCGCTCGGAACTTCGCTCGTGAAATTCCGCATCGCCGACGTCTACTACGACTATGGCAGCGAACGCGGCTTCATTCTCATGGACAGAACTGCCATGAAGAAATATCTGCCCGACGATGCTCCGTCCAATCTCGCTGTATACGTCAAAGAGGGCGCCGACCGCGGCGCCGTACGAAGAGAAATCGAGCAGGCGGCAGCGGACTATCGCGTCCTGATTTTCTCCAACGCCGATTTGCGCAAACAAGCAATCATAATCTTCGATAAAACGTTCGCGATCACTTATGCGCTGGAAGCCGTCGCCGTGCTCGTTGCCGTCATGGGCGTCGCGGGAGCCCTCCTTGCGCTCGTTATAGATCGCAAACGCGAACTCGGCCTCCTACGGTTTCTCGGCGCGAGCGCGGCGCAAATCCGCCGCATGATTTTGGCCGAAGCCGCCTTACTGGGCCTGCTCGCGAATGCCGCCGGCCTGATGCTCGGCTTTGCCCTGTCGCTGATTCTGGTTTTTGTCATCAATAAGCAATCTTTCGGTTGGACGATTCGCTTCCACTGGCCCGTGGCTATTTTGGTCGGAGCCATTTCGTTGATCTTCGCGGCCACGGTTCTCGCCGGCTTCTACCCAGCGCGAATTGCAGTACGGCTCAATCCGATTGAGGTCGTTCATGAAGAGTAGAACCCTCTGCGCGGCGCTCCTGCTCGCGATCTTTCCCGCGCTGGACGTTCCTTACCGTGTTGCCCTGCCGGGTTACCGCTATGAATTCCCACGCGATTTTTTCGCTCATCCGGAATTTCAAACGGAGTGGTGGTACACAACCGGCAACGTGAAGTCCGCCGACGGCCGGGCGTTCGGTTTTGATCTCACATTTTTCCGCCAGGCTGTCAGCCGTGACGAACTAAAGCGCGGTGCCTGGGATGTCCGCGACATCTATCTGGCCCACTTGGCATTGAGCGACCTCGGAGGCGGCCGCTTCTATCATTCCGAACGCGTCAATCGAAGCGGTCCCGGCATCGCGGGCGTCGATCCGTCCAACGGTAAAGTGTGGAATGGAAATTGGTTCGCCACTTGGAAGAATGACGGCACACAACATCTGACCGCACAGAGTGACGAATTTCAATTCGATTTCGCTCTCACACCTGAAAAAGCTCCCGTCATCCACGGCGAAAACGGAGTCAGCCAGAAAGCCGAAGGCGCGGGTCGCGCAAGCTATTATTTTTCGCAGACGCGTCTCGCCACAACCGGAACCATCGTTCTTCACGGAAAGCAATTTGCGGTCTCCGGACTCTCCTGGATGGACCACGAATTTTTCACTCACCAGCTCGGCGCCTATCAAACGGGTTGGGATTGGTTCAGCATCCAACTCGAAGACAAGACGGAGTTGATGCTCTTCATTCTCCGCCACAAAGACGGCTCGATTGACCCCTATTCCGCCGGGACATACGTCGATGTTTCCGGAAAATCCGTGCACTTGCGCGCCACGGAATTTTCTTTACAGTCGCAAGGCTCCACTTGGAAAAGTCCCGCAACTGGCGCGACCTATCCAATTCAGTGGAGCGTTTCCGTACCCAAACTCGGACTCCTACTCGGCGCAAAAACAAAACTTGCGCAACAGGAGATTACCGGCAACACGAAAATCACTCCCAGTTATTGGGAGGGCGCGATGGAATTTTCCGGTGTGCGCGGCAAAACGACAATTAACGGGGTCGGCTACCTCGAAATGACAGGCTACGACCATGCGCTCGGAAAGGAATAAATAGGAAACGGCGAATGGAAAATCTATTGCAGTTCTAGTACGAGTAAATTTGCCCGGCATTTTTTACATCCGACCGTGCAATCAAGGAACCCAGCGAAATCATCGCCGCATCACATTTGTGTGGCACCACAACACATCGTGCACAAATAAAACGAGATACGCGATTTTTCTCTAAACGGCGCCGGGATTGCACCTGAAATGACTTGGCAATCGCTGGCACGGCCCAATAATTCCCTCAAAACTAGACAAGTTTTTTTCCTGAGGAGGCGAAATGTTGAGGTGGGCCTTGGCGTTTTTTATCGTCGCCCTGATCGCCGCAATCTTCGGATTTGCCGGAGTCGCGGCGGTGGCGGCAGGAGCTGCAAAGATTCTCTTCTTTATTTTCATGATTCTTTTTCTCGCGTCGCTTCTTGGCCATTTGAATCGACGGGTATGACTTTTGCAAACGGCGAGGCAGTGGTTTTTCCGGGCCAGCGTTCGCAAGTGACTTTTTAAATGTAAGGAAGGAGAACCTGCAATGAAAAGCTGGAAAGCAGTTCTGACGGGGGCACTTTTGATTGCGCCGTCCGCGTTCGCGCGCGGCGACGTAAATGCAAAAGACGAAACCAAACGGCTGGAAAACGCCGGAACCGTGATGGACGAAATCCTGAACGTTCCGGACGACATTCCGCAAGACTTGCTTAATAAAGCGCGCTGCGTCGTTGTGATGCCGTCTGTTTTGAAGGCGGCATTCATCGTCGGCGGCAGCTACGGACGTGGCACGATGGTGTGCCGCACCGGTAAAGACTTCAACGGACCGTGGGGCGCGCCGGCAATGTATGCGCTCGAAGGCGGCAGCGTTGGACTGCAAGCCGGCGGCGAAGCAACCGACTTCGTCATCCTCGTGATGAACAACCGCGGCATGGAAAGCTTGCTAAAGACCAAAGTGAGACTCGGCGCGGATGCAACCATCGCAGCAGGCCCGAAAGGCCGAACGGCCTCGGCGGACACCGACGCGTATATGCGCGCGGAAATGCTGAGCTACTCGCGAGCCCGCGGCGTTTTCGCAGGAATTTCCCTGGAAGGATCCACGCTGCGCCCGGACAAAGATGCCAATCATCGTCTGTATGGCAAAGAGGCCTCGGCACAGACGATCGTTCTCGAATCGAAAGTTGACGCGCCGCCGGCTGGAGCAAAGCTCGTCGGGCGGCTGCAGAAGGCTTCCCCACAACTAAAACAATAATAGAGTGCAACCGAGGACAAAAGCGGAGGCGAGTGCTCGCCTCCGCTTTTTTTTAAAGACTTCTCTCTAAAATATTTTGGAAGGATTTAGTTTGCTTTGTTGCGAATTTCGATTGCAGCGCCAGTGCTGGATCGCGAGTCGCCGCTAATCCAGATGGTCGCGCGCGCCGGTTCAACGGTAAAAACATTCTGATCGTTCCACAACGCAAAAGCCTCGGCAGGAACGGTAAAAATAACGCGCTTGGTTTCGCCGGCTGCAAGCGTCACTCGCTGAAAACCCTTCAGTGCACGAACAGGCTCAGAAACGCTCGTGCCTTGCAGACGCACATAGAGTTGAACAGTTTCCGTCACCGTCAGCGAACCACTATTCGTAACGTTGGCGCTGGCAAGCAGCGGTGCCGGGCCGGAAGAAGATGATTTGGTCAATCCTTCGCGCAACCAATCGAGGCGTAATTCCGGTTTGTTCAGCTCCACGGGGCCGTAGCGAAGCGTTGAATACGTGAGGCCAAAGCCGAATGGAAATTGCGGCGAGTTCGGTTCGTCGATATATCGGGAAACAAATTTTTCGTCGTGGCCGTTCGGGAAACGTGCCTCGTCCTGCGTGGCGGGGCGGCCAGTATTCAGTGCGTTGTAGTAGAGCGGAATTTGGCCCAAACTGCGTGGCCAGGTCATGCTCAGTTTTCCGCTAGGAATATTTTCGCCAAACAAAGTGCGGACGAGCGCGGGTCCAGCCTGTATACCGGGGAACCACACGGCCAACACAGAAGGAACATGCTGAAAAGCCCAAGGAAGAATAAGGGGACGGCCGCTGAAGACGAGTAGCACCACGGGTTTTCCCGTTGCAACCACGGCTTCGAGCAGTTGTTCCTGGCGGCCGGGAAGATCAAGATGCGCGCGAGAGGCCGCTTCGCCCGTCATTTCCGGACCATTCTCTCCGAGCGCAAGAATTGCCACGTCGGAACCCTTCGCAGCGTCAACAGCGGCTTTGATTTGCGCGTCGGTCGCGGTGGAAAACTCGGCGCCTTTTGCGTAGTGCACGCGCGCTTCGCCGAGCTTTTGATTAAGGGCAGCGCGGAGAGTGACCGCGTCGCGGCCATTACCGAGCCCGCCCCAGGAGCCCATCATCGCCGCGCCATCGTCGGCAAGCGGACCGATCACCGCGACTGACTTAACATCCGGCGACAGGGGTAGCAGCGGCGCGGCGGACGGCAAGAGGTCGTTCTTCATCAGAACGAAGGACCGCTCCGCCACTTCGCGGGAGAGCGCGACGGCTTCCGGTTGCAGCATCGCAGCGGATTCTTTCTTTTCATCAACATAAGGATTCTCGAATAGACCGAGTGCGAATTTTATGCGGAGGACGTGGCGCACGGATTCGTCGATGTCGGCTTCGGAAACTTGGCCCGAGTGAACGAGATCCACAAGGTGGTCGTGATAAAGGCTGCTGACCATATCCATGTCCACGCCGGCTTGAAATGCTTTGCGCGCCGCGGTTGCTCCGTCATTAGCGATGCCGTGATTCATCAGCTCGGCGACCGAAGTCCAGTCGCTATCCACGATGCCGCGAAATCCCCATTCCTGTCGCAAGATTTTTTTCAAGGTGAACGGATTTGCGGAAGTGGGAATTCCATTCAAGGAATTGAAGGCGCTCATGACGGTGCCGGCGCCAGCGTCGAGTGCGGCGCGAAATGGCGGAAGATAAATCTCGCGCAGGGTGTGCTCAGAAATCTCGGTTGTGTTGTAGTCCCGACCGCCTTCGGCGGCGCCATAACCGACGTAATGCTTCGGACAGGCAAGAATACTTTCGGCGTTGTTCAAATGCCGGCCCTGGTAACCGCGCACGTAGGCTTGAGCGAAGGCAGCACCGAGAAATGGATCTTCACCGTTCCCTTCGGTGGTGCGGCCCCAACGAGGATCGCGAGTGATGTCGATCATCGGAGAGAAAGTCCAACGAATTCCAGTTGCAGAAGCTTCTCGAGCGGCGACACGCGCAGCGCGTTCCGCAAGGAGAGGATCCCACGTCGCCGAAATGCCAAGTGGAATCGGAAATTCGGTGCGGAAGCCGTGGATTATGTCGAGACCAAATATGAGGGGGATGTGAAGACGCGACTTTTCGACTGCGATGCGCTGGAAGGCATTGGTCTCCTTGGCGGTGACGACATTAAAGAGCGCGCCGATTTGACCTTTTGTCAGCATGTCGTTGTAGTTGGTGCGACCGGTGCCGGGGCCGGTGGGCTGGCCGGCGGAATACTGAACGAGCTGACCGACCTTTTCTTCGAGGGTCATCTTCTTCAGAAGTTCTTCAACACGTGGCTCAATGGAGGGATCATCCCATTCGGGAGCGGGCTGCGCCGTGGGGTAGGCGGCGGATGTGGCTTGGGCTGAGGCCGAATGAGGCGCGAAAAAACAGGCAAACGCCACGAGCGTACAAGAAAAGAATGGCCGAAATTGCAGCAGCAGATTGTGGAAATAGGAAGACATTATCTCGACTCGGGGAGCGCTAGAATTTAGACCCAGTAAACCGCACCAGACCAGCAGATAGTAATGCAACGGATATATTTAGTAAAACGATTTATTCAAACGAATTATCGACTTTTTGGAGGCGCGCTGTACCGGAGAATGGACGGTCTCAAGCCGCTCCGTACGCTGCTCCGCTTTCTATCATTCCGTTTCGTGGGTGACGATGTGAACGTCAACCTCCGGAGATTCCCGCAAAAATCGGTGCGCTGCGGAAAGATAGAGATACTTTTTCCAACCCTTTGTAATAGATCGGCCGAAGATGACCTGCGTAATATGCTTTTCGCGAACGGCATGTGCGACCGTGTCGGCAACACTGACGCCCTTCAACTGCAAGACCACCGCCCCGAGATTTTCCGCGAATCGGAGATTCGCGGCGACGGAGCGCCGTTCTTCGTCGCTGTTGTTGCGTCCGGTTTCGACGTGAATTACGTAGAGTTCGGAATCGAGGCGGCGAGCCATGCGGGCGGCACGCGCGATGAGATATTGCGCGGCGGGATTTGAGCTGACACAAACAGCGATGCGTTCGCGTACCGCCCAATTTTTCTGAATGTCTTTCGCGGCCATGTAGTTTTCGAGGCTGCGGTCAACTTGCTCGGCGACTTGGCGGAGGGCGAGTTCTCGAAGGGCGATGAGATTGCCGCGCCGGAAAAAATTGTCCAGCGCCTGTTCGACCTTGGTCGCCGAATAAACATCGCCGCGGCGCACGCGGTTTTGCAGCGCTTCGGGAGTGAGATCGACCATGACGGTTTCATTGGCAGTCATGGGCACCCAGTCGGGAAGAGTTTCGCGGACGGTGATGCCGGTGATATTGCGGACCGTGGGCGAAATGCTTTCGATATGTTGAATGTTGAGAGTGGAGAGCACATCGATTTTAGCGGCCAGAATTTCCTGAATATCTTCATAGCGCTTGCGATGTTTGCTTCCGGGAATATTTGTATGAGCGAGCTCATCAACCAGAACGACGGCAGGTTTGCGAGCAAGAATTGCGTCCAGATCCATCTCTTCGAATGTGGTGCCTTTGTATTCGACTTTGCGGCGCGGGACGGATTCGAGCTGCGCGGTAAGCTCTTCAATGCCCTTGCGGCCATGCGATTCGATGATGCCGATGACGATGTCTTCGCCCCGGGCGTGGCGCCGAATCGCTTCGCTGAGCATGCTGTACGTTTTTCCGACGCCCGGAGCATAACCAAGAAACAACTTAAAGCCGCCCTTGGCTTTTTCGCCAGGGGAGGCGACTTCGAGCCAATCTTCGGGTTTCTTGGGCAAGTTCGAGACCTCTCCGAGCTAAAGCGCAACCGACGAAGCGAAGTCACGGTCCGACTGCGATAGACTTGCAACATGCGGCGAAACGCCCGGCAACGCATCCTGCGAACTATCGCGTCACTGGTGATCGTGGCCGCGGTTACAGCGTTCTATCGAAAGACAAATCTGAACGTAAATCAGACGACGGTAGCGCTGTCGCTGCTACTGGCGATTTTAGCAGTTTCCGCGGCATGGGGGATGGCCGTCTCAGCGCTGATGTCGGTGGCCGCGATGCTGGCATTCAACTACTTTTTTTTGCCACCGGTTGGGCGGTTTACGGTGGCGGACCCACAGAACTGGGTGGCGCTGGCGGCGTTTTTGATGACGGCAATAGTAGGGAGCCGGTTATCCAGCCAAATTCGCAAAGCGGCCGACGTAGCGGACCGACGGAGAAAAGAGATCGAACAGCTGTATGCCTTCAGCCAAAAACTGTTGGGCGAGGGAAACGTGATTCAACTGCTGAATGCGATTCCGAATCACATTGTGGAGTCCTTTGAAGCGGGTGCGGCAAGCGTCTTCCTTGCCGAGAAACAAAAATTTTACCGCTCGGGACACGGGACGCTGCAACTGGAAGAGGAGCAATTGCGGGCGTCGTTCGAGCGGGAAGAGCCGGTTATTGATGCGGCAAAAAGTTTCAGCTACGCGCCGATTCGATTGGGTATCCGTTCGATCGGAAGTTTTGGCGTATCCGGCGCAAGGCTGACGCGGCAAACGCTGGAAGCTGTCGGCACGCTACTGGGGATTGCGATTGAGCGCGCGCGCGCTGTGGAGCAACTAACGAAAACGGAGGCAGACCGGCAAAGCGAACGGCTGAAGTCCGCATTGCTCGATTCGATTACGCACAATTTCCGAACTCCGCTGACGTCCATCAAAGCGTCGGTGACCTCATTGCTCTCCGAACGGCCGCCCAAGGCCGAGCAGGGCCAGGAATTGCTGCAGATAATGGATGAAGAGTGCGACCGGCTGAATCGATTGATCGAGGAAGCGTCAGAGATGGCGAGGCTGGAGGCGGGAGAGGTCGTACTGGAGTTCAAGCCGATAGGCATTGCCGAACTGATAGACGCCGCGATAAACGATTGCAAACACGCGTTGGGTGACCGGAGTGTCCACGTGCAAATTCAAGAAGGACTGCCGAAGGTTCGCGCGGATTTGTCGCGGGCGAAAGAAGTAGTGGTGCAATTGCTTGACAATGCAAATCTGTACTCGGAGAAGAACAAGCCGATCGTGGTGAGCGCGGAGAGCGCGGGAAACTTTGTGTCCCTGAGCGTGGCCGACCAAGGGCCGGGGATCGACGGGCTTGAGCAAGGACTGATTTTTGACAAATTTTATCGGGGCAAGGAACAGCGAGCGGTGGCGCAAGGGACGGGAATGGGCCTGTCGATTGCGCGAGCCATCGTAGAAGCACACGGAGGATCGATTACAGTGACGAGCCAGTTGGGACATGGATCGGTATTTTCGTTTACGCTGCCGATGGCGCGAACTGCAGGAGAAGTGCGATGACCAGCGCGAAGGTATTGATTGTGGATGACGCGCAGCAAGTGCGGCGCGTGTTGCGCACGGCGCTGTCTGCGGAGGGATACACGATTTTCGAGGCGGGGACGGGAGAAGAGGCGCTGAATTTGTTTCGAACGTCGCCACCGGACGTGATTTTGCTCGACGTGAATATGCCGGGAATGACCGGTTTGGAGACTTGTCATGAGATTCGCCGGCACTCAGACGTGCCGATTTTGATGCTGACGGTGCGAAATGCCGAACGCGACAAAGTGATGGCGCTGGACGCGGGCGCGGACGACTATGTAGTGAAGCCATTCGGGATGCAGGAATTGCTGGCGCGGTTGCGGGCAGCGCTGCGGCGGCGTGGCGCGCAAGGGAAGTTGACGAGCTTCGAGTCGAAGACGCTAAGCGTGAACTTCGAAACGCGGCAGGTGACGGCAGGGGGAAAAGAAGTTCACCTGACACCGAAAGAGTTCGAGTTGCTGCGGCAGCTTGTGGCGAGTGCGGGCAAACCGATGACACACAGGCGATTGTTGCAGACCGTGTGGGGACCGGACTACGGAGATGAGCCGGAGTATCTACGGGTGATGATCAATCAACTGCGAAAAAAAATTGAAGCGGACCCGGCAAAGCCGAAGTTCATTTTGACGGAGCCGTGGGTGGGGTACCGGTTTCAGCCACCGAAAGAAAAACCTTCGGACGACAAGAGCAAGGGATAACGGTGCGTCACTTGCCGACCACACTGGGATAAGCAACATCGAGCGCGAGATTTAATTCCAAAACATTGACGCGTGGTTCGCCTAAGAAGCTGAATTGGCGCGGTTTGGTGTGTGCTCGAACGAGGGCGCGCAGATCAGGTTCGGATATGGAACGTGCACGGGCTATGCGTGGAACTTGAAAATCGGCGGCTTCGGGCGAGATGTCTGGATCGAGACCAGAGGCGGAAGTGGTCAGCAAGTCAGCGGGAATTGGCTTTGCAGGATTTTCTGTGCGGAGTTCCGCAGCTTGCGATTGAATGCGGTCAGCGAGTTGGCGATTTGTCGGCCCGAGATTGGAACCGCCGGAGGCAAGCGAATCGTATCCGGTGCCCGCAGCGGGAGGCCGCGGATGAAAATAGATAGGCGAGACGACGGGCTGGCCGATGAGTTTCGACCCGATGATCTTCCCTTTGACACTAACGAGACTGCCGTTCGCGCGATCGGAGCATAAGGATTTTGTGAGGGGCACTAAGTGCAAGGGCTAGAGGCAGATAGAGACGCCTGGAGTACACTCTTTTTGCTAATTTGGGAGCGCGCAGAGTTTCCATGGATCTTTTGCGGATTGCGAACGAGCTGAAAAAGTCGGTGCTGGGCGACGTGGCGTTTGACGCCGGCGCGCGAGCGCTTTACGCGATGGATGGCTCGAACTACCGGCAAGTCCCCATGGGAGTCGTAGTTCCGAAAACAATTGAGGACGTAGTCGCCACAATCGGTGTCTGCAAACAGTTTGGAGTGCCGGTTTTTTCACGCGGCGGTGGGACAAGTCTTGCCGGACAGTGCTGCAACGCAGCGGTAGTCCTGGACTGGACGCGATACTTGAATCGAATCCTGGAAATTAATCCCGTAAAGCGTTTTGCGCGCGTTCAGCCGGGCGTAGTCTGCGATCAACTGCGCGACGCAACTTCAGAATTCGGCCTGACATGGGGCCCAGACCCGGCGACGCACACTCATTGCACCTTCGGCGGAATGATTGGGAATAACTCGTGTGGCGTACATTCCCAGATGGCGGGAAAAACCGTCGACAACGTGCTGGAACTCGAGATTTTGCTGTTTGACGGCACGCGAATGACAGTGGGGCCGACGACGCAGAGCGAGTTCGAAGCAAAGATTGCGTCGAGCGGACGCGAGGGCGAGATTTACCGCCAACTTTCCTCGCTGCGAACGAAATATGAAAAGTTGATTCGCGAGCGATACGCGAAAATCCCGCGGCGCGTCTCCGGCTACAACCTGGATGAATTGCTGCCCGACGCGCATGGAAACTTCAATTTGGCGAAAGCGCTTGTGGGCACGGAATCCACGTGCGTGACGGTACTCGAGGCGAAAGTGAAGTTGGTCGAAGGACAGTTGTCTCGTGCATTGGTCGTGCTTGGGTACAAGGATATTTTCGAAGCGGCGGATCATACAGCCGAAGTGATTCCGTTTGGGCCTATTGGGCTCGAAGGATTTGACAGCGTAACGACGCGGAATATTTTGAAGAAGGGCTTGTTACAAGGAGAGTATTTGCCACTCTTGCCCGAAGGCGGCGGGTGGCTGCTCGTGGAATTTGGCGGAAACAGCGCCGGGGAGGCGCAGGAAAAAGCGCGGACATTCCTGCGCGCAGTGGAAGGACGTAACGGTTTGAATTCGCGGATTATTCTGTCGCCGCAAGAGCAGACAAAAGTCTGGCTGATTCGCGAGTCAGGCCTGGGAGCGAATTCCTATGTGCCCGGCGATGACCCCAGCTGGGAGGGCTGGGAAGATTCGGCGGTCGCGCCTGAAAAACTTGGAGCCTATTTGCGGGATTTGCAGAAGCTATACGACAAGTACGCATACAAAGCGGCTCTTTACGGACATTTTGGACATGGTTGCGTGCACAACCGCGTGAATTTTGATCTGGCAACGGCGGCGGGAGTGAAAAAGTGGCGCGCATTTATGGAAGATGCGACGGACCTGTGCGTTCGATATGGCGGATCGCTTTCGGGCGAACATGGCGATGGACAGGCGCGGGCGGAGTACCTGCCAAAGATGTTCGGCGCGGACCTGGTGCAGGCGTTTCGAGAATTCAAGACGATTTGGGATCCCGAAGGAAAAATGAATCCGGGAAAAGTGGTCGACCCTTACAGGATCGATGAAAACCTGCGGCTTTCCGTACCAACGAAAAGAAAAACGGACGCAACTCACTTTGCATTCGTTCAGGACAGCGGCGACTTTTCGCAGGCGGTGGAACGATGCGTGGGGGTTGGCAAGTGTCGCCGCGCCGCGGGGCAAGGCGAGCAAGACACGATGTGCCCGAGTTTTATGGTGACGCGAGAGGAAAAACATTCCACACGCGGGCGGGCGCATCTGCTTTGGGAAATGACGCGCGGCGAAGTGTTAACGGATGGATGGAAGAGCGAAGAGGTGAAGGAAGCTCTGGATCTCTGCCTCGCGTGCAAAGGATGTAAGGGCGACTGCCCAGTGAATGTGGACGTCGCAACATACAAGGCGGAGTTTCTGTCGCACTATTGGCATGGACGAATGCGACCCTTGCGCGCATTCGTATTTGGCTGGATCGACAAGTGGGCGACGGTGGCCGCCATCGCGCCGGGCGTCGCGAATGGATTAGTTCGGTTGCCGGGCATGGGCGCGCTTATTAAGAAATTGGTGGGCATCGCAAGCGAACGGACACTGCCCGCCTTTGCGCGAAAGACGTTTCGCGCGACGTTCGCCAAACACACGGAAACCGGTGCGAATAATAAGCGTGTGATGCTCTGGCCGGATACGTTCAACAACAATTTTCGACCGGATACTCTTTACGCCGCGGTGGAGGTGCTCGAAGCAGCCGGGTTTAGCGTAACGATTCCGGAAGTCCGGCTGTGTTGCGGGCGGCCGCTCTACGACCAGGGTTTCTTGGATATGGCATCTGCATACCTCGAAAAAATTCTGGCCGCGTTGCGCGAACCGATTGCAAAAGGAATTCCGTTGGTTGTGCTGGAGCCGAGCTGCTGCTCCGTGTTTCGCGATGAAATGCTCGATCTTTTTCCAAAACGAGAGGACGCACGCAAACTTGCCGGGTTGACGATGACTCTGGCGGAATTTCTGGAACAATACGCTCCAACTTTCTCGCCTCCAAAGTTGGAGCGTAGCGCATTGGTGCAGGGGCACTGTCATCACAAAGCCATCATGCGATTAAAGGCTGACCAAGCGCAGATGAACAAGCTTGGACTGCGCTATGAACTGCTGGAGTCAGGTTGCTGTGGAATGGCCGGAGCGTTTGGCTATGAAGAAGATAAATATGAGATTTCGCAAGCGTGCGGAGAGCGAGTGCTGCTTCCCCGCGTTCGACAAGCGGACGAAAACGCTGTGATCCTCGCCGACGGCTTCAGTTGCCGCGAACAGATTGAACAGGCTACTGGACGTAAGACAATGCACCTTGCGGAAGCGATCCGAACGGCGCTGCGACTTCGTTGACAACTCCTCTTCGGAGCCGGTATCCTCGCGCGCAACTGGAAGCCTCTCGGACGCAAAATAGTTAAATTTTAGCGGGATCGCTGAAGACGCCGCAGTTAGCTAACCGCCCTCCGCAGGCAGGCGACCCTCAGGCCTCACCCACCAGCGATAGCGCCGATCACCAGAAACGGCTCGGCGCCGGCAACGACTTCCGGCGGAACCGGCGCATCCGGAGATTCGAGCGACAGATCTTCGCCACAAGCGAAGAAACGCAAGAACGGACGGCGCTGCTGCGTAGTGTGATCGCGAATCGTGCCCTGCAGCATCGGATATTCGGCTTCGATAGCATCCAAAATTGAACGCAGTGTAACTGGTCCTGTAACGCTGATTTGCACTTCGCTGCCAACGTGGGCCAGCGTGCGTAAATGTTGTGGAAGAACGACGCGAATCATTTGAGTGTCTGGACCTCAACCGAAAGTACACCGGGTAAATCGCGGACAATGGCGTTCCAGGTATCGCCCCCATCAGGAGAGGCATACACCTGTCCCCCCGATGTGCCGAAATAAACGCCGCAGTCGTCGAGCGAATCAACGGCCATGGCGTCGCGCAGAACGTTGACGTAGCAATTCTGCTGCGGCAGCCCTTTGGTCAATTCTTCCCATTCGTTGCCGCCGGTCTTGCTGCGGTAAACGCGAAGTTTTCCGTCGGGCACAAAGTGTTCCGAATCGCTTTTGATGGGAACAACGTAAATCGTTTCCGGCTGATGAGCGTGCACGTCAATCACGAATCCGAAGTCGGTTGGCAGATTCCCACTGACTTCCGTCCACGAATCACCCGCGTTGTCGCTGCGCATCACGTCCCAGTGCTTTTGCATAAACAGCACGCCCGGCCGCTTCGGGTTCATCGCGACATGATGCACGCAATGCCCAACCTCCGCCGCGGGATCCGGAATATAAAGTGAATGAAGGCCCTTGTTGATCGGCTTCCATGTCGCTCCGCCATCATCGGTTCGGAAAGCGCCTGCCGCAGAAATAGCTATATAGATACGCTTCGGGTCGCTGGGATCCAGAATGACCGTGTGAAGACACATACCGCCCGCGCCGGGCTGCCACTTCGGCCCGGTTCCGTGGCCGCGCAGTCCCGAAAGTTCGCTCCACGTCTTGCCGCCATCTTTGGATTTGAAAAGCGCGGCATCTTCCACACCGGCAAAAACCGTGTCGGATTCCGTCAAAGATGGCTCGAGGTGCCAGACGCGCTTGAACTCCCAAGGATGTTGCGTGCCATCATAAAACTGATGCGTTGTCAGCGCCTTGCCGGTTTCGGGGGAGACGTCGTAAACAAATTTGTTGCTCTCACCCTTTGGCATTCCGCCGGGGCCCTTCTCTTCACCGGGCGGCGTTCCCGGCTGAAACCAGGTTTTGCCTCCATCATCGGAACGTTGAATCACCTGTCCAAACCAACCGCTCGTCTGTGAAACGTACACACGATTCGGATCGATCGTCGATCCCTTGACGTGGTAAATCTCCCATCCCGCGAAATGCGGTCCGCTGACGTTCCACTTTTCGCGCTTGCCGTCCGACGTAAGAATGAACGCGCCTTTGCGCGTACCAACGAGAACTCTGACACCGCTCATTAAGAAGCTCCTTCGGGCGAAATTTAAAACACTAGAGGAATGCCAAGCGGGATGGCCCCAATAGTGTACGGCTGGTAACGAAATCTGGCAGCAAAAAATATTCGGCGGGAGATTCCGCGAACAGTTAGAACGACATCCGCGCGCTCAACTGCAATTGGCGGCCAGGCGTCATTGCCATGGTGATGGTCCCGAATTGCGGCGTGTTCACAAACCGGTTCGGCGTGCCGAGATTAACTTGATTAAAGGCGTTGAACGCTTCCGCGCGGAGCTGAAACGCCAGGCGCTCTGTGAAATTGAAGGAACGTGCGAGCGCCAAATCCAATGTACGCGTCGACGGTCCATAGAGCGTATTGCGGCCTACATTGCCGTAGGTGAAGGCCGGTGGCGCCGCAAACGCAGCGGGATTGAACCATTCATCCGCGGTGTGCGTGCCGGGGCCGAAAATCGGCTGGCCGGTAACGTTCGCGCGGATGGGATTCTCGCCGAGTACCGTTCCTGAATTCGCGGTATCGCCAAAAACGGATATCGTAAACGGCATGCCCGTCTGAAACTGATAGATCGCGGAAAGATGCCAGTTTTGCGTGATCAGGCGCGCAAATTCGGCGCGGCGATAAGCGGGAATGTCATAGACGGAGCTGATCGCAAAACGATGGCGCGTATCGCAACTGAGTCCCTTTTCCAATGCCAGGTTGCGATTGTCCTGAGGAATGGCGGACTCATCCATCGGTGAACGGAAGTCGGGCGCGTTTGAAAGATCTTTCGAAAAGGTGTAATTGGCCAGGAAGCTCAGTCCATGCGAGTACCGGCGGCGCAGGTTGACGTAGCCGGCGTCGTACCAACTCTGCGCGCTGTTTTCCAGCAGGTTGATCGTGCTGACCGGAAATGTTTCGCTCTGAATGACGGCGTCAGTACTGCTTGGGGTGAGTTTCGTGCCGTCGACAAATGTAAGCGTTTTGAACGGGCGACGGGGACCGAGCGGACCGGGGCCGGGCAAAGTGTTGTTGATCAAGTGTGCGCGCTGCAAATGAAAACCGCGCGAGCCGAGATAACCGACTTCGAGCGACGTGTCCCGCCCGAAACTCTTCTGCAGCGAGAAATTCCATTGCTGGACGTATTGCGAAGGCGAGTGTGGATCGAACGCCGTAAAACTCACGGTCGTGGCGGGCACCGCGCCCGTGCCCAGCACCGGAGTGCCAAAGTTGAAGCCCGTATTGAAGAGAGCGGCTGGCGGCGTAAAGTTGTCGGCCTGCTGTGTTTCCGGAAAAACGTACGGAACGTTGTGCCGCTGATTGCACCACGTGTTCATGTCGACCGGCGTAAAGAAAATGCCGTAGGACGTATGCAGCACAATCCCGTACTTCGGAAAATTCCTCGCGATGCCAATGCGCGGCGCAAAATTGTGCTTGTTCGAAAAAAGCAAGCCATTTGGGTAGCCCAGCTGCCCGCCAATGAAAACGGACGGAGTCCCATCCGAAAAGATCAGATTGGAATTCGTGTTTTGCGTGTCGTAGAGCGGACTTCCGTATTCATAGCGCAAACCGTAGTTGACGGTGAGGTTGGGCGTCATCCGCCAGCTGTCCTCAGCAAAAATCGAACTGCCCCACGCGCGGAGATCCATTTGCGGAATACCCGCCTGCCGTTGTTTTACGGCGGGAAGGCTAAGTAGCATGCTGGCGAGGCCGGAACCCGTGCCGTTGTTGAACCCGAATTCCGTCGTATATCCGGTCGTGAACTGGTAGAAGCCTCGGTTCTGAAAGAAGCCCCACATGGGCCAAATGTAGCGGTGAAAATCGCCGCCGAATTTCATGGCATGCTTGCCATGCTGCCACGCGTACATGTCGCGAACTTCGAACATCGTGTCCCACGCGTGCATCGGCGTTGCAGCAAAGGTATCCCCGATGCCGGTGTAGCCCTGCACCGCAAACCACGGCGCTCCCCACGCGTCTTTACCGCCGAAGCCGACGCCTGTAATGCCAAGCTGGCTCACAATGTCGTTTACCCCATCGTTCTGGGAAGTGTGGTCCATCGACAACCGCGAGACGGCGACGGAAAGTGTGTTCACTTTTTCCGCTGTGAATATGTGGTTCCAGGAAATCACGGCTTGCTGCGAAAGATTGTCGAAGTTCGCGCCAAAGCCCGGCAAATTCTCCGTGGTCGCTGTCGAACCGTTGCTCGGCGAGAAGCCATATTCCGACCCGATCGAATAACGCCCGAACAGCGAGTCACCACTAGAAAAATTGTGATCTATGCGAACCGTGCCCTGGTTTTGAAAATGTGTCTCGTTCCGCACGTCGAGATAGTTGTTCGAATCCAGCCCCGTGCCCATCGTCATGTTCGGCATCGGGAGGTACTGCATCAAAAACGATTCCAGCAACGGATTGATGCGGTCCGTCGGAATCATGTTGTTGGGAAACTGCGAGCGCGTATACGGAAAGTTAGAAGCATTCGTCGGTAAGGTTGGGTTGTAAGAAGGATTCGGTACGGCCGTGGTGGGATCGTAGATCTTCACGCCACTCATGCTGAAATCGCCCTGAATTTCCGCGGGAGTAGGAACAGTCAGAGTTTCCGCGTCAGCCTGGGAAAGCCGAAGCCCTTCATAATTCACAAAAATAAATGTGCTCTTGCCCCAAAGCGGCCCGCCAAAAGAACCGCCAAAATTATTCTGCACAAGGTGATTGTTTCCCATCGACGCGAACGTGCTCGCGTCCATCGCGCCGTTTCGAAGAAATTCATAAACAGTGCCGTGATATTGGCTGGAGCCGGAGTGCGTGACGATGTTGATTTGCCCGCCGCCCGCTCCTCCCATATCCGCCGTGTAGCTGCTCGTTTCTACCTGAAATTCTCGAACTGCGTCGGGTGACGGACTCAGATTCTGCGTATTGAATGTCGGATCGGTGTTCGTCGCCCCATCCAAAAGAAAAAAGTTGGCGTTGGGCCGCGCGCCGCCAATCACTACCGCAGACCGCTGGCCCGGCCGCCAATATAGCGGATTCGTCGCCCCCGTCTGCGCGCCAAATCCAACATGCGCCCCTGGAACGGTTAGAACCAGGTCAATCAACATGCGGCCATTCAAGGGAAGTTCTCGAATCGACTTCGGCTCGACGACCTCTCCCACGCTTGCATCCGTCGTATGCAGCGTTTCACCCGCGGCAGATACTGTCACATCTACTTTCACCGAACCGAGGCTCAGCTTAATCTCGATGTCCATTCTTTGGCCGACTTCGAGGCGAACTTTCTCCACGGTCGGCGCAAATCCGGAAGCCTCGGTCTTGATTTCATATTCATCGGGCAGGAGCGCAGGCGCTTCAAAGTGCCCGTCGTTATTCGTAGTGATGCGGCGAACGGCCAAGGTGCTTGACGCCGTTAGCTGAACCGTGGCGCCCGCAACCGGCAAATGTTGCGAGTCCCTCACCGTGCCGCTGATATCGCCATAGTTGCTTTGGCCCGCCGCAGGCAGCGCCAGCGCGCCCGCAAGTAACACATAGAAAAAGATTCTTCGCATTGCTTACGATCCCCCGGGTACAAATACCTTCCGCTTCAATCGAATCCGATTGGCGGCACGATTAACGAATGGACACGCTCTCGACTGTTCTTGGGTAACAGTGGACGAAACTTTAGAGGTTCTGAGGCGAGTGGAACAATAGTAGAAAAAGACTAGGGACGTGAGAACGCTCACTGGCGTTGCGTTTACCCGCCACGCTTCTATTCGCGAGGGGTAGGCCTCGTATCCTCAGGCGTAACTGGCGCTCGCTCCGGAATTTCGGGCGCTACGTTCCCGCGTAACACGCTCCACGTAGCCGCTCTCCCGAAACGCCAGCAGCGGATCCCCGGGAAGGCCCTTCGACTTTCGCCACTCCTTTACAATCGATCGCGTATCTGTCCAAAACGCCCCACGCAATGTTTCTTCCGCATCCACCAGCGAACAGCCCTGCTGAAGTCCGGCCAGCCGCTCGTGGTCGACCATCGCCGCCCGCGCATAAAGTTCCTGCGCAGTGCAGACCGTCTGAATCATCGCCTCAATTTTTCCTTTCAGGTTGTGGCTCTGGTCTACCATATACGCGATGTCCGCCGCCGTTCCCTTCTCCCACTCGAACATGTGAATCTCATGAAAAATCCGGAATACCTGGTAAGGATCGATTGAACCAAGCGTCAAATCGTCATCCGCATAGCGGCGGTCATTGAAATGAAATCCGCCAATCATCTTGTGATGAAGCAACCACGCCACGATCTGTTCGATGTTCTGTGCCTGATAATGGTGCCCGGTATCAACCAGCACAAACGCTTGCGGCCCCGCCTCTTTCGCCAGCAGGTAAGCCATGCCCCAGTCCGCAATGTCCGTGTGATAAAAAGCCGGTTCGAACGGCTTATATTCGATGAGCAGCCGTTGCCCAGGTTTCAGTGCGCGGTGAATTTCCCGTAGTCCTTCTTCAAAATACGCAATGCGCTTCCGCATATTTTGTGTGCCCGGATAATTCGAACCGTCCGCAAACCACGGCGCCACGTCGCGGCAATGCAGCGCCTCGGCAATTCCCACGCAATCCAAAATATGCCGCAGGGCCATCTTCCGAATCGCTGGATCGGGATTTCCTAACGAGCCGTACTTGTACTCCTGATTCTGAAAAATATTCGGATTGATCGATCCCGGTCGCACGCCGAACTTTTGGCTCAGCCGTTCCACTTCTCCAACATCTTTCAAACCATTCGGTAGGTCCCATTGCACGTGCAGCGCAAGCGTCGGACAAGCGCCGGTGGAGGAATGCACCTGCGCCGCGTCGCTAAATTTTTCTTCGATCGTCGTCGCCGCCGCCACTTGGATGAACTTGCCGAAGCGCGTACCCGTATTCGCAAAACCCCAGGACGGCAGCTCGATCTTGAGCTTGTCGAGCGCCTGCCACGCCTTTTCCACCAGACGGTCTTTCATAACTCTCTCCCCGGCATCATCGCGCGGAACACGTTACGCCATCGTCGCGCCGAAACTCTATTACATTTCCGAGTTCGCCGTCTGCGTCGCTAGCATCTCCGCGTAATAAGTTACGCGCTCGGCCGTCACTCCACCGGAATTCGCGTCGCCCGATTCCATCGCTGCCGTTTTGCGCCTGGTTAACCCAGATATGCAGTTGTTGGTCGTCAATGCGATCATGTCCTGCGATCGGCTCCGCATGGACGAGGCTGAAGCCCTCGGCAAAGCCGTTGGCACCATCCTCGGCGTCAAAGGGCTCGAACTCGTCAAAGCCCCGCAAAATGTTCCACCCGAAATCGAACGTCAGCTTGCCTGGGAGAAAATCAAAGACCTCATCACACGCCGAAATGATCCGAACGTTATCTCCGCTGCCATTCGCGACCGCCTGCACTTCCGACCCGACGTCACCATCGTTGCGCCGGGCCATCTGCCACGTTTTGAAATGAAAGCCAACCGCTGGGAATTGATTCCAGAGCCGATTTCACAATCAGAGCCGCGACCGTGAGGGAGCGGTGATAGTGCAAGCGTGAGGAAAAATCGATGCACCAAAAAAAGTGCTTTATCAAGCAACTGACCCTTTTAATATTT
>Ga0137409_10002020_pt1 | contig 21885 bp, 20 predicted proteins | sample CZODoug1_16funga_FD_122059 | JGI IMG/M metagenome (GOLD analysis project Ga0137409, IMG submission 122059) | Vadose zone soil fungal communities from Angelo Coast Range Reserve, California, USA - CZODoug1_16fungal (Hybrid Assembly) | ecosystem: Environmental > Terrestrial > Soil > Vadose zone... | reverse complement strand
TCGGTTAACCGGTCCATCCGGGAAGTCATGTCTCTGATCTCCACGGCTTCTCCCAGCACCTTGCCCGTGGCGACGTCTAGCCACCTCGCGGTGACGCGCGCTGAATCGCCACCTGCCCCAATCACCGTTCCCAAGACCACCAGCCCGGCACCCGCGCGCCAGCCCAGGTTCGCGGCCCCCGCTTGGTCCCCGCGCCCGCTCCAACTGTGGACCACCATGGTAGGCGACACCGTCCGAAGTGGCCCTGCGCCATCGAGGTTGGCCGACAGCACGTCCACAAGGCCTTCACGCCATGGCGTCAGATTCGGCTGCAGCACGTCGAACGGGGCCACGGCGACAACGTTGGGGTCGAGCGCAGTGGGGTTGCGGAGCAGCGAGAGGCGCCGTGCCAGCACGACGCCCCCGATGGCCGTAAGCGCGGCGACGAGGGGCAGTGCCACACGGATGAGGAGAGCGCGTCGTGACGCCCGCGGCGCGGGGCTTCCCGCGACGAGCGCTTCCGCAAACTGCATGGCGGTGGCGAAGCGATCGGCCGGCGTCTTTGCGAGGGCCTTCACTACCACGCGCTCGAATTCCTCGGGCACCGTCTCCCGCACCGTCCGCAGTCGCGGCACGGGATCCAAGGACTGCCGCGCCAGGATTGCCCGTGCTGAGGAACCCAGATAGGGTGGGTTCCCGGCCAGCATCTCGTACAGGACGCAGCCGAGACTGTAGACATCACTGCGGCCGTCGAGCTGCTGCTCTCCCGCTGCCTGCTCCGGGCTCATGTAACCCGGGGTCCCGACGGTCACGCCCGTTTGAGTCAACTTGTCCCCGCCTGCCGCCGTGATCGCGCGCGCGATCCCGAAGTCGCTCACGACCGCCTGCCCAGCTTCGAGCAAAATGTTCTCCGGCTTGATGTCCCGGTGCACCACGCCGCGGCTGTGCGCGTAGCTCAGCGCGGTCGCCACTTCGCCGGCGATCCGCAATGCGTCCTCGAGCGGCAGCTGCTTCTCCCGCGTCAGCCGCTCACGCAGCGACTCGCCCTCGACGTACGGCATGACGTAGTAAAGGAAGCCCGCGGCCTCGCCCGAATCGTAGAGCGGCAGGATGTGTGGATGGGCCAGGGCGGCGACGGTCTCGATCTCGCCGAGGAACCGCTTGGCCCCGAGGGCCATGGCGAGCTCCGGCCGCAGCACTTTGATCGCGACCGCGCGACCGTGCTTCAGGTCCTTGGCGAGGAAGACGACCGCCATCCCTCCCTGGCCCAGCTCTCGTTCGATCGCGTAGCGCTCGGTGAGGGCGGCCTGGAGACGGAGGAGGAGGTCTATCATGTCGGGTCGCGCTGGAGACCCAGCGCGCGCTACCTAAGAGTACAGTGTCCGCAGGGCGCGAACCAGAGAATCGGGCAGATGCGGAGCACATACAACTCCGAGGCGGTGGAGTACCGCGTGGAGCAGCACGCCGCTAAGTTAGGGGCGCGGTTGGAGGCGCTCCGCGGGGCCGGTTTTGGCACCACCATTGGCACCACGGCGTAGACCTCTCGACCAATGCGGTAAGTCGTTGCTGTATAACCGCGCCACCGTAGCTCAGTGGTAGAGCTCTCGATTCGTAATCGAGCGGTCGTCGGTTCAAATCCGACCGGTGGCTCTCCTTTTTCGCACCGCTGCCGGCTGTTCTCGGACCCTTCCTCGCGCCGACTCGTGTGGCACCTCCGTGGCACGGTCGACGTGTCGACCTGTAACGTTCCGCTGCTTCGTCCTCAGATCCATGTCACCAATGAAGCCCATCGCGCACAGGAACCGCTCGATTTCGCAGAGCGTTTACCGAGCAACCGCGCGGGAAGAGCTGGCCCACTGGTCTAGAGACGGAGAACGCGACATGGCTAAGACGGTTTTCATCACCGGCACAAGTTCGGGTTTGGGTAAAGCCTCCGCAAAATACTTTGCAGAACAGGGCTGGAACGTAGCGGCCACCATGCGCGCGCCCGAAAAGGAAACAGAACTAACGCAGCTCGCGAATATCAGGATCTTCAAGTTGGATGTTACCCGCCTGGATCAGGTAAGAGACGCTACAGAGAAGGCCATTACGGCTTTTGGCGTGATCGATGTCGTGATCAATAACGCCGGTATGGGTACTTTTGGCGCCTTGGAGCTCGCCCAGGAAGACGATATCGATTGGCAGTTTGCGGTGAACACCAGAGGCCCGATCAATATCATCAGGGCATTTCTACCTCATTTTCGCAACAACGGCATCGGCATGTTCATCAACGTAGGCTCATTCATGGGGCTTACGACCGCGGCACCACTGGGTTCCTTGTACAACATGTCCAAGTTCGCTTTGGAAGGATTGACCGAGGGTTTGTACTACGAGTTGAAGCCACTGAACATCGATTTGCGCCTGATCGAGCCAGGCGGTTCCACGCAGAACGATTTTGTGAGCAATATCGTTTGGAATAGCGACGCCCGGATTACCGTGCCCGTGTACGATGCGCTGGCCGAGAAGGTCCAGCGCATGATGGCCACTGCTCCCGACAGCGTGAAAGACGACACGCTCGACATCGTGAAGACCGTGGCACGCCTTGCAAACCGGGAGAGCAATAAATTCCGTACCGTGATTGGCAAGACGGGTAATGACCTGATGGCGATGCGAAGGGCCGTGCCAATCGAAGAATACCTCGAAACAATGGCCTCGAACTTCAGATAAGTGTGATCGCTCCGCTCACGCCGTGATGGTCAGCTTGTGCCCCTTGGCCTTGAGTGACGCCGCCAGCCCGCTCTTCTCGACCGATTTCACATAGGCCTCATCCGGACTGATCTCCTTCTTCTCGACCAGCTCGAGCAGCGCGTCGTTCAGGGTCAGCATGCCGAGCTGCTTCGACGTCTGGATGATCGAGGGAATCTGGAACGTCTTCCCCTCGCGAATCAGGTTCGCGATGGCGGGCGTGGCGAGCAGGATCTCCCGCGCCGCCACGCGTCCGCCGCCCGCCTTTTTGCACAACGTCTGCGCGATCACGCCCTTCAGCGACTCGGACAGCATCACCCGGATCTGCGACTGGCGATCGGCCGGGAACTGGTCGATGATGCGGTCCACCGTGGATGCAGCCGTGGTCGTGTGCAGCGTGCCTAACACGAGATGGCCGGTCTCCGCGGTCTCGATCGCGACGGCGATGGTCTCGAGGTCGCGCATCTCGCCCACCAGCACGATGTCCGGGTCCTCCCGCAGTGCCGCGCGCAGCGCCCGCTTGAAACTGTCGGTGTGCACCCCCACTTGCCGCTGCGTGATGACGCACTTTTTGTTCTCGTGCACGAACTCGATCGGGTCCTCGATCGTGATGATATGGTCCGTGCGCGTGCGGTTGATCAGGTCGATCAGGGCGCACAGGGTGGTGGATTTCCCCGAGCCGGTCGGTCCGGTGACGAGCACGAGACCCTTCGTCAGGTAGCAGAGCTGCTGCACCTCCTTCGAGATCCCGAGCTGCTCGACGCTCACGACCTTGGCCGGGATCACGCGGAAGACGGCCATCGGACCCTTGCGATCGCGCGCCGCGTTCACCCGGAAGCGGGCCAGCCCGGCGATCTCGTACGCGAAGTCCGAGTCTCCCGTCTCCTTCCATTCCCCGCGGTTGCGCTCCGGCATGACCGACAGGAGCATGACCTCGAGCTGGTCGGACGTGAGCGGGGGTGTCGCTTGGCGCTTCATCTCCCCGTGCGTGCGGAACACCGGCGGTTCGCCCACGCGCAAATGCAGGTCCGACGAGGCCGACTGCACCAGCGCTTTGAGCAGCTCCCCCAGGGCCCGTTCGGCCCCCTTGTACTGCGCGGCGAAGTCGGCGGGCAAGCCCTGGGGCGGGGCGGTGCCGCCGGGGGTCGCGCCCGACGCCTCGACCATGGGTGCGGCGGCAATCGCGGACGGCTTGGGAGGGCGCGGTGGAGCTGCGGCGGAGGCCGGCACTTCACGGTTGGCGGGTGCCCGCTGGGCCGCCGGGGCTCCCGCGGAATTCCCGATGGGGGCCACCATGGCCGTCAGCCGCCCCATGTCGGGCACGATCCGCACCCGGACCATGCCGCGGTCCGCGATGTACTCGAACTCCGTCTCGGTCATCTGATCGATGTGGTTGGCCGACTCGGACGGCGCCACCTCGACGAGCAGAGCGTAAATGTGCTGATCGGTGAGCGGCTGCCGGCTCACTTTCCGGGGCTTGCCGTCCTTCACCATGGTGACCGGCTCGTCCGGCAGGAGGTACAGCTGATCGCCCTGCTCCCGGAGCAGCACGTCGACGAACGGATCGATCCGCGCGGGCATGGCCTAGCTCAGTGGGCGCGCGTACAGCACGTACGCGCGGTTGACGTAGTGGGTGGCCGCATGGGTCCACACCGCGAAGAAAGGGTCACGGGACGCGTTAAGGTAATCGAGCAGGCGCGCGTGGTGCTCGGGCAGCTCGGCGCTGGCCCAGCCCCCGAGCTTCGAGCCGCCCGTGAGGACCAGCTCGACGCCGAGCATCTTCGCTGCCGAGAGCCGGGCCGGGTCGGCAATCGGCGCCTGGCGATCGACCGAGAGCGAGACCGTTTGCACTTTCGAGATGAGCAGCACGTCGTGGTTTGCCGCGGGCCGGAACGCGAAGAAGCCTTCCGGCCGGTTCAGGAGCTCGAGAACCGTCTCCGGACCGTCGTGGTGCGGAACGCGCTCCATCACGAAGATCTGGCCCGGCTGGGTCGCACCCTGCGTCAGCAACAGATTGGCGGGGACGGGCGCGCGGGGCAATGAGAGGTCGGATGCCGTCATCGGGCATGACATTCCGTGAGCTGCGGCGCCGATCTCCCGCACTCAATCTGCTGGTCCATGCCGCTCGCGATGGGGCCGCACGCGGTGCTTTGCGCTCCTTCCCGGGCGGCTTGCTCGGTCTGTCCCGCGGCTGCGGCGCAGTTGGTCCGGCCGCGGAACTCCATGCATACACGACATTGTACCTTGGCCCGAGCGGTGGTCATGAAGAAAAACAGCGCGGCGACGGCCAGGAGGGCGGCGAGGCTGTACAGCGTCGAGCGCTTCATGGCAACCAAGGTAGGTACGGCGCCAAACCTGTCAACGACGAGAGCCGGTCGGCATCGCGCCGCCCGGCTCCCCATGCTCCTCGCCCTATCGCGCCTCAGCGCCCGGCGACCTTCTTCCGGCGCTCGGGCGAGGGCTCGTGAAACTGCTGCTGCTCCGTCGAGCCCTCCATTGCCGTCACGGACGACTGCCCGCCGGTCGCGATCTGCGTGATCTCGTCGAAGTAGCCGACGCCCACGAACTCCTGGTGCCGTACCGCCGCGTAGCCGTCCTTCTCCGAGGCGAACTCGCGGTTCTGAAGCTCGGCGTAGGCGGCCATTCCCTGGTCCTTGTACGCCCGCGCCAGCTCGAACATGCTGTGGTTCAGCGCGTGGAACGCGGACAGGGTGACGAACTGGAACTTGTAGTTCAGGGCGCCCAGCTCCTTCTGAAATGCGGCGATCTGGGCGTCGCTCAAGTGCTTGCGCCAGTTGAACGAGGGCGAGCAGTTGTACGCGAGCATCTTGCCCGGGTGCTTCGCATGGATCGCCGCGGCGAACCTCGTCGCTTCGCCGAGATCGGGCTTCGAGGTCTCGAACCAGAGCAGGTCGGCATATGGCGCGTAGGCGAGCGCCCGCGCGATGGCCGCGTCTACGCCGTCCCGCACCCGGAAGAATCCCTCGGCGGTCCGCTCGCCGGTGACGAAGCGCTGATCGTACTCGTCGCAGTCGCTGGTGAGCAGCGTGGCGCTGTTGGCGTCGGTGCGCGCGATCAGGATCGTGTCCACCCCGCACACGTCCGTCGCCAGGCGTGCCGCCACCAGCTTGGTGATGAACTCGCTGGTCGGCACCAGCACTTTGCCGCCCAGGTGACCGCACTTCTTCACCGACGCGAGCTGGTCCTCGAAGTGCACTCCGGCGGCCCCGGCGTCGATCATGTTCTTCATGATCTCGAACGCGTGCAGCGGCCCGCCGAACCCCGCCTCGGCGTCGGCCACGAGCGGCGCAAACCAGTAGATCGCCTCGTCGCCCTTCATGTGCGCGATCTCGTCGGCGCGCTTGAGAGCATTGTTGAGGCGACGCAGCAGCGCGGGGACGGAATCGGAGGGATAGAGGCTCTGGTCGGGGTACATCTCGAGCGCGTTATTCGCGTCGGCGGCCACCTGCCAGCCGCTTACGTAGATCGCTTTGAGCCCCGCCTGCACCTGCTGAATGGCCTGATTCCCCGTGACGGCGGAGAGCACGGCGACGTAGGCGTCATCCTGGAACAGCTGCCACAGGCGAGCCGCGCCGTACCGGGCGAGCGAGTACTCGATGGCGATCGAGCCCCGCAGGCGGTGCACGTCGCCCGCCGTGTACGGTCGGGTGACGCCCTTCCAGCGGCTCCCTGTCTTCCACTCGTGCTCGAGGGCGGTGATGAACTGTTGCTTATCCATGGGTACCCGTCCGTGATGGGTCGAGCGGTCTCAGTCCAGGTGATCGTACGCCGCCGTCGTGAGGAACTCAGCAAAGTCCGCGCCGGTAGCGAGGTCAGCCAGAATCCGGCCCGCCATCGAAAACTTATCGTGGCCGGGGCCCCCGGGCCCTACCCGTTCGGGTAGGGCCTGCACCAAATCGGCGATGATTTGTTGCACCATAGCGGCAGTTACCAACCGACCATCTTGCAGACGTGCGCCGTGGCGGAGCCACTGCCACACCTGTGCACGGGAGATCTCGGCCGTCGCGGCATCCTCCATCAGGTTGTTGATGGGCACGCAGCCGAGGCCGCCGAGCCACCCGGCGAGGTACTGCAACGCGACGCTCAGATTGGTGTGCAGGCCCTCCGCGGTGATCTCCCCTGCCGGGGTCGCGAGCAGGTCGCGCGCCGTGACGCGTACGTCCTCCCGCTTCCGACCAATCTGGTGGGGCCCGGACATGTGACGGTCGAACACCTCGCGCGCCACGGGGACGAGCGCGGGGTGCGCGACCCAGGTGCCGTCGTGGCCCTGGCGCACTTCGCGAAGCTTGTCCTGCCGGACCTTCTCGAGCGCCTGCGCGTTCAGGGCCGCGTCGCGCTTGATGGGAATCTGCGCCGCCATGCCCCCCAGGGCGTGGACCCCGCGGCGGTGACAGGTTTGGACGACCAGGTCCGCATACGCATGAAGGAAGGGCTGGTCCATCGTGACGCGCGCGCGGTCGGGGAGCACGCATTCCGGGCGGCGGCGCAGCTTTTTGATGTAGCTGAAGATGTAGTCCCAGCGGCCGCAGTTGAGCCCGGCCGAATGGTCGCGCAGCTCCCACAGGATCTCGTCCGTCTCGAAGGCCGCCAGGATGGTCTCGATCAGCACCGTCGCGCGGATCGTGCCACGCGGGATCCCGAGCGCGTCCTGCGCGTAGACGAAGACATCGTTCCAGATGCGCGCCTCGAGATGGCTCTCGAGCTTCGGGAGATAGAAGTAGGGTCCCGAGCCGCTCGCGACGAGCGCCGCCGCGGTGTGAAAGAACGTGAGCCCGAAATCGAACAACGACGCCGCAATAGGCTGTCCGTCCACGGCCAGGTGCTTCTCGACCAGGTGCCACCCGCGGGGCCGCACGACGAGCGTGGCCGTCTTGGGCTCGAGCGCGTACCGCTTCCCCTCGGGGCTCGTGAACGCGATGGTGCGGGCGACCGCATCGCGCACGTTCTGCTGGCCGCGCAGGTTGTTCTCCCACGTGGGTGCGTTCGCGTCTTCGAAGTCGGCCATGAAGACGTTCGCCCCCGAGTTGAGCGCGTTGATCATCATCTTGCGCTCCGGGGGGCCGGTGATCTCGACGCGGCGGTCGGTCAGGTCGGCCCGGATCGGCGCGACCGTCCAGTCCGAGTCCCGGATCTCCTTCGTCTCGGGCAGGAAATCGGGCAGGCGGCCGGCATCGAGCTCCTGCTGGCGCTCGCGGCGGCGCGCCAGCAGCCGCTGCCGCTCCGGCTCGAAGCGGCGTGCCAGCGCGCCAAGAAAACGGAGCGCGGCAGGGCTCACAACATCGGCACAGTCTGACGGTGGGGGGGTGAGGACGCGGATGCCGGGATCGCTCGCGGGCATGGGCGAAACATAATTGCTAGGTTAGACGGCCCACATGACCACCACGCTCGTCGTCGCCGCCTTATGCCTGCTTCTCCTGGGTGCCGTCATCGGCGTGACGGCGGTGCGGGCGGCCCGCGCGCGGCAGTGGCTGGGCGGGACGATTCGGGGCCTCATGGCGCTCCTGTTGCTCGCGCTCGCCGCGCTGGCGGCCACCGTGACGGTGGGCCTCCAGGGGTACCGTGCCCTGACCTTTGAGGAAGTGGCGGCCACCGTGCACACCGAGCCCGTGGCGCCCCAGCGCTTCCGCGCCACCATCACCCTGCCTGACCGCCGCCTCGCGATGTACGAGCTCGCGGGCGACGCCTTCTACGTGGACGCGCACGTCCTCAAGTGGCACCCGCTGGCTAGCCTGCTCGGCCTGCGAACGGTGTACGAGCTGGATCGCGTGGCGGGCCGCTATAACACCGTCGCGGACGAACGGGCCAAGCCGCACACGGCGTATGCCCTGGCACGATCGAAGCCGGTGGATCTCTTCTTCATCGCGCGCCGCCGGCTGCTCGGCCCGCTGGTGGACGCGGAGTACGGCTCGGCGACGTTCGTCCCGGCGGCCCGGCCCGCGACCTTCGAGGTGCGCGTCTCGACGACCGGTCTGCTCGCGCGACCCGCGCCGAGCCGGCCGGCTCCCTGAGGAGGCGCGGTCGCATGCTCCTGCTGAAGTTGATCCAGTCGCTCATCCAGACCCTGCACTCGGAGGGCACGCCAGGGCAGGTGGCGGCAGGCCTCGTGCTCGGGTCGATCCTCGGTCTCACGCCGCTCCTGAGCCTCCACAACGTGGTCGTGGTCGGGTTGATCGTCATTCTGAACGTCTCGATTCCCGGCGCACTGCTGGGCTGGGCGCTCTGCATCCCTGCCGGGTTCCTGCTCGACCCCCTGTTCGACGCGATCGGCCGTGGCCTGTTGCTCGGCACGCCGGCGTTGCGGCCGCTCTGGACCGCGCTCTACAACGCGCCGGTCGCGCCTCTCAGCGGGTTCAATAACACGGTGGTTTTGGGCAGCCTGGTCTCGTCACTGGCCCTGGGTGTGCCGCTTTTCTTGGCCGCACGCTGGGGTGTGACGCGCTATCGCGCGACCGTGGCTGAGCGCCTGAAGCGCTCCGCGCTGTACCGCGCCGTGAGCGCGTCCAAGCTGTACAACCTGTACCGCCTCTTGCGGCCGGAGCCCTGACGTGCGCGTGTTCCGCTGGAAAGCCATCGTCCCTTTGCTGCTGTTGGGCGCCGTGGGGGCCGGGCTGTGGCTGGTATTCGCCGATCGGATCGCGAAGCACACCACGGAGTCCGTGGGCACGACCTTCATCGGCGCGAGGGTGGAGATCGACCGGCTGCACCTGGACGTCCCTCATGGACGCGTGGAGATCCGCGGGCTCACCGTGGCGAGCCCGTTCGAGGCGCTGCAGAACCTCCTGCAAGCCGACCTCTTGGTGGCCGACGTGGAGCCCCTCCCCCTGCTCGAGAAAAAGGTGGTGATCGACCGGCTGGCGGCGACGGGGCTGCGCTTCGGGACGCCGCGACTGACGGACGGTCGGACGGCCGAACAGTCGGACGGACTCAAGGGGCAGATCACGAAGTGGGGCGAACAACTGCGAGTACCGGCCCTGCAGCTCGCTACCGGCAAGATCAGCGTTGCTCAGCTGGACCCGACGCAATTGAACACGCCGCGCCTCGCGACGGCGCTGGCTGGGCGCGCCGATTCCGCGCGGCAAGCCTGGGAAGCAGGGCTCACCGGGCTGGGGACCGAAGCCGCGATCGACTCAGGGGCTCGTATGGTCGAACGGTTGAAGGGCGCGAAGCTGACCGACGTGAAGCTGCTCGGGGACGCGCGCCGCACGCTCGACCAGCTCAAGCGCGCGCAGGAGCGGGTGACCGCGCTGGAGCGCAGCGTGACATCCGGGATCTCCGCGCTGCAGCCAGACGCCGCCGGCCTCACGGACGCGAGGCAGCGCGACTATGCGATCGCGCGGGGGCTCCTCCAGCTGCCGGGGCTCGACGCGCCCGACATCGGCGCCGCGCTGTTCGGCGCGGCGGCGGTCGACCGCTTCCAGCGCGCCCTGTACTGGGTGCAGCTCGGCCGGCGCTACATGCCGCCCGGCTTGCTGCCACGCGCGACGCCCGGGCCGAGGCGCATCCGCCGGGCGGGGACGACGGTTCACTTTCCGCGAGTCAACGAAGCGCCGGCGTTCCTCCTCAAGACCGCGGAGTTGTCGCTGAGCGTCGCCTCACGCACGTACGCCGCCCGCGTGAGCGGCGTGACGAGCGACCCCACCCTCTATGGACGACCGGCACAAGCGAGTGGGACGGCACCGGGGTTCCGGCTGGCCGCGTTGTTCGACCACGTGCGACCCACGCCACGCGACACCGCGGCCGCGAGCCTTGTCGGCGTGGCCCTGCCGTCGCTGCCCCTCCCGGGGCTTCCCATGCACCTCGAGCCGGGTGCGGGAACCGTGGGGTTGAACTTCGCGATGCAGGGCGATCGGGTGCGCGCACGCTGGACGGTGACATCGGATCGCGTCCGCTGGGTGCGCGATTCTGCCGGGGCCGGTTCGGCCGTGGGCGACCTCGTCTGGCGAACGGTATCCGGCATCTCGACGCTTCAGATGTCGGCGAGCCTGGCGGGCACACTCGACCGGCCCGAGCTCGCGGTCAGCTCGAACCTCGACCGCGCCATCGCCGAGCGGCTCCGCGCCATGGCTGGAGCGGAAGTGGCCACGGCCGAGCGGCGGATGCGCGCGCAAGTCGACAGCCTGGTGGACGGGCCGGTGAACGCGGTGCGCGCCCAGATCGCGACGCTCGGCGGAGACGTGACCAAGCGGCTCGGCGCTCAGCGCGCCCGGCTCGACGAGGCCCGTCGCGCACTCGAGCAACGGTTGCCCGGCCTGCGCCTGCCCTAAACGTCCCAACCTTCGCCCACCGGCCGGCATCCTAGGACCGGATGCATTCGGACCCGACCGACCTGATCCACCGCGCGCAGCAGGGCGACCGGGCGGCGTTCGAGGCATTGTACCGCGCGCACGCGGGTCGGGTGTACGCGCTGTGCCTGCGCCTCACGGCCGATGCGGCGCAGGCCGAGGAGCGGACGCAGGACGCGTTCGTTCGGGCGTGGGAGCGGCTCGCCACCTATCGGGGCGAGAGCGCGTTCTCCTCCTGGCTCTACCGGCTCACCGTGAACGAGGTGCTGCTCGGGCGGCGGGCGGAGCGGCGGCGGGAGCAACGCGTGGTGACCACCGCCGATCCGGCGGCGCTCGAGCGACCCCGGGGCGCGGACCCGACGTCGGGCAGGGCCCTCGATCTCGAGCGTGCCGTCGCGGCGCTGCCCCCGGGAGCGCGGGAGGTGTTCGTGTTGCACGATGTCGAGGGGTACCGGCATCAGGAGATCGCCGCGCTCGCCGGCATCGCCGTGGGAACGTCCAAGGCGCAGCTGTTCCGGGCGCGCCGGTTGTTACGCGAGGCCTTGAATCGATGACGTATCCGCACATGGACGCGCAGCTGAACGAGTACATGGACGGCACGCTGGCAGCCCGCGATCGGGCGTCGGTCGAAGCCCACCTGGCGGAGTGCGCCGGGTGCCGCACGGCCGTGGCGGAGCTGCGCGCGCTCGTCGCGGGAGCGGCGGCCCTGCCGAAAACGATCGAACCGGGTCGGGATCTCTGGGCGACGATCGAAACGCAAATCCGGCAGCGTGCAACGTGGAACGTGCAGCGGTTCTGGCGCGGTGCCCTGGCGGCAGCGGCCATGCTCGTGCTTGCCGTCGGCATCTACCGCCTGTTCCGCGTTCCGCGTTCCGACTTCCGCGTTGGGGAGGGGCAGGGCTGGGCGGTGCAAGCCGACTTCGACCGTGCGAGCGACGAGCTGAGCCGCATCCTCGCCGTCGAGCGCGAGCGGCTGCGGCCCGAGACTGTCGCGCTGCTCGAGCGGAATCTCGCGGTCATCGACTCCGCGATCGCGCAGTCCCGCGCCGTGCTGGCGCGCGATCCCGCGAGCGCCGAACTGCGTCGGTTCTTCGCCGCGGCGGCGCGGCAGAAAGTGGAGCTGCTGCGGTGGGCGGCGCGCGTCGCGGCGAGTTGACCTGAGGACGGAGGGGTCATGAGGGTGACGGAGGGGTCATGAGAGTAATGAAAGGGTGCCTGGTGCTCTGGCTCGCGCTGCTCGCGCGCCAGGCCACCGCTCAGGCGCGGATCGACGAGCGCTGGCCACTGGACCCCGGTGGGTCCGTCCGCATCGTGAATCCGTTCGGAAGCATCCGGGTGCTCGGCTGGGACGCCGACAGCGTCACGGTGTCGGCGCGTGTTGGGGCCCGGGCCGGCCGATTCGTCGCGGCCGGGGACGGGCACGTGCGGAAGCTCGGAGTGGACGGTGGAAACGGAGAGCCGGCCGAGCTCGCAGTGCACGTCCCGCGTGGCGCCACTGTGTGGGTAAAGTCGGCCACCGCGAGCATCGAGGTCGAGGGGGTGGATGGGACGCTCGATCTGAGCAGCCAGGGAGGGAGCATCCGCGTGGTCGGCACGCCGCAGGACGTCACCGCCGAGACGATGGACGGGGCGGTGGAGCTGGCGGGTGGCACAGCGCGCGCCCGGGTGAAGACGGTCAGCGGCGACATCCTGCTGCGCGGCGCGAGCCAGGACCTGGGCGCCTCGACCCTGAGCGGCCGCATCGTCGTCCGGGCCGCGGGATGGCAGCGTGGGGGCACAGGCGTCCAGCGCGGCAAGTTCGAGTCCGTGACGGGGGACGTCCGCTTCGAGGGCGAGCTGGGGCGGGGCGGCGTCGTCGAGGTCGAGAGCCAGAGCGGGACGATCGAAGTGCGTGTGCCGGCGAGCACCGTCGCCGATTTCGACCTGCTCACCATCGCTGGAGCGATCACCAACCACATGAGCGCGGCCCAGCCGAAGCCCCGCGCGACGGGCGCGGGGCAGGAGCTGCGGTTCTCAAGCGGGGCGGTGGGAAGTGGGGCGCAGATCACAGCCCGCAGCTTCAAGGGGGGTATCTTGCTCGAACGGAAATGAGTACGAAGCTGGCGGTGGCGGGGCCATTGTGCGGGCTGGCGCTTTTGACCTGCGCCGGCAATCCCATGTCCATTCCGCTCCCGCTGGAAGGCGCGGGAACCCTGCACCTTGCATCCGTCGCGAGCGGCTTTGCGTCTCCCGTGTTTCTTGCCACCCCACCCGGCGACACGGCACGGCTGTTCGTGGTGGAGCAGACCGGACTGATCCAGATCGTGCAGCACGGGGTGCGCCTCGGCTCCCCGTTTATGGACATCACCGATCGAGTGGCGTCGGGCGGGGAGCGCGGGCTCTTGAGTGTCGCGTTCCATCCCAACTACGCCGCGAACGGCTTCTTCTACGTGAACTACACGGACTTGAACGGCGACACCCGTGTCGAGCGTTATAGCGTCAGCGTCGCCGACTCGAACCTCGCCGACACGGCGACCCACAAGCTCATCCTCTTTGTCCGCCAGCCGTATTCAAACCACAACGGCGGGCTCGTGATGTTTGGGCCGGACGGGATGCTTTACATCGGCATGGGCGACGGCGGCTCGGGCGGCGATCCGGAGAACCGTGCGCAGCACCCCGACTCGCTGCTCGGCAAGCTGTTGCGGATCGATGTCGACCGGGGCGATCCGTACGCCATTCCTCCGAACAATCCGTTTGCGACGAGCGGCGGCGCTCCGGAGATCTGGGCCATAGGCTTGCGGAATCCGTGGCGGTTCGCGTTCGATCCCCCGAGCGGCCTGCTCTACATCGCGGACGTCGGCCAGAACACATGGGAGGAAGTGGACGTCGAGCTGGCGAGCCAGGGCGGACTGAACTACGGCTGGCGCATCATGGAAGGGGCCCACTGCTCGAACCCGGACCCGTGCCAGCTGGCGGGGCTCGTTCTGCCCCGGGTCGAGTACACCCGCAACGATGGCTGCGCGGTGATCGGCGGTTTCGTCTATCGCGGCACGCGTTCCCCGTCGCTCGTCGGCGAGTACTTCTTCGCCGATCTGTGCGGCGGCTGGCTGCGGAGTTTCACGGTTGCTGGAGGCAACGTGAGCACACGCACCCTCTGGACGCCGGACGTCAGCCCGGGTACGCCCCTGTCGTTTGGCGAAGACGCGAACGGGGAGCTGTACGTCCTGTCTTCGGGCGGGACCGTATACCGGATCGCGCAATAGCGTTCAAACCTTCTCGTACCTGGCAGCATCTCAACGGCAACCGACCATTGGAGGTTGCCATGCAGACTCCGATTCGTAGCCTCGCCCTCGCCGCGCTCGCGACCGCCCTCGTCGCCACCCCCGCCCCGGCGCTTGCCGGCCCTCCCTGGATTTCGATCGAGCTGCCCGCAAACCCGTACGACAGGTCGACGCGCGCCGCGTTCCTCCTGGTCCACGCCTTCCATCATGGCACGGCGATGGGGTTCATCGTCACCGGTACCGCCGAGGGGATGGTGAACGGCGAGCGGCGGTCGCTCACGCTGGACTTCGCCGAAACGTCGAGAGAGGGCGTCTTCGCCTTGAAGCGTACGTGGCCCAGGGAAGGGACGTGGACGCTAGTGATCAAAGCCAACCAGGGCCCGGATGACGCCGCGACGGCCGTCGTCGAGCTGGGGCCGGACGGCGACGTGGCGGCGATCCGGGTGCCGACGATGCAGCGCGGCGAGTGGACCGTCCCGGCTCCCGTCTCGCTGGGCGAAATTGACGCGGCGCTCCGGGCGCGCGCGGCGACGCTGGCACGGAGGTCGTAGATTGCCCGGGGTGAACCGGGGCGTGGTGGTGACAGGAGCCTCGACCGGCATTGGTGCCGCCCTTGTGCGGCACTTGGCCGGCCGGGGCTTCCGCGTCTTCGGCACGGTGCGCCGCGCCGAGGACGAGGCCGCGCTGGAGCGCGCCGGCGTGGTGGCCGTGCGGATGGACGTGACCGACACGGCGAGCATCGCGCGGGCAAGGGAACAGGTGGAGCGTGCCCTGGCGGGAGTCCCCCTTGGTGGACTGGTGAACAATGCCGGGATTCCCGCGGCTGGTCCGCTCGAGCTGTTCCCGCTCGACGAGCTGCGGCGAGTCCTGGAAGTGAACCTCGTCGGCGTCGTCGCGGTCACACAGGCGTTCCTGCCGCTCCTCAAGGCGTCGCGCGGTCGGATCGTCAACATGAGCTCGGTTGCGGGGCGCGGCGCCCTGCCGTTCCTGGGGCCGTACGCGGCGTCCAAGTTCGGCCTGGAAGCGATTTCGGACAGTCTGCGACGCGAGCTGCTGCCGTTCGGTGTCCGCGTGATCGTGATCGAGCCGGGCAGCTTCAAGACGGCCATCTGGAGCAAGGTGGAAGCGATGGACCTGCGTCGCTACGCCGGCACGCCGTACGAGAGCGTGCTCGATCGCTTCCGACGAGCGGCATTGCGGGGTGGGGAGCAGGCGCCGCCCCCCGACAAGGTGGTCCGGGCGGTGTGGCGAGCACTCAACGCCCGGCGCCCGCCGCTCCGTGTCCTCGTCACTCCGCACGGGTGGCTCGACCGAATTCCGTTGTGGATGCCCGACCGCTGGCTCGACTGGCTCATCCATCGCTTCCTTTGGAGGAGAGTGTGAGCCGGTAGCGGTCGATGAGGCCCGCCGCGATGCGCTCCGCGTTCGCGAGGATGGTAAGACTCGTGTTGACGGCGAGCGAGGATGGGATGGCCGCGCCGTCGCTCACGTACAGGCCCGGGTAGCCGAACACCTCGCCGCTCGCGTCCACCACCCCCTGCTCCTTGGAGTCCGCCATTCGGCACGACCCCACCTGATGGGCTGTCGTGAAATGGATGTCGTCCCGCGGTAGGAAGCTCGCGTCTAGGAAGTCGGTCTCGACCATGCGACAGCCGTTCCGCACCAGGATGGACTCGAGGATGCGCTTCGTTTCGGCGTGGTAGGCCCGGAGCCGTGTCGTCAACGGCAGTGACACCGTGGCGTCGCCGGCCACGACCTGGAGCGCGCCGCCGGGCGGGGTGAGCCCGAAGGCGTCGAGGATGATCATCCGGTGACGGAGCTGGCGCATCAGCTCCACGTTGCCGGCGCCCCAGAAGTCGGGCCTCGGGGTCTCACCCCGGAGCCGCAAGTGGGCGGCCGACACGAGCATCAGCGGCAGCGCCTTCACGGCGTGTACCGTGATGCCGTGCGAGCCGAGAAACTGGTAGCTCACCATGCCCGGGTGCGTTCGTCCGGTGAACATGTCGGCGTCGGGCGTGCCGTCGGGGAGCAGGGCTGCCACTCTGACGCTGCCGTTGTACGCGATGTTCCGTCCCACGTGTTCCGAGAGGAGCGGCAGGTACGGGCGCGACGCCGACAGGAGCTTCGCGGTCCCCACCGTCCCGCCGCCCAGGATCACCACCCGTGCCACGCACGCGATCAAGTCGCCACGACCGCCGCGCCGCCGGGCGGTGACGCGATAGCGATAGGGCAACTCCCCAAGCGCGCATCCGCGGCGCCAGCGGATGCCTCCGATCGGCTGGATCGCGAGCGCCTCGAGGTCGGTCTCGATGTTCGCCCCGGCCGCGACAGCCTGGGGCAAATAGTTGAGGAACAGCGCCTGCTTCGCGCCGTACACGCACCCCGTGACGCAGAACCCGCTCCCCTGGCACCCGCGCACCGCGTAGCGGCAGCGATCCACGGAGAGCCCGAGGTTCTTCATGAGCTGGGCGAACACGAGCCCCGTCTTCGGCACTTCCTCGATCGGGATCTGTGCGACGTGGAGCATCCGCTCGGCGACGTCGTAGTAGGGGTCGAGCGCTGGGCGGTCGACGCCCGGGGGCCAGAGCAAGCGGCCGGCGTCGTCGAGCTGCTGGAACGCGAGCGTGGGTGCTCGCAGCGACACCATCTCATAAAATCCCGACCCGCCGCCCAGCGCCTCGGCGTAGGTGAGGTGCAGGTGATCGCCGGAGATCCCCTTCAGGTACTTGAGGATGTACTTGGGGTCGGAGGTTTGACGAAAGTCTGCCGTCTGGAGCTGCGGGCCCTTCTCGATCATCACGACGTTGGCACCTGCCTGCGCGAGCCGCAGGGCGGGGGCGGCGGCGCCGAACCCGGTGCCGATCACCAAGACATCCGTGCGGACCGTCTTCATGGAGCCTCGCTTCGGTCAGTCGTGATTCCCGTCGGGCGTCAGCGCCCCGGCGAGGAACCGCGTGGGATCGGGATAGGTGGTATCGGCCAGGGGGTGCCAGTGGTCTGCGCCCTCGAAGCCGATGAGCGCGCAGCCCTTGCGGGCGTCGTAGATCCCGGCGTAGAACGCGATCTGGGCGAGCGCGATGGCACCGCTGTAGAGCTTGCGGCTCGTCGCATCGGCGGCGAGGCCGTCGCCCACGACGGCCGTCCGGGCTTCCGGAGTGAGGCGCTCGAAGGCCGTGCCGTAGCGGCCCTGCCCGCGCCGCGCCAGGTCGGCCGCAAAGAACGCGGCGTATGGAGCAAAGGGATAATCGGGATCGGTGAACGCCCGTGTCAGATCGGCGTCGTCGGCGGGCGCGGCCGGGATCACGGTGGTCACGAAGGCCCGCAAGACCCGATCCACGAGCGCCGGGTCGTCGTCGAACACTTGCGGATATGCGTTGATCAGCACGCGGACCGGCGTACACGCTGCCGCAAGACCCGCTGTGATCAGGCTGAGCTGTTGGATAAGGTGTCGCCGGGAGATGTCATGCTGCATGACGCGTCTCTTGTTCGGGACGCGTGCAGCATAGGGCGGGCCTCCCAAGGCCCGGTAAAGCGCGATCAAGCAGTCGTCAAGCGAATCGGGCGGAGTTGGCCCACCGCCGTCCTGACAATTCTATAACAAATGACAGCTTGAACAAACCTCGCACCGCGGGTAAGCCTAACGTTTCGTGGGCGTGCGGCCCCCAAACCGTGAGGAGGCTTGCGATGCGAGGCCGTCTGATGTTTGGCGCAGGGACGCTGGCCGCGGTTCTGGCCGTGGGGAGCTGCAAGGATGACGTCGGGCTGACTTCAATACCACCTGCACCGGAGCGGTTCGTGGCGTTCCTGAACGGCGCAAACGAGCCGACCCCGACCACGACTGCCGCGCAGGGGCTCGCGACGATTACCGTCAACGGTAACGTGCTGAGCTATCGGGTCGAGCTTTCGAACATCGACAGTGCGTTCCTGGCCCACATCCACCACAACGTGGCGGGCCTCAACGGCCCGGTCAGGGTGAATCTCTACGTGCCACCCCGTGTCTCCACTGACTCGAACTTCAGCGGGCTCCTGATCGAGGACACCGTGACGGTGGCGGATTCCATTTTGACCTTCATGCGGGATGGGGCGGGGTACGTCAACGTGCACACCAAGCTGAACCCGGGCGGGGAGATTCGCGGGCAGCTCTTCCGATTCCAGTAACGTTGGACGTCGCGGGGCGCGACGTGGTCTCCGATCCGTCGGAACCACGTCCCGCCCCACGTGTTCTATCGACATCGATTGGAGGCGCACATGATCTTGTCGCGTTGGCATCGACTGCCTGCGCTGGGCGTGGGTTTACTCGGGCTGGCCTGCGGCGGCGGCGGCGGTGGTGGCGGGATGGGACCCTGCATGCCGGGCGCGGCGACGCAGCTCGTGAAGACGACCGGCGATCCCGCCGCGTGGTACTTCAACAATCCGCTCCCCACGGCCTTGAGCGTCACCGCGCGCGACGCCAGCGGCTGTCCGGTTCCGGGCGTGGCCGTCAACTGGGCCGTCGCGTCCGGCGACGGCGCAGTTTCCCCGGCCCAAAGCACCACGAGCGCGAGCGGTGTGGCAACCACCACGGATAGCCTCGGGTCGACCTCCCCACAGACCGTCACCGCGACGTTTACGGGTCTGCCGACGGCGGTGACGTTCACCGCGAGCGCGACCACACCGCCGGCGTCCGCCGCGGTGACCGTGAGCAACAACAACTTCAACCCTGACAACGGCGTCATGCAGAGCGGCGGTACCATGACGTGGACATGGGCTGCCGGAGCGGACTTTCACAACGTGACCTTCACGAGCGGGCCGACGCCGCTGCCGCCGAGCTCGGCGACTCAGAACATGGGCTCCCATGCGGCCACGATCACCACCGTGGGCACGTACGGCTACCATTGCACTATCCACGCCGGGATGGCTGGGACGGTGAGGGTGGTGCACTAAGTAACACGAGCAGGGAGGGGGGAGCGGGGAGCGGGTGCTTGCGGACCCGCTTCCCAGCGCCGTTCTTACCCCCATGGCGACCCGGCGAGTGATAACCCTGGTGGCGGGCGTGTCGGCGTGGGCCTGCAGCGGAGACAGCACCCAGCCGCCTGGCCCGCCGAGTGATCTCATGATTAGCGGCGGAGACCAACAAAGCTGGTACTTCAACAACCCCTTGCCGACGCCCTTGAGCGTGACTGCCGTGGATGTGAGCGGTCGGGTCGTGCCCGGGGTCGTGGTCACGTGGTCCGTAACGTCGGGTGGAGGCGCGGTGAGCCCCCTCCAAAGCACTACCGATGCAAGCGGCGTCGCCACGACGAGCGATTCGGTCGGGTCCTCCACCCGCCAGACAATCAGCGCGACGTTCACGGGCCTGGCGGGCCCGGTCAGCTTCAGCGAGTTCGTCACGTCGGCGCCGACGACCGTGGGTGTCAGCGTGACCAGCTTTGCTTTCACTCCTCGAGACACGATCGTGCAGGCGGGTGGGATGGTGACGTGGACGTGGAATTCCGGAACTGTCCAGCACAACGTCACCTACATAAGCGGCCCGACCCCCTTGCCCGCCAATTCACCCGATCAGTCGGGAACGAGCACCTTCAGCTCCACGTTCACGGCCGTGGGGACGTATCTCTACCACTGTACCTTCCACCCACAGATGACGGGCTCGGTTAAAGTGGTGCACTAGGTCGAGACGATCTTCCCTATCGGCAACCTCCTGATCCGCTTCCCCGTCGCCGCGAAGATCGCGTTGCACACCGCGGGCGCGATTGGCGGCACCCCCGGCTCGCCGGCGCCGCCCTGAGGGTCGCTGCTCGGCACGATGTAGACCTCGACCGCCGGCGCCTCGGGCATCCGGACCACGGGGTAGGTGTCGAAGTTTCCCTGCACCACCCGGCCCTTGTCGATGGTGATCTCGCCGTACAGCGCGGCGCTCAAGCCGAACACGATACCGCCCTGCATTTGCGCCTCGACCTGGCCCGTGTTTACCGCCTGCCCGCAATCCACGGCGCATACCACTCGCGGGACGCGCACCGAGCCGTCCGCCTCCACCGACACTTCGGCCACCTCGACGCACACCGTCGGTCCCCATTCCGCGAGCGCGATGCCGCGACTCCGGCCTGCGGGCAGCGGCGTGCCCCAGCCCGCCTTCTCAGCCGCCAGCTCGAGCGTGCGGCGATGGCGCGGCTTATCGCGCAGCAGCTCGCGCCGCAAATCGAACGGGTCGCGGCCCGCGGCGGCCGCGATCTCGTCGAGAAAACACTCGGTCACGAAGCCGTTGTGCGACACGCCCACGGAGCGCCAGGGGCCAAGGGGAACGGCCGGCAGCGTCAGCGTGAGCTGGTCGACGAGCACGTTGGGGATCGCGTAGGGTAAGTCGATCGCGCCGTCGATCAGACTGTCGTCGATCCCCTTCTCGAGCGGTCCGAACTTGAGCCGCAGCGGCGTGCCGGCGATGCGGTGGGTCCAGGCGACCAGTCGTCCCGCGGCGTCGAGCCCGGCGCTGAATCGGTTGTAGCTGGTGGGGCGGTAGAACCCGTTGCGCATGTCGTCTTCGCGGGTCCAGATCACCTTCACCGGCACTCCCGCCGCCTGCGAGACGCGAACCGCCTCGGAGACGAAGTCCGGCTCGAGCCGGCGCCCGAACCCACCGCCCGAAAGGGTGGTGTGGATGCGGACTTTCTCCTTCGGCAGGCCGGTCACTTCGGCGGCCACGCGCTGCGCGTCGCCCTGATTCTGGGTCGGGGCCCACACGTCGCACTCGCCGCCGCGGACGTGCGCCGTGCAGTTCATCGGCTCCATGGTGGCGTGGTGCACGAAGGGCACGTCGTACGCGGCGTCGATCCGCTTCGCCGCGCCGGCGAGGGCCGCGGTCGCATCGCCGATGGTTTGCGCCACGATGCCGGGCCGCGCGGCCAGCGCGAGCAGCTGCGCGCGGATGCTCGCCGAATCGAGCGCGCCCGAGTCTCCTTCGTCCCACTCGATCTCGAGCGCGCGCCGTGCCTGGAGTGCCTGCCAGTACGTATCCGCCACGACGGCGACGCCGGCGGCGCATCCGGCCGCCCACGCGCCCTTGCTACCCAACCACGAGCTCGGCTCGAGCGTCACCACGTGACGCACGCCGGGCAGCGCCCTCGCGCGGTCGGCGTTGACGCGCTTCACCCGGCCGCCCAGCACCGGCGACCGCTCGATGGATGCGATCAACATTCCCGGCACCTTCACGTCGATGCCGAACAGCGCGCTCCCGTCCACCTTGCCCGGCGTGTCGAGCCGCGTCACGCGCGTGCCGACCAACCGGAAGTCCTTCGGATCCTTGAGTGGCGCGTCGGTCGGCACCGGGAGCGCCGCCGCCCGCGCTGCGAGCGAGCCGTAGGTGAGGCGTCGACCGCTCGGGACGTGGATCACCGCACCCTTTTCGGCGCGGCACGTGGATCGGTCGACTTTCCAGGCTTCGGCGGCGGCCGTGACGAGCATGGCCCGGGCGGCGGCGCCCGCCTTGCGCAGCGGTTCCCATGAGCTGCGGATCGCGTTGCTGCCGCCAGTGCGCATGATGCGCGACCAGCCGGCTGGATTCTCCGGCAGGGGACCGAGCCGGATGGTGGACCAGTCGGCCTCGAGCTCCTCGGCCAGGATCATGGCGAGCCCGGTCTGGGCACCCT